>Ga0208934_1000038_pt1 | contig 154711 bp, 118 predicted proteins | sample MalvirDeepMed_s2_FD_184243 | JGI IMG/M metagenome (GOLD analysis project Ga0208934, IMG submission 184243) | Marine viral communities from the Global Malaspina Expedition - Malaspina viral metaG DeepMed_s2 (SPAdes) (version 2) | ecosystem: Environmental > Aquatic > Marine > Oceanic | place... | reverse complement strand
GGGGGGAAGGGAATTCAGGGGGTTGGGGTTCCCGAGTTGTCCGCCGGATTGCAGCGCTGCTACGTAAATGTCCGTAAACGCCTCGCCGGTTGGAATATAGGTGTCCTTGCTATCCTGGGGACGGGACGAACTGAACAGGAGCCGGTCCTTGCCATAAAAGGCCGGGGAAAAATCCGCCTGGGGGGAATTCCCGTTGGCCGGAAAGATCGTATAGGCCGTCTCGCCGGTAGCAGTATCCTCCAGCAATTCGTCGTTGAAGGAAGCGTTTTCCAGCAACTCGTCTGATAATTGGGAGCTACGCGTACTGAGGAACGCCTGTACCCGTTCTTTTTCCGAGCTCTTGGACAGGGCCTGCAACATCTTGTTAAAGTGATGGTTGGTCATCACGCTGTCCTCCCGGTAAATCCGCACATACTGGTCTGCCGCCTGCTTGTACTGGCGTTCGCGGAAATACGCTTCCGCCAGGTTGAGTGCCTGCTGAGGGGACAGATGGGATTTCCGCTTCTCTTCCAGGTATTCGGCTATGGCCGTTTTGTAATCGTACTCAAAAAACGCCTGGTCGCCCCGGGAAGCTTTTTGCGACATACCGCATACCGCCCAGAGGGTCATAAAAATCGCTATGTATGGCTTCAATTTCATGTCAGGCATTTAGAAAAACCTCGGGCTGTCGATTTGCTTGCCCTTTTTCTTGCTTTTTCCGGAGTCCGGGTCGCGGTCCGAACCGCCTCCGCTTCCAAGATAAAATTTTACGATGATTTCGTGGGTGCCGCTGTTGTAACCGCCCAGCCCGTTCGTATTGTAGTCGTAGCCGTATCCCATAAACACATTGTCGGAAATCTGGAAACCCGCCAGGCCGCTCACCGCATTGTCAAAGCGGTAAGCCGCCCCGGCCGTAACCACATCGCTGATGAGGAAATTTGCCGAAACATTGGCTGTTACCGGCGCGCCGGCCATGTAATTCACCAGGAATGCCGGCTTGAATTTAAGGTTGTCCGAGAATTCAAAGACATAGCCGCCGATAAAGTTGAACTGCAACTGGTCCGAAACAATCTGCGCCACCTCGTTGCTGTAAAGCGCATCGGTCAGGAAATTGGGCACGGACACCCCCACATACCAGAAATCCTGGTAGAGGAACAGCCCCGCCCCGATGGTCGGATAGAATTCGTTGATGTTTTGCTGGTCCAGGATGGGTTCCCCGGGGTTCTCGAAAGTCCCCTTGCTGAAATCCGTATTGAGGAACGTCCCCCCGGCATCCAGGCCAAAGGCAAGGTATACGTCGTAGGTAAATTGCACCTGGAACGAATAGGAAAAATCCACAAAGGTCTGGGAGGTGGGGCCCAACTGGTCATTCACCGCATTGAAGCCCAGCCCGTGCTTCCGGTTCCCCAGCGGCACATTGGCACCAAAGCGGATGGTGCGGGGCGCCCCCGGGATATCGATCCACTGGGCGCGGTAGAGCAGGGACAGGTCCGGGCGCTCCACACTGCCCACATAGGCGGGGTTAAAGCTCCCGATATTGTACATATATTGGGTGTAGAGCGGCTCCCGCTGCGCGTGGGCAACGGATGCCCCTGCCAGCAACAGCACAAGCGCGCCGAGGACGCGACAGGTATTCCAGATGGATCGGGTAGGTTGCTTCTGCATATTATCGAATCAGTTGGATCCAGCCCTTTTGGGTTACCTGAACCGGTTCCGGGTTGATCGAAGTGGTATAGGTATAGGTTAGAATATAGAAATACGTGCCTTCCGGGGCCTGCTGATTTTTGTGGTTCCCATCCCAGATCACCGGGGACGTCTGGTTTATCGCCTCGTGGACGAATTGTCCGTACCGGTTGAATATCTGGATGGAATACGCGCTGATGGTCTGCGTCACGCCCGGATCTTCGCTGTCCCGGTTGAGCTGGATGGTCAAAAAGTCGTTGGTCCCGTCCCCGTTTGGCGAGAACTGGTTGAAAAGGGGCGTTCCTTCATTCCTTTCGCTCACCACCACCAGGACGTCATCGGCATTGTTCGAATCGTCTGCGTCGGCCGCCGGGCTGAGGATCCGGGCCGTATTCGTAAACTGCGTGGCCAGCCGGACATACCCCGGGATGCTCAATTCGGCGGTGGCCCCCGGGCTCAGCGTGCCAATATTCCAAATCCCGGTATCCCGGTTGAAACTTCCCTGGGTCGGTATGGGGGTAAGCACCTCAAAGCCCGTATCCGCCTGTTCGGGTAAAATATCTTCCACGAGGATGTCCGCCACCGGGTCCTCCGAGTTATTCGTAACGATGATGACAAACCGGATGCGGTCATCCACCACCGGGGCAATGCGTTCGCCGCTGAAAACGCCATTCGGCGTAATCTGCGCGGATTTCTGCAAGGATAAATCCGCATCCTCCGGAAGCACAATCTCCACAGTTACCGTACTCGTATCGTTATCCGGGTTGCCGTCAAATGGGGTGGAGGCCAGCAACTCCGCGGTATTTGTGTAGTCCCCGGCGGGTTGGACGGTTGCGGTTATTTCAAGGGTCTCAACGGACTCCGCGGCGATCAGGTCTACGGTCCAGATTCCCGTTTGCGGATCGTAGGCTCCGGCACTGGCTGTGGATTCCACAAACTGGAACCCGGTTTCCAGCAAATCGCCCACCTGGATATCCTCCACCTCGATAACGCTCAGGTTGCTGAGGGTAATCGTAAAGGTGACATCCTGGCCAATCACGGCCTGGGGATTATTGACCGTCTTGGACACAGACAGGTCCACGTCGCAATTCCCGGCATCCGCATTCGGGATACAGGGATTGTTATTGGCCGGGTCCTGCTGGTCATTCACCCCGTCCTGATCGGCATCGGCCGTATTGGAATCCAGGGCATCGATAATTCCGTCCCCGTCCTCGTCGAGCGGGTTGTCCGTATCCGGGCCTACCTCGGTCCCGTCCCCGATCCCGTCATTGTCGGTATCCGTCTCGTTGGGGTCCGTCCCCAGATCGGCCTCCACGCCGTCCAGCAAGCCGTCCCCGTCCGTATCCACGTCGCAGGTGGTTACCACGATGTCAATCACCACGGTTTCCTCCGTACAGGGTGCTTCGGCGACATTCGTGGTATAGCGGAAGGAATAGGTGCCAACCGGCAGGCCTTCAAAATCCACCAGGTTACCGGGTTCGATGGACAGCTGTCCCCCGGATGGATCGGTTTCCACTGTCCAGTTCCCCGGGTCCGCACCGGTTAGCCGATCGTCCAGGTCCCGGATGGTAGGGCCAAATTCCGCGACGCTACAGGCCGACCCGTTCGTGGCCGTCCCCGTGGTTACCAGGGGGGAAACCAGGGCAGTGACTTCTTCCCGGGGTGAACTGCAACCATTGGCAAAGGCCTCCACATAGAACGTCGTGGTCTCGGAGAGGCTCGGTGTGAAGTTCGGGCCGGTAAAGACCAGGGTGCCGCCGGCGGGGGCATCGTACCAGTTCAGGTCCGGGTTGTTCCCGGAGCCTCCCGGGATGCTGCCCGCGGCAGTAAGGGTTACCGTGCCCGGCCCGCATCGCTCATCCCCGGAAAAACTGTCGATTACCGGGGTGGAATTCCTCACGATGGTGATGGTGAATAACGGACTGGCGCAATTGTTGGCCGAGTCGTAATAAAAAGCGTAATAGGTCCCGGCTACCGGGTTGTCGATTTGCTGTTGGTTCAGGTGGTTGGAAACCACGAGCGGATCCGGGTTCTGGCTGAAGGTCAGCACCGTGTTCGTCGGTGGGTTGCTGACGACAAAATCGGTCAGGGGCGGGATGATATCCCCCGTACAGAAGGTGGTATCCTCGTCGGAGGCTGGTTCAGGGGCCACATCGCCCGCATCGCACTGGTCGTCGTTCTGGATGGTCCCTACCCCCGTAACGTCCCCCGGCTCCGCATTGTCGATATTGTTGATCTCTACCGAAAACGTCTCCGCCGGTTCCAGATCCGTATCCCCGTTGACCGTGACGCTGATGGTCGTGCTGGTTTCGCCTGCGGCGATGCTCCCGCTCCCGTTGCTGACGCTGACATAGTCTTCTCCAGGGGTTGCCGGGTTGGCCCCGCTCGGAAACGTGTCGTATTCAAAGTCGATCTGCTGCAGGGCCACGGCCCCGTCGTCAACAGTCACGGTAAAAATGAAATTTGTGGTCCCGGAATTCCCTTCATTCTGGGTGACGTCCCCGATACTGATGCGGTTCACATCGTCATTCAGGATGGTCCCGGTTCCCGTGCCCTGGGCGATAAACCCGCCCTGGGGGTTGCTGAGCACCACGGTAAATGTCTCGTTCTGCTCGGCCTTCTCGTCCCCAAGGACCGTTACGGGGATATTCACGCTCGACTGGCCGGCGGGCAACGTCCCGCCGATATTGGTCAGCCCCTGGTAGTCCCCGTCGGCCACGGTGGCCGTCCCGTCCTGGGTGCTATAACTGAAGTCGATGTCCTGCAGCGCATTGCCGCCTCCGGAAATACTCACCTGGAAGGTAAAAGTGATATTGCCCGAATCTCCTTCATCCCTCGATACATTGTTGATTACCAGCCCCTGCTGGTCGTCGTTCTGGATGGTCCCCACTCCGACGTCGTTTGCTCCAATAGCCGCCCCGGCCGAAGGCTGGTCGATTTCCACATCGAACGTTTCATCGGGTTCCGCCTGGTCATCTGCCACCACGCTTACCGGAACCACAACGCTGTTCTGTCCTGCCGGGATTGTAAACGTCTGGTTCTGGATCCGGGCGTAATCGGAGGGTTCATCTGCAGAACCATCCCTGGTATTCACCCGGAAGCTCAGGTCCTGCAGCGCGTTTCCGCCACCGACAATGGAGACGGAGAAATTAAAGGCCGTGGTGCCGCCGCCCGACCCCTCGGCCTGGCTTACATTGTTAATTTGAAGTTCCTGGTTATCGTCGTTCAGGATCGTATAGGTAGTGGACGTCGTGGACCCGAGGGTGGCGTCGCCGGTGGGGGCACTCAGGCCCAGGACGATGGTTTCCGAAGGTTCCGGCGTAGCGTCGTTGACGATGGAAAGCGTGGGGATCGGGATATCCGTGGCCGTTGTCCCGTCGTACACCCCTGCGGGGATGTTCACCACCTGGGGGGAGGAAAAGTTGTAATCGATTCCCCCGCCGTTGGCCGTGCCGCCCGTGGCCGTTACCGTAACCGTGGTCGTCGCGGTCACCGTCCCGGTTACAAAGAGGGTGGGCAGGTTGGCCCCTGTATTTTCGTTTCCTGAAGAGGAAGGCGCGGAGAAATTTACAACCACCGTATCGTCGTCCAAAATAGTCCCGGTAGCCGACGAAGGCGTCCCGAGGCTTACCCCGTTGGTGGGCCCTGAGAGGGTAACGGTAAAGGTCTCATCCGCCTCCACAATGGCGTCGTTGTTCAGCGGCACGCTGATGGTTTCCGTTTCCCCGGCCGTCCCGGCAAAATCCAGGGTGCCCGGGTTTCCGGTGTAATCCACCCCGCCTCCCGAGGCCGTCCCGGGCGTAAAGGAGTAATTGACCGACGTACCCCCCTGCACGGCATTGTCCAGGGTCACGGTGAATTCCAATGGGCCCGTACTCTCTCCTTCCGAAGCATCGGCTATACTCACGGAGGCCGCATCGTCGTTCTGTATGGTCCCGGTTGCAGTCGGGGTGGCCCCTGTCCTCCCGTTACTGACATTGCTGATGGTGCCGGTAAAATTTTCATCGGGTTCCAGGGTGGTGTCGCCGTTGACCGAAACGGTCACGGTGGTGCTATTGGAGCCTTGTAAAATCGTCCCGCCGCCCCCGCTGACCGCTGTATAGTCGCCGCTCCCCGCGGTTGCCGTACCGTCGGCAGTATCAAAACTAAATCCGATATCCTCAAATGCCGCACCCCCGCCGTCGACACTAACCGTAAAACTAAAACTGGTATTGCCCGCATTGCCCTCGGCCTGGGACAGGTTGGAAATGCTGATGGCCTGGTCGTCGTCCAGGATGGTACCAATGGCTGTATCGTCCGAGATGGTTCCGGCACTCGGGTTACTGATCACAACGGTAAAGGTTTCAGAAGGTTCCGGAACCAAATCCGGAGTTATCGGAATACTGATGGTTGTATTGTTGGGGATAAATGCGATACTGCCAGTGCCCCCGGAGACACCGGTGAAATCGGAACCATCGATAGCAGTACCGGAGAAGGTATCATACTGAAAGGTAACACTCGTAAATGCAACTGAGTTGTTAACAGTAAATACCAGATTGGTCCCACCGCCACTTCCTTCTACCACCTGCGCATCGCTGATGGACAGGTTCTGCCCAATGGCGCTGACACCTGTAAATAACATGAATGCCGCCCACAGGAAGTTCCTGCCAGGCAACCGGAAGGCGGGGGACATATCGGGAAGACGTATATTCATAGCGTCCGCTTGCGTTAAGCGTCTGGTGTTCAGGCTACAGCCCATGGCTGCAGGGGCTTTAAGGTTGGGGACCAATATTACTAAAAAAAGGGGTGCCCCCCCAATTTAGCGGTCGAAATAACCCATTTTCGGGTTGAATACGACCTCAACCCGGAAGTTGGGCGGATTCAGCCGCAACACCGGACTCGATCTTTTTGACCAGGCCCTGCAGGACCTTGCCCGGGCCTACCTCAATAAATTCGGTGGCCCCGTCGGCCACCATTTGCCGTACACTCTGGGTCCACCGTACCGGGGCCGTCAGCTGGGCAATCAGGTTGTGCCGGATGGCATCGATGTCGGTGACCGCAGACGCGGTGACATTCTGGTAGATCGGACAGGAAGGTTCAGAGAATTTGGCCTTGGTGATGGCTTGTGCAAGCTCTTCCCGTGCCGGCTCCATCAAGGGGGAGTGGAAGGCACCTCCCACCGGCAGGATCAGGGCACGGCGGGCCCCGGCTTCCTTGAGCTGCTCACAGGCAGCCTCCACAGCCGCGACTTCGCCGGAAATCACCAGCTGTCCGGGGCAGTTGTAGTTGGCTGCCACCACAGTGCCGTCCACCCTGGCGCATACCTCCTCTACAACTGCATCTTCCAGCCCGAGGACCGCGGCCATCGTACTCTGCTGGGCCTCGCAGGCCTTCTGCATGGCCCGGGCGCGCTGGGAAACCAGTTTCAACCCCTCTTCAAAAGACAGCGTGTTATTGGCAACCAGGGCAGAAAATTCCCCGAGGGAATGCCCGGCTACCATGTCGGGGGCAAAGGAATCCCCGAGTACGCGGCTGAGGATGACGGAATGCAGGAAAATTGCAGGTTGGGTGACCTCGGTTTTCTTCAGGTCCTCCGCCGACCCGTTGAACATCACCTCGGTGATTGAAAACCCGAGTATATCATTGGCTTGTTCAAAAAGTACCTGGGCCTGGGGGAACTTGTCGTAAAGGTCTTTACCCATTCCGGAAAACTGGGCGCCCTGCCCGGGAAATACATATGCTTTCATAATACTGGCTGTTCAGTTGCCACAAATGTAAGCATTTTTCATACCCCGCTTTGCCGGCCCGCCACTTCGGGCCGCCGGGAATTTTCCTGCCGGAGCCAGTTATAGCAGGCGCCTGCCGAAGCCGGGTTTAGCGTGCGCCATCCAGGGTCGCTAGGCCGTCAGACGAAGCGTATCCCCTGTTTCGCGCAGATTTCGGCCACCTTCGCCAGGTCGGGCGGGCCTTCCGGCAATGCGGCCAGCTCGTAGAACATGTCTTCGATCCCGGACGGGAAGGCACTGGTGATCATTTTGGCCTTCGCGGTACCCACCACTTTCCAGGCATGCGGGATATTCCGGGGGGCAAAGGCCATATCCCCCGCCTTCAGGACGCTTACCTCCCCGTCTACCATAATCTCGACTTCCCCTTGGACTACCCGGAAAATCTCATCTTCCCGGGTGTGGATATGGGGCGGGATTCCAGCCCCGGGCGGGACATTGTCCACCCATTCCGTGATCTGGCCTCCGGTATCGGCACCAACCAGTTTGTGGGTTTGGATGTCCCCGATAACATTGTGCACGTTTCCGTCGGCATCCCGCACCAGTTTCGGTTCCAGCTCGTTGCCGGAGGCCATAAAGGCACGGGTACGCGCCGCCACTCCGCTTACGGGAACCAGGGCCATCCCCAGGCCCGCCCCGGCGGTTTTCATAAATTTTTTGCGATTCATCTTGATTGCTTTTTGGCAAGTTACCCAGCGGAAGCCTGGCAAATCCTTGAAAATCGCGGTAAAACCCCCGGCATATCCGAAGTATTAGCTCCTGCGGATCATCGTAGGGGTCATCCCGGTGTGTTTTTTCAGGAAAAAGCCGAAATAATCCGGGGAGGAGAAACCGAGTTCATAGGAGATTTCCTTGATGGCTTTATCGGAGAATTTCAATAAATGGCGGGAGCGCATAATGCGTTGTTCGTCAATCAGGCTCTTGGCATTTACCCCGAGGACTTCGTTGACGCATTCGTTCAGGTATTTATCGCTGATGTTGAGCAGGTCGGCGTAATCCCGGACTTCGTGGCAGGTTTCGAAACGCTGGTAAATCAGTTTCTTGAACCGAAGGACGATGTTTTTTTTGGAATTCCTTTCGGCCGCTACCGACCGCACATTGCACTGGCCGTCCAGATAGATAAAAAACGTGTTCAGCAGGGATAAGATGGCCTCGTCCCGGTGGTTCAGGTGCGAACCGGCCAGTTCGTCGAGCATCTCCAGCAAATCCTAGATGCGGCGGGCAATGCCGGGTGCCGGGTTTACCCGGGGAATCTCGTTCCCGGCCAGCAGCCGGACCTCGTTGATATGGAGCCGGCTCATGCGCGGGTCGTTCATTAACCGGTAGGGGATATAGAGTACGTATCCCGGGTTGGTATTTCCCGCGCCAGGGTCCAGGCACCAGTGGGTGGAATCGCTTAAGAAAAACAGCGAATTTCCCACCGATTCCTCGAGGTATTCCCCGATGCGCAGGCTGGGGATTTCATCCTGAATCCAGCAAACGGCATAGTACCCTTCTTCCGGGCCCAGGTTTTTTCTCCCGGAAATCGGCACGATCCGGACGGAAGATGTATTTGCGATAACGGATTCGGATTTCATAACGCAGTACGGTTGGCAGGGCCTAACAGGGCGGCCCGCAGGTCCAAGATAACAAAACCCGGGGAACCCACCCCTAGTCTTCCGGGCTTCCTTCCCGGAACCAACCGGAATAGCGGGTATAAGCCTTTGCGATCCGTTCGATCTCCCCGGTGCGCAGTTCCGGGCGAACCTCCCCGATTTTCCGGGCCGGGACCCCGGCGTAGATGGACCCCTCCGGGATCACCGTGCCCTGGGGGACCACGGCTCCGGCCGCTATGATACTGTAAGACCCCACATCGCAATGGTCCATCAGGATACTGCCCATACCGACGAGAACATTATCCCGAACGGTACATCCGTGGACAATCGCATTGTGACCAATGGATACGTTGTTCCCGATGCGCGTGGCTGCTTTTTCAAAGGTGCAGTGGATGACGGCCCCATCCTGCACGTTTACCTGGTCGCCCATCCGGATGGTATTCACATCCCCGCGGACCACCGCGTGGAACCAGACGCTGCAACGGTCTCCCATCTCCACATCTCCAACAACCACGGCCGTCTCGGCCAGGAAGCAATCCGCCCCGAATACGGGGGCCTTTCCCCTTACAGGTTTTACAAGACTCATAGTGTTGATTTATCCCGGGAAAATCTGTACCCGGGGTCTGCCCGAATTTACGCTTATTCAAAAAAACTGAGCAATTGTTTCTTTCGGGAGGGCGCCACAGCTACTTCTTTCCCGGAAGACAGCACCACGCTCCCCCCCTTCCCCTTCCGGTAACGGACAATTTCCGCCACGTTCACCAAATAGGATTTATGCACCCGGGCAAACGCGTGTTCCCGGAGGGTTTCCTCAAAATATTTCAGGGTTTTGCTCACCAGGATCTTTCCGCTTTTGAGATAGATTTCCGTGTAATTGTCATCCGCCTGGCAATACAGGATATCCGCAACCTCCAGGACCTGGAATCCGTCGAGCTGTGGGATGGTAATCTTGCCGGACACCGCCTGTACCCCTTGTAATACCCGGTTGTCCAGGCGTTCTTCCCGGCTTTTGATATCGCGCACATAATCCACAGCTGCCACCAGGGCATCGATGGATATCGGCTTCATCAGGTAATAGGCTGCGTGACTGTTGAGCGCATCCATGGCGTATTGCTGGTAGGCGGTTACGAAGACGGTTTCAAAACTGCGTTCCGGGAGTTGTTCCAGCAGGTCAAAAGCATTGCCAAAGGGCATCTCCACATCCAGGAAAACCAGGTCCGGCTTTTTGGAGCGGATAAGCTCCAGGCCGGCCTCAATGTTGGCGCCTTCGCCCAGCACTTCCACATTTTCACAATATTTGCCCAGATAGGCCCGCAGTATTTCGCGGCTCTGCGCCTCGTCGTCGATCAGTACGGCCCGTAATTCCATATTATTTGCTTCTCAGGTTGAGAACCACCCGCGTCCCGCTGCCGTCCGGGTTCAGGTCGTATACGGAGACTGCAATCCGGTCGCCGTACATCTGGTTCAATATTTCGATTCGCCGGCGGATGTTCCCCATTCCCCGGGACTTTTGCCGCTGCTGGTTTTTGGTTTTCAGGGCGGCCGAGCGCTTGCGACCCACCCCGTTGTCGGAAATGGAAATGCTGATGGTCCGGGGGCCGATCGGTCGCACCTCCACCTTCAGAAAGCCCTTTTCCTCCTTGTATCGGAGGCCGTGCCAAACCGCATTTTCCAGGTAGGGCTGCAGGAGCATGGGCGGGATGTGGTAGGCTTCCACATCCACCTCCGGGGCCACCTCAATTTGGTAGTCGAACTTATCCGGAAACCGGTCGTGTTCGAGCTTCAGGTAGAGCTCCAGCAGTTCCAGCTCTTCGCTCAGGGGGATAAAATCCTTTTCCGAATGCTCCAGGACGGTCCGCATGAGCAGGGAAAAGTCGCTCAGGTAGCGATTGGCACTCCGCTCGTCATTGCGAGCGATAAAGTTGTTGACCGAATTCAGGGCATTGAAAATAAAATGGGGGTTCATCTGCGACCGGAGGCCTTTCAGGGCCAGCAGGTGGTTGGCGAGCTCCTTTTGCCGGTTGCTGCGGTAGTAGAAAAATGCGGCCAGGCCGGTAAGCAGCAAGCCTAAGACCAGCGAGTAAATAATATACTTCTGCCGTTTATTGACCTCCCCGGTGAGGCGTTGCTCTGCCAGGGCCAGGTCGTATTTGCTCTGAGACAGCTCCCGCTCCTGTTCCAGGGTACGGATCCGGCTTTGGCTGCTGGCCATTTCCCGGCTAAACCGCGCCGCCTGCTCGAGTTCCTGTTCCTTGCGCGTATAGAGGGTGTCCACCAGGGCGACATATTGCTGGTACAATTCCAGGGCCCGTTTGTAGTCGCCCCGGTTCCGGTACACCTCGGAGAGCCTGCGGGTAGCGTCCTTTTCCACAGCCAGGTCGCCCCGGGAACTCGCCTCTGCCATGCTCTGGGCCAGGAAGGGGATGGCTTCCTCCTGTTTATCCTGGGCCAGATACGCCTGGCCGATCTTGAAGTTGACGCCCTGGGGGGTGATGGAATCCGGTGCGGGTGCCTCCCGGCCCGGCGGCAGGTTGCGCAATTGCTCCAGGCTTTGCTTCCGCAGGGCAATCTCCTCGGGGTACCGGCTGCGCTTGCTGTAGAAATCGGCCACTTTTTCGCTTTCCCTCAAGGCGCGGGCCGGGTTTTGCTCCCGGGCCTGCCGCAGGGAATTCCCGTAGTAGGCTTCGGCTTCCTGGGTCCGGTTGGCCTGGTCAAAAGCTTCGGCAATTTTTGAGTTCAGGTCGGGTACCCGGGCGGCCATTTGGTTTTTATCGGCAATCGTCAGCGCGTACTCGTAAAAGGATACAGCCGTGTTCACCCGGTCGAGCCCCCTGTGGGCATCGCCCATTATTTCGTGCAGGTCCGCCAACTGGTCCGGGGTCCACCCCGGCCGGCCCCTTTCCGGATCCAGCAGGTCCAGGGCGGCCTGGTATTCCCCTCCCAGGACATACGCCCTGCCCAGCAACAGGGTGGTCCGCATGGACGGGGCCGTTTCAATCGACTCCCGGTAACTGTTGACTGCCAGGTCGTATTGCCGGTGGAACTGGTAAATCTCCCCGAGCTTCGTCAGGGACCGTGCGAGTTCCCGACGGTTGCTCCGGTTTCCCAGTATTTCGATGGAACGGGTAACAAAATCAAGGCTTTTGCGAATATCCCCGGCCATGTAAGCTTCGGCGGAATCCAGCAGGCTTCGGTGCAGGGCGCCCAGGTTTTCTCCTGAGGCGTCCCGGTCTCCGGCGGTTGAGCGGCCCGCAGGTTGACCGGCCTCCTCCAGCACCTCGTTATGGGCGGGACGCAGGGAGTCCTGCTGCGCCGCCGCTGGCATGGCGAGCATCAGGCAAATCGCGAAGAAAAGGTTCCGGCCCATGGCTTAAATACGTTAAACTTAGTCCATTTCCCCCAGTTGGTAAAACGCGTTTCCCCGCCTTATCCCCGGAAGGAAGCGCCATTTCGCGGCTTGGCTAAAACGCCTGGCCCGTTACCTAATCAAAAGGCGTGCCTGGCTCATTCCCGCTGGCAGGTTTAAAAAGTTGCCCCTAGTTTGTGCGGAAAATCAATAAAACAAATCCGCTATGAAACAGCCTCTGAGAGATACCCACAGGCCCCGCCTCACACCTACCCAAAACCGTTTCCGCTTCCGGCTTCTATCCATCCTGGCGCTGCTGCTGCTGGGGGGCATCCTGCCGGGGGGCAAAATACTGGCCGCCCCCCCGGAAAAAAACCCCGGGACGCGCGTCCAGATTGCCCTGCTGCTCGATACGAGCAACAGCATGGACGGGTTGATCGACCAGGCGAAGGCGACCCTTTGGGACCTGGTCAACGAATTCAGTTATGTGCGCTGCCGGGAAAACCGGGTCCCGGACCTGGAAATTGCCCTGTATGAATACGGCAATGACGGCCTTTCCCCCCGGGAGGGCTTTATCCGCCAGGTCCTCCCGTTCAGCAGCGATCTGGATGAAATTTCCGGGAAACTCTTTTCCCTTCGGACAAACGGCGGGGAGGAATTCTGCGGGCAGGTCATCCAGAGCGCTGTAAAGCAGCTCCGGTGGAGCCGGGATGCCCGCGACCTGAAATTTATTTTTATCGCCGGGAACGAACCCTTCAACCAGGGGCGAACGCCCTATGAATCCGTCATCCGGGATGCCGCCGAAAAGGACGTGGTGGTCAATACGATCTTCTGCGGGGACTACCGGCTGGGTGTAAACACGCTCTGGGCCGACGGGGCCCGACTGGGACAGGGGGATTATACAGCCATCGACCACAACCGGGCCATCGTCCATGTGGCAACCCCCTATGACGACCGCATCATCCAGCTAAACAAACGGCTCAACAAGACATACGTTGCGTATGGGGCACTCGGGGCGACCAGGAAACAAACCCAGGGCGAACAGGATGCGAATGCAGCAGAAATGGAAGAAGCCGTGATGGTGGAACGGGCCGTCTCCAAGAGCTCGTCGTTTTACCGGAATGAAAGCTGGGACCTGGTGGATGCCTACCAAGCGCGCAAACTCAACCTGGAGGAACTCAACCGGAAATCGCTGCCCGGCCACCTCCGGGAATTGGATACCGACGGGCTCCGGGATTACCTGGAGAAGCAACAGGAAGAACGGGCAGAAATCCAGGAGGCGATCCGCCAGGCGGACGCCCGGCGAAAAGCGTATCTGGCGAAGCATCAGACAGATTCGGCCGAAGGCCTGCAGGGGGCCCTCCTGGAGGCCGTGCGTAAACAGGCCCGGCGCAAGGCCTATACCTGGGTGCAATAAGCTTGTTGGAAGGTGTGGTAGGGAAACTCCCGGCGGGCCGCTTACAGGCCGGCCGGGTGTTTCATTTAAAACAGTGGATATGGGAATCCGGCCGAAGTGCGTAAATTACCCGCAACAACAAACCGGCCATCCTGCTGTCTCCAATCACAAAGCGTAAAATTTCGCGGGTCCTGCCCTTTGGGGTGATCTGGCTGGTGCTGGGCTGGTTTGTGCTTTTTATCCAGGAAACGGCCACCCGGAGCGAAAACCTGAACCCCGATTCTACCATCACCCTGACGCCGGCGGTTTTTGCATTCGCAAGTCTTGCAGTGGCCCTAATCGGGTTCCTGGTTGGAATCCTGGAGGTATTCTGGTTAGGCAACCGGTTCCGTTCCCGGAGTTTTTCCCGTAAACTCCTCTACAAACTGGCCTTTTACAGTTGTTTCATGCTGTTGGTCATCCTGATCGCCTACCCCCTGGCGGCAGCCCTGGAATTGGGGGCCTCTCCACTCAACGAGGCCGTCATGGAGAAATTCTGGAACTTCCTGAGCAGCGTGGAGTTCCTCAGTACCATGGTGGCCATCGCTTTCAGCCTTTTCCTGAGTCTGTTTTATTCGGAGATCAGCGACAACATCGGCCATGGGGTGCTGATGAATTTTTTTACCGGTAAATACCACCAACCCCGGGAGGAGTACCGAATTTTCCTTTTTTCGGATATGAAATCCTCCACGTCTGTAGCGGAATCCCTCGGCCACGCGCGGTACTTTGAATTCCTCCGGGCCTATTACTCGGATTTTTCGGATGCAATCGTGCGCCATTCCGGCGAAGTCTACCAGTATGTGGGGGACGAGGTGATCGTATCCTTTACCCACGCCAACGGGGTTCGCGGGGCCAACTGCATCCGGTGTTTCTTTGCCATGCAGGCAGCCCTTGACAAAAATGCGCAGTGGTATATGGACACCTTTGGCATCGTCCCGGAATTTAAGGCGGCCCTGCACGTGGGCCGGGTAACCACCGGAGAAATCGGGGCGCTCAAAAAGGCAATTTTCTTTACGGGCGATGTGCTCAATACCACGGCCCGGATGCAAGCACTGTGCAACTCCTACGGGGTAAAAGTCCTGATTTCCGGTGAATTGCTGGGCGATTTGCCCCTGGATGGCCGGTATACCGTTGCCCCCCTGGGCACCCAAGACCTGAAGGGCCGTGAGAAGCCCGTCGACCTGTTTACAGTCTCCCCTGCGGCGGAAATGTAGTAATGCTGCGTAAAGTCGCGGGCACTTGCGTTGCGGAACACCGGCCAGGGCCTTTACAGCCGGCCGCAATAGCAAACGAACTCTAATCTGCCGAAGGGCAGGAACCCGGGAAGGATGCGTCCATGAGGGCGAGCGAAAAGGGACTGGCCAAGGCGCGCGCCGCGAAGTTTCCGCAGGCGTAGCAGCGCTACGTCGAGGACAGCTTGCGTTGCGGAACACCGGCCAGGGCCTTTACAGCCGGCCGCAATAGCAAACGAACTCTAATCTGCCGAAGGGCAGGAACCCGGGAAGGATGTGTCCATGAGGGCGAGCGAAAAGGGACTGGCCAAGGCGCGCGCCGCGAAGTTTCCGCAGGCGTAGCAGCGCTACGTCGAGGACAGCTTGCGTTGCGGAACACCGGCCAGGGCCTTTACAGCCGGCCGCAATAGCATCCTTCCCGGGTTCCTGCCCTAATAATTCGCCGCCGGGCAATAGCAGTCAAAGCGGTCTTCGCGCTCCGGGCCGAAGTCGTAGCCGAGGGTGATCTGGTGGAAACCGCCGCTGTCCAGGCGGATATCGCCGGACTGGTAGGAGTAGTTATACGAAAACATGAAGCGGTTGACGTTTACCCCGATTATGGGCGTAAACAACTGCAACCGCTGTTCGCCGAACTGACCGTCCTGAACGTATTGGGCCCCGTCAAAGCTCCGGCGGTAGGAAAGACCGCCCCAGAGCGTGCCGAAGCCTACGTCCTTGTATGCCTTGGCATTGATGTCGATGGCCTTCTCGTTGGTAAATTCGGTGATCTGAAGCATCGTGGAAGGTTCGAACCGCCATTCTCCCCGTCCGAAAATGTAGCCGACGGAGAACAGGTAACGCCTCAGGTTATCGATTACCGGCACGTTGTCCGGGTCGGCCCGGCCAATGCGGTAGAGTTCCCGTTCCGTTTCGAGCAAATTCAGGATGGAAACGTGGGCGTAGAACTCCTGGTAGGAATAGGACATCCCGAGGTCCAGATTGAAATAGGTGGCGCTGATCTTGGAACCGGTTACCGCCGGGTCCGGTACTACGGACCGGAATTCGGTCTCGTCCAGGCTGCTTTGCAGGATGGTCGGACTGATGCCGAAAGACAGTTGGTTCAGGATACGGACATCGCCGCCAAAAGGCAGGTGGTGCGCATAGGTCAGCTTCAGCCCGGTTTGGGAGTGATACCCGTTGGCGTCGTTAAACAGGATGGCCCCCAGGCCGCTCCGGCTGTCCCGGATCCGATAGTGGGCATTGAGCGTTTGCATATTCGGCGCCTCGTCCACGCTGAACCACTGCTGCCTGGCGGTCAGGCGGATTTTACCCCCCTGGCCAATCCCCGCCATGGATGGGTGTACCAGGTAGTAGTTATCGGAGAGGTAATCAAAATACACCGGGATGCCTTCCTGGGCCGAGAGCGGGCTGGCCGCAGCAGCCAGGCAGGCGATTGTACATAGCAGGAGGTTTCTCATCAAATGGGACTGGGGCCGTGGTTTAAATGCCTTTAAATATACTGTATAACGGTATAAACCCCCTATTATTATGTAAGGGAGTCCGGCCGAAATACCGTAATTTTGCAGAAATTCAACACGATGGAAGAATATATCATCACCCTGAAGGAGACCAACAATCCGGCCATCCTCAAATTCGAGGCCAACCAGCCGCTGGTAACCAAGGGGAGCTATGAATACAAAAATATCGACGAGGCCAAGGATTCGCCCCTGGCCCAGCAATTGTTCTACCTGCCGTTTATCAAGACGGTCTATATCTCCGGGAATTTCGTCGCCATGGAGCGTTTTGACATCGTTACCTGGGACGATGTGAAGCAAGAGGTGGCCCAGCAACTCGTGGAGTACCTCAATGCGGGCGAACCCGTGGTTGACGAACCCGAACAGGCTGGAAGGGTGGCAGTAACCGTATATGCCGAAGTCACGCCCAACCCGGCAGTGATGAAGTACGTCGCCAACAAACAACTCGTCCCGGACGTATTTGAATTCAAGGATATCGACCAGGCGCGGCATTCCCCCCTGGCGCAAAAACTCTTCGGATTCCCGTTTGTCAAGGAGGTCTTCATGGACCACAACTATATCTCGGTAACCAAATACGAGGTGGCCGAATGGGAGGATGTCAGCATGGAGCTCCGGGAATTTATCCGGGAGTACCTGGCCGCCGGAGGAGAAGTCCTGGAACCTGGGGCAAGCGCTGAAAAATCGCAAATTGCCGGCGTGCCGGAAGGGAATTTGGAACAAATGGACCCGATATCCCAGGAAATTGCCGGCATCCTGGAGGAATACGTCAAGCCAGCCGTTGCCAGCGACGGGGGAAACATCGTTTTCCAGTCGTACGAGGCGGAAAGCAAAACGGTACACGTCATCCTGCAAGGGGCCTGCAGCGGCTGCCCGTCTTCGACCTTTACCCTGAAAAACGGCATACAGACCATGTTGCAGAACATGATGGGCGACCGGGTCAACGAAGTCGTTGCGATCAATGGTTAGGGCATTTGGGCTTTGTCAGTACGGCCATTAATTCGTACTTTAAGGGAGAACCTTAAATTGGAAATTATGGCAGTTTTAAAAGTTATAGAAGTATTGGCAAATTCCGACAAGAGCTGGGAAGACGCCGCCGAAAAAGCCCTGGCCCAGGCATCCAAATCCGTGGACCATATCCGCTCGATTTATATCAACGAGCAAAGTTGCACGGTGAAAGACGGCAAGATCGCCAGCTACCGGGTCAACACGAAAATTACCTTCGAGGTAAAGTAAAACACCGGATTCCCGGATAAAAAGGCGCCCCCGGACCCGGGGGCGCCTTTTTGGTTCCCGTCCCACCCCGGAACCCTAGGGGTCTGCGGAACCCCGGGAAAAACCCGGAAAACACGGAAGGCCCCCTGCAAATAAAAGTCCCAGCCATGGAAAAGACCCCAAACGACCTGATTCACGAAACGAGCCCGTACCTGCAGCAACACGCCTACAACCCGGTTCATTGGGTGCCGTGGACGGAAGCCAACCTCCAACGGGCGGCCGAGGAAAACAAACCGCTGCTGATCAGTATCGGCTACGCGGCCTGCCACTGGTGCCACGTTATGGAGCACGAGTGTTTCGAGGACCCCGAGGTGGCCGAGGTAATGAATACGCTCTTTATCCCGATCAAGGTAGACCGGGAAGAACGGCCCGACGTGGACCAGGTGTACATGGATGCCCTGCAACTGATGACCGGGTCGGGGGGCTGGCCGCTGAATGTGGCCGCCTTACCGGACGGGAAACCTTTCTGGGGCGCCACCTACCTCCCCAGGGACCGCTGGCTGCAGGCACTGGTTCAGCTGGGCCGGCTCTACCGGGAAGACCCCGACCGCATCAGGGAATACGCCGACGACCTCACCTCGGCCGTCGCCCGCATCAACCTGCCCGAATCCGACCCAAATGCCGCCCTGCCCGGACACGGGGAAATCTCCGGCTGGATCGACTCCATGAAGCCGCGGTTTGACGGGGAATACGGGGGGATGCAGGGCGCCCCGAAATTCATGATGCCCGCTGCCCTGAACCTGTTCCTGCACCAGGAATCCCTCCACCCGGACCCAACCCTGGAGATGCATGTCAACCAAACGCTGACTGCCATGGCCTTTGGCGGTCTTTTCGACCAGGTTGGCGGCGGGTTTTCCCGGTATTCCGTGGATGCCCGCTGGCACGTCCCGCATTTCGAAAAAATGGCCTACGACAATGCCCAGCTCCTGAGCCTCTACGCCCGCGCCTTTGCCCGTTACGGGGATCCGCTCTACCGGGAGGTCGTATCGCGGACCACGGAATTCCTCCTCCGTGACCTGGCGCATCCCGACGGCTGCTTCTATTCCTCCCTGGATGCAGACAGCAGGAACCGGGACGGCAACCTGGAAGAAGGCGCCTATTACACCTGGCGCGAACCGGAGCTCCGCGAGGCCCTGGGCGGGGACTATGAATTATTTGCCGCAGCCTACAGCATCGATACATTCGGTTATTGGGAAGATGGGAAATACGTCCTGATCCGACGGGAAGCAGACGCCGACCTGGCCGGCCGGCTCGGGCTTCCCGAACCGGAATTGCGGGAACGGCTGCAATCGTGCAGGGACCGGTTGTTGCGCCTTCGGGACAAACGGGATGCGCCCCGGCTGGACGACAAAGTCCTCACCTCCTGGAACGGTTTGTTGCTCTCCGGCCTGGCGGATGCCTGGCGGTATTGCGGCCTGGAAAAGGCCCGGGATGCGGCCGGCAAACTGGCCAATTACCTGGACGGGGAGGTAACCCGGAAGGACGGCAGCGTCCCCCACAGCACGAAGGGCGGATCCGGGGGCGGCCACGGGTTCCTGGAGGACTACGCCTGCCTGGCAGCCGGGTATATCTCCTGGGCTGAGGCCACAGGCGAAAACACCTGGATGGACCGGGCACGGAACCTGTGCACTTATGCCCTGCAATATTTTGGCCTGCCCGGGGAACCCCTGTTGTACTTTAATTCCTCTTTGGATCCGGCCCTTATTCGGCGCAGCCTGGAAACGGCAGATAATGTCATCCCGGCATCGAACTCCATTATGGCGAAAAACCTGTTTGTCCTGGGATCCTATTTCGGGGATGCCCAATGGATCACCCGGTCGCGGGAAATGCTTACCGCCATGGTCCCTTCTATAGGCAAATACCCCGGACAGTACACCAACTGGATGCAATTGGCCCTGTGGATGTCCGTCCCGTTTTACGAAGTGGCCGTGTGCGGGCCCGATGCCATGGAGCAGTCGGCCACCCTGCGCAGAAACTACCTGCCTCAATGCCTGTTGGCCCTCTCCGGGGAAGCTTCCGACCTGCCGCTGTTCCGGGGCCGCTTCAACCCGCCGAAAACCCGGATCTTTATTTGCCGGGAAGGCAGCTGCAAGCAACCGCTGGAAGACAGCGGAAAGGCCCTGGAACTACTCCGCACTTACGCGTCCGATTAACAGAAATTTAAGGCTTTAAAGTTGCCTGAAGCCTTCAAATTCCGTACTATTCCCCGGAAAAATCAGATCGTTTACCAACATCAACTTTTATCAAAATATGGAACAATTCGGAGATTATCAGGAACACATCGAACAGGGAGTCGAATGGTTCTGGAATTTCTTGCCCAGCCTGGTAACGGCCATCCTTACGCTGGTCGTCGGGTTATGGGTTATCAGCTTTATCAATAAAATCGTCCGTCGCTTTTTTGATAAAAAGGACTACGACGAGGCCCTGGAGTCCTTCCTGCAGAGCTTTATCAAAATCGCCCTGAAGCTGTTGCTCTTTGTGCTGGTCATCACCCAGCTCGGGGTGAAGTCGTCTTCGCTGGTAGCCATTGTGGGTGCGGCCGGACTGGCCATTGGCCTGGCCCTGCAGGGGTCCCTGTCGAATTTTGCCGGGGGCGTTTTGATCCTGCTGTTTAAACCGTTCCGGGTGGGGGACTGGATTTCCGCCCAGGGGTTGGACGGCACCGTTAAGGAGATCAATATTTTCACTACCAAGCTGAATACCTTCGGCAACCAACTGGCCATTATCCCCAACGGGAAGCTCTCCAACGACAACATCGTCAATTACAGTGCTGAGGATACGCGCAGGGATAAAATTACCGTGGGCATCGGATACGGCTCCAACATCAAACAGGCCAAAGACCTGTTGCTGGAAATTTGCGGGGAAGACGAACGGATCCTCAAGGACCCCGAGCCGCAGGTTTTCGTCGGGGAACTCGCCGACAGCTCCGTAAACCTCAGCCTGCGATTCTGGGCGAAAAACGAAGACTTCTGGGCAGCGCATTTCCACGTGATGGAAACGCTCAAACTCCGGTTCGACGAGGCCGGTATCGAGATCCCGTTCCCGCAACGGGATATCCATATGATATCCGAGGGCGAATAAGGCGGACAGCAGGCGGCCCGGACTTGCATAAGTCGCTATTTTTTAGTACTTTGTATAGTTAAAGAAGCATACTATGAAAACGATTATAACAACAGCTGCCTGCCTGCTGACACTGATGGCCACGGCCCAGTTCAACGGCAACAAACTCACCCAGTACCACGGCCAGTTCGAGGTGGTCCTTTACGATTTCCCTCCGAACGGTTCCCAGTTCCTGGATGAGATTTACAAAAAAGGGACCATCACCATTGAGAACCCGGACAATACGCTGAAAGAGGAGCGTTTGATGCGCTTCAATGCGTTTACGGGCCAAATGGTGTATCTGGGGCAGAACGGGGAGGAACAAAGCCTGCTTAAGCGGGAAAACATCACCGTGGAACTCGACGGGCTCACCTTTGAGGTCCACCCATACCGGGAAGGGGGAGATATCGACCGGGGGTATTTCATCCCGATGAATCCCGGGCAACAAGTGGTCCTCTACCGGCGTCCTATCAAGCATTACCGGAAGCCGGAAGTTGCCGAACACGGTTACGAGGATACCCGGATGCCTGCCTATTTCGATGCCTCGGAATATTTTATACGGGCGGGCGATGCGCCCATGGAGCCGGTTTCCCTGCGTAAAAACAGCCTGCTGGCCGCCCTGGGTGACCACAAGGACAAACTCAGGGATTTTGTCTCGGAAAACAACCTGAACGTTCGTAAACCCGAAGATGCCCTGCACCTGGTTGTCTACTACAACACGCTGCTTGCGTCTTCTCCGGAATCTACTTTCGCGTCGCGATAAAGTCTTTCAGGTAATAGGGTTCAAAATAGGCCAGGTCCTCGAAAGATCCGGCCTCAAAGGCTGCGTATGCCATGGGCCCCATAAACCGGGCCGAAGGCTGTATCTCCGGCTGGAACCGAAAAACCGGGTCCGAAAGTAGCTCCCGGGCTTTTTCCGCCCCGCTGCCCACAAGGGTCAGGGGTCCCTGGTCTTTATAAGCTGCAAAGGAATCGGGTGTGAGGATTTCCGCCTCGGTTTCCCGGACATATTCCAGTTCAGTATTCAGGACGGCTGAATAGACCTCCATCCTGCGGGCATCCAGCATTGGGATGCTCAACCCCTCTTTAATCCCCGCTGCAGCTGCCAGGACCTTCAGGGTGGGCAGCGCGATGAGCGGGACCTCCAAAGAAAAACACAATCCCTTGGCCGAGGCGACCCCGATACGGAGGCCCGTATACGACCCGGGGCCCTTGCTTACCGCAATGGCATCGAGTGCATCGGCCCCAACCCCGGCCTCGGACAACACCTCCTGTATAAATACATGCAACAATTCCCCGTGGGAATATCCCGGGCTGGGATCTTCCCGCAGAGCGCGGAGTTGCGACCCTTCATACAGGGCCACGGAGCAATTTGTGGAAGCGGTCTCGAGGTTCAGTATCCAGGCCATAGGTTGCAAAGATAGGGCCCCGGCTTTCATTTCGAAAACCGGGGCCCTTCTTTTGTCTCCTAGTAAACCGGGTGGGTTTAATCCAGTGTGATCGGCAGCCCGAAATAGAATTCCAGGACCTTGAGCCGGAAGATATAGTTGTATTTGTTCTGGATCACCGAAGCCTGTGCATCGTCTACCCGGGCCTGGGCCTGCCCGTAGTCAAAGGCATTCATCAACCCCACCTCATAGCGCTCCCGGGCGTATTCCAGGGCGAGTTGGCGGGCTTCCAGGGTTTTTTGGGCAGCCTCGTAGGCTTTGGCAAAACTCTGCACGTCGAGGTAAGCGGTATTGATGTCGTTCTCCAGGGCGAGTTTGTCCTGCTCCAATTGGAGTTCGGCCCGCATCACGTCGATCTTGGCGCGCTTCACGTTGTTCCGGGTACTCCACCCGTTAAAGATGGGTACATCCAGCCGGGCCCCGTAGGAAATCCCATCCAGGATCCATAGCTGGTCGATGAAAGTCGGTGAGAAAAAGGACCCCGGGTTGGCCGGATCCGGTAAGGTGGTATTGCTGGAATACCGGGTATTGTAGTTAAAGAAAGCATTGAGGGAAGGCAAATATGCCCCCCGTGCAATCTTCAGGTCCTGTTCGGCCAATTCCACGTTGGACCGCGAAAAGGCGATGTCGTTCCGGAAAGTCAGCGCCTTGTCAAAAATCACCTTGGGCGAATTGCCCAGGATCTCGGACGGGGGCACCTCGAATTCCTGGTCCGCAATGTCGAAATTTTCGTAATCCGTGATCTGCAGAAGCTGGGCCAGCACGATGCGGGAAAGAAGCACATTGTTCTCCGCATTGACGATCTGCTGTTCCAGGTTGGCGGCCGTTGCCTGGATCTCCAGCAGGTCGCCCCGCGGGAGAACCCCGGCATCTACCTGCTCGCGGATCCGGTTCAGGTCCTGCTCCGTCACGGCATATTGCGCCTGGAAGGCCTTGAGGGATTCCTTGTTGGAGAGCACGTTCAGGTAGGCGTTGGCTACGTTCAGGCGGATGTCGTCCACCAGGTCCTGTAACTGGTACTGGCTGGCAAGGGCATTCATTTTTGCCCGTTGCAACTGGTTGATATTCCTGAGCCCGTCAAAAAGCGTCATGCTCGCAGTGAGGTTGGCACTCGCAGTGGTGATCCCCGCAGTGGTAGGGGCGTTGGTAGACGGATCGATCGTAAAACCTACGTTCCGGCCCACCTGGGTCTGCGCGTTCACAGCAGGGAGCAGGTTCCCGATTGCGTCCGATTTATCGAGCATCGTCCGCTCAAAAGCCAGTTGGAACTGCTGGACGTCCAGGTTGTTTTCGACGGCATAGGTAACGCACTCCTCGAGCGTCCATTCCCGTTTCTGCGCCTGGATTACCCCCGCCGAAAAGGCAAACAGCACAAAGAGTACCCGCAGGACGCGTGAAGGTCTTATTGATTTAAAGGTGTTCATTTTTTGAATTTTGATGAATTAGCTCTCGTCGGAACTCATGGGCTCCGTCTTGTTCCAGATTTTTATTTCGTCTTCCTCGGTAACCCCGGAAAGCACTTCCACGAATATCCCGTCGGAAATACCCGTTTCAATGTCCCGGCGCTCGTACTCGTTCTCGCCGGTTTTGACTTCCACGTAGGGTTTCTCCGTTTCGTTGTCGAATTGCAGCCAGGCTTCCTTAACGGCCAGGACGCTGTCCTTCTGGGAGAGAACCAGGGAGGCGTTGGCGCTATAGCCCGCACGGATAAAGTGGGCGGAATCCAGGGAGACACTCCCCTCGATGCGGAACTGAACGGCTCCTTCCTCCTCCACCCCTTTGGGGGCAATAAATTGCAGGTCGGCTTCGAATTCCTGGTCCTGGATGGCCCCGAGGGTAATCTTCAGGGGCATCCCGATCTCCAGTTTACCGACCTCCGCTTCGTCTACCTGTCCTTCAAAAATCATCTGGCCCAGATCTGCAATCGTGGCGATGGTGGTACCGTCGTTGAAGTTGTTGGACTGGATTACCTGGTCGCCCTCTTCAACGGGGATTTCCAAAATGGTCCCGGTTACCGTGGCGCGGATATTTGTGTTGGCGCTGGAAGAGCCCCCGGCCGAACCGCGGCGGATGATCTGGTAGTCTGCCCGGGCGTTTTCGACTTCCTGCTTGGCCTGTTCGTAGGTAGTCTGGATGTCGTTGAACTGCTGGTTGGAAATAACCCCCCGGTCAAACAGCGTTTTGTTCCGGTTGTACTCTATTTCAGCGTTCCCCAGGGCGATCTCGGCATTGCGAACCCGGCCCTGGGCCTGGTTGAGCGACTGCTCGTTGGGCACCACCTTGATCACCGCAATCAGGTCGCCGGCATTTACTTTGGCGCCTTCTTCGAGGTAGATCTTGTCGATAATCCCGGAAATCTGCGGTTTGATGTCCACTTCTTCCTTCGGGATCACCTTGCCGGTAGCCACCACCCGGTTCACGATGGTCTGCTTGCTGGGCTTCTCAGTTTCGTACAACTCTGCCGGCTTGCTGTTGGTCTTCAGCACCCTGGCTATGGCGTAGAATGCGCCCAGTGCGACAACGACTAAGAGTCCGTATTTAACGTATTTATTCATGGTTGATATAATTAATTAGCTATCTGTTCGTATTTGGATATTATTCTTCTCGAAGGGCGTCGATGGGTTTTACTTTGACCGCCCGGTTGGCCGGGATCATCCCGATCAAAATACTCAGGGTGACCATCAGCGTAAAGGATACAATTACCTGAAGCGGGCTGACAGTCGGGTTGGTAAAAGGCGCGTCGTCCGTCTGCCCGAATGCGATATCCAGCGCGTGCAGGAGTCCGATGGATATGATGAAGCCGATCAGGCCGGCAAAGAAGGTCAGGACGATGGACTCCATGATGATCTGCCGCTTGATCACGCCCGGGGTGGCGCCCAGGGCCCGGCGGATACCGATCTCGTTGGTGCGTTCCTTCACGGTGATCAGCAGGATATTACTCACGGCAATCACCCCGGCCAGGAGTGTAAAGATGCCCACAAAGAAGGAGAAACCGGACAGTACCATCGTAAAGGCGCTGATCCCCTCGAAAATCTGCGAAAAGTCAAACGAGCCAAATGCCCGGGGGTCGTCCGGGTGGATATTGTATTTGCGCTTGAGCAGCGACTTGATTTTATTCTCGGCTACGGCCACGGATTTGTCTTCGTCCACCAGGATGGCCATCCACCCCACCTCGTCCCCGCTGTTAAATGCGGTCTGGAAGGTGGTAAAGGGTACGAACACGGTGTTCTCCCCCTCAAAGTTGATATTGTCGTTCCTTTTGAAGATGCCCACCACGGTAAAATACACCCCGTTGATCCGCACGCTTTCGCCAATGGCGTTTTCCCCCTTGTCGAAAAGGAGTTTGTAGGCATCCACGCCGATCACGCAAACTTTCCGGGAATTTTGAATATCGTTCTGGTTCAAAAACCGCCCCTCGACCATTTTCTTCTTCGACATCAGGTCGATGGTCGGGAAGTCCCCGTAAACGCTGGAACCGCTCGACCGACCGCCGCGGATTACCGTTACGGTTCCCCGGAAATTCCCGAGCTGGATCCGGGGGGAAATAACGTCCACCTCAGGCACCTCCCGCAGGATCATGTCCACATCGTCCATGGACAGGTCTACGGACCGCCCCCTCTCAAATCCCTTGTAGGGCATGGAGGTGCGCTGGGCCCAGAGGAACATGCTGTTGGTTGCCGTCCCGGCGAAAATCTGGTTGAAGCCGTTTTTCATCCCGTTGGTCGCCCCGAGCAGGCCGATCAGGATGACGATCGCAAAAATCACCCCCAGCGTTGTCAAAAAGGTGCGGAGCATGTTCTTGCTCAGCGTGGCCATCACCTCTTTCCATAAATCTCTGTCTAGCAGTCCCATATCAGTCGGCTCTTAATGCGTCTATCGGTTTTACGTTTGCGGCCCGGATGGACGGGACGAGCCCGGCCAGTACCCCGGCCAGGATCAGCACCACGGTACAGATGATCACCACCGTGTTGTCTACGTTCGGGTTGGAGAACGCCGGGGCATCCACAATCGGGGCAATAAGCGCCACCACGCCCATGGAGAACAACATGCCGCCAAATCCGGAAAATGCCGTGATCACGATGGATTCCATCAGTATCAACTTCACGATCTCGATGGGACGGGCGCCGAGCGCCTTGCGGATCCCGATTTCCTTGGTGCGTTCCTTGATGATGAAAATCAAAATATTCCCGATCCCCACAATACCCGCTATCAGGATGAGGACGCCTACCCCGATGGCCACGAAAGTCAGGAAGTTGCTGAAGGTCTGGATATTCGAAAACCCCTCGGCGTAGTTGTTGATGAAAAACGCGCTTTGGTCTTCCGGGTGGATCACCAGCCGGCGCTTGAGTACTTCTTCCATTGTATTGGAAAATGCCAGGGCCCGCGTAAAATCGTAGGACGGGTTATACGTCATGGCGATCATGTTGATCTCGTCCGTATTCCCGTAGATTTGCTGCATGGTCGTATAGGGGGCGTAGATATTGCTTTCCTCCCGCTCATTCCCGTCGTCGGAAAAGACCCCGATTACCTTATATACCAATCCATTGGCGATCAGGAACTGACCCACCGGGTCGTCGTCCTTAAAAAGCTCTTTCTGCACCTGCTTCCCGATGACCAGCACCTTGTTGCGCTCCCGCAGGTCCCGCTTGTTCAGGTACCGGCCGCTTTCAATCACGGTACGCTCAATCAGCTGGTGGTCCGGGCTGACCCCTACAATCGTATAGGTCCCGGTTTCCTGCTTGTATTTTGCACTGACCGACCGGTTGAACCGGGGCGAAATATACTCGTAGGATCCTTCGTAACTCCCCTTGATAAAGGCCAGGTCGTCGTTCTTAAACTGGATGCGGCGGCCGGCTTCAAACCCCCCATAGGGTTTGGAGGTGGCATTCGGGTAGATGAAAATTGAATTCGTGGCGTCGTCGTTGAACTGCTTGTAGAAACCATTCTGCATACCGTTCACCGAAGCGAGCAGCAGCACGAGGATAAAGATCCCCCAGGCAACCGAAAATCCAGTGAGGAACGTCCGGAGCTTGTTGCTCTTAATACTGTGCCATATTTCCTGCCAGGTGTCCCTATTGAACATACTGCGAAGCTCTTACCTGCTCAATCTTCTTGTCTTCGACAATGATGCCGTCCCGGAGGTGGATGATCCGTTTGCACATATGGGCAATGTCCTCCTCGTGGGTAACCACCAGGATGGTATTCCCCTGGTCATTGATATGCTGGATCAGGTCCATCACCTCGTAGGAGGTGGTGCTGTCCAGGGCGCCGGTTGGCTCATCGGCCAGGAGCACCTTGGGTTCGGCCGCCATGGCCCGGGCGATGGCCACCCGTTGTTTCTGCCCGCCCGACAATTCGTTGGGCAGGTGGTGGGCCCATTCCTTCAGGCCAACCTGCTCCAGGTATTTCAGCGCCTTGGATTCGCGCTCCTTACGGCCTACTTTCTGGTAGTAGAGCGGCAGGGCCACGTTTTCCAGGGCCGATTTATAATTGATCAGGTTAAACGACTGGAAGATAAATCCGAGGAACTTGTTGCGGTATTTGGCTGCCTTGGTCTCACTGAGGTTCTTGATCGGGACCCCGTCGAGGATATAATCCCCCTCGTCGGCCTCGTCCAGCATCCCCAGGATATTCAGCAGGGTGGATTTCCCGGAGCCGGAAGACCCCATGATCGCAACCAGTTCGCCTTCTTCCGCCTTAAAATTGATCCCTTTGAGAACGTGGAGCGAATTGCTCCCCATCTTATAGGACTTGTGTAAATCTTTGATTTCAATCATGGTTGGTAAACGTCTTTTGAAACGAGTATACACCCGTTAGACCCCAAACAGGCCTAAATGTTACATTTAGAAGTTAAAAATTATTCCGGAAATCATTTAAGCGCCTGACTCCGAAGGCGAAATGGCGTTCCAGACCTTGATGGAGGCGTCTTCCTCCAGGCCGGATCTCACCTCTACCCAGATCCCGTCGGAGATGCCGAGCTCCAGGTCGCGGCGTTCGAATTGCTGCTGGCCGGTTTCCACTTCCACATAGGGCTGCTTGGTCTCCGGGTCGAACTGCACAAGGGCCTCCTTGACGGCGATGACGCTGTCTGCCCGGTCCAGGATAATGGAAGCGTTTGCACTCAGGCCCGCCCGGATAAAGGTGCTGTCCCGCTTGGTCAGCGTCCCCTTGATCTCGAACTGGATGGCGCCGTTCTCTTCATTCCCCTTGGGGGCGATGTAATCCAGGACGGCCGGGAAGACCCGGTCCTCGATGGCGCCGACGGTAATCTCCAGGGGCAGGTCCTCGTGGATCTTGCCCACTTCCGACTCGTCCACCTTCCCTTCGAAAATCATCTTGTCGATATCCGCGATGGCCGCTATGGTGGTCCCTTCGTTGAAGGTATTCGCCTCGATAACCTGGTTGCCGACCTCCACGGGTACTTCCAGGACCATGCCGCTTACCGTGGCGCGGATCAGCGTGTTGGCCGCACTGCTCAGCCCGCTGGTGGTACCGGTACGCACAATGTCGTACCGCTTGTTGGCTGCAGAGTACGCCTGTTTGGCCTGGTCGTAACTCACCTGGGCCCGGTCCAGGTCGGCCTGGGAAATGACCCCTTTCTCAAACAGGGTCTGCTGGCGGGAGAAATTGCGGCGCTGGTCGTCCAGGGTAATCTTGGCGTCCTCTATGGCGTTCTTGGCGTCGTTCAGGGCGCTCAGGTTCGGGACTACCTTGAGTTTGGCGATCAGGTCGCCGGATTTGACAAAGTCGCCGCCTTCCACGTAGATCTCCTCGATCACCCCGGAGATGTTCGGTTTGATAAGGACTTCCTCCAGGGGCAGGATGCTGCCCGTGGCCACGGTTTTCTTGATGATGTTCTGGCGGCTCGGCTTTTCGGTCTGGTAGACCACCGGGTCCTCCGCGTTCTTTTTATAGAGGTAATACATGGACCCCCCAAAGGTCAGGGCGATCACAACGAGGATTACAACAGTTACTGACTTTTTCATATGGCTCAATTATTTGACTTCAGAATTCTTCGTGTTATTGATGGTTTTTTGTTATTCAAGAGGTTATTCCGTCCGCAGGGCATCGATGGGCTTTACGCGGATGGCGCTCTGGGCCGGGATGAAACCGGCCAGCAGGCCGGAAGCCATAAGGATCAGCAGGGCCCCCACAACCACCCCGAGACTGACGCTCGGGTTCATAAACATATCCACCGGGCCGTTGGCGTCGAGCAGGGAGTTAACCGCGTAAATAAAAAGGGCGCCCATGGCAATACCCGCCATCCCGGAGATAATCGTCAGGAATATGGATTCCAGCAGGATCTGCAGCTTGATACTCCAGGGTTGTTCTCCCAGGGCCCTGCGAATTCCAATTTCCTTGGTGCGTTCCTTGACCACGATCAACATGATGTTGCTCACCCCGATGATCCCGGACAACAAAACGAGGATCCCCACAAAGTAGGCGATAAACCGCATAGCCCCGAAGAGGCTTTCCACCCTGTTGTACTGTTCGTACAGGTCAAAGTACCCGATGGCCCGCTGGTCGTCCGGGTGAACCTTGTGCTTCTCCTTCAGCGTATTGACGATTTGTTCCTTCAGGGAGGTGATGGACGTCCCGTCGTTGGCGGTAATGGCCATCCAACCGACGTTGTCCGCCCGGTTGAAGGCCTGGGAGAACGTAGTAAACGGCACAAATATTTGTTTCTGCCCTTCTTCCCCGTCCCCGTCATTCGATTTTTTCTTGTAGGTACCCACGACCATGAAATTGACGCCCTGGATTTTCAGGTAGCTGCCGAGGACTTCCTCCCCCGGGTCGTACATTTCGCTGACCACGCCCTCCCCGATCACCGCGATCTTTCGTTTTTCCCGGATATCGTTCTGGTTCAGGAACCGGCCGGCCGTAATCCCCATGGGGTCCTGGTTGATGATTTCCGGGTAATCGCCATAGATGTTATAGGCCCCGGTCTTGATCCCCCGGATGACGTTGCTCCCCCCGCGGAACCCGCCCAGTTGGTTCCGGGGCGAGATATACCGCAATTCCGGGAAACGGCTCTCGAGCAATTCGCGGTCGGAAGTCTTGAAACTGAATTCCCGGTCCTTGGGCAAACCCATGTGGGCCTTGGTGGTCCTGCGGGTCCAGATAAACATCGTGTTGGTCGCGATATCGCCAAAATCCGATTTGATGCCGTTCTCCAGCCCCTTGCCCGCGGCGAGCAGGATGATCAGGATCAGGATCCCCCAGAACACGCCGAATGCCGTGAGTACCGTGCGAAACCAATTGCTGGTGAGCACTTCGAGTATTTCCTTCCAACGATCCCGGTTAAACATGGCGCAGTTCTTTTATGGTTCGTATCGGGCTATTCATCCCGCAGCGCATTGATGACACGGATGTTGGCGGCCCTCCAGGCGGGAAAAAAACCCGCTATCGTCCCGGCCAGGATCAGCACGAACACCGTAGAGAGGGCCACCGTCAGGTTCACTGAAGGGTTCATGATATAATCCACCTCCACATGCGGCCCCACCAGTTCCAGCAGGCCCATGCTCAGGATGAGCCCAAAAAAGCCGGAGAGGGCGGTTACAAAAATGGCCTCGTGCAAAATCATGCCGACAATGGACCAGGGCTTGGCCCCCAGGGCCTTGCGGATACCGATTTCCCGGGTGCGTTCCTTGACCACGATCAGCATGATGTTGCTGACCCCGACCACCCCGGCGATAATCGTACAAATGCCGACAAACCAGAAAAAGAACTTGATGTTGCCCGTAAGGCTGTAGTAGCGCTTGGCTTCTTCCATGGCGCTCCAGACCTGGATCGCGCTCGTATCCTCGGGGGCAATGGTATGCGCCTGCTGCAGGTATTGCCGGAGCTCGTCCTTGAAGGCGACGGCCTCGGCTACCGCCTGGTCAAAATTCCCGGCCGGCGGGAGCGTATAGGCCAGGTTGCTGACCCGATCGCCTCCGTTAAATACTTTCTGGGCGGTTGTGAGCGGGATATACAGTGTTTCCTCTTCCCGTTCCCGCAATTCCTTGTAAACGCCCACAATCTTGAAGGGAAGGCCGGAGAATTCGATGTATTCCCCGATGGGGGTCTCCAGGTGGCCGAATACGTCCTTGCGGATTTTGTCGCCGATAACCACCACCTTGGCCGTACTCTCGATATCCGTCAAATTGATAAACCGCCCCTGGGACATCTTGGCGTTTTCGATAAACTGGAACCCGGAGGCCACGCCGTGGATCCCGTAAACCAGGGCCTCATTCCCGTAGTTTACCGAGACGTCCCGAACGAACAGACGGGGCGATTCCCGCTCAATGCGGTCGCCTTCCGCCCGGCTCCAGTACTCGAAGTTACCGTTGCGGAGCTGGATGCGCCGCCCGGGGTTCATCCCCTTGTATTCCATGGTCGTCATCCCCGGCCAGACCCAGACGGAGGTCGAAGCATCCTGTTCAAACTCGTGGGCAATGCCGTTCTGCATACCCTGGCCAAACCCCAGAAGGATTACCAGTATAAAGATCCCGGAGGCCACTGACAGCCCGGTGAGAAAAGTGCGGAGCTTATTTTTTCGGATGGTATCGAAAATCTCCTGCCATCGCTCGATATCGAACATGGGTTGGTACTTTTGATTGATGAAAACCCGATACGGGTGTTATATAGAAGACGGGAACCCGGCGGGATTGTTACATCTTCCGGCAGGGAATTTTTGTTAAATTTCAGGAGCGTACCTTCCGGTATACCAGGAAGATGAGGGCGCCTACCAGCACGTAGGGGATGGCCATCAGGTAGACGATGCCGTTGTTGATCCCCTCGGCAACAGAGGTGTCCCCGCTGCTCTCCAGCACGGCCCGGCACATGGCGCACTGGGCATTGGCCGCCTCCGGGGCCAGCAGTGCGGCAACCAGTAAAACGACATATGCGGTGGCGTGCTTCATGGGGTCTAGTACGGGTAGTAAGGTGCGATCATCAAATATACGACAACCCCGGTAACCGCCACGTAGAGCCAGACCGGGAATGTAATCCGGGCCAGGCGGCGGTGCCCCCGGAAATCCTTTAAATACGCCTTGGCATATGTGCGCAGCACAAGGGGTATTACTGCGATGGATAACACGATGTGGCTGATCAGGATGGCGTAATAGAGGTAGCGGACATAGCCTTCGCCTCCAAAGGGGGTGGAATCCGAGGTCATGTGGTAGGCCACATACATCACCAGGAATAGCAGGGAAAGGACGATGCAGGTAGTCATCAAGCGGCTGTGCAATACCTGGCGCTTAGTGCGGATGGCCCACAGGGCCGCCAGCAGCAACACGGCGGTAAGCCCGTTGATGGTAGCGTAAATGGGGGGCAAAAACCCCAGGGGTTCCACATCCGGGATGCGGATGCCGAACAACAGGGCCACGACCACGGGGATCAGGATGGACACCCCGTTGATCCAACGGTTCAACTTGCCTTCTTGTACTGATATGTTGCCCGCTTTGGGCGATCCGTTATTCTTATTTTCCATTTTCTTCTTTAAGCAATTTCAACAAGTCTTCCTTGAGCAGGCTGATTTGTTCGGTTTCGCCTGTGTCGTTCGTCCCGTCGGCCCGGCTGATTGTCCCGCGATAATAGACGATCGGGTTGCCGAATTGGTCTTTGCGGGACCGGATATAGCCTTCCCGGTCAATCAGGGCAAACAACCCGGAGTGTTCAAACCCGCCAGGGACATCCGGGATCTCCGCCGCAAAGATATTGAAGCCGGCATTGGCGAGTTCGTAGATACTGTCCCGGGGCCCGGTGAGCAGGTGCCAGTCCATATCCGTAATCCCGTAGCGTTCCGCGTAGTCCTTGAGGACCGCCGGGGTGTCGTGGCGCGGGTTGATCGTAAATGACGCGACCCCGAAATCCTCGTATTCCGCCAGTTCGTCCTGGAGTTCCACCAAGTTGGCGGTCATTTGAGGACAAATGGTGGGGCAGGTGGTGAAAAAGAATTCGGCTACCCAAACCTTCCCGAGATAGTCCGCATCGGTAATAAGCAGGCTGTCCTGATTGGTTAGGGCAAAATCCGGTACTTTGCGGCGCTCCCCGTTCAGGGTGATGTACTCCAGGGGAGCCGAGCCGGCTTCGGACCCCGCTGCGACACTCATCCGATCCCGCTCAACAACCGACCCTTCCCCGAGCCGGTCTGCAATCTTCGGCACAAAAATCGCCCCGAAAACCAGGATGACCGCCCCGATCCAGATGTAGTTGTAATTGCGTTTCTCCGCCATGGTTTCCTGTTATTGCTCCTGGGTGTTCCTCCCCGCCTGATTGCTCTTTAACGCCAGGCGGTATTCCGCCAGGATAATTTTCATATCGTCCTCCATCTTGTTGTTCAGGTCGGCAACCGATGTGGCATCGAACCCGAACTTAAGGCCGGTATCCTCGTCCTTTTTCCTTCCCCTGAGCATCCGGTCCTTGTCGATGATAAACACATAGGGTGTGGCCCCGGTGGCATCCAATTCCAGACCGGTCTCCAGGCTGTTGAAAAACCGGCGAATCTCCGGCATCTCGCCATATACAAAACGCCAATTGCCGATATCCGTAAATGTTTCCAGTTCCCGCATCACGCCGGCTACTTTTTGCTGGGTGCCGTCAGGAGCTACCATCAGCATCTGGAAATCCTGAAATTCATGGAACCGCTTGTAGATCTTCTGGTTCAGGTTAAACATCCGCCCCTGTTGCAACTCTACGGAATCCCCCAGGAACCCAAGCACCGTAATCTTACCCTGCAGGCGCTGCTCCCCCGCAAAGCCATCAAGCTCCGATACAGGTCCGGAAAGAACCGGCAAGCGACCAAAATTTGTGACCCCCGAGGCAAAAAACATATACACCACCAGCGGCAGGATAAACAGGACGGTAAGGACAAATTTCTTCTTCATGGCAACCGATTGCAAAAATAAAAAAAGACGGCCCAACGGCCGCCTTATGTTGTGTTAATTCGCATGGGGTAATACGCCCGGGGGACATGGTGCAAACTCAATAGAGAAGATTTCCTTTTCAGGCAGGCATGTTATAGAAAAAGATGGGTTCATGCAAAGCCAAACGAAGTAGCTCTGATTTATTTTTTTCTGGTATTAGGCTCTTTCCGCAGCGCATAGCAGCTCTACACGCAAGGGAGGCAACGCAGCAAGGGGAATTAAGAATGGGAAATGCGAGCTGGCATCGCAGAACCTCTCGCCTGGCGCGTTGGCGCAAGAGAACAGCGAAGGATTTCGCAGAGATTTATTCAAATTTCAAGGCGCTTTCCGCAGCGCATAGCAGCGCTACGCGCAAGGGAAGCAACGCAGCAAGTGGGATAAAGAATGGGAAATGCGAGCTGGTATCGCAGCGCCAACGCGCTTAAAAATCCCAAGCCACAAACCCGTCCTTCCAGACATTGTAGATGTAATCCGCTTCGAAAAGGAGGATGAATATCAGGTAGGCCACCAGGAAAATGGGCGTCCAGACAATGGCGCGACGCAGCGAACTCTTCTCGTCCCGCAGGTGCATGAAGTCCCAGGCGATATAATACGCCTTAACCAGGGTCAGGATGATGAAGATCCAGTTCAGAAGCTTCATCCCCAGGAAATAGTTCCCGGTAAGCGCTGCCGGCTTGAGGATACCCAGTGCCACTTCAATAGCGGTGACAATGGAGAGGAATATCAGTACGCCCCAGATTTTTTGCGTGTTGGAGCGGAATTTGAGCAGGCCCCTGAAAATTTCGAGTTTATGTTCGTGTGCCATCTGTAGCTATTATTCGTTTGATTAAACCAGGTAGAAGAAGGTGAATACGAATACCCATACCAAATCTACAAAGTGCCAGTACAATCCGACCTTTTCGACCATTTCGTAGTGCTTGCGGCGCTCGTAGGTACCCAGGATCACATTAAAGAAAATAATCACATTGATAACCACTCCCGAGAATACGTGGAAGCCGTGGAAGCCGGTGATAAAGAAAAAGAAGTCCGCAAAGAGGCGACTGCCGTATTCGTTGCGGATCAGGTTGGCCCCTTCCACGACCAGGCGCGCATCCCGAATCTTATCGAGGGACTCCTCCCGGTTCAGGATGGTTTTTTCGCCTTCCTCATTGATGGTTTCGGTGCGGATCAGGATGTTCGGGTTGGCGCGGAGACCGGCGGCCACTTCCTCTACCGTGTAAGTAGGCAGGGTGCCTTCGGCTTCAAACCACACGCCGTTGTCCCGGTCGTGCTCCACCCGGGCATCGGCCTGGGGAACCACAAAATCAGCCAGGGCGGCGCGCTCCCCGGTATCTGCATTCACAAATTGCAGGATACGCCCCCCTTTGGTTTCCACGGCGCCGTAATCGCCGCGAATGAATGTCGCCCATTCCCAGGCCTGGGAACCGACGAAAATGGCCCCACCGATAATGGTCAGGAACATATAGAGGATGACCCGGTTCTTCATCATGCGGTGCCCGGCATCGACAGCGAGTACCATGGTCACCGAAGACATGATGAGGATAAAGGTCATAAAGGCCACATAGTACATCGGATACGTCCCGTGGAAAAACGGCACGTGCGTAAACACCTCGTCGGCAATCGGCCAGGTTTCGATGAATTTAAAGCGGGAAAAACCGTAGGAGGCCAGAAAGCCGGAAAATGTCAGGGCATCCGAGACGATGAAGAACCACATCATCAATTTGCCGTAGCTCGCACCCAGCGGGCGGTTACCGCCTCCCCAGACTTTCTCTTCAGCCGTGGTGGTTACCGTTGTATCCATAGTGTCAGTTAGGGTATTAGGATAATTTTAGCAAAAATACATTTTTTTATCTGTTAGAAAAGAAGATTTGAACCACAAACCTCCCCTTTTCTAACCGAAGAAATAGAAGAAAAGCATCAGGTACACCCAAAGCAGGTCCAGGAAATGCCAGAAGGTGCTGCCGAGCTCCATCCCCAGCATGCGGCCGGGGCCGTATTTCCCCCGGAGTTGTTTCACCACGACCACTACCAGGGAGATGAGCCCGGCTACCACGTGGGCAATGTGCACGGCTGCAATCAAGAACAGGTAGGAAAGGGTGATGTTGCTGGTGGGTCCCGTAAAATAGTACCCGTAACCGATCATCTGGGAGAACCCGCTAAACTGCGAATAAATAAATACCAGGCCCGCCACAAGGGTAATCCCGAGCCAGAGCGAACCCGCCCGCTGCTGTCCCTGTCGCACCGACCGGAGCGCCATCATGTAAGTGAGGCTGCTCAATAGGAGGATGCCCGTACTGTACCAGAAAGCCATGGGTAACTGAAAGTCCTCCATCCAGTCCTCCCGGGAACTGCTTACGATGTAGGCACTGGTCCAACCGGCAAATGTCATGATCAGGCTGACGATGCCGAACCAGAGCATCATTTTACTGGCCCGTTCCTTTTTTATCGGGTCCGGTTGTTGGGTGAGATCGCGATTCTTCATATAAAACTATCGACTACGTAAACGATTTGCATCAGGGTGATATAGGTGACGCTGCTGAGCATCAGGCTGCGTGCCGATTGACGATCGCGCAGCTCGTACAGGCGGAGCGCGAACCACAGCATCACGAGCCCCATCAAAAAGATGAGCACGGCAGCGGGAACGGAGAGGGACAGGCGCCCGGTAATCCCGAAAACGGGGATAATCGATATGACGATCATCCAAATGGTATACATGATAATCTGTACAACTGTACCCGTATCCTTTTTTCCGGTGGGCAGCATCTTGAAGCCGCCCCTGCGGTAGTCTTCGTCCAGCATCCAGCCAAGTGCCCAGAAATGGGGGAATTGCCAGAAAAACTGGATCATGAACAACGTCCCGGGTTCAATCCCAAAGTCGTCTGTGGCCGCCACCCACCCGAGCATAAAGGGAATGGCCCCGGGGATCGCCCCGACAAATACTGCCAGGGGAGTGACGGTTTTCAGCGGGGTATAGACACAGGTGTAGAGGAAAATCGACAGGGCGCCGAAAAAGGCCGTCCGCGGGTTGAGCTGGTAGAGCAAGGCCACCCCAGCCAGCGTCATGACAATCGCTATGGCCATGGCAGTAGATACACGCATCCTCCCGGAGGGGATCGGCCGGTGCCGGGTCCGGTGCATCCGCTTATCGAGGGAGCGTTCAATCACCTGGTTGTAGGCGTTGGAGGCCCCTACCATGCAGTAACCCCCGAGAACGAGGAGCAGCAAGGGAACCGCCCGGATTTCCGAGGCGCCCAGCAGATACCCCGCCACTGCAGAGAATACCACACTGATGGCCAGGCGGGCCTTGGTAATCTCCTTAAAGTCGGTGAAAGCCAGCTGGATGGCGCCGGTCTCTGCAGTACCTGTGGCGGATTTCATACACGGGGTCAATCGGGTGTGCAAAGATACGCACCACCAACCTTCTTTCCAACGCCAAACCGGGGCAAAAAAAATCCCGGCGCCAAGGCCGGGATTTGAATTTTATCAATGGAAACCCTATTGGAGTTTAAACATGATCGGGATAGAAAAGGGAACCCGAACAGCGCGACCCCGCTGCTTTCCAGGGGTCATCTTGGGAAGCCGCTCGATAATCCGGCGCGCTTCTGCCTCGAGGTTCTTATCCGGTCCGCGGAGGCGGATATTGCCGATGCTTCCGTCCTTCTGGATGGTAAACATTACGGACACCCGACCCTGGATCCCCATTTCCTGGGCAATCTCGGGGTAGCGGAAATTCTTGCGGATGTGTTTCTGCATCATTTCGTTAAAGCAGGCACGCTTGTCGCTGGCGCCTTCGCATCCCGGAAATACCGGTACATCTTCAATAACAGCAAAGGGAACGTCGATATCCTCTTCGACTTCTTCCACCACCACGTCATCCACTTCAATAATCTCTTCTTCCTGGCTGGTTTCCGTAGATTCGATAATGGTTTCCTCCACTTCTTCCTCATCCTCCACTACCTCGATCACCTCGGGGGCGGCAGGCGGCGGGGGCGGGGGCGGCGTCTTGATCTGCTCGGTCATCGGCACCTCTTCGTCCAGAAGCTCCTCGACATCCATGGATATATCGTAGTTATTCACTTCGTCGTACGTCTTCCATTCCAGGGCCACATAAACCAGAGCCATTACAAGGGCCAGGCCAAGTACAAAATACAGGCCGCTGTTCCTTCTTAAATCGGCTTTCGGACTCTTTTTCGTTTCCATGCTTATGCTTATTTAATGCATGCTAATTTAACTATTCTTTTGGGAAAAATACAATTAATCCGGCCAATTTAACGCCCCCAGTTCGTGAAACGCCACTTTGAGTGAGGCAACTGCCGCCAGCAGCCCCAGGGAATTCGCCAGGAAATCCCCCCACTCCGGGCTGCGGCCTGTGGGCAAAACAGCCTGAAGGGCCTCAATCACACCGCCATAGGCGGTCAGGACCACTGCGGCCAGCCATAAAGCACCGTTTAACCCCACGCGCCGGCCGGCCCGTTCCCGCAGGGCCAGCACACCCAGGACGGCTGCTATAAGGTAAAAAGTAAAATGGGCGATTTTATCTGCATGTGGCAGCTCAAAACCCGGATCGTCCAGGTCGTCGAAAGGGGCGAGGCAGGCATAGGTGACGGCCGCCATCCAGAGCATAAAAGCCGGGGCGAACCAGCGCCGTTTACCCACCGATCAGCTCTTTGTAGTCGTCCGGCGAGAGCAGGTCGTCGGCCTCCGAGGGATCGCTGAGTTTGATTTTGATCATCCAGCCGTCCCCGTAAGGATCCGTATTGACCTTTTCCGGCTCGTCTTCCAGGGCCTCGTTGAATTCCACAATCTCCCCGCTCAGGGGCAGGAAGAGATCGGATACCGTCTTCACGGCTTCCACCGTGCCAAAAACGGCTTCGCGCTCCAGTTCTTCGTCCAGGGCGTCCACTTCCACGTAGACAATATCACCCAGTTCCCCCTGGGCAAAATCGGTAATTCCCACGATAGCGGTATCCCCTTCGATGCGGACCCACTCGTGGTCCTTGGTATATTTCAATTCGGACGGTATATTCATCGGTTTACATTTACAAGTCAGCAAATGTAACTTTTTCCGGGCGTAGAAACCAAACGACCCGGGAAATTCCGGCCGGGCCTGCCCGGGGGCTAGTTCCCGAAGTTGTAACGGAGGGTGAAGCCGGTGTTGATGGTGGTTTGGGGAAAGGCGGTGGACACGGCGAATTCGGAGAAGGAATAGTCGTAGAAAAACAGGGCGTTCAGGTTTTTGCTCAGCGCGTAGTCGGCGGTGAACTTGATGGAAACCAGGTTTTGCCCCGATGTGATCTGGTTGCTGTCCAGGTCCAGGTTCCGGATAATGGTGATGTTGTCCCGGAGGCTCAGGTCGGCTTTCAGGTTTAGATCGCCCTTGAGTCGCTGGCGTTCCCCCCCGATGCGGGTGACGAACTGCACGTCCTTGAACCGGTAGCCAAGGCCCAGGGTGTATTCCTTCCCGTTGATCTCGGTTAGCAGGTTGTTGTCGAAACTCAGGGACAGGGCACGGTCCATGCGCACCTCGGCCAGGACGCTGACGGAATTCTGCATTTCAAAATCCACCCGGACCAGCGGGTTAAACGCGTCGTTCAGCACCACATTGTTGATCAGGATCTCGGGCATCAAATCGCCGGTCTCCACCTCAAACGGGTTGGTCCCCGGGTCGTTGTCGTTTACCAGCTGGTAACGCTCCAGGTTGGTCTGGAACGAGTTGATCGTATAGGCCGAACGATAGCCGTGGCTCAGGGAGAACCGTTTGAATTGTTTCTGGAACCACTTGTTCTTCATCAGGCCCGTATATTTGATATTCCAGTTGGGGATTGGGATATCCCGGAACGTATCCAGGTTGACGCGTTCGGCGTCCTGGCCCGTATAGGCGGCAAAAAAGGCCGGCAGCAACACCTCCTGCTGGGTCTTTCCGTAGCGGATGGGGAAGCCGTCGTCATCCACCCCGATTTCTGCACCGTTCCGGTCCGACAGGAGGCGGTTGGCGATGGTCAGCCGGTTGTCCTTGAAGGCCTCGAAGGTCTCCGAGCTTTGTTCGTCGCTCCGGTTAAAGGCGGTGGCCAGCATCATGGTGGAAATGCTGAAACTGCCGTAGGTATTGGGCGCCTGGGGGATGTACTCCCCGTCGGTGACGTTGAAATTCTCCTGGAGCGTCTCGGAGTATTGGCGGTCGGCAATCAGGTCGATGGTGAGTTCGGGTACGGGCTGGGCCGTGGCCGTGATGTTCAATTGCTTGCTGGTCCGCTGGACGAACTGCTCGTTGAACTCATTGAAATTCGTCAACCACCCGTTTTGCGCGGCCAGTTGGCGCACATCTGCCTGGCTCCCGAAGACAAAGCCGACAGTGGGGCGCGTAGTGCCGATAAAGCCGACGCTCTGCGTATAGCCGGGCAGGACAGTCCCGTTGTTTTCGCTGTAGTTCACGTTGATCCGCTTGACCATCGTCAGCAGGTCGATGGCCGTGTTAAAGGCCTTCCCCGTCCGTTTGGGGGCAGCCGACTCCCCATCTTCGCGGGCATTACCGGCCTTGTCCGTACGCGGGGCGGCAATCCCGGTAGTGGGTTTCCCCGTGGATTTCTTCAGGCCGAGCTTGTCGTAGAGGCGCTGCATGCTGAGGGCGGCCGTAAGCGTATGGGTGTTCGCATTCTGTATCGTATTGATGGACGACAGGCTGAGCTGGTCTTCCGGGATGCCCGGATTCTGCGCCTTCGCCACGGCGAGGTTCAGGGCGTCCCCGCCCCGTTGCCAGTCGAAGTTGCTCGTATAGGTGTACTGGGCATTCACAAAGTCGAAAATCGGGATCTTGCTCAGCGGAATCTCGTAGTTCAGGGTCATCTGCTGGGCGTGGCGGTTCGGCTCGCCGATATCGAAGAAGCCGTCCCAGAGCGTGCGGTCTGCCAGGATGTTCGAAAAGGGGTTCCCCTCCTCCTCGTAATAGTTCCGCACAATGCTGTTGTTGGACCCGGTAAGCTGCACCCGCAGGGACTTGGTGAGCGCATAGTTCAGGTTGTACTGCCAGTTAAACCGGTAGTTCCGCTGTTGCAGCAGGGGCAGTTCCAGGGTTTCCACCCCGGGCTCCAGCACATCCCGGAAGCGCTGCTGGTTGAATTGGCGGTTGATGTCGGATTGCAGGGAGATGCTCGTGGGGAGCAGGTTGAAGTTGAGCTCCTTGAGCCATTGCCAGTAGCTGCCCCGGAAAAGCGAATCGTTTTTGGCGAAGGGCGCCACCGGGACCGGCTTAAAATTGTGGTTGTATACCACCCCGGCCTGGACGTTCTGGTCCCGGAGTTCGGCCACTTCAAAATCCCGGTGGTCGGTTTCGTTGTAGGAGTAGTTGAAGGTGAAGTTTTCGATGTCGAAGAAATTCGCCTCGGCCTCTTCCCCCCGGTTTTTACGGACACCGATAAAATTGATGCTCGTCCGCTTGGTATAATCTTCCGCCTGTTCCCGGATCTGTTCGGCATCCGCCGGGCTATCGGCCGCGGCAATCCGGTCCTCGAGTTTTAAGTCGTCGTACACCGGGTCGAATTCCGGGGTGATGAGCTGTTCGGATATCCCGTAATTAAACGGGATCTGCAGGTTCCATTTGGCCGGGAAGAGCTTCCCGATTTCCACGTTGGTCACCACGTCGTAGGAGATGGCGTCCTCCCGGGCCCGCTCGTTCGGCATCTGGTCGATGGCGCCAAAGCCGGAGGTGGAGGTATTCCCCGTAGCCGACACGTTGGCAAAATCGGCCATGTTCGCATCGACGGCTGCCACGGCCGCCCAGCCCCCGTTGTTGTCCAGGCCAGCCAGCCGGAGCTCGTTAAACCAGACCTCAGCGCGGAGCGGGATGTTGTCGATGTTCTTGACCCCTACCATCATGCTCCGGATGCTCCCCAGGGAGGGATTCCCCCGGATCCCGATCCGGGCCCGTCCGGGCTGGCGGGGGGCAAATTCGTCCACCTCCACGGCCACCCCGTCGATCACCTCGTAAAAGGTGATCTCCCCAAGTGTCTGGCTGGCAATACCTTCTGATTTTACCTTGTTCAGGTCGTCCAGGGCCACGTCGAGTTCATTGATGGCGGGCCAGACCTGCTCGGCCGTGGAAGCGCTGAAGTCCGTAAACTCCAGGGGCACCTCAATCTGGTAGAAGTTCTCCGAGAAGTCCGTCCCGATCCGCAGGAAACCCACCAGGGACTCCGTGTTGAGAAACGGGTCGGATTGGGCGATTTTTTCGGCGTGCAGGAACATCTTGATCCGCTGGTACTGCCGCATGTCCATGCTGACATTTTTAAAGACCCCGCGCGAATCTTCCGGCTCCAGGTTTTCCACCACCATGGACAGGGATTGCTCGTTCTGCCGGACAATCGTGTTGTTGTTGTTGAGTTGCTCCCGGACTACGCCTGGCGGCAATACGTAAGGAATCGGGATACGGGCCTCATTCTCCTCCACGTTAACGGTATTCACGTCCACGCTCGTCCCGTCGTCGGCCGGGTTGTCGTTATTGGTCTGCAGGGTTTTGGTGTAGTTCCGCCAGTCCCCGCGCACCAGGTCGAGGGTTGCGAAACGCAGTACCACCGGGTCGGTAAAACCGGTGACATACATCCGCATAAAACTGATGGAGCGGAAGTCCGTAATCCCCCCTACGGCATCCGTAAAGTCGCTCAGCGGGATCTTGTACTGGATCCAGCGGCGGTTCAGCTGGGTACCGTTGGGCAGGTTGGGGGTCACCCCTTCCTTAATATCCGTCACATACGGATCGTCCACCGTCACCCCGGGGCGGATCGGGATCCGGTATTCGTAGTAGCTGTTGACCGTGTTCATGGTCAGGTCCCGGTCCACATCCTCCACGTCGGGAAGCGTGGTATTCCCCCGGTTTGTATTGGTGACGGCCACCGGGGAATTCCCTTCCGTGTTGTTGAAGTCCAGGTAGCGTTCCAGCAGGCTGCCCTCCCGGTTGAGGTAGTACGTATAGTTGTCCAGGGCAGGATCCTCGGCAGGCCCGTTGTAGCCTTCCGCCGCCTCATCCGCATCTGCAAGGCCGTCGTACCCGATATCCTGCAGGCTCCGGTTTGTCTCATCGGCGTCAAAGGCGTAGACCAGCGCCTGGGTAGCCGGCACCCGGCCCCAGATTGTCTGGGTGGTGAGGTCGTTGGAGTTTACGCCCGGCAAGCCGTTTTCGTATTGCTTCCGTCCGTCCTCCAGGATGTCCTCGCTGATATTCCCCAGGTTGATCACGAGTTCCCCCGGGCCCGTTGCCTGTCCGTCCACATAGGGGTCCAGGACCCAGAATTGCACGAATTCCACGTTGGACTGCTCAAAATTTGTACTGGAGAGGGACCGCATGATGCCGCCCCATTTCTCCTGGGGGGATTCCGCTTCAAAATTGGGGTTTGCGTTGTACGGCCCTTTCAGGTTCGGGTAATACGCCAGGTCCAGCGTGTTCTGGACGGTTGTCTGCCCCTGGGCGATATCGATGCGCGGGAAGACCTCGTCGATAAAGATGCGCCGGGTGGCATTCAGGGAAATATCGTTGTCGCTGATCCCGGGCGGGCGCTGGTTTGTATAAAATATCGGGTCGATCGTATACCAGGCCAGTTTGGCGCGTTCATAGCCGGTTTCCAGGTCCTCTTCCCCTTCGTCCAAAAACTCCAGCGGAGTACTCGCCAGGCTCCAGCCCAGGGAGGCACGGATATCGATCAGCGCCTGGGCCCCTTCAAAATCATCCAGGTAACTCGTGGTTTCCCCCCGGAAATTCGCGTTGTCCGGTGCATTCGGCTTTAAAAATGCCACCTCTCCCCTCAGGGACAGGTTTGAGGCCACATCCGTATCGACATTGGGCAGCATGTTGGCCAGGCGCGTCAGGAAGGGGACTTCCGTCGAGAAATTCCCGTTCAGGCCAAAAATCGTATTGTTCACCGGCTCCACCCCAAAGTTTGCCTTCTGGGTGAGCGGGCGTTCGTTCAGGTTCAGCAACGTGGCCCCGAGCACAAAGTTTTCATTGAACTGGTGCTCTACGTTTACCCCGGTAAACCGCCGGGTCTGTTGCCCGAAAACCGCATTGTTCTCCACGGAGATGTTGATGGGCGTATTGGACGCCTGCAGGCTGGGGTCGAGGATCTGAACGGTCCCCGCCTGGTAGTTTACCGTATAATCGATGCCCTCCTGCAACTGCCGCCCCCCGGCCGTAACCCGAACAGACCCCCTGGGTACGTTGAATGCGCCGATGGGGATACCGTTCCCGGTCTCGGACTTGTAGCGCCCCTTGATCCGGAACCGGTTCTTCTCCGCATCCTGCAGGGAGGCCGCCTTGGTCTGGTTATACATATTGCGGAAGACATACTTCTGCTGATTCTGGTTGTACCCCTGGTCGTCATCCACATCGTAGGTGCCCCCTCCAAGCAGTTCAAACAGGTACTCCCCAAAGGGCTCTACCTTGGTAAAGATGATCTGCCCGTTCTGGGTATTTACGGTGATGCCGGGCACAAAGTCGAAAAACCCGTCGCCCCCGGGCTGCACGTCGTTGTACACATTGAGCCGGTCCAGGTTAAACACATCCAGCAATATCCGCTCCTCCAACGGCCTCGGCGTATCCGGCCACCCCACATCCGGGTTGACCGGGGTAATGTAGTTCCTGGGCGTCGGGTCGTTGTAGAGGATGTTCAGCTTAAAATCTTCCTCGCTCAACTGGAAGGCGCCCGTGGCGTAGATGTTCTTCATCATCAGGTCCCAGATGGGGTCGCTGACGTTGGTGATGTTGCTCTTGAGCAACTTCAGTACCAACGTGTTGTTGTTGATCTCCACCTGGGCCCCCGGGCTCACCGAGGTGGCATCCAGCCCGCCGTTGGCAAATTCCCCCACCTGGTAAATCTGGCCGTTGTAGGTATACTGGAAGGCCACAGCCAGCACCTCGTCGTTGCTGAGCCGCTGGTTCAGGGAGATATAGCCAAGTTGGGAATTAAACGCGTAATCCCGACCCTGGTCGAGTTTGCGGGCGTTCTCCAGGATGGCGTAATCGAATCCCTGGTTGACGGTATACCCGCCGGGGATTTGGAAGCCGTCGTCCACGGTTGCGATGTCGCGGATATCCGGGGTCAGCACGCCCCCGCTCCCAATCAGGGCCGGGTCGTAGTCGTTGGCGCCGTTGCGCGGCAGGTTCACCGGGGCCCCGCCCGAGTTGAAAAATCCACCAGGCGCCCCGCCGGCCTGGCCGATCCGGGTTTTTTCCGGCAGGCTTTCTCCCAGGTCCTGGATGGCCACCACATTCCGGACGTTGAGCGTCTGCTGGCTCCGGTTGGTTACCCAAACCTCCAGCCGGGTAATCTGTACCTGGCTATTGATATAGGGGTAATCGGCCAGGGCCTGGTCGTACTGGTCGCGGAAATACTGGGAGAGGAAGAAGTGGCGGTCTTCGTCGTAGTCCAGGGCCGTCAGTTCAAATTCGTTGATCGTCCCGCCCCCCTGGGCCACCACCGTATTGCTCTGGGAACGCTGTTCGGAGAATACGGCCGTCACGGTGGTTTTGCCGAACTGCAGCTGGGTCTTTACCCCAAAGAGGCTCTGGGCTCCTGAGATCAGCGAGCTGTTGAGCGGCATGTTAACGTTTCCGATCTCGATTTTTTGGATGATATCGTCTTCGGTGGGGGTATAATCGAGCTTGATGAGGTTCTGGAAGTCGAAGGTTGCCTCCGTGTCGTACTGGGCGGTAATCTGCAGGCGCTCCCCGATCTGCCCGAGCATACTCAGGGAGATTCGCTGGTCGAAGTCAAAGGCGAGGTTGGTCCGGTTGCGGGGCGAAAGGGCCGGGTTGTCGTTTTTCTGCCAGATGACGCCCAGGTCCATCGCCACGGAACCCTGCGGAATCACTTCGATGGTATTCCCCCCGAAAATGGTTTCGAAAAAGCTGTTGTTTACATAAAAATTCGGGAGCAGGTTTTTCCGGGCCTCTTCGCTCCCTTCCTTCCGTCCGCTGAAGGCGTCGATTTTATCTTTGAAATAGGATTTCATGCCCTCCCTGCGGACCAGTTCAAAATAGTCCTCCGGGGTCAGGATGATCGGGTAGGAAATGTCGTAATCCCCAACCGACTCCGTATAGATATAGCGGTCGAGTTTCGCATCATAGGTGTATTTGGAGACGATGCTGGGCGGGTTCTCCATGCGGAGCGACCCCAGTGCTACCCCCGTCTGCACCGAATCCGCCTCGGTTTCCCCGTCCTGGGCATGCGCCGGAAGGGCCGCGAAGACCAGTAGAAAAAGAAGGGAAAATAAAGAAAGACGGTACTTTGTGTAAAATGCCGATGCCCCTGTTTTCAAACTTTTTACAAATTTTTAAGCGTCTGTTTGATAATGCCCTCGACGCTTGCGGAAGGATCCTGGCGAAGTACCGTATCCACGGCCTTTTCGGACTGCTTTCGGGAATAGCCAAGAACCTCTAAAGCAGATAACGCTTCTTCTTTATTTGTATTGTCTGGTTTTAGGGAAACTTCATCGAGGTCGTAGATTTTCAAAATCTTGTCCCTCAGGTCCAGAATAACGCGCTGGGCAGTCTTGGCGCCGATCCCCTTGACAGCCTGTATGGCGGGCACATCGCCGGAGGCAATTGCCTCCCGGAGCTGGGCAGGGGTCATGGAGGACAACATGGTGCGGGCGGTGCTCGCGCCCACGCCGGAAACCGAAATCAGCAGGCGGAAAGCCTCGCGCTCCGCAACAGAGTAGAATCCAAAGAGCGTGTGGGCATCTTCCCGGACCTGCAAATGCGTATAGACCCGGAGTTGTTCCTCGTCCGGCAGGGCCGAAAAGGTATTCAGGGAAATATTGACAAAATAGCCCACCCCGGCACATTCAATTACCAGGTGGGTTGGGTGTTTTTCAATAAGGCGGCCGGTTAGGTGTTCTATCATGGGAATCGGTTGTCAGTACCGGAAATCTCTTCCGGCTGCAGGTGGTTATTTTTTCCTTTTGGCGCGCCGGCGCTTTTCGCGTTCCTGGGCGTCGATCACCGCCACAGCGGTCATGTTGACGATCTCCTCGACGCTGGCCCCCATCTGCAGGATGTGGACGGCGCGGCGAAGACCCAGCATGATGGGGCCAATCGTATCGGTGGCCTGCAATTCCTTGATGAGCTTGTAGGTGATGTTGGCCGATTCCAGGTTTGGGAAAACCAGGGTGTTCACGTTTTTCCCCGCCAGTTTGGAGAACGGGAACTGGCTCTGGCGGAGTTTCCGGTTCAGGGCAAAATCGGTCTGGATTTCCCCGTCTACCACCAGGTCGGGCTCCTGTTCGTGCAGGATGCGGATGGCCTCCCGCACCTTCACCGCCCGCGGGTGTTCGGAGGAACCGAAATTCGCATAGGACAGGAGGGCGATGTTCGGTTCAAAGTTGAATGCCCGGGCCAGGTTGGCCGTCATCCGGGTAATCTCCGCGAGTTCCTCGGCGGTCGGGTCGATATTCAGGGAGGTATCCGCCAGGAAAATCGGCCCCCGGGAAGTGATCATCACGTGCACCGTAGCCGCCCGGGACACTTCGCTTGCGCGCCCGATTACCTCAAAGATCGGCTTCACAACGGAGGAATAAGAACGCGAGTACCCTGAAATCATGCCGTCGGCATCCCCCTCCCGGACCATCATCGCGCCAAAGTAGTTTCGCTCCCGCATCTTACTCCGGGAGTTGTACAGGGTACTCCCTTTTCGCTGGCGCAATTCCCAGTAGCTCCGGGCATAGGCCTCCCGTTTTTCGAGGGAATCCTCTTCGAACTGGTCGATGATGGGAATTTCCGCATCGAATTCCAATTCTTCTTTCAGTTCCTCGATGACTTTTCGATTTCCAAGCAGGATGGGGTGGGCAATCCCTTCGTCATGGGCTATTTGCGCCGCTTTGAGCACATCCAGCTGGTCCGCCTCGGCAAAGACGATCTTCTTGGGCATCGATTTGGCCCGGCTCATCAACCAGCGGATCACCTTTTTGTCGTCCCCGGACCGCTGCAGGAGTTCCTCCCGGTAGCGGCCCCAGTCCGCAATGGGCGCCCGCGCCACCCCGCTTTCCATAGCTGCCCGTGCAACGGCCGGCGGCACCTCGGCAATCAGCCGCGGGTCGAAGGGTTTCGGGATGATGTACTCCCTCCCGAAAGTGAGGCGGGTTTCCCCGTAGGCGATATTGACCTGTTCCGGGACGGGTTGTTTGGCCAGGTCGGCCAGGGCTTTGACGGCGGCCATTTTCATTTCTTCGTTGATCTTGGTTGCCCGCACGTCCAGCGCCCCCCGGAAAATAAAGGGGAATCCGAGCACGTTGTTCACCTGATTCGGGTGGTCGGAGCGCCCGGTGGCCATGATGATGTCCTTCCGGGTTTTCATCGCCAGGTTATAGTCAATCTCGGGATTCGGGTTTGCCATCGCAAAGACGATGGCGTTTTTGTTCATCGTCTTCAGCATGGCCGGGGTCAGGATATCCGCGATAGACAACCCTATAAACACATCGGAATCCCGGACCGCCTCCTCCAGGGTATCGATCTTCCGGTCGGTTGCAAATTCTTTTTTCTCGGCGGAAAGCTCCGGGCGGTCGCTGCGGATGACCCCCTTGCTGTCGAGCATTACCATGTTCTCCCGGGAAGCCCCGAGCGAACGGTAGAGCCGGCTGCAGGAAATGGCTGCGGCCCCTGCCCCGCTGATAACGATCCGGACGTCCTCAATTTTCTTTTCGGCCAGGTCCAGCGCATTGAGCAGGGCAGCCGCCGAGATGATGGCCGTCCCGTGCTGGTCATCGTGCATCACCGGGATGTTCAGCTCCTCCTTGAGGCGTCGTTCGATTTCAAATGCCTCCGGCGCCTTGATGTCTTCCAGGTTGATCCCCCCGAAAGTCGGGGCCATGATCTTTACTGTTTCGACAAACTTGTCAACATCCTTGGTGTCCAGTTCAATATCTATCCCGTCGATGTCCGCAAAAATCTTGAACAAGAGGCTCTTGCCCTCCATCACCGGTTTGGAGGCCTCCGGGCCGATGTCCCCCAGGCCCAGGACCGCGGTCCCGTTGGAGATCACCGCAACGATATTCCCCTTGGCCGTGTATTTGTACACCTGCTCCACATCCTTATGGATCTCCAGGCAGGGTTCCGCAACCCCCGGGGAATAGGCCAGGGCCAGGTCGCGCTGGGTGGCATAGGGTTTCGTCGGGACGATCTTGATCTTGCCGGGGGTGGGCTTCGCGTGGTAAATCAGGGCCTCCCGGCGTTTTTTTTCCTTGCTCATAATAGCTGTGTTCTACCGCAAAGGTACGCGGGACTGGTCAATTTGGAAATTTGAAAATGGGTCAATTTGAAAAATTGCCGATTTGAAAAATCGAAAATCGCCCATGGGCCGCTTTTCCCTGCCGGAAACTGATGGGTTCTTGCGGAATACAGGGGTATTTTGGTTTTAGGGGGAAGAAGGGGTTCCCCCTGGGGGGCCGCGGGCAAATGACTTTTGGCCTAATCCCCCATAACCTCAGCCACCTCTGCCCTGGCCTTTGCCACGTTCAGTCGCAGGGCCAGCAACCCGGCTATAGCAAAAAAGGCCCCGGCAAACAACATCGCGTTGACGGAGTCCGATCCCAGGAAATTCGAGAAAATCGCCCCGAAAGACAGCGTCTCGATCCCCATCGGGATCACGATCATCATATTCAGGATTCCCATATAGACGCCCCGCCGATCCTGGGGTACGATCTTGGAGACCATACTGTAAGGGATTCCCATCATGGCCGCCCAGCCAATGCCGAAGAGGATCATCGGGAAGAGAACATTCACCGGGTCGTCGATAAACGGAATCCAGAACAATGCCACGGCCGTGCCGAAGAGGCTGAGCGCATAGACCTTTTTCCCTCCAAACCGCATGGTGAGGGGCACGAGGACCAGGGCTACCAGGGCGGTCACAATGTTGTAGGTGGTACTCATCTTGGCCGCCTGGGCCGCTGCCTGGGAAGTGTCAAAGCCCATCGTGGTCCGGAACAGGGGCGTGATAAACTGCCAGTAAACAAACAGGGCATACCATTGGAACAGGTAAACCCCGGCCAGCTTCCACATAAATTTGGGCATATCCCGGACAGCCTCGGCAATTTCCACAAAAGGCACTTTAAGGCGCTGCGCAAAAGGCAGGGCCTTGTGCCGGTTGATCTCGGCCAGCTCCTTGGCGTCCGGCGGGATTTCCGGGGTTTTCAGTACCGACCAGAGGATGGTGGCCAGCGAGAGGAAGGAGCCGATAAAAAACGAATAATAGAGCCACTTCGGAACGGACCCGGTAAGCTCCTCCCCTCCCCCGAACCAGTCCTGGAACAGGAAGATCGAAGCATTGGCCAGCAGGATGCCGGCTCCCACAAAAAGGCTTTGCATTTGGTAGCCCAGGCTCATCTGCTTATCCGGCAATTTATCGCCTACAAAGGCGCGATAAGGCTCCATAGCCATGTTGTTCCCCACATCGAGCAGCCAGAGCAAACCGACGGCAAACCAGAGGGCCGGGCTCAGCGGGAAGAGGAAGAGGCAGATACTGCCGATCAGCGCACCGATCAGGAAAAAGGGTTTCCTGCGGCCCCAGCGGGGCGACCAGGTTTTATCGGATATCGCCCCGATAATCGGCTGGACGATCAGGCCGGTCACCGGGCCCGCGATATTCAGGATGGGTAGCAATTCCTCCGAGGCCCCGAGAAATAGGAATATCGGGTTGATGGCGCTTTGCTGCAGGCCAAAGCTGTACTGGATGCCCAGGAAGCCGACATTCATATTGAATATCTGCCAGAAACTGAGCTGCGGTTTGGGTAGTGACATAAGGAGTTAGTTGGTTGGCTTCCGGTTATCGGCAATTGCGGAATCCGCATAAAATCGGACTTCAATATAGCAACTTAATGGTTTTACCTCTCTTAAAATGCGAATATTTGCACCTTATTCCCTTTCGAAATCGTTTTCGGAGGCCGTGTCCCCATCCGAAAGGAAGGCGATATTCCGTTTAAGGCCGGAAAACTTGGTCCGCTTAACCGCCGATTTCGGGAAGACCTGGCGAAATACTTCTTCGGTGAGTTCCTCCCAGTCCGCCCGGGTCATTTCCAACAATTCCGGATGGGCGTTAAACCGGGGTTCGCTATGGGGGGTGGCAAATCGGTTCCAGGGGCAGACGTCCTGGCAAATATCGCAGCCGAAAATCCAATCGGCCCACTGTCCGCTAGCCGAAGCCGGGATTTCCGATTTCAATTCAATGGTATAGTAGGATATACATTTGCTGCCATCCACCACATAGGGCTCCGTGATGGCCTGGGTGGGGCAGGCATCGATACAGGCCGTACAGGTCCCGCAGTGGTCGGTCACCGGGGCGTCCGGGGGCAATTCCAGGTCCAGGATCAATTCGGCTATAAAATAATAGGACCCCACTTCCTTGGTGAGCAGGTTGGAGTGTTTGCCCATCCAGCCCAGGCCGCTCCGCGCCGCCCAGGCCTTGTCCAATACGGGGGCCGAATCTACAAAAGCGCGTCCTTCCACCTCCCCGATTTCGGTGCGTATTACATGCAACAGTTCCCGGAGGCGATCCTTGATGACCCGGTGGTAATCCTCCCCGTACGCGTATTTGGAAACCCGGTAGGTGGATTCCGGTTGCTGCTCTTCCGGGTAGTAATTAAGCAGGAGAGAGACGACGGATTTGGCACCCGGGACCAACAGCGTCGGGTCGAGGCGCTTGTCGAAATGGTTTTCCATCCAGCCCATCTCCCCGTGCATCCCGGCCTTGAGCCAACGTTCCAGGCGCGGGGCCTCCTCCTCCAGGAAACCGGCCCTGGAGATGCCGCAAGACAAAAAGCCCAGGCGTTTGGCCTCGGCTTTTATCAGTTTGGCGTGTGCAGCTCCTCCCATCACATCCGGTTTACCCCGAAGGTAATCTGAATTAACGGGAAAAGAAAGTCAGGAACCCGCTGGCGGCTCATACCCGGGAACGACGTTCCGGACGGGCTTGAGGGATTTCAAATAGGTAAAGATCGCCTCCAGGTCTGCGTCCGAAAGCTTGCTGTAGGCCTCCACCGGCATGGGTGGCATGATCGGGCGACCTCCATCGAGACCCTTGAATTTGCCTTCGCGAACGGCCTTGCCGAATTGATCCAGCGTCCAGGTCCCGATCCCGGTGTCGTCCGGGGTCAGGTTGGCCGCATAGGTAGTCCCCCAGGGACCAACGGCTGCCGTCAGGTCGCCTTTGAACAACACCCATGGGCCTATCGGCACGCTTTCGGGTACAGGGGGCATCGCCTGGCTGGCGTCGTATCCCATCATGTATTTATCCATGTCGGGAACCGGCCCGCGTTCGGTCATCTTCTTGGGCGTGTGGCAATCTGCGCAACCGATGACCCCAACCAGGTATTCCCCCCGCGCCAGCCGGTCAGTTTCGGAGGATTCGGCCGGCGATTCTGCCGTTGCCATTGTCGTTTGAGTTGCCTGCTCCTTGCAGGAGCTCCCCATAAGGGCCGCCAGGAATAAGCCCGACAGGCAAAGGTGGATTTTGGTTTTCATTGCTTATATACAGTTCGTTACTTCCAGGGTGCGTTAAAAATCAATCCAGCGAAGGGTCGGAAACTGGGACATCCGGGTTGAAGGATGCAAAAACCCCATCCGGATTATCCATCACCACCCAGGCGTGCAGTGTCCAGGCTCCCCCGGCCACTTCCGGGTTGTAATGCCAGTGGTCCTCATCCCCAATAAATCCTTCAGGAGCCTCCGAGTCCGGGGCTGCCGGGATGGCGTATTCTATCCCAACGAGCTTTAGTTTACCCTGCTTGTTGGGGACATAGAGGAGTATCTCGGGGCGTTCCACCTCAAAAGTGCCGTCCATCAGGCCCACGTTGATATAGTGGAAGCCCATGTTCGGGACATAGGGGGACGGGTTGAACGGATAGGGGTCCGCATAGCCGTGTTTAACGGCCTGCTGAAAACTGTGGAAGCGCATGGCAGCTTTTCGGGCTTGTTTCAACTGGGAGTCCAGGGTCTCCACCTTGGTTTTGGCGCTTACTGCGCTCAGGGAGGCATCCTCCCCGGTTTCGGGCTTGCTGCAACCGCTGGCCAGCAGCAAAAACACCGCGGCTGCCAACAGGCCCGGCAGACTCGTTTGGCGGAGCATGGTTCGACATTTCAATAATCGTTCAGACGGATGTTGTACAGAAGTTTTCATAAAACATGGCTTTTAAGTTGTTATGTGCAATGCGCACAAGGTGAATACAGCCACAAGTTGTCCAATCCGTTCCGGGCCGGCCAAAAGAAATGTCGCAATTCCTGACAATTATGTTGCATGGGCCTGAAGCACCCCATTCTACCGGGGGTTTCAACGGTTGAATAGCTACTCAGTATCAGCGATGAACGCACTCGGCGTCATCCCATAACGTTCCCGAAAGCGCTTTGTGAAGTAAGATAGATTGGAAAACCCGACGGAATAGGCCACCTCGGAGACTGTCGCCGAACGGCTTTGCAGGAGCAGGCGCGCCTTTTCCAGGCGGACCTCATTGATTAGCTGGTTGGGTGACTTCCCCGTAAGCGCTTTGAGCTTCCGGTGCAATTGGGCCCGGCTAAAACCCACCTGCTGGGCCAGGAATTCCACGGAGAGCTCCGCACTGTCCAGGTGTGACTCTATGGCACTTCCCACCTTTTTCAGGAAGGCGTCGTCCAATGAAGGCAGGTCGAGTTCCCCCGAAAGCACGAGGGAGGAATGTTGCATTTTTTCCCAGAGTGCCTTTTGCCGACCCATCAGGTTCCGGATTCGGACAAGGAGTTCCCGTGCCTCAAAAGGCTTTGTGAGGTAAGCCTCGGCCCCCTGGAACAGACCTTCCATCTTGTTTTCCTGTCCGGCACGGGCAGTTAGCAGGATTATCGGAATATGACTGGTCTTTGTATTGGTCTTCAGGGCATGGCATAACTCATAACCGTCCTTGCGGGGCATCATCACATCGGATACCACCACGTCGGGTATGTGTTCTATCGCCATCCGCTCCCCCTGCAACCCGTCTTCTGCATAGAGCACCCGGTAATTTTCCTGTAGCACCTCCCCCACAAACTGGCGCAGGTCTGCATTGTCTTCCACAAGCAGGATACGGGGTAAGGAAGACGCGTTCTTTAACTGCTCCCCGGACTTCGGCTGACCAACATCTCTATTAATCGCGGGAAGGGGGCCGGCAGCAGGCAAATCGGGGGCGGCGTCTTGTTCCAGCCGGTTGGGTTTGGGGAAATCCTCCGGGCGAGTCGGCAGACAAACGCTGAAGGATGTACCCTTGCCCGGCGTGCTTTCCACGCTAAGCTCCCCGCCCTGGAGTTCCACGAGTTCCTTGCAGAGCGCCAGGCCTATCCCGGAGCCGTGCGCTTCATCTCCTTCCACCCGGTAGAACCTCTCAAAGATCTGCTCCAAATCCGCAGCGGGAATCCCTTTTCCGGTATCCGAGATTTCCAAGCGCAAACGTCCGGATTTAATACCGGAACTAAAGGAAACACTTCCCCCATCCGGGGTATACTTAAAGGCGTTTGACAGGAGGTTATAAATAATTTTTTCGAGTTTGTTCCGGTCGTACCAGATGGGGTCCGCCCCGACATCTTGTTCAGCATTCGCCGACCCGCCTACCCCGGCATCCCCCAGGTCCACCCGGAGGGCAATATTGCTGCGCTCAGCCAAACTCTCAAAAGCGAAGACCACGGATTTCAGAACTTGCTCAACATCGCCGTGGGTCAGCAGGATTTCTGCCTTGCCGCTTTCAATTCGCGACAACTCGAGCAACTCATCCACGAGGCCTTCCAAACGTTCCGTATTTCGCCTGACCATGTCCAGGTCGCGGGCGGGCAGGCGCACCTCGCTTCCGCCTTCCTTTCCTGAACGGTCCAGTGCTGCCTGAATCGGGCCGCGTATCAGGGTAAGCGGTGTTCGGAACTCATGACTGATATTGGTAAAAAATCGGCTCTTTAAGGCGTTCAGGTCGCTGATGCGCCTGACTTCGCTTTCGGAAACAGCCGCCCGCACCCGTTCTTCAGCCGCCTGTTTGGCAAGGGTCTGCCGTCGGTAGGCGATTCCAAGGGAATAGATCAGCAATTGGAGGAAAATGCCCGTCGCATAGGGATCCACCCCCAAAAACCGCAAATTGATCAGGCCCATAGACCAAAAGATACCCACCAGCAGCCCAAGCCCCCCTACCAGGGTACCGATCCCAAAATAGCGTGCAAAAGCATCTTGTTTGAGGATAAGGGCCAAAGCGAGGCCCAGGCTTCCCAGCGTGTAGATTAGCAAGAACTGATAGTGCCAGCCGACCGCCGTAAAATACGCCTGGGGATCAAAAACGATGACATAGGTCACCACCGTGATGATTTCCGCCAGGGTCAACAGGGCCAAACCCTTGATAAACCGGTCCAGGACAGGAAACTTCTGACGGGAGCCCACATAGGCACGGCCAAAGAACCAAAACGTGTAAAAAACACCGTTGGAAATGGCAATTTGGACTGGGAGCCGGAAGCGGGAGATATCCCCGATCAGCAGGCCTACGGTCATGGCCTGGGTGAGCGTACAAAATCCCAGCCAGAGAACAAACCACAGAATTACCCGCTCGCGCATGTACAGGAATTGGAGCAGGTGGTAGATAAAGATAATCAGTGCCGCCCCGAACATAAAGACGTTAAAACTTGTATTGAATTGGAATATCTGGTGGTAAAAGGGTTGTTCCGGGCTTCGGGCGGTCAGGTGGAAATACGGCGGATAGCCAATGCTGTTTCCCTCCACCCGGATCACCAGGGTCACCGGCACCCCGGAGGGAATCCCGTCGAGCCCCACACTGTTGAGCACCCAGTGGGGCGCCCGGTCGCGCACTGCCTTGGGGTACTCCACCCCGCTCCTCTTGTGAAAGAGCAACTCCCCTCGGGCATAGGCCCAGACATCCACCTTGCCATTGCTCTTGGTCCATGCGGGAGGCCCGATCATTTTATCCTCGAAATGCAGCCTCCAGCCCGGCAGGGAATCGGTGGCCAGCAGGGTAAGCTTCCCCCAGTAGGGCCAGCGTACATCCAGGTATTGCGGCAGTGCATCCCCTTGTTCTGCCCCCATCGGCGGGGCTTCCAGCAAGATTTCCGGCGACAGGACTTCTGTGGAATCCTTCCAGACAGATAAAACTCCATCCAGGGAATGGACCGGGTATTTGGGGTTCAATTCATAGGGCGCCTGGGCTTGTAACCCAAGGGCCCAGACCAGGAAAATGAGGAGGAAGAACCGATTGGTTGGCATGGTCTAATTTAGAACCCGGCGGGGTCCGGGTTTCAAAATACAAAAAATGACGGCTCATAGTATCCGTGAGCCGGGTGGATCCTGCCCTAAAAAAGTCCGGGTTGCCCCCCGCCTTTGATGCGGCCCAGGTGTTGATAGGCGAGTTCGGTGACCTCCCGGCCGCGGGGGGTGCGCATAATAAAGCCCTGCTGGATCAGGAAGGGTTCGTAGACCTCCTCGATGGTTTCGGCGTTTTCGGAGACCGCCGTGGCCAGGGTGGTAAGCCCTACGGGCCCTCCCTTGAACTTGTCGATGATGGTTGCGAGGATCTTGTTGTCCATCTCGTCCAGGCCGTAGGCATCCACGTGGAGCGCCTTCAGGCCAAAACGGGAGATCTCCATATCGATGTTCCCGTTCCCCTTGATCTGGGCAAAATCCCGGACGCGGCGAAGCAGCGCATTGCAGATCCGGGGGGTACCCCGGCTGCGGCCGGCAATCTCGATGGCGGCGTCCTCCGTGATGGGGACTTTCAGTATTTCCGCAGAGCGCTGCACAATGGTGGCCAGGAGCTCCGTGTTGTAGTATTCCAGCCGGCTGGAAATGCCAAAGCGCGCCCTCATGGGGGCCGTAAGCAGGCCCGAACGCGTGGTGGCGCCAACCAGCGTAAAGGGGTTCAGGTGTAATTGTACCGATCGGGCATTCGGCCCGGTCTCGATCATGATATCGATCTTGAAATCTTCCATGGCCGAATAGAGGTATTCCTCCACCACCGGGCTGAGCCGGTGGATCTCGTCGATGAACAGGACATCCCTGGGTTCCAGGTTGGTAAGCAACCCTGCCAGGTCGCCCGGCTTGTCCAAAACAGGCCCGGAGGTAACCTTCAGCCCCACCCCGAGTTCATTGGCCAGGATATGCGCCAGGGTAGTCTTCCCCAGCCCGGGCGGGCCGTGCAGCAGCGTGTGGTCCAGGGCTTCCTGCCGGAGGTTGGCCGCCTGAACAAACACCGTAAGGTTCTCGAGTACCTGGGACTGTCCCGTAAAATCGTCAAAGGAAACCGGCCGAAGCGCCCGTTCGATGTCGAGCTCCTCAGGGGATAGTCCGTCTGCCGTAGGGTCCAGATGTTCATTCATATCACAGACAAAGATAACAATACGGGCCACATACCCCGGTGGCCTAACGGCCCAATTCTTTTTATTTCGTTGATAATTATCATATTTTCTACTGGGAAGATTCTGCTACTTTGTAATGTGATATTCTTGCCGGCCCTGTCCGGCCCTTCCGGCGGCAGGCCGAATGCCACATCGGACCCCCTGGGGTAAACAAACAAGAAACCCTTTTAACACCTTTTAAACATGGCAGCATTCGACCTCTCCAAATACGGCATTACCGTCACAGACATCCACCGGAATACCTCAGTACCCGTCCTCTATGAAATTGGCCTTCGCAACGAACCCGGCACCGCAATTTCCGACGTGGGCGCCCTGCTGGTCTATTCCGGGGAAAAAACGGGCCGGAGCCCCAAAGACAAACGGATCGTCCGCCACCCGGAGTCGGAAAAGCACATCGATTGGGGGGATATCAACATCGGCCTGGACGAACACACCTATATGGTGAACCACGAACGGGCCATCGACTACCTGAATATCTGCAAGCGGCTTTTTGTGGTGGACGCCTTTGCCGGCTGGGACCCGGACTACCGGTTGAAAGTGCGCATCATCTGTACCCGGGCCTACCACGCCCTGTTTATGCAGAACATGCTGATCATGCCAACGGCCCAGGAGCTCGAGGATTTCGGGGAACCCGACTACGTAGTCTTTAACGGAGGCGGTTTCCCGGCGAATATCTATACCAGCGAAATGACCTCCAAGACATCCGTGGATGTACACCTGGAGCGGCGGGAAATCGTGATCCTGGGCACCCAGTATGCCGGGGAGATGAAAAAGGGCATCTTCGGCGTGATGAATTACCTGATGCCGCTTCGCGACGTACTCCCGATGCACTGCTCGGCCAATGTGGGCCACGACGGGGATGTGACCATCCTCTTCGGCTTGTCGGGTACCGGGAAAACCACCCTCAGCGCCGACCCGAAGCGAAAGCTCATCGGGGATGACGAGCACTGCTGGACAGATTCCGGCACCTTCAATATCGAAGGCGGTTGCTATGCAAAGGCCATTGACCTTTCCGAAGAAAGCGAACCGGATATTTTCAATGCCATCCGTTTTGGTACCGTCCTGGAAAATGTGGTCTACGATGAGAAAACGCGGAAGGTGGATTACACCGACACCTCCATTACCCAGAATACCCGGGCCTCCTACCCGATCGAGCATATCGAAAACGTACAGATCCCCTGTGTGGCCGGCCACCCCAAAAACATCATATTCCTCACCTGTGACGCCTTTGGGGTCCTCCCCCCGGTAAGCAAGCTCACCCCGGAGCAGGCCAGCTACCATTTTATCTCCGGGTATACGGCCAAGGTAGCCGGGACGGAAATGGGGGTCACCGAGCCCGAGGCCACCTTCAGTGCCTGCTTTGGTGCCGCATTCATGATGTGGCACCCGAACCGTTACGCGGAATTGCTGGCGGAGAAAATCAGGAAACACGAGGTCACCGCCTGGCTGGTAAATACCGGCTGGACCGGAGGGGCCTACGGGGAGGGTTCCCGGATTAAGCTCAAATACACCCGGGCGATGCTCGACGCCATCCACCATGGGGATTTCGAGCGCGTTTCCTTCAGGGAAGACCCGGCTTTTGGACTGCAGGTCCCGGAGTCCTGCCCGGATGTGCCCGCGGAAGTATTGCTGCCCAGGTCTACCTGGAAGGACCCGAAAGCCTACGACGCCACGATGTCCAAACTCGTTACACTTTTCCGGGAGAATTTTAAACGATTCGAATCGGGGGTTAACCCGGAAATCGTTGCGGCCGGCCCCCAATAAGTGCAAAATCGCATATCCGCTTGGGACCAGGCCTCCAGATGCAAGGGAAACCCCGCCTGCCAGCGGGGTTTTTTATTCGCTGATAGCGCTTGAAGGGAAACCCGGGAAATCGTAATTTACGGGAATGCAAACCTATTCGTATTCCCAGGGAATCTACCCCTACCTGCCCGTATTCTACGTAATCTGGTCGGACGACCTCCTTTCCGCCTCCGAAATAGCCGTTGTAAAAAAAGCCATCGCAGACGACCCCGGCCTGAGCCATGAAGAACGCAACCGGCTCCTGGGATGGCTGGTCCGGGAATCCCCCCCGGCAGAGGAGGAGTTCCGTCACTGGAACCACCTGATAGTCCGGAGCGGGGTCTCCTACCGGGAAGATGCCGACTACCCCCTGAGCGAATTTGCGGCAGCTTTTGCCGAATCGCAGGCGCCGGGGGGTTCGCCCCATCCCGTCCTGAGGGATATCGAGGTCAACCTGGGCATTCAGCCCAACCACTACCGACACCTTTTCGGGCAAAATGCCGTCCCGGTGGCAGTGGCCAGCGAATTCCGGGGGGAAGTTCTGGCGGAATTGAGCCTCCGCCCGCATTATCCGGACTACCTGACGTTCCGGGAATTCCTGGACGCCCCGGTTTTTGAGCCGCACCTGGTCCGGGATAAGGAAGCCCATCGGCAACGCGTGCTCCAACAGTTAAAACGCCTGGCTGCAGAGGGTTATGGCGCCCTGGCGTATCCCCCGGAGTACGGGGGGAAAAACGACATGCCCGCCTATGCCGCCCTTTTCGAAAACCTGATGTTTATCGACGGGAGCCTGTGCGTCAAATTCGGGGTGCAGTTCGGGCTGTTCGGCGGCAGCATCCAGAAACTGGGCACAAAACGGCACTGGGAGGCCTATCTGAAGGACGCTGGCACGGCCAAATTGCTGGGCTGCTTTGCCATGACCGAAACGCGTCACGGATCGAATGTGCGGGGAATCCGCACCACGGCCACTTATGTAAAGGAGTCCGATGAATTGGTCGTGCATACCCCGGGCCCTGACGACAACAAGGAGTATATCGGCAATGCGATGCACGCGCAGATGGCTACGGTGTTTGCCCAACTGATCGTGGACGGTATAAACCATGGCGTACACGCCGTGCTGGTACCCATGCGGGACGGGAGCGGCAAGCTGTTGCCCGGTATCCGGGTGGAAGACAACGGCTACAAAATGGGTCTTAACGGGGTGGATAACGGCAAGATCTGGTTCAACCAGGTACGCGTTCCCCGAGGAAACCTCCTGGACCGGTACGGCAGCATTACCGAATCGGGCAGCTACCACTCGGATATCAAAAATCCGAACAAGCGGTTTTTCACCATGCTGGGAACCCTGGTGGGCGGCAGGATTTGTGTGGCCCGGGGGGCCCTGGCCGGGGCGCGGTTTGGCCTGTCGATTGCGGTTCGCTACGCACTCAGGCGCCGGCAGTTCAACGACGCCGCCCGCGTACAGGAGGATCTGATCATGGATTACCCGAGCCACCAGGTGCGCCTATTGCCGGCGGTGGCCAGCAGTTATGTATACCAGGCTGCCCTGACCCGGTTGCTGAAATCCTATGACGGGGCGGACGGTACGGACACGCGTCAGCTGGAGGCCGGGGTTGCCGGCTTGAAGGCCCTGGTGACCGAGTTCGCGGACCGGACCCTGCAGGAGTGCCGGGAAGCCTGCGGCGGAAAAGGCTACCTCCTGGAAAACCGGATCGGCCAGTTGAAGAACGACGTGGACATTTTCACCACATTTGAGGGGGATAATACCGTCCTGCTGCAACTGGCGGCAAAAAGCCGGTTGACGGATTTCCGGGCGGAATTCAATTCGGACGATTTCTTCGGGGTCTTGCGGCTTCTCGGGACACAAATCGGAAAGCGCCTGTCCGCCATCAACCCGGCCTACACGAATAAAACGGATAGGGAACATCTCTATAACCCGGCCTTCCACCGACACGCCCTAACCTACCGCACGGACCGGTTAACCTATACGCTGGCCCTACGGATCCGCGATTATATCAAAAAGGGGGTCCCCGCCTACCAGGCCTTCCTGAAGGTACAGACGCATCTGCTGGCCCTGGGCCGGGCTTATGCCGCCCTGCTGGCTTTCGAATTATTCCTCGAACACGCAAACGAGCTTGGGGACGACCCGCATGCCGACCTGATCCGGAAACTCGGGACGCTCCACGCCCTGTCGGAGATCCAGGCGGATGCTGCCTGGTACCTGGAACAGGGGTACATCGGCAAAAGGAAGTCGAAGGCTATCCGCAGCCGGGTAGAACGATTATGTACCGAATTGCGACCCCACGCCCGGGCCCTGGTGGATGGATTTGGCATCCCGCCGACCCGCTTAAGTGAAGTCCCGATTGCCGATCAGTCGGGTTCCTTGTGAAGTTCGGCCCGGTCCGCAAACCGGCGCAAGGTCACCGCGGGTTCCCCATAGAGGTAAGTGCGGGACTGTCCGCTGGCATCCAGGATCAGGGAGGTCCCCGCATGGATGCGGGCCGTTGTCGCCCCGGAAAGGTTTGCTTCCAGGATACCCGCCACCAGTTTTCGGGCCGATAAACCGCTTTCGCCCGAGAGCCTCAACACCGCGTGGTCGCCGATACCCTCGAGTGTCAGGTCGGCATTGTCCCCGAGTTCAGCGGATATCGTATCACTATCCGTGTAGATAGTCGCATCCGAGCGTTCGGCCATCCGAACCACCAGGGATTCCGCCCCGATATTCAGGTCGGCCCTGCTGTTGCCCGCAAGCGTCACATCGCAGAGGGAAGCGCGCAGGCGCAACTCGGCCCCGGCCGCCCCTTCCGTACGGATGCTGAACAGGTCGGCATTAAACTCAGCCTCGCCGATGAGCTTGCCCGCAAGCACTTCCACCCCGGACAGCTCCCGGAAAAAAACGGTGATGTCCAGGGCCCGGCTCCCGGTAATATCGTAAAACGAAGAAATTACAAGCGTGCTGTCCTGCACCTGGAACTGCAAAACATCCACCAGGTTGTCGTCTACCCGCAACTCGTATCCGCCGGATCCCTGCTGCCGGATCCGGACCTCCAGGTCGTCCTCCAGGCGGAGATACTTAAAGGGCGGGAGGCTTTCGGTGATTTCCACCGGGTTGCGGTTTCCCTTGATCCTGGGTTTGCGCTGGGCCCAGGCGCCTGCACCGACCAACAAGGCCAGGACCAGGGCCAGTGCGCGTATTTTCTCTATTCGCTTCATATGGTTCTTTATTCGGACCTAAAGATAAACCAATTCCCGCTTCCCCCGATTCGGCTTGCCCCTCCCTGGCTGCGGCACATGGCCGCACCCCTATCCGGCCACCCGAGCCCTGCCGGCCAATAAAAAGGCCCGTCTTCCGACGGGCCTTCTAAATAATTTGTTGCAGAAATCGCTAATGCTGCAATTCCTCTTCTTCATCCTGGAGCGGGATGTGCTGGGGCACATAATCCTGTCCGGGCAGTATGTATTCCCCGTTCTCGTAGGTCTTGCTGTAATCGTACGGCCAGCGGTGCACCTCCGGGATGGCGCCCGGCCAGTTGCCGTGGATGTGCTCCTGGGGAGCCGTCCATTCCAGGGTTGTGGCCTGCCAGGGGTTTTGGGGTCCGCGCTTGCCGTAAAAGATGCTGCGGACAAAGTTGAAGGCAAAGACCAATTGTGCGGCCGCCGTAATAATGGCAAATACCGTCATCAGCACCTGGATGTCCACGAGTTCATCGAACATCGGGAAGGCGGTGTTTTCGTAATATCTCCGGGGTACGCCGGCCATCCCGACAAAGTGCATCGGGAAGAACACCCCATAGGAGCCTACTGCGGTGACCCAGAAGTGGACATAGCCCAGGTTCTTGTTCATCATCCGGCCCTGGAACATTTTCGGGAACCAGTGGTAGACCCCGGCAAAAAGTCCGTAAAGGGCCGAAATACCCATTACCAGGTGGAAGTGGGCCACCACGAAATACGTGTCGTGTACGTTGATGTCCAGGGTGCTGTCACCCAGGATAATCCCGGTGAGCCCCCCCGTGATAAACGTGGATACCATCCCGATTGAGAACAGCATGCCCGGGTTCAGTTGCAGGTTCCCCTTCCAGAGCGTGGTGATCCAGTTAAACGCCTTAACGGCCGAAGGGATCGCGATCAGGAGGGTGGTAAAGGTAAATACCGAGCCCAGGAACGGGTTCATCCCTGAGATAAACATGTGGTGCCCCCATACGATGGTGGACAAAAAGGCAATCGCCAGGATGGAGGCAATCATCGCCCGGTACCCGAAAATGGGCTTCCGCGCATTGACCGACATCACTTCGGAAACTATTCCCATCGCCGGGAGGATCACGATATATACTTCCGGGTGTCCCAGGAACCAGAACAGGTGTTCAAACAGAACCGGGGATCCGCCCTGGTAGTGCAAAACTTCGCCCTGAATAAAAATATCGGACAGAAAGAACGAGGTGCCGAAACTCCGGTCCATCAAAAGCAACAAGGCGGCAGACAGGAGCACCGGGAAAGAGATCACCCCGATGATGGCCGTGACGAAAAACGCCCAGATGGTTAGCGGCAGGCGCGTCATGGACATCCCCTTGGTCCGCAGGTTGATAACCGTTACAATATAGTTCAGGGATCCCAGCAGGGAGGAAGCGATAAATATCGCCATGGAGACCAGCCAGAGGGTCATTCCCATACCCGAACCCGGCTGGGCCATCGGCAGGGCACTCAATGGCGGGTAGATCGTCCAACCGGCGGCTGCCGGTCCGGCCTCCACAAACAGGGAAATCACCATGATTACACTCGAGAGGAAGAACATCCAGTACGACAGCATATTCAGGAACCCGGATGCCATATCCCGGGCGCCGATCTGCAGCGGGATCAGCAGGTTACTGAACGTACCGCTCAATCCGGCTGTCAATACAAAGAAGACCATGATGGTCCCGTGGATCGTAACAAGGGCCAGGTAGATGTCCGCATCCATAACGCCTTCCGGGGCCCACTTCCCCAACACAGCTTCAAACACCGGGAAGGATTCCCCGGGCCAGGCGAGCTGCATCCGGAAAAGCAGGGACATGGCAATACCGATAAAGCCCATGATCAGGCCGGTAATCAGGTATTGCTTGGAGATCATCTTGTGATCCTGGCTGAAAATATATTTGGTGACAAAAGTCTCTTTGTGGTGATGTCCGTGATCGTCGTGCGCGTGATCATCGGCGATCGCATGTGCGTGTGCTGACATAGTGCTTTTGTTTTATTCTTTTTCTTTTATAGCAATTTTATTCGGCGGCGGTAACGGTCTCCCCAAAAGTCGTCTGACTCTCTATCCACGCCTGGTAATCTTCCTCGCTCTCCACAATGATCTTCATCTGCATGTTGTAGTGCGACTTACCGCAGATCTTGTTGCAGAGCAAAATAAAATCAAATTCCCACGGATCCGAATTCGGCTCCCCTGCCGCTGCGCGTTCTGCCCGGATGGCATTGGTGCGTGCCACTTTTTCCATGACTTCCGGCTTCTGGCGCATCTCGGCGGTGGTGATCGTCGGGGTGAAGGAAAACTCGGTAATCATCCCGGGTACGCAGTTCATCTGGGCCCGGAAGTGGGGCATGTAGGCAGAGTGAAGTACGTCCTGGGAACGCATCTTGAAATTTACCTTCCGCCCAACGGGCAGATGCAATTCCTTCACAATAATGTCGTCGGCGGCATTCGGGTCGGACTCATCCAGCCCGAGCACGTTTGCCCGGTCGATATCGATCATCCGGACATTGGCATCCCCCAGCACATTATCCGCCCCCCCGTAACGAGCCGTCCAGTTAAATTGCTGGGCATAGAGCTCCACAATCAGCGGGTCGTCTTCCTCGTTGACGTCCATGATATTCGTCCAGGTATACAGGCCCCAGATAATCAGTCCGGCCAGGACAATCACCGGGATAATGGTCCAGATAAATTCCAGACGGTCATTGTCCGCGTAAAACAGCGCTTTTTTGCCCTCTTCGCCCCGGTATTTGAAGGCGAAGTAGTGCAGGAGCGCCTGGGTGATGAACTGGACGATAAAGATGATCACAAAGCTCCAGAGCATCAACTGGTCGTAATCCCCCCCGTGTTCGCTGGCGGCTTCCGGCAACAGGAACTTGCTGTATTTCCAGAAACAGAATATGGTGAGCAAATAGATGAACACCAAAAACCCGAACATCAGGTACCCGTTGTTCTTGTTGTCCTCGTCGCTGGCAACTTCCGAATTCGCTGTTTTAGCCTTGAGTTGGGAGAATTCAAAGATCTTGGTCATCTGCCAGATGGCGATAGCCACTAAAACCAAAACAGAGATCGTCAATAATGCTGTCATTGTAAACGGATATAATTCGCTAAATATCTTCTAATAATGAAATTGTCTGCTCTCTTCGATAAACGGGTTCCGCGTCGGTTGCAGCGGCGCCTTGGTCATTGCCCGGAATATCCAGAAAATAAACGCCCCTCCGAAGAACAGCACAGCCCCGATCTCCGGCACCCCGATATACCACTGGTCGCCAACCGTAGCGGGGGTGATCATCAGGTAGACGTCCAGGTAGTGCCCCAGCAGGACCACGATCCCGGTCATGACCACAAACCAATTGATGCGTTTGTAGTCGCTGTTCATCAATACCAGGAGCGGGAACAAAAAGTTCATCGCCACCATACCGAAGAACGGCAGTTTAAAATCTTCAATCCGCGTGACGAAGTAGGTCACCTCTTCCGGGATATCCGCATACCAGATCAGCATGAACTGGCCAAACCAGAGATAGGTCCAGAAAATACTGATGCCGAACATGAATTTACCCAAATCGTGGATGTGGCTGTCGTTGACATCCGGCAGGTACCCCCGGGACTTCAGGTAGATTGTTACCAGGGCAATGGTGGTAATTCCCGAGACAAACATGCTCGCGAAAACATACCATCCGAACAACGTGCTGAACCAGTGCGGGTCGACGCTCATAATCCAGTCCCAGGACATGATGGACTCAGTGACCAGGTAGAACACCAGGAAACCGGCAGACCAGCGGAAATTCTTGATAAAATTCGAGTTGTCATTGGCCTCGTCCTGCGCAAGCGACAGGCGGCGGGACACTTCGCGGTAGGCGATCCATCCCCCAAGGAACACGGCAGCGCGGATCAGGAAAAAGGTCGGGTTCAGGTAGCCGGCCTTTCCCTGCAGTAACTCATCGTGGGCAACCGTTTCGGCATCCATCCACACAAAGAGGTGGTTCATGTGGAGTACGGAAAGGACCAGGATCACAAAAATGGCAATCCCCCCGGGTACCAGGTAGGCGGTAATCCCCTCCATCACCCGGAACAACAAGGGCGACCAACCGGCCTGGGCTGCCCGCTGGACCGCGTAAAAGGCCAGGGTACCCAGCGCCAGCATAAAGAAAAAGAAAGCGGCGATATAGATGGCCGACCAGGGGCGGTTCTGCAACTGGTGGAGCAGATGCTCGTCGTGGTCGAGAGAGTGGTCCGCATCCTGGGCAGCTGCCCCGTGCTCGGTCGTACTGTCGTACGAGGTAGTTTCGTGAGTTTGCGCAGCAGCTTCATGGCCTCCGCCGTGACCGTCGTCGTGGGAAGCCGAGACCATGGCCTTGGCCTCCTCAACCGTTGAAGGGGCAGAGATAAACCCTATGGCCATGCCCATGAGCCCGAGGGCCATGAGTATGACGGATCCGATTTTCAATCTGTTCGAGAAAGTATACATCTGCAATGCTGCTTTATTGTGTTAAATCTTCCTTGAGTTTCATCACGTATTCGGAAACCTGCCACCGCTCTTTCTCATCCAGCTGCGTGGCATAAGACCCCATAGCGTTCTGGCCGTAATAGATCACGTGGTAGGTGGTCCCGACATTGATATTCCGTCCCGGGTCCGCATAGCTGGGAACCCCCAGGATTTTCTCGCGTTTTACCAGGTTCCCCTGCCCGTCGCCCTTGGGCCCGTGGCAAATGGCACAGTACAGCGCGTACAACGCCGCCCCCTCGGCCAGGTTCTCTTCCCGGTTCAGGGAATCCAACGGGCTGGTCAGCGCACGGGACAATTCCTTGCCTTCCGGGGTATTCTCCAGGCCGTAGGGTAAAGCGCCCCGGGCGATGGTGTTTTCTGCCGGGAGCAGGGCCATGGAACCCCCGGGGAGCCATTCCACCTCGTCGTAGGCTTCATAGCCAACCGGTTCGTACATATTGGGCATGTACTGGTAATTGGGCTCCCGCTTGTCCTGGCAGGAGGCCAGGATCAGGATGCCGGTGAATATCAGGGCGGTATAGAGCGTATTCTTCATTGCGCTGTTTTACTTTTCGACTCGGTTGATCTCTACGGCGCCGGTTTCCCGGAGCAGGTCGGTCAGGGCAGCCTCGTCGCCGTGCAATTCGATTTCCATGATAAAGTGGTCGTCCGTGCTGCGCGGATCCGGGTTTTCGGCCTTCTTGAATGGCCAGAGCCGGCTCCTGAGGTAGAAGGTGATCACCATCAGGTGGGCGGCGAAAAACACCGTCATCTCGAACATAACCGGTACAAACGCCGGCATGTTCTCAATATAGCTGAAGCTGGGCTTGCCCCCGATATCCTGGGGCCAGTCCTGGATCATGATGTAATTCATCATCACGATAGCGACTGTCAGCCCGAGGCAGCCGTACATAAACGAGGTAATGGCGATCCGCGTGGGCGCCAGGCCCATGGCCTTATCGAGGCCGTGCACGGGGAAGGGGCAATACACCTCCTCAATGTGGTGCCTGGCGGCCTTAACCTTCTTCACGGCGTGCATCAGCACGTCGTCGTCATCGTAGTATGCCTGTATAACCTTGGATGCCATTGCTGTTATTGTTTTTCATTTAAAAGTTTCGCCTGCCCGGCCCAGTCGTCGCGCTGGGCGCGTCCCGGGAAGGAACCGGTAATCGAATCCAGCAGGTCGTATTCCCGCTGGGTCATCCGGCTCACCTGGGCGAAGGTGTATATTCCGATCTGGTTCAGTTTTTCTTCCATCTGCGGTCCGATACCCTTGATCCGTTTCAAATTGTCCGGGGTTTGGGTAACCGGGTCGAAGGCTCCTACCGCATCCAGCAGGCTGCTCACCTGGGCAGGATCATCGCCCGCAGGGGGCGGAGTGGTTGCCTGTGCAGCCGGCGGAACCTGGTCGGCCGTACGGGGAACTGCTGTGCGGATCTCGTACAGCGGCTTCCCGGCATCCCGCAATTTCTTATAGCGCTCCCCGGAGGATTTCAAAATAGACTTCACCTCGGCCTGGGCGATAACCGGGAAGGTCCTCGCGTAGAGCAGGAACAGGACGAAGAAGAACCCGATGGTGCCGATGAAAATTCCAATATCCACAAAGGTCGGCGAGAACATCGTCCAGGAAGACGGCAGGTAGTCCCGGTGCAGGGAGGTTACGATGATCACGAAACGCTCAAACCACATCCCGATGTTCACCACAATTGAAATGATGAAGGAAACCAGGATACTCGTGCGGATTTTCTTGAACCACATTACCTGGGGAGAGACCACGTTACAGGTCATCATCAGGGTGTAGGCCCACCAGTAGGGCCCGGTGGCCCGGTTCAGGAATGCGTACTGCTCGTACTCCACGCCCGAATACCAGGCGATGAACAGCTCGGTGATATAGGCGCAGCCCACGATGGAACCGGTGATCATGATGATGATATTCATCAACTCGATGTGCTGTACGGTGATATACGCTTCCAGGTTGCAGACCTTCCGCATGATGATCAGCAGGGTCTGTACCATTGCGAAGCCGGAGAAAATGGCCCCCGCCACAAAGTAAGGCGGGAAGATGGTGGTATGCCATCCCGGGATTACCGAGGTGGCAAAGTCAAAGGATACGATGGTGTGTACGGAGAGTACCAGAGGCGTAGCCAGACCGGCCAGTACCAGGGATACCTCCTCAAAGCGCTGCCAGTCCTTGGCGCGCCCGCTCCAGCCGAAACTCACCAGGCTGTAGATCTTTTTCTGGAAGGGCTTTACGGCCCGGTCGCGGATCATCGCAAAATCCGGCAACAGTCCGGTCCACCAGAAGACCAGGGAAACGGACAGATAGGTGGAGATCGCAAACACATCCCAGAGCAAGGGCGAGTTGAAATTCACCCAGAGCGACCCAAACTGGTTCGGGATGGGCACCACCCAGTAGGCCAGCCAGGGACGGCCCATGTGAATGATCGGGAAGAGTCCCGCCTGGACCACGGAAAATATCGTCATCGCCTCCGCAGAGCGGTTAATGGCCATACGCCATTTCTGGCGGAAGAGCAGCAATACAGCCGAGATAAGCGTTCCGGCGTGGCCGATACCCACCCACCAGACAAAGTTGGTGATGTCCCAGGCCCAGTTTACCGTGCGGTTCAGGCCCCATGTACCGATACCGGTAGAAATCGTATAGATGATACACCCGATCCCCCACAGAAATGCAGCCAGCGCAATGGTAAATACAATCCACCACTGCTTGTTGGCCCTCCCCTCCACCGGGGCAGCGATATCCACGGAAACATCGTGGTATCCCTTATCACCCAGTACCAGGGGCTTGCGTATCGGTGCTTCGTAATGCGACGCCATAGAATCTTATTTACGTTTCTTAAATTTTATGCTTCGTTGGTATTACGGACTTTGACCTGGTAAAATACATTGGGCCGGGTTCCCACATGCTCGAGCAGGTGGTACATCCGGTCGTCGGCGGCCAGTTTGGACACTTCGCTTTCCGCGTCGTTGATGTCGCCAAAGACGATGGCCCCGCTGCTGCAGGCATTCGAACAGGCGGTCTGGAATTCCTCGTCGGTAACGGGGCGTCCCTCGCGCTTGGCGTCCAGGATGGATTTCTGGGTCATCTGGATACACCAGGAGCACTTCTCCATCACCCCGCGGGAACGCACGTTCACATCCGGGTTCAGGACCATCTTGCCCAGGTCGTTATTCATGTGGTAGTCGAATTCCTCGTTATCGCTGTAGAGGAACCAGTTGAAACGGCGCACCTTGTACGGACAGTTGTTCGCACAATACCGGGTTCCCACGCAGCGGTTGTACGCCATGTGGTTGTGACCCTGGCGGCTGTGCGCGGTAGCTGCAACCGGGCAGACAGTTTCGCAGGGAGCGTGGTTACAGTGCTGGCACATCACCGGCTGGAAGGCCACCTGCGGGTTGGCCGCCGGGTCTTCCATCTCCTCGAAACCGGCCTTGGATTCCATGGCGCCGGATAATTCGTCTTTCTTAATATTGTCTCCCTCAAAGGTGTCTTCCGATGAGTAATACCGGTCGATCCGCAGCCAGTGCATGTCGCGGGAGCGGCGGATTTCCTGCTTCCCTACCACCGGCACGTTGTTCTCGGCGTGGCAGGCAATGACGCAGGCCCCGCAGCCCGTACAGGCATTCAGGTCGATGGACATGTTGAAATGGTGTCCGACCGAGCGGTCGAAGTGGTCCCAGAGGTCGACGCTTGTGGCGGGCACCTCCTGGTGGTTCAGGGACACTTGCGGCACATGGTTCCAGTGGGATGGATCTTCCGTGTTAAAAATTTCCAGGGTCGTCTCCTTGATGATGTCGCCCCGGCCCATCAGCGTATTGTGCAGCTGGATACAGGCAAATTCGTGCATGCCAGCAGCTTTCTCAACAGCTACTTCCTGGACGGAATCCATATTCTCGTACAGGGCAAAAGCGTTCACCCCGGTCTGCATCTCCGATTTCATCCCCACCTGCCTGCCGTATCCGAAGGACAGCCCAAGGGTGCCGGGAGCCTGGCCAGGCTGGATGATGACAGGGACGTTTTGCAGGGTGGCGCCATTTACCGTGAGGTTCACATAACTGCCGTCGAGGCCGCCATTTGCGACGTGTTCGTTGACCAGTCCGAGGTCCGCGGCATCCGCCTTGGATACAGTGACGTAATTATCCCAGCTCACCCGGGTGATCGGGTCGGGGAATTCCTGCAGCCAGGGGTTACCCGCCTGCCGGCCGTCTCCCATCCCCACCTTGGAATACAAGACGAGGCTCATGCCCCCGCCTGTGGCGGCGGCCAGTCGCTGGAGCGAGGAGGCAATCGGTACGACGCTGCTGACTTCGCCTTCCGGGGAAGCAGCTTCGGTTTCTTTATCGGTAGCAATTGCAGCGGCTGTTTCCGGGTCGGCCATCCCCATACCTCCCGGTGCGTAGACGCCGTCGTGCAAGGCCTGGTTCCAATCGCCGCCGGCGAGGATTCCCTCCTCCCAGGTCTGGGCGATATAGTCGTGCCATGTCTGTTCTGACCCCATCCAAACCAGCAGGCTCTGCTGGAACTGGCGGGTGTCGAACAGCTCCCGGATCACGGGCTGCATCAGGCTGTAATGTCCTTTCTTGAACTGTGCATCCCCCCAGGATTCCAGGTAATGGTTCGCCGCTGCCGTAAAGGTGCAGAGCTCGGTGGTTTCATTCCAGTTGGTGGAGAAAGATACCGACAGGTCTACTTGCTGCATGGCTTCTGCAAACCCGGCGGATGCAGGGAGGGAATAGGCCGGGTTCACCCCGTCCATGATCAGGGCGCCCACACGGCCGGCCTGCATATCGGCAATCAGCTGACGTACGGCAGCCGAATTCCCCTGGCGCACATAGCGCGGGGCATCGGGCTCAAAAGCTTCGCTGCCGAGCATTTCGTTGATGGACAGGGCCACGGATTGTGCATCCACATCGTCCAGTCCCGTGAGGACTACGGCGCGGCGCCGGTTCTTTGCAATCTGGCTAACCGCCCGGTCCAGGGCCCGGACCGCCGCTTCGGGCAGGTCTCCGGAAACACTGGTGCCATTGAGCTTGGCATACAGGTGGGCCAGGGCAACCTTCTGCTGGGCCGGGGTCAGGGGCACGCGTTGGTCCGCATTCGCCCCGGTCAGGCTCATATTCGATTCAAACTGTACGTGCCGGGACATCTTCCCGTCCTTGGGAATCCGGCCTTTAGCATACCCGCCGTCGTAGCCTCCACCCTGCCAGTCACCCAGGAAATCGGCGCCGAAGGAGATAATCAGGTCGGCCTTGGACAGGTCGTAATCCGCCAGGGCGCGTTCCCCGTATTTCGCCTCAAAGGCATTCAGCGCAGCATCCGAGCTGACAGCGTCGTAGGTGACGTGAACCGTTTCCGGGTAGGCTTCGGCAAACTCGGCTACGAGCTTTTCCGTAGACGGGCTCGCATAGGTCTGGGTCAGCAGGGCAATCTGCCGGCCGCTACCCTGCAAACTTCCCAGTTTGGCGCGGACGGCTGCATCGAGGCCATCCCAGGCAACATCCCCTTCCGCACTCCGGGGGCCTTGCAGGCGCGTACTGTCGTAGAGGGAAAGGACGGAAGCCTGGATCCGGGCATTCGAACTGCCCAGTACAGCGGCTTCCTTGTTGTTTTCTATTTTGATCGGGCGACCCTCCCGGGTTTTCACCAGGATGCTGGCAAAATCGTACCCGTCGGCAATCGTCGTGGCATAGTAATTGGCGACACCCGGGATGATCCGCTCGGGTTGCATCACGTAAGGGATGGACTTATGCACCGGCCCCTCGCAGGCCGCCAGGGAAGCCGCCGCCGTGCTGAAGCCGACATATTTCAGGAAGTCCCGACGGGAAGTCTGGCTCCCCGCCAGCTGCTCCTTGTCGCCCAGGAACGCATCCTCCGGGAGTTTCTCCGGGAATTCGTTTTGTTTCAGCTTCTCAACAATGGAATTGTCCGGGGAAAGTTCCGCCTCGCTCTTCCAATATTTCTTGTTTGATGCCATATGCGATCTGTCTAAACTGATTTGATCCTTAAATTAATAGTGGCACTTGCCGCATTCCAGGCCGCCCATCTGGGCCGCTGTAACCTGTTCCACACCATACTTCCTGGCAAGCTCCTCGTGAATTTTCTCGTAGTAGTCGTTCCCCTCCATACGGACGTTGGTCTCCCGGTGGCAGTTGATGCACCACCCCATAGTGAGCGGGGCATCCTGGTACATGATTTCCATTTCCTCCACGGGGCCGTGGCAGGTCTGGCACTGGATCTGACCCACTTCCACGTGCTGGGAGTGGTTAAAGTAGACGAAGTCCGGCAGGTTATGGATGCGGACCCACTCCACAGGCTGACTCTCGCCCGTATAGCTCTGGGTTTCCTCGTCCCAACCCACGGCGGCGTACAATTTCTTGATTTCGCCCGTGTAGAATTCGTTGGTATACCCCTTGGCCAGGTCTTCCGCAGACGGCCCTTCCGGGTTGCCCGTGTACTCGTAAATAGACTTGTGACAGTTCATGCACACATTCAGGGAAGGAATTCCAGAGTGCTTCGATTTCCGGGCGGAAGAGTGGCAGTACTTACATTCAATACCGTTATCCCCGGCGTGGATCTTGTGCGAGTAGTGGATGGGTTGGATGGGCTGGTAGCCCTGGTCCACGCCCACCTGCATCATCCAGCCGTAGGCAAAATAGGCAGCGCCGAGCATCAGGAAGATGACCGTTACCAGGACCAGGAACTGGTTCTGTGCAAAGGCTTTCCAGATAGGCGTCCCTTTTTGCGCCTTCTCCTTCTCGAGGACCACGCCGCTGGCTTCCGCAATACGGCGCAGCGTCTTGTTGACCAAAACGAGCATCACCACGAGGATCCCGAATACGAGTAACAGCGCCCCCAGCACCAAATCGTTGGACAGGCCGGAACCGGATCCTCCCCCGGCAGCCTGGCCGGCCGCTGGCGCTGCAGCTGTGGCAGGGGCGGGAGGCGGCGCCTCGGTGTATGCCAGGATATCCGCAATATCCTGATCGCTCAGGGTCGGGAAGGCCGTCATGGCCGCCTGGTTGTATTCCGCGTAAATTTCGTTGGCGTAGGCATCGCCGGAAGCAATCTTCCCGGCACTGTTCCGGATCCAGGAGTAGATCCACTCGCAGTCCAGGCCTTCCTCCTCGGTGAGGCGAACGGCGACGTTTGCCAGGGCCGGCCCCGTCATACGGCGGTCCAGGGCGTGGCACGCTGCGCAGTTCTGGTTAAACAATTGTTTTCCGTTGGCAGCATCCCCGGGGCCGCAGGGCCCTTCCTCCCCACCGGCTGCAGCCGAAGCCTCGGCTGCCGGCTCTTGGGCCGCCGCATCATCCTGGGCGGAAAGTGTAGGTGAAAAGAGCAGAGAAACTACTAAACAAAAACCAAAAATAGCAGGAAACGGATGGCGGTTCGGAACCTTTTTCATGTGTCGCTGTTCAATATTTTTTGAAGCCCGGTGAACACAGTCACCAAACTTGGCACGCTTTTGGCATTTATGTTCGCAATGGCCGTGGTTGCTGGCCTTGTGGTAGGAATCGGCTGGTTGAAAAACTCAAAAAATACTGCCAATTCAGACCGTTAAAATTGCGCCCAAATTGTCAGCAAAAATACGACATAGACTTTATTTTGGAAATCTTAAAGGTTTTATAATTTCTAATTTATAAAGGTTCTAAATAATGTATTTCAGTAGCTTAAAAAGCCGTAAAAAAGGTACCTTTAGCCTCACTAAAAGTCACACTTTCACCACTATGAGAAACCGGTTCGCCCCCCTGTTGATCCTCCTGATGTCAACTGCCGGGCTCTTTGCCCAAAGCGGCCGGGTCACTATCGAACAGGACCCGGAAATAGGCAGGTTGCTCGAAATCTACACCAAAAGCAACAGCGAGACGGATTTCTACACCATCCAAGTGGGTTTCGGCTCCTATTCCCTGGCCGAGGAACTCAAGGACGAAGTGGAGCAGGAATTTCCCCAGTGGACAGCCAAGATCGTATTTGATTCCCCCACCTACCGGGTGCAAGTGGGTCGATTCCGGGAGCGGCTTGAAGCCGAGCGCGAATTCCGGGAAGTCCGCAAGAAGTTTCCCGGGGCCCTGCTGCTAAGGCCTGGAGATCGGTAATTGATTTGAAGATTTGCCGATTTGAAAATTTGAAGATGAACAGGGGATAGGCGATTTCAAGCTGAGATTTGTTCTGCGCGCACACAAATATGTGATGATGAAGCCGGCGGTATAAAAATTAAGCTACTCCAAAATCCAGGAAATCGAACCCCCAGAAATAAAAAACCGGGGCCCTATGAGGACTCCCGGGTTCTTTTTTATTCGTTCGTTTACAAGCTAGCCCGGCGCACGCAGGCTCATCAATTTCCAGGCTATCTTCGAGATACCCGACACTGGAAATCCCAGTTATTTAACTCACCGAAATCGAGACGTTGCCTGGTTTTCAATTTGCTTAATCTTCAAATCGGCAAATCTTCAAATCTTCAAATTACCTACAGCGTCTTCTTCACCGCCACTTCCTGGAAGGCTTCCACGACATCGCCTTCCTTGATGTCGTTGTAGTTCTTGATCTGCAGGCCGCAGTCGTACCCTTTGGATACTTCCTTCACATCGTCCTTGAACCGCTTCAGGGAAGCGAGTTCGCCGGTGAAGATCACCACGCCGTCGCGGATCAGGCGGATATTCGAATTCCGGAACACCTTGCCGCTGGTAACCATACACCCGGCAATCGTCCCGATCTTGGAGATCTTGAACGTCTCGCGGATTTCGGCCGTACCGGTAACCTCCTCCTTGATCTCGGGGGAGAGCATCCCCTCCATGGCATCCTTGACGTCGTTGATGGCGTCGTAGATGATGGAGTACATCCGGATGTCGATTTCCTCCTTGTCGGCAACCTCCCGCGCGTTCCCCATGGGCCGTACGTTAAAGCCGATGATAATTGCGTCGGAAGCGGAGGCGAGCAGCACGTCCGATTCGGTAATCGCGCCCACGCCCTTGTGGATGATGTTGACCTGGATCTCGTCCGTAGACAATTTCTGGAAAGAATCCGACAGGGCTTCCACCGATCCGTCCACATCCCCTTTGAGGATGATGTTGAGTTCCTGGAAATCTCCGAGTGCAATCCGGCGCCCGATCTCGTCCAGGGTAATGTGCCGCTGGGTGCGCACGTTTTGTTCGCGCAGCAACTGGGAACGCTTGGAGGCAATCTGCTTCGCCTCGCGCTCGTCTTCCAGCACGTTGAATTTATCGCCGGCCTGGGGGGCGCCGTCCAGACCCAGAATGGATATGGGCGTTGAGGGGCCCGCGGACTTCACGTTCTTGCCGCGTTCGTCCTGCATCGCCTTCACCTTCCCGCTGCAGGTTCCCGCCAGGACATAGTCCCCGATGTGCAGGGTCCCGGCAGTCACCAGGACTGTGGAAACATAGCCGCGGCCCTTGTCCAGGAAGGCTTCCACCACGGTACCCGAAGCGAGTTTGTCCGGGTTGGCCTGAAGTTCGAGGAGTTCTGCCTCGAGCAATACTTTTTCCAGGAGCTCCTTAACCCCTTCCCCGGTCTTTGCCGAGATGTCGTGCGACTGGATCTTACCGCCCCAGTCTTCCACGAGCAGGTTCATGTTCGCCAGCCCTTCCTTGATCTTGTCCGGGTTGGCCGTGGGCTTGTCCACCTTGTTGATCGCAAAGACGATGGGTACCCCGGCGGCCTGAGCGTGGCTGATGGCTTCCTTGGTTTGCGGCATGATGTCGTCATCCGCAGCGATTACGATAATCGCGATGTCGGTTACCTGCGCACCCCGCGCCCGCATGGCCGTAAAGGCCTCGTGACCCGGCGTATCCAGGAAGGCAATTTTCTGCCCGTTCTCCAGGCTCACCCCGTAGGCCCCGATGTGCTGGGTAATCCCGCCACTCTCGCCGGCAATCACATTCTCCTCCCGGATATAGTCCAGCAGGGACGTCTTCCCGTGGTCCACGTGCCCCATAACGGTAACGATGGGTGCCCGCGGCTGCAGGTCTTCCGGTGCATCCTCCTCTTCTTCGATCGATTCTTCGATCTCGGCGGTTACGAATTCCACTTCATAGCCGAATTCCTCGGCCACGATGGTCAGGGTTTCCGCATCGAGCCGCTGGTTCATGGTCACCATGATGCCCAGAGACATACAGGCGGAAATAATATCCGTGGTGGAGACATCCATCATGGTAGCCACCTCGCCAACGGTGACGAATTCGGTTACCTTGAGGGTTTTGCTCTCCAGTTCCTGGGCCTCCAGGTCCTTCTCGGTCTGCTGGCGGTGCTGATCCCGCTTGTCGCGGCGGTATTTTGCGCCTTTTCCTTTTTTGGATTTCCCCTGCAGTTTCTCCAGGGTTTCCCGCACTTGCTTTTGCACTTCCTCCTCGGTAGGCTCTACCTTGTTGGCTGCAAAGCGCTGCTTCCGGCCACCCGCTTTCCCGCGGGCCCCGGAATCCGTTTTGCTGGTAATCCTCCGGCGGCGGCGTTTGCGGTCGCCGTCGTCCTTCTTCTCTTTCTTTTTCTTCTCGAACTGGGTCAGGTCGATCTTGTCCTTGATCTTGGGGCCCGAAAGCTTCTTGTACTCGGTCTCCATGACCTCGGGCTTTTCGGCAGCGGGTTTTTCAGCCGCCGGCTTTTCGGTAGCCGGGGTTTCAGCCACAGGCGCCTCGGCGGGTTTTTCAACCTCCTTGGGCGTCTCCTCAGCCGGCTTTTCCACCGGCTTCTCAGCGGCGGGCTCCTCTTTTTCAGTGGGCGCCCCCTGCTTTTTGGTCGCTTCCAGGTCGATTTTCCCCACCTGGGTGGGGCCGGCCAGATCGGCCTTGGCCCTGACGACTTCCGTCCGCGACTGGCGCTTTTCCCGCGCCAACCGCTTCTCTTCCTGTTCCTGTTCCAGTTGTTGACGAAGCGCTTCCTTCTCCTTCCGCTTCTCCTCCCCTACTTCCTTGGAGGCAACCTTTTTGCTCTTGTCCGAGCGGAACTCATCCAGCAAAACCTGGTATACTTCGCCGGAAATTTTGGTCGTAGGCCGGGCCTCTACCTCATGCCCCTGAGAGGCCAGGTAGTCCACCGCCCTGTCCAGCGATATATTGAGTTCTCTAAGGACTTTGTTAAGCCTTATGGTTGCGTTTTCTGCCATAGAAATCCTTCGTTCTTACAATAAAAGTGCTAATATATAGCTTAATCTTCAAATTCTTCTTTGAGGATCCGGATCACATCTAAAATGGTTTCCTCCTCCAGATCGGTGCGTTTTACCAGGTCTTCGACGTCCTGTTCGAGCACGGCACGGGCCGTGTCCAGGCCGATTTTACGCAGCTCCATGATAATCCACTCCTCAATCTCGTCGCGGAACTCGGTGAGCTCCACATCCTCTTCAACGCCCTCGCGGTACACGTCAATCTCATAACCGGTCAGCTGGCCGGCCAGGCGGATGTTGTGGCCCCCGCGGCCGATGGCCTTGGAGACTTCCTCCGGCTTCAGGTAAACCTGGGCCGTCATATTTTCATCGTTCAGTTTCACCTGGGTGACGCGGGCCGGGCTCAGGGACCGGGTGACCATCAGCTGCGGGTTATTCGTCCAGTTGATCACGTCGATGTTCTCGTTGCCCAACTCGCGGACAATCCCGTGGATACGGGAACCCTTCATTCCCACGCAAGCCCCAACCGGGTCAATCCGGTCGTCGTAGGAATCCACCGCCACCTTGGCCTTCTCGCCCGGGATCCGGACCGCCTTCTTGATGGTGATGAGCCCGTCGAAAACTTCGGGGATTTCCTGGTGGAAAAGCTGCTCGAGGAATTTAGGCGAGGTGCGCGACATGATGATCAACGGCTTGTTGCCCTTGAGCTCCACGCTTTCGATGATCCCGCGGACGTTGTCGCCCTTGCGGAAAAAATCGGAAGGGATCTGCTTTTCCTTGGGCATGATCAGTTCGTTGCCCTCATCGTCCAGCAGGATGATTGCCTTGTGGCGGATATGGTGTACCTCCGCGGTGTAAATTTCGCCTTCCAGGTCCTTGAACTGCTTGTAAATGGTGGTGTTGTCGTGTTCGTGGATCTTGGCGATCAGGTTCTGCCGCAGGGCCAGGATGGAGCGACGCCCCAGGTCGATGAGCTTCACTTCTTCCGACACGTCTTCCCCTACCTCAAAATCGGGCTCGATCTTGCGGGCTTCCGACAGGGAGATCTCCTCGTTGGGCTCTTCTACCTCCCCGTCCGGGACCACTACGCGGTTCCGCCAGATTTCGAGGTCCCCCTTATCGGGGTTGATGATGATGTCAAAATTGTCATCGGAGCCAAACTTGCGCTTCAAAGCCGCCCGGAATACCTCCTCCAGGATAGCCATAAGCGTTACCCGGTCAATGAACTTGTCGTCCTTGAACTCGGAGAATGATTCGATCAATGCGAGATTTTCCATTTTTTCAATCTGCCGTTAAAATTTTAAAACAACTTTTGCCTGTTCAATTTCGGAATGCGGAATGATTTCCTCCTTCCGAACGGTATGTTTCCCCTTGCCAACCGGCTTGGGCTCCCGCGCTTTCCAGCTCAGGGTGATGTCCTTCTCATCCGCTGCCGTCAGGGTGCCCTGCACTTCCTTCCCGGCCCGGCGCACGGCCAGCTTGCGGCCAATGTGCTTCCGGAACTGCCGGGGCATCAGCAAAGGCGCAGTAGCCCCGGCAGAACCGACTTCCAGTGAAAAATTGAATTCGTCTCTGTCCAGGGAGTGCTCCACGGCCCGGCTGATGTCCATACAATCCTGCAGGCTGATGCCTTCATCCCCGTCCAGGGTGATCTGGATGGACTGGTCCGGGTTTACTTTCAGTTCGATCAAGAACAATTCCGGCCGGGCCGCGAGGGCCTCTTCCAGCAGTTCGCTCACGCGCTTTTGCAGTCGATTGCCTTCCATGGTGCCGTCCTTCATTTACTTACTGGCAACAAAAGAGGGGACCGCTAGTCCCCTCATTGAATAACCATTTATTCTATAAGTGGTGCAAATATATGACTTTTTCTCTGATATACTAAAATGTTCCCACCTAAGTTTTAAGTATATAGGGCCGCCGAAATCCGGTATCTTTACCCTGCCAACCCATCCGAAGTCCATGGAACTTTTCACCTCCTACAACCTGATCATCGCCGCATCGGTCGTCCTGATCCTCTCCTTCTGGTTCAATGGCCTCGCCAGGCGCACGAGCATTCCCTCCGTCCTGATGCTCATCGTACTCGGGGTGGTGATACAATACAGCCTGCAGCTTTTCGGCGCCTCCCTGCCGGACCTCTTCGGGGCCCTTGAAGTACTCGGGATCGTCGGCCTCATTATGATTGTACTGGAAGCCGCCCTGGAACTCGAACTCCGGCGGGACAAGGTGTGGCCCATCCTCAAGGCCCTGTTTATCGCCCTGACGGGCCTGCTGGCCTCCACATGGGTGGCCGCCCTGATCCTCGAAGCCCTGGTGCCCGGCATGGACACCTCCTCGGCCTGGTTGTACGCCACCCCCCTGTCCATCCTCTCCAGCGCCATCATCATCCCAAGCGTCGGGGGCCTCTCGCCGGACAAGAAGGAATTCCACATATATGAAAGCACATTTTCGGACATCGCGGGGATCATCCTGTTCTATTTCCTGGCCGGTCAGCTGAACCCGGCCGAGGCGGTGGGGCCGGCGGGTTTCGCAGGGACCATCGTGCTCACCGTGGTGATCGCCCTGGCGGCCAGCTACGGGATTATCCTGATCTTCCAGGGGATTAAGAGCCAGGCAAAACAATTCCTGCTCATCGCCGTATTGCTCCTGCTCTACGCCATTGGCAAGAAGCTCCACCTGAGTTCGCTGATTATTATCCTGGTCTTCGGCCTGGTTATCGCCAATATGAAGTTGTTTTTCGCCGGTCCCCTGCGTAAACACCTCAACGAGGAGCGCGCCCGGCAAATCTACCACGAGCTGCACATCATCACCCTGGAGACCGCCTTTGTGGTGCGAACCTTCTTTTTTGTGGTCTTCGGGCTGACCATTGTGCTGTCTTCCCTGCTCAGTATCCGCGTTTTACTAATCAGCCTCCTGATCCTGGCGTCCATCTACGCCATCCGTTTTATACTGTTGCGGCCGTTCTTCGGCCGGGATTTCACCCCCCAGTTGTTTATCGCGCCCCGCGGCCTGATCACCGTACTCCTTTTCTACGCCATCCCGGCGGAGGCACAGGTGGCCGGCTTTGACCCCGGCATCCTGTTATTTATTATCATTGGCACCAGCCTGGTGATGACCTGGGCGATGATCCGGGATAAGAAGAAACCCGCCACGCTCCTGGACGAAATCGACGAGGAATACGACCTGCTGGACGAGGCGTATGATTCAGAACAGGCCTACGATGCAGAACGGGCCCACGATGCAGAACAAAGGGAGGAATCCGGCCGGTAGGACGATCCGCCGCCACTTGCCATATGGATTTTGACTGCCGCTACTTGGCGGAATGACCTGCTTGTGCGTACATTTGCAGCAACTTATGACGCCAACCCGACTTTTTTTCGCCTTGCTGGCCCTCCTATGCCTGCCCCTCCCGGGTCTGGCGCAGCCGTCCGTATCCGCGGGGACGACCCCCGGTGTTGTCGCGGTTAAGACGGAGGAAACCGGGGATCTAACCAAGGTGGAAATCCCTGAACACATTGCGGCAATTGCGGATTCCCTGGCTGTTGTGAATGAAATTCACGGGAGTTACGTAGGGTTTTCGGGGGAAACCACCCGCCAATATGAAAATTTCATCCGGCTCTCCCAGCTGGCCTGCCCGGATGAACTCCTGTTGCTCACCTCCCATAAGAACGCCGTGGTGCGGGCGTACGCATTCTGGGCCCTGGCCCGGCAGCAGTACGAGGAGCTCGAACAGGTACTGCTGGAGCACGCGCGGGACGAAGCCCTGGTACGCGAAGTGCAGGGCGGGATGGTTACCCAGGTCCCGCTGATCGATTTTATGCAATGGGTGGTGGACCCGGAACTGCTGGATACAGAATCCAAAAAACTGGATACGGATGTCTTCCGGCAAGTCAGTGAAATCCGGTTTTCGGACCGATGACTCCGAGAAACCGCCGTATGGAACCCTCCTTTCTCAAAAAATACGAAGCCTACCTCAGCGAATTTGTCTATGGCGGCATGGACGGGTGTGTAACGACCTTTGCCGTGGTTGCCGGTTCGGTAGGTGCCAGCCTGGACAGCGCCGTGATCATTATCCTGGGCTTTGCCAACCTGATCGCAGACGGGTTTGCCATGTCGGTAGGCGCCTACCTCTCGCATAATACGGCGCGGGATAACCGGCTGAAACTCCGCGGGGCCCAAAAATCCGGGGCCGATGCGGTCCCGGAGGCATCTTTGGAGCCCGCTTCCGGGAAATCGGCCATCCGGATCGGGGCCGTAACTTTTGGCTCCTTTCTGGCAATCGGCCTGGTGCCGCTGCTCGTGTATGTAGTGGATTACCTGTACCCGCTGGAGGTGAACCAATTCCTGGTGGCTTGTATCCTGACCGGTTTCGGCTTCCTTTTTATCGGCCTGCTCAAGGCCTATGTGAACCGTACCCCGATGCTACGGGCCGTGGTGGAGGTCCTGGCCCTGGGCGCTGCTGCCGCAGTGGTGGCTTACTACGTGGGGGACTTACTGGAGCGGGTGATATCCGGTTGAAAATAAAAAACCCCGGGGGTATCCCGGGGTTTTGAGCGTTGGCCTACTAGGACTCGAACCTAGAATGACTGAACCAAAATCAGTAGTGTTGCCAATTACACCATAGGCCAGTGCCATAAGAGGCTGCAAATTTAAAACAAACTTTGTTTACGCCAAACAAATTTTTCCATAAATAGCGATTCCGAACAGGGGTCCCGACGCTGTTAAAGCTTTACCAAAAATACCCGGGGAAGTGGGGGTTATTTACTAAATTCGCCCCAACCCTTTTAAAAGGAACGCTTCATGTTTGCCAAAAACTTCGATAAGTGGGACACCCTCCTCGGGTGGTTTGTTTTTTTAGTAGCTCTTGTAATCTACGGAATTACCACAGAACCCACGGGGAGCTTCTGGGATGCAGGGGAGTACATTTCCACCTCGGCAAAACTGCAGGTGGCCCACCCGCCGGGGGCCCCATTTATGCAGATGATGGGGGCGTTTTTTGCCATGTTCGCCCCGGGGCCCGAAAACGTGGCATTTCTGGTAAACATGATGTCCGGGGTTTCCTCCGCATTTGCCCTGCTGTTTATGTTCTGGACCATCACGAACCTGGGGCGCAAACTCACAGGTTGGAACCAATCGGCTACGGATGCGAAAGGGATGGCCATTCTCGGGGCCGCCCTGGTGGGCTGCCTGTCGCTGGCCTTTTCGGATAGTTTCTGGTTCAATGCGGTGGAAACCGAGGTATACGCCATGGCGAGCCTGGTCATGTCCCTGCTGTTCTGGTTGGGCCTGAAGTGGACGGACAATATGGACAACCCGAGGGGCAACCGCTACCTGGTACTGATCGCCTTTGTAACGGGGCTTACTTTCGGGATACAGTTTATGGGGTTTCTGGCCATCCCCTCCATCGGCCTGCTCTATTTCTTCAAACGCATTGGCGATGCCATCACCCCCTGGAAGTTTATCCTGGCCAACGTGGCCGTGGTAGCCGTGCTGATGCTCGTCTACAAATTCTCGCTCACCTACGTTTTGGTGCTCTTTGGATGGAGCGAGGTGTTCTTTATCAACGAGGTGGGCCTGCCCTTTAACTCGGGGACGATCATCATGGGGCTGCTTTTTGCAGGCGCCTTTTACTACGGGCTGCGCTACACGCGGAAAAACAATTATATCAAGGCGAATACGGTGGTGCTCTGCGGCCTGTTTATGTTTATCGGCTTTTCCTCCTGGCTCATGCTGCCCATCCGCGCCAATGCCAACGTGGTGATCAACGAGAACAACCCGGCAGACGCCCGGGCGCTGCTGGCCTATTACAACCGGGAACAATACCCGGGGGTGGACAGCCCCATCTACGGCACCTATTATTCGGACCGCTTTGCCCCGGCCGGGGAAAACCGGGATGACGAACCCAAATACGAACAGAACCACGAACTCGGCAAGTACGAGATCGTCAACTATTACAAGGAAGCCCTGCCCGGGCCAAACCCGGAACACGTGGGCCTGCTCCCCCGGATGTGGAGCGACCAGCACGCGGAGAACTACATGCGGTACTTCGGCCCCCTGGAGTTCAGCCTTACCGAAAACAACGCCGAATTGCGGCAGGCGGCCAACCAGCTCCGACAGGGCCTGGCCTCCGGAGAAATCGACGAAGGGCAGTACATCGGGTTCCTCAGCAGGTTCGGGGACTACCTCAAGGTGCATCCGCCCAGTTTCGGCCAGAACCTGGACTATATGGTGCGCTTCCAGTTCGGCTATATGTACTGGCGCTATTTCATGTGGAATTTTGTCGGGAAACAGGACGACAAGCAGGGCCGCTACAATGGCAATGGCGAATGGCTGAGCGGGATCGGGTTTATCGACGCGCTCCGGCTGGGCAGCCAGGAGAACCTGCCACAGGACAAACTGGACAACAAGGGTCGGAATACCTACTACTTCCTCCCGCTGCTGCTCGGGATCATCGGCCTGGTATTCCAGCTTTCGCGCAATCCGAGGCAATTCTGGGTACTCCTGGTCTTCTTCCTTTTTACCGGCATCGCGATACAGTTCTATACGAACCCCTACATTTTCCAACCCCGGGAGCGGGATTATTCGCTGGTGGGGTCGTTTTACGTTTTTGCCATCTGGATCGGGCTGGGCGTACTGGCCCTGTTTGAAGAATTCAAGCGCTGGGTGAAACCGAAAATCTGGGCGCCGGCCGTTACCGCCATCTGCCTGCTGGCCGTACCGCTGTTGATGGCGGCCCAAAACTGGGACGACCACGACCGCTCCGGCCGCTACACCGCCAAATCCACGGCCATGGCCTACCTGGACAGTTGCCAGGAAGATGCGGGGGCCATGCTCTTCACCATCGGGGACAACGATACCTTCCCGCTGTGGTATGTGCAGGAAATCGAAAAGTACCGCACGGACGTCCGCATTATTTGTACAAGCCTGTTTGCCACGGACTGGTACGTGGACCAGATGAAGCGAAAGGCCTACGAAAGCGACCCGATCCCCTCCCAGCTCACGCACAACCTCTACCGCTACGGGAACCGGGATGTGATCTACCACCAGCAGCTTACGGAAAACCGGTGGGACATTAAGGATTTCATGAACTGGATTGCCAGCGACCGGCCGGAAACCAAACTGCGCTCCTACCTGCAGCGCATCGGCGCGGATACTTCGGAATACCCCGAAAGCACCCTGGAAACCGTCTTCTACCCCACCAATAAAATCCGGGTGCCCGTAAACAAGGAAAACGTCCTGGCTTCGGGCCTGGTCAAGGAAAAGGACTCCGCGCTGATCGTGGACTACATCGACATCGACCTGCCGGGAGTACTGCCCAAAAACCGGATATTGATGCTCGACATCCTCGCCAACAACGATTGGAAACGGCCGATTTATTTCTCTGGCGGCAGCTTTGACCAGGCGGAATACCTGTGGATGAAGGAATACCTGCAACTCGACGGGCTCGCCTATAAACTGGTGCCGATCCGGACCGGGAACCGCAACAGTTTTGAGCTGGGGCGCATCGATACGGACCTGATGTACGACGTGGCCATGAACTGGTACTGGGGGAATTCCGGCAGCGATGACATCTATCACGATGTACAGACGCGTTCCCAGGGGCTCTCTTTCCGGTCCAACCTGGCCCGGCTTATGGAGGAGCTGATCGCAGAGAACAAGATTGACAAAGCCCGCGACATCATCGACCTGGCCATGACCCACCTGCCGGTGGAACACTTTGAATTCTACACCTTTGTGGAGCCCTTCGTGGACGGGTATTACAAGGTGGGAGATACCGAGAAAGCCCGGGAGCTATACTACCAGCTAAAAGGCATTTACGTAGATCGCATCGACTATTACGCCGGGATCCCCCTGGACGAACAATACGAACGGGCAGAGGAAATCCTCTCGGACCTGGAGGCCTACAAGCGCCTGAACAATATCCTGATCGACAACAACGACCGGGAACTGGCCGAAAAGGAAACGCTTATTTTCAATGAGCAGATTGACCGGATTGCCTTTATGAACCGGGATAACCTGCTGGACCAGCTGCCCCCTGCCGACCCCGGTGAGATGGCCGACCCGGACCTGATAGACACGATGCCGGTTTCGGATACGACTATGGAAGACAATGTCCGCACGGAAGTACCGGCGGATAGTATTTCTAATTGATTTGAGGATTTGAGGATTTGAGGATTTGAAAATTTGGTTGAGGTAGTTCAATCCAGCCGAAGACATGCTATCCGAAACGCTTAAGACATACTACTTCATGTCATTAAACCTTTATGTCGGGAGTATGGGAGCTAGTCAATCTTCAAATCGACAAAACCTCATCTTGAAAGATTGCCCATCTTCAAATCGGCAAATTCTCCTATTGAAAGATTCCCAATCTTCAAATTGGCAAATCTTCAAATTTTCAAATCAAACTAAACGTATTCGTTGAGAATACCAATCAGCGTATTCGCATCCTGTTCGCCGCTTTGGCGCCAGACCATTTCCCCCTTTTTGTAGATCATCAGGGTGGGCAGGCCTTTGATGCGAAGTGCCTGGGAAAGTTCCTTGTTCTTGTCGACATCTATCTTGATGACTTTACCCTTGTCGCCCAGGGCGGCGGCCACGTCCCTCAAAACGGGGTGCATGGCGGTGGATTGCTCGTTCCATTCCGCGTAGAAATCCAGCAGTACCGGATGATTCTGATCGATGAGTTCACCGAATTTTGACATACAGATGGCATTGGGTTACCGCTCAAAAGTAAGAAATTTTGCCAAATGGGAATTGAAAGTGCCTGTTATTGAAGGGCGCAGGCCGTTAAATTCAAGTTAAACCGGTTTTTTTCAGCGTTATCACCGTAATCTCCGGCCAGATGCCCACCCGGCCCGGATACCCGAGGAAACCGAACCCCCTGTTCACATTGATGAACTGCCCAAGCTCTTCGTAAATGCCCGCCCAGTAGCGGTAGCGCCATTTCACCGGGCTCCATTTAACCAGGCCGGGAATCTCAATACCGAATTGCATGCCGTGGGTGTGGCCGCTCAGGGTCAGGTGGAAGTGCATCGGGTCGTGGATGACCTTGTCTTCCCAGTGGGAAGGGTCGTGGCTGAGCAAAATCTTGAAATCGTTTTCCCTTATACCCTGCGTGGCCTGCCGCAAATCGCCGGCTTTCTTGAACCCCCCGCGACCCCAGTTTTCCACGCCTACCAGGGCGATCCGGTCATCCCCCCGCTGCAGGTAACGGTGCTCGTTCAGCAGCAGGTCGAAGCCCATCTCCCGCTGCAGCGCCTTCAGGTCTTCCAGATTTTGGGCCTTGAGTTCCTCCGACTCCCATTCCACGTAATCCCCGTAATCGTGGTTCCCGAGGATGGAATATACCCCGTCGGGTGCTCGGAGCCGGGAAAACAGATCCTTCCAGGGATCCATTTCGGACGCTTTGTTATTCACCAGATCGCCCGTAAAGAATATCACATCGCTTTCCTGCTGGTTAATGAGGTCCACCCCGTAGGATATCCGGGGCCAGTTGTCGAAGCTGCCGCTGTGCACGTCGGAAATCTGCGTAATCCGGTAGCCGTGGAAAGCCAGCGGGAGGTCTTTGAATTCCAACTCGTACTTCAGCACCTTGAAGTTGTACTTCCCCCGATACATCCCGTAGAGCAGCGCCCCGAAAGGCAGGGAGGCCACCCCCAGTGCCAGCAGGCTCAAAAAGCGCCTCCGCCCCGGCAGGCTGAACTCGCCCTTCCCTCCCAGGACCTTGTGATAGCCCGCCACCAACACCCGGAAAATATCCTCTGAAAAGAGGAATATCATCGTGATCAGGTTAAAGGTCAGGACGGCCAGCAGGAAACCAAAGGCGTAGCTTTTTGGCCGGCTAAGCACCCGGCCCTCGGCCTCGCCCCAGGTAAACTGGTAGACAAAATTCCCGAGGACCAGAAGGGTGATGGCGATGTAGAGGTAATGGATCCAGGGCAGGCGTGTCCCCGAACGGAGGGCCTGCAAAGTATAGAGGCAAATCAGGAGATAAACAAGGATAAAAAGCAGCCAGCGGATCATTCGTTGCGTTTTTCAAATATACCGTTTTTTGGGCGGCTCCTAGCCCCCGTCGGCTATCGCTTTCAGGCTGTCCACGACCGCTTTCACCACCTCCGGGTCGGAGACCAGCGGCTTCGTTTCCCGAAGCAGTCCCGGGGCATTCATGGGCGGGCCCGGATAGGTTTCTCTCGCCGGACCCTTGCGGATGCCGGATAGGTGGACCGCCTCAAATCCCTTGCCGGCGAAGAGGCGGATATTCCCCGGGTGGATGCCGCCACCGGGCATCATCCGGATACGGCGCGCGCGTTTTTGAAGGGATTCGAGAAGCGGGAGGCCTTCCGGAGCCGAAAGGGCCTGGCCGCTGCTCAGGATGGTCTGTACGCCGAGCTCCTCCAGGGCTTCCAGGGCCGCATGGGGATCCGTGCTCCGGTCGAAGGCGCGGTGGAAGGTAAACCGGGCGTTCCCGGTTGCTCCGAGGAGTTCCCGGGTCCGGGCCACATCTACCCGCCCGTCCGGCTGCAGGCAACCGCTGACAATTCCCTCAAACCCCATCCCCACGCAATGGCGTATATCGCTTAACATGGCGCGGAACTCCGCGTGGGAATAATTAAAATCCCCGCTGCGGGGGCGGATCAGGACGTGGACGGGAATGGAAACCGCCTGCCGGACCTCCTCGAGGAGCCCTCGTGACGGGGTGATGCCGCCCACGGCCAACTCGCTGCAAAACTCCACCCGGTCGGCCCCTGCATCCTGGGCGGCACGGGCCGATTCCACCGAATTGGCGCAAACCTCAACAAGCATAAATACGTATCTTTAGGATCCTAAAATAACCGCTTCAAACCATGCACAGAAGAAAATTCCTAAAAAATTCCTCCCTGGGGTCAGCCGGCCTCATCGGCGCTGCGACCCTGGCGGGATGCCGGGATCATCCGGCCTCCCACGGAGAAGCCAACCTGGCAGGGACCCCTCCTGCACCGGGCCCTGTTGCCCTCTGCACCTGGGATTTCGGGAACGCCACGGAAAAAGCCTGGTCCGTGCTGAACGCGGGGGGCAATGCCCTGGATGCATCCGAAGCAGGCGTCCGGGTGGAGGAGGCCAATGCAGGGAACCAGACGGTGGGGCTGGGCGGGCGGCCGGATCGGGACGGTTTCGTGACCCTGGATGCGTGCATCATGGATGCCAACGGAAATTGCGGCTCGGTAATGGGCCTGGAAGGCTACGTCCACCCGGTATCCGTGGCCCGGAAAGTGATGGAGGAAACCCCCCACGTCATCCTGATCGGGGAAGGTGCGGCCCAGTTTGCCCGGGACCAGGGTTTCGAAAAGCGGGAGTTGCTCACGGAAGCTTCCCGCAGCGATTGGGAGGAGTGGAAAGAGACCGCGGAATATCAACCCATTATCAATATCGAGAACCACGACACCATCGGCATGCTCTGCATGGACTGGGCCGGGGATATTTGCGGCGCCTGTACCACCAGCGGCCTGGCCTTTAAAATGCGGGGGCGCGTCGGGGATTCCCCGGTCATCGGCGCCGGGCTGTACGTGGACAATGAGGTGGGCGGGGCCACCGCCACCGGCCTGGGCGAGGAGGTAATCCGGACTGTGGGGAGTTTTTTGATCGTCGAACTGATGCGCCAGGGAATGTCCCCCCAGCAGGCCTGCGAGGAAGGCGTTCGCCGCATCATGGCAAAGAACCGGGGACGCACCGATTTCCAAATCGGGTTTATCGCCCTGAACAAACAGGGGCAAACCGGCGCGTATTGCATTCACCCCGGCTTCAGTTACCGGCTTTACAACGGGGAAGGACACCGGAACATCCCGAGCGAAACCTACCTGAAATCCTGAGAATCTTAGTAGTTTTAAACCACCATAAAACCGCCATCCATGTCTGAGAAAAAACGCCTGTTCCTGCTCGATGCCTATGCTTTGATCTTCAGGGGGTACTACGCGCTGATCAAGAATCCCCGCATCAATTCCAAGGGCATGGATACCTCGGCGATCATGGGGTTCATGAATTCGCTTTTCGACGTGATCCGCCGCGAACAACCCGACCACCTGGCCGTATGTTTTGACAAGGACGGCAGTGCGGAGCGCACCGAACTCTTCCCGGAATACAAGGCAAACCGGGACGAAACCCCGGATGCCATACGGGTAGCCGTCCCCTGGATCCAGGATATTCTCAAGGCCATGCACATCCCCTGCATTGAACGCAGCGGCCTGGAAGCGGACGACATCATCGGCACCCTGGCCCGCCAGGCCGAGGCGCAGGGATACCAGGTCTATATGGTCACCCCGGATAAGGATTTCGGGCAACTGGTGACCGAAAACACCTTTATGTACCGCCCGGCGCGCATGGGGAACGGAATTGAGATCTGGGGCATTCCCGAGGTCCAGAAACGCTTTGGGGTGGAGCGTCCCGAACAGGTGATCGACTATTTGGGGATGATGGGGGATGCCAGCGACAACATCCCGGGGTTCCCGGGGGTCGGCGACAAGACCGCCAAGAAATTCATCGACCAGTTCGGATCCCTGGAAGGCCTGCTTGAAAACACGGAACAGCTCAAGGGGAAGATGAAAGAGCGGATCATCGAAAACGCGGAGCTCGGCAAACTCTCCAAGAAACTGGCCACCATTTGCGTGGATTGCGACGTCACCTTTGACGAAAAAGACTTTGAACTGAGTATGCCGGACAGCCAGAAAGTACAGGAGCTGTTTGAAGAACTGGAATTTCGCAGGCTCCGGGACCAATTCCTCAAACTCTTTTCAGGGGAGACCGAGAGCGGCCCGGCCGTTGGCACCACGGAAACGGCAAAAAAACAAAACCGCGAAGCGGGCAGCGGGCAGTTTTCCCTCTTTGAGGCGGACGCCAAGGGGGAGCAGGTGGAAGCCTATTCGGGCCGTAAGACCATCAAAGATGTATCCCACCTCTACCAGGCCGTGGGAGACGGCATGGAGCGGAAATTATTCCTGAAAAGCCTCATGGCGCAAAACCGCGTTTGTTTTGACACAGAGACCACCTCCCTGGACCCGCTTGAGGCGGAGCTCGTGGGGATTGCCTTTAGCTGGGAGGCCCATAAAGGATTTTACCTGCCCGTACCGGAAGGCCGGGAAGCCGCTGGGGAAGTCCTCGAAGAACTCCGGCCGTTCTTTGAGTCGGACACCATTGAAAAAGTGGGGCAGAACCTCAAGTACGACATCAAGGTGCTCAGCACCTATGGAATTCCGGTACGGGGGCCGCTATTCGACACGATGCTGGCGCATTACCTGATCAACCCGGATATGCGGCACAACATGGACGTGCTGGCCGAAACCTACCTGAATTACACCCCGGTCCCCATCAGCGACCTGATCGGCAAAAAAGGCAAGAACCAACTGAGCATGCGGGACGTCCCCCTGGAGGACCAGACCGAGTACGCCGTGGAGGATGCGGATATCACGCTCCAGCTCGCCCAGCTCTTTGGGCCGGAACTCCGGGAGGCCCAGACCGAAGAACTTTTCAAGGAAATCGAAATCCCGTTGTTGCGGGTGCTGGCCGACATGGAGCTCGAGGGCATCAACCTGGATACGGGTTTTCTGGAGAAACTCTCCGGGGAGCTCGAAAAGGATATCGAAGGCCTGGTGGGAAAGATCTACGAAGCAGCCGGGGAAGAATTCAACATCGGGTCGCCCAAACAACTCGGGGAAATCCTCTTCGATAAAATGAAGCTGGTGGACAAACCCAAGAAAACGCGGACCGGGCAATACTCCACCGCGGAAGACGTGCTTTCCGGCCTGGCCAAGGAGCACGAAATTGTACAGATGGTCCTGGACTACCGGGGCCTGACCAAACTCAAGAGCACCTATGTGGATGCCCTGCCACAGCAGGTGGCGCCGTCCACCGGCCGGGTGCATACAGACTACATGCAGACCGTGGCGGCTACCGGCCGGCTGAGCAGCAACAACCCGAACCTGCAGAATATCCCGATCCGCACCGAACGGGGCCGGCAAATCCGGAAAGCTTTTATCCCGCGCAGCCCGGAGTACCAATTACTGGCCGCAGATTACTCCCAGATCGAACTCCGGATCATCGCGGCCCTGAGCGAGGAGGACACGATGATTGAATCCTTCAAACGGGGCGAAGACATCCACGCAGCGACCGCCGCCCAGGTATTCCAGGTCCCCCTGGAAGAGGTGACCCGGGAGCAGCGGTCGAACGCCAAAACGGTTAATTTCGGGATCATCTACGGGGTGTCAGCCTTTGGGCTGAGCAACCAGACGAACCTCAGCCGCACCGAGGCCAAGGAATTGATCGACACGTATTACAAAACGTACCCGAAACTTCGGAACTATATCAGCGACCAGATCGATTTTGCCCGGGAGCACGGCTACGTACAGACCGTCCTGGGCCGCCGTCGCTACCTCAAGGACATCAATGGCAGCAACGCCGTGGTTCGGGGTGCTGCCGAGCGGAACGCCGTCAACGCCCCGATTCAGGGAAGCGCGGCCGACATTATCAAGATTGCGATGATCCGGATCTACCAAAAGCTGCGGGAAGGCAACTTCAAAACCCGGATGCTCCTGCAGGTCCACGACGAACTGGTCTTTGACTGCTACCGGGAAGAAGCCGATACGGTGAGCGCCCTGATCAAATCGGAGATGGAGAGCGCCTATGAACTCGCCGTCCCCCTGGTAGTGGATATGGGCTTCGGGGAAACCTGGCTGGAAGCGCATTAGGCGCGTGTCCCCCTATTTTAATCGAAGGAAAAATTGTAGGTAATCGCAAAGAGCGGGCTGTTCAGCACGGATAGTTCGTAGGCACCCAGCGGGCTTTCCAGGAAGATATCGCCGAATTCGCCCCCCTGGCGCTGGGAGTAGAACAGGTTAAAGGGGTTCCGCCGGCCGTACACGTTGTAAATGGTAAAGGTCCAGTCCCCCACCCAGCGGCGGTCCAGTTTTTTACCGTACCGGACCGTCCAGGAGAAATCCAGGCGGTGGTAGGGCCTCAGGCGGGCATTGTTCCGGTCCAGGAAAATCGGGATATCGATATCCTGGTATCTGAAGACGCTGTTCGGGGCTGAATAGGGCCGCCCGGACTGCAATGTAAAATTGAAACTCCAGGTGTTGTACAGGTCGCCCTCAAAGTTAACCGTGCTGTTGAATACATGGGGGCGGTCAAATTCCGAGGGGTACCAATCGTTGTCGTTGATCCGTTCGCGGAGCCCCGTGCCGTTACTGCGCAGGAAGCTCCTGGCGTAGGTATAGTTAAACCAGCCGTTGACCTTCCCCTCGGGTTTGCGGAAGCTGAGTTCCACCCCATAGGCTTTCCCGTCGGCCTGGATCACTTCCCGCTGCAGGTAGGGCTCCAGGAAAAAATCCGCGCCTGCCTTGTAGGTCAGGTTATTCCGGGACGCGCGGTAGTATCCCTCCAGGGAAATTTCCATCTCGTTGTCCGCGAGCCCCTGATAGATCCCCAGTCCGAAGGCATCGCTCTGTTGCGGGCCGATGAGCGGGTCGGAGGTCTTCCATCGGGAGGTGGGAAGCGGGGTGGTGGTATTGTACAGGTTTTGCAGGTACTGATTCAGCCGGGCGTAACTGGCCTTGACGGAGGTGAACTCCCCCAGGGAGTAATTCAGGCCCAGACGGGGTTCCAACCCATTGTATGTCTTGACTCCTGCCCCGTCCTCGAAGAATGTGGTGGCGATCAGGTTTCCTGTATCCGGGTCGAAGGCGGGCTGGGTAAACGGGCCCACCAATACAAAATGGTTGAGTCGCAACCCGGCGGAAAGCGACAGGTTTTCCAGGGGGGACCAGTTCAGGTTGGCGTAGGCCCCGAACTCATAGCTGTGCTCGGATTGCAGTTCCACCGGGTTGATGCTGTTGCCGGAACCCGGGTCCAGGCTGCCGGGTGCTATCCGGTACCGGGCTGCCTGCAAACCGGCATACCAGTCCAGTCCCTCGCCTACAAAGCGCTGGTATTCCGAGTTCAGGCTCAAATAGCGGATAGAGGAATTATACCGTATCTCATTGTCGCTTTCGGCTTCGGGGAAAATGTTTTCCGGCTGGTAATCCGAGGCTACCAGGATGTTGCGCAAGGTAGAGGAATCATCCAATACATGGGTCCATGCCAGGGTGCCGTTCAGGGTCCGGAACTTATACTGGTTGTTTGCGGCATTGATGTCCTGAATACGGGTAATCAGGTCCAGCTGGTAAAAATCCCAGGAATAAAACCCGGTCAGGGCCACCTGGTCGTTTTCCCCGGCCAGCCAGAGCAGTTTCATCGTGGCGTCGTGGAAGCGGGCCCGCGTGTTCTCCAGCCTTTCCGAAAATAAAGGCAGCAGAAAGTCCGTAAAACCGGCCCGCCCCCCGAGGGACAAATTCAGCTTGTCTTTGATCAGGGGGGTCTCAATGGCCAAACGCGAGGATACGAGGCCCACCCCCCCATTCAGCTTAAACTTCGATGGAAACGGATTGCGCGTCTTTACATCCAGGACGGAACTCGTCCGTCCGCCAAACCGCGCGGGAATGTTCGCCCGGTACAGGTCTACCTGGGAGATTACCTCCGGCGTGAATACGGAAAACAACCCGAACAGGTGGGTCGGGTTAAATACCGGGGCGTAGTCGTAGAGGATCAGGTTCTGGTCCAGGGACCCTCCGCGAACCGACAACCCGTTGCTGATTTCCCCGGCATTATTGACCCCCGGCAGGAGCGTCATGCCCCGCAACACGTCGAATTCCCCGGCGGCCATGGGAATCTTTTTGATTTCCTGCATCTCGAGTTCCAGGGCCCCCATCTGGGGCGATTCCAGGTTCTCGGCAATCCGTCGGGCCCGCAAAACCACTTCGGACAGCTCCTCGGCTTGCTCCTGCATCCGCACTACCAGGTCCACGGATTCGCGAAGGTCCACCTGCCGCTGTACCCCCTGGAAACCCAGGTAGAAGAATTCCACTGAATAACTCCCCTGTGGAAGGACCCTGGAATAGCGCCCGTCCCGGTCGGTTATCCCCCCGCAGCGGCATTCCCGGATGGCTACCTGTACCCCTTCCAGCGGGGCGTTTCCCGCCGCATCCAGCACCTGAACGGAGATGGTGGCTTCCCGCTGCTGGGCATTTACAGGCGCAAGGCAGAAGAGGAGCAGGAGAATGCACCCAAGGTGGCCCCTGAATTGGCTGCAGGTATGTCCGGCTGGCTTGTTCATTCCGGCCATCCTTCGGGTTCGACTGCCGTGCGGTAGGGTCCAGAAAGACAGGGGGCGCTGGAGGTAACGGGCGGGGGCACCGACCCGTATTCCTCGGCTTGTCCTACGATCCGATCTTCCAGTTGGGCTTCTTCCAGGCCAATCCGTTCGATAAAAACGTCCCGGGACACCTGGGCGGCTGCGGTAAACCGCCCCAGGACATACTCGTCCGGGTTGTCAGGGTTGTACAGGTTGCCCAGGAGGGCCGCTGGTAGCGGGGCGTTGAAGCCTGAGTTGTTGTCCACCAGGTCCTTCAGCGTCTTGTAATACCGGTAGGCATCCCGGCCCAGGGTATATTGCTGCAGTTTAACGAGGACGTTGCGCTTTTGGTACAGGAGGATATCGGCCACCGGCAGGCCCGTGGTGGTGGTCCCGTCGGAGAATTCATCCGAGTACACCTCCACCCGGTCGTTGTAGCGGATCTGCCAGCAGGCATCCTCGCAACTGTAGGTGTAGTATTCCTTCAGGGGCGGGCCCGGGCGATCCGGGTCCGGGGTAAAACACTCGCCGTCCCGGTAGACGGAATAATTGTAACAGATGTGGCAGTACACCAATTGCTCATAACTGCGGAACTGCCAGAAATAATAGTTTTCCTCCCCCGCAGGATCTGAAAAAGTTACCGAAAGCCGATGCCCGGGCACCTCCCGGTCGTAGTCTTCCGCAAATACGAGCTGCGGGTCGTAGGATACCGATACCTCCCGGATGGGCACAGGCGCTACAGGGCTCTCGGCTGTGGAAAAGTAACGGCGTCCGTCTGCCAGTTCAACCCGGAGTTGCCACTGCTCGCCGATTCGCACTGCAAAATCAGCCGGCGGCAGGTACCGGTCCCCGGATTCGAACAACACTACTTCACGGCCGTCCGGACTGCGGATAAACCGCACATCGGCCCCCTCCAGGAATTCATTCGTCTGCCGGCCAAAAGATTCCCCGGATTCAAAAACCTGGACATAGGAGGCGCCGGGGTCATTAGATGCAAAGGCATCGATATAGACAAGCCCCTCCCGGTAGCTGAATTCCGGGTCCACGGGATCCGTACATCCGGCCAGGCTCCAAAGCAGCAGGAAAATAACAGGGATTCCGCCGAGAATTCGCGGAAACAGGGTTGGCATTCAGTTAGGTTTGTTTGGACTAAAAATAAGGCTTAATGCATCTGCGGGATATGCGCCAAAAGTTAAAAAGAGTTAAATGTGTTGTTTTAACACGAAATGAATTACAGCGCAAACCGGTAAGTGGCCTTGAGCAGCAGGATATTGCGCGGTTGCGTTTCCCCGAAGATATTCGATTCCAGACTGCCCAGCAGGGCTGCGGCCGGGTCCCCGGAAGCGGTCAGGTCCTGGGACCAGACCAGGAACAATTCGGACCCGGGTACGTACTCCCACCGAAGTACCAGGTTGGACCGGAACTGTATAAAGGAAAAATCCGGGTCCCCGAAGGTGAAATCCACCCTCCCGTCCTGCGCCCGGTCTACGGAATACACCCCCTCCTCAAAGGTGATCTGCCCAGGGCCAAAGGGGGTAATCCGCTCGGCTATCTGCGGGGCCAGCGGGTTTGAAATATGTTTGAATTCCGAATAGCGGCCCCGGGATATAAAGGGTTGCCCCCAATACTGCAGGGTGAGGTTCGGGTTGATTGTATAATTGACCCGCAGCGACATGGACAGCGTGCGCTGCTCGATTGTGCCATTCAGGTATACCGGCTCTCCCCCGCTGACCAGGTTGTCGATATACTGGAGTTTGTCGTTGTTCAGCTCAAAGCCCGGGTAAGCGGAAATCCGCAGGGCGTTGAATGGCTGATAGGTAAACCCGCCTTCCACATAATAGTAATCCCGGGACCCGTCCAGGGCCTGCGAGCCGTTCTGGAAAATGTTAAACCGGAGCTTCTTCCTGCTGTCCGTATTGATACCATTCCAGAAACTGATGCTGGCGGATTGCCGGAGGCGCGGCCCGCCCCTCAGGGCGAAATTGTCGTATTGGAGTGGCCGGAAGGTGAGCCCGAGGTTCGTGAACCAGTTGCCCGCCCAATTCTGCCAACTGTTTGTGTTGAAAGCCACCAGGTTGTGGTTCCCCGCAAAATCCCAGGCGCTCCAGTGGTTGTAGTTAATCCCCACCCGCCGGAAGGTTTTATCCGGTTTCAGGGTTTGGTAGCCCACCCAGGTATAATGGCGGATGTCGTCCGCCTGCCGCTGAAAGCCGATATCGTTGAGTTCCAGTTCCGGGGAACGCCAGGTGGCCCCGCTCTCAAAACGCCAATGCCCGTTGCCCACCTTGCCCAACTGCAGGTTGCCCCCAGTTCCCGTCAGGGAAGTCCTGGCCGGGTCTACATCCACATGGTCCGCCCCCACGCGCTGGAACAAATGCGCAATGGATTCCTGCGTCCTGAGAATGGCGGCCTCGCTGCCGCTGACGTGGCTCCACACCAGACTGCCCCCCAGGTACCAGTCGCGGTTGTTCCACTGGTGCTTAAAATCCACCCCACCCGTATAGGCCGCCTCGTGCAACCATTCCAGGGTTTCCGGCAGGGCTTCCCGGTTGGTGGCCGTGACGATGGTGCCCACGTAGGTGTCCCCTTCGTTGAAATCCTTCTGGACCCGCCCCACCAGGTAATTGGTGAGGGGTTCCACTACCTCGCGCCGACGCTGCCCCGCATTGTCGATTACTGCAGACCGCCGCGCCGTCAGGCTCTCGAGCAGGCCCACAGACCAGCCGTCGCGTGTCTTGCCGCTGAATTTTGCCGCGCCGAGGATGGGCGTGGTGGCCGGCTGGTCCACGAATTCCCCGTCGGCCGTCTCGGGAAACCCCTGGGGGCTCCGTCCAATCCGGCGGGAATAGAACACATTGTCCGAGCCAAAGGTGTTGCCCGCCTGGGACGGGGACACCGGATAGTCAAAGATGTTTTTGTTCTCGATAAAAAACGGGCGCTGTTCGCGGAAAAAAATCTGGAAACCGTCCAGCGCAATAGCCGACGGATCGGCTTCCACCTGGCCAAAGTCCGGGTTGATGGTCAAGTCCAGGGTCAGGTCGTTGGTTATTCCAATCTTGGCATCCAGCCCCCCGGTAAGACCGGTTTCGCTCCCGTCTTCAAAGGGGTTGCCCGCCTGGGGATCAAACGTCTCGCTCCTGGCCACCGTGTAGGGTTGGATCTCCAACTGGTTTTGCGACTCGATATTCCTCAACCCCGTGAGCAGGCCGAATTCGCTGGTAAATCCCGGGGTGTCCACGGGGAGGCGCTGCCAGACAGACCGCTCTTCATCCCGGAAAAACCGGCGCATCACCTGCAGCCCCCATACCTGTTCCGGGGCCTCGCTGAACTTTAACTGACTCATGGGGATGCGCATCTCGGCGGTCCAGCCCGCTGCATCCGTCCGGGTCTTCACATACCAGATGGGGTTCCAGGTATCGTCTTCATTGTTTCCGTTGTTGGAGCCAAAAACATCCCCCTTGACCCCGGCTGCCGAAACGATAAATCCGAAACTGGTCCGCTTGTCGTGGTAACTGTCGATAAAGATCCCCACCCAGTCCCCGTCAAACCCGTCCCTCCGGGAGAGGCGTTTGACGATTTTATCCGGTTCGGTGTCAAAGGCCCGGATACCCACATAGAGGTTTTTGGCGTCGTAGAGGATTTTAAATTGGGTCTGCTGGGCCGGGGGCGTATTCTCGTCGGGACGCTGTTCGATAAAATCCCCGGCCCATTCCACCTGGTTCCATACCGTTTCGTCCAGAGTGCCGTCGATGACCGGGACGCTCTCCGCTCCGATTGCCGCCGTAATATAGTTGCGCCTGGGCACCTCATCGGCCGTAACGGCGCTGGCAGGGGGTTCGGGTTCCGGGATTTCGGCGGTATCCTGCCCCCGTGAAAGGGCGATAACCCCCAGCGTGCAGAGGAGGGCCGTGGAGAATCTGGTCATGGCTGTCAGTTGATTGATGTCTGAATAAAAGACCGGGGAAAACGACAACTGTTACAGGATTTAACCGTTATTTGCGTTCTTTTAACACATCGATCCGGCGCAGCCTGAAAAAGTTGCAGGGAGACAAAAAAATATTGCCGGACAGGCATTTGTAATTCAACTTATTAATCGTACATTTGCAGCCCGTTATTCGGGATTGAAGTGTTTAATGCATAAAAGAAATAAGTAGTGGATACATTAAGCTACAAAACCAAATCCGCCAATAAAAGCACCGTTCAGAAGGAGTGGTTGCTGGTGGATGCCGAGGGGCAGACCCTGGGAAGGCTCGCCTCCAAGGTGGCAAAAATCCTGAGGGGAAAGTACAAGCCGGACTTCACGCCCCACGTAGACTGCGGCGACAATGTCGTGGTGATCAACGCCGAAAAAGTTTCCCTTTCCGGAAATAAATGGGATGCCAAGGAATATATCCGTTATACGGGATATCCGGGCGGTCAGCGCGTACAGACTGCGCGCACGCTTCACGAGAAAAACCCGACTGCACTGGTCGAGAAAGCCGTTAAAGGCATGCTCCCGAAAAACCGGCTCGGCGCGGACCTGTTCCGCAACCTGCGGGTCTACGCCGGCGAGCAGCACGACCAGGAAGCCCAAAAACCCAGAGCAATCAATCTTAACGACCTTAGATAATGGAGGTGATTCATAAAATCGGCAGGAGGAAAACAGCCGTGGCACGGGTATATGTTTCCCAGGGCAATGGCTCCATCACTGTGAACAAAAAAGACCTGGCGGAATACTTCCCGACGGCAACACTTCAATACAAGGTGAAACAACCTTTCACCCTGACGGAAAACGAGAACAACTACGATGTAAGCGTCAACGTATTTGGCGGGGGCATCACCGGGCAGGCGGAAGCCGTGCGCCTGGCGCTTTCCCGCGCTTTGTGCGAGATTGACGAGGAACACCGGGCCACCCTGAAGCCGGAAGGCCTCCTGACCCGGGATCCGAGAATGGTGGAACGCAAGAAGTACGGTCAGAAAAAAGCCCGGAAGAAGTTCCAGTTCTCCAAACGTTAATATCCTGTATCCCCTGCCGCGCGCAGGGGGTACCCTTTATATATTTTCAATAACCCAAGTTCCTTGAAACGATCTCTTCGGAGAGACTAGTTACCCCCTGAACCGGAAATCCCGGGACAGGGACCCATTTAGTTTAGCATCTAAATGGCGGAGGCATGTGCCGGCCCCCCAGGGTCGGGACCACCACTCGGCCATTGCTCATTCAAAGAACGTAAACTAAGTTTTCAAAAATGGCTGTAAAAGCTGAAGTAAAAGACCTGTTAGAGGCTGGGGTGCATTTTGGCCACCTCACACGCAAGTGGAATCCCAACATGGCTCCCTATATCTACATGGAGCGCAACGGGATACACGTTATCAACCTGTACAAGACCGTCGCCAAGCTGGACGAAGCTGGCGAAGCCCTCAAAAAAATCGCCGCTTCCGGGCGCAAAATCCTTTTTGTCGCCACCAAGAAGCAGGCCAAGGACATCGTTGCCCAGAAGGTAGCCGAGGTGAATATGCCGTATATCACCGAGCGCTGGCCGGGCGGGATGCTGACAAACTTCGTCACCATCCGCAGGGCGGTGAAGAAGATGGCTTCCATCGACCGGATGAAAAAAGACGGAACCTTCAATACACTTTCCAAAAAAGAGCGCCTGCAGGTAGACCGGCTCCGCGCCAAGTTGGAAAAGAACCTCGGTTCCATCGCGGACATGACGCGCCTGCCCGGCGCCCTCTTCGTGGTGGACACCATGCGGGAGCACATCGCCGTGAAAGAGGCCCAGAAACTCAACATCCCCATCTTTGCCATGGTGGATACCAACTCGGACCCGCGCCCGATCGATTTTGTGATCCCGGCCAATGACGACGCCTCCAAATCCATCGAGGTGATCATGAGCCAGGTAACCCAATTCGTCGCCGACGGGCTTGCCGAGCGCAAATCCGAAAAATCCGCCGAGAAAGAAGGCAGGGATGCCGATACGGACGTGGTTGAAAAAGCCCCGGCTGTTGCCAAGACCGACAAGGCTCCGGCTCCGGCAAAGCAGACCAAGGAAATTGAGTCCGAACCGGTGGTAGAGCAGGAAAAGCCGGCTGAAAAACAGGTGAAGGCCGAGAATGCAGCCGAGCCCGAAACCGTAAAATCCGACTCCCCGGTTGAACAGCCGAAAGCTGCTGAAAAGGAGCAGAAAGAGGAGGAAAAAGCCCCGGCAAAGAAAGAAGCAGCCGCTGAAAAAGCAACCGATAGCAAAGCCGAGGACCTGACGAAAATCGAAGGTATCGGGCCGAAGGCTGCCGAAGCCCTGACCAAAGCGGGGGTAAGCACCTATTCCGCCCTGGCCGGGACCAAGCCGGATGCCATCAAGGAAATCCTTACGGAAGCAAGTTCGCGCATGGCGCACCTGGATCCGGAAAGCTGGCCGAAACAAGCCAAATTGGCCGCTGACGGCAAGTGGGAAGAACTTGCCGAGTGGCAGGAAAAAGCGAAAGGCGGGGTAGAGTAAAACCGCTTTAAGCCAGGAATATTTTATTTAACACAACGGGGGGATACCGTCCCCCTCAAATTCATAAAGAACATGGTTAAGATTACCGCCTCTGAGGTAAACAAATTGAGAAAATCTACCGGTGCAGGCATGATGGACTGTAAAAATGCGTTGGTGGAAGCCGAGGGAGACTTCGACAAAGCCATCGAAATCCTCCGTAAAAAAGGTCAGAAGGTGGCTGCCAAGCGCGCAGACCGCGATTCGTCCGAAGGAGCTGCCATCGCCAGGGTCAATGATTCAAACACCGAAGGTGTGATCGTTTCCCTGAACTGCGAGACCGACTTTGTGGCCAAAAACGATACGTTTGTATCCCTGGCGCAGAAGTTGGCCGAAATTGCCCTGGGACATGCCAGCAAAGAAGAGCTGCTGGCCGCAGATTTCGAAGGGATCAGCGTACAGGAAAAACTCATTGAGCAAACCGGCGTTATCGGCGAAAAAATTGAGATCGGCGACTTCCGCCGCCTCAGCGCTCCGTTTGTCGGGTCGTATATCCACGCGGGGAACAAGATTGCCACGCTTGTGGGCTTGTCTGCCGAAGTAGACGGCGCCTCCGAGGTAGCTAAAGACGTGGCCATGCAGGCTGCGGCTATGAACCCGGTTGCCCTGGACGAAAGCGGGGTGGACCAGGAGACCATCGACAAGGAAATCGAGATTGCCAAGGACCAACTCCGGGAGGAGGGCAAGCCGGAGGCGATGCTCGACAATATTGCCAAAGGCAAGCTCAAGCGTTTTTTCAAGGATAATACGCTGGTGAACCAGGCCTTTATCAAAGACGGTAAGATCAGTGTTGCCGAATATGTAAAATCGGCCGACAAGGACCTGAAGGTCACCGGTTTTGAGCGCGTTGCCCTTGGGTAAACCGCGCTGTATCCACAGTAAAAAAGCCTCCCCTGCCCGGGGAGGCTTTTTTTATGCCTCGTCGCAAATTCCGTCGGCCGGTACAAGCCGCGGATGATTCGGGCACCTTCTTCCCTACCCCTTCAACCAGGCCTCCCTGAGACGCACAGCCTCAGCCGGCGCTTCCGAGTCGGGCAGGATCAGCAGTTCGGTAACCGTCGGGTTGCCCACCGTCCCTTCAAGGACGATTTCCTCCCCGTCCCGTTCCACCACCATGCGCACCTCGGTTTCCGGGCCCCAGCCAAAGCTTTGGCCAATGAGCATCCGCATGGCATTGAGGGTCACCTCCGTGCCATTGATGCTTTTCAGGACGTCTCCCCCCTGAGCGCCCAGGCCGGTGAAAAACGTATTCAGCGGAATGTCGCTGCGAAGGAAGATGTAGTCCGTATTGTCCGGGTCTACATCGATAAAGGGCATCTGGGATTGCATATCCTTGAGGAAAATCCCGCTTTCAACCTCCTGCTCCCCAAAATCCAGGCCCACCTTATCCAGGTAGGCCGCGTAATTTATCGGCGTGTTCCCGATGACGTGCGCCTGGAAAAAATCCCGGACCTCCGGGTAGGTCATCTCTACAATTTCATCAAAGAGGGCTTCGTCCCGGAACGGGGTATCCTCGTCGTATTTGGCCGAGAGTTCCTTCATCAGCGACAGGACGCCGTACGTGCCCCCGCTCAGCTCCCGCAGCCGGATATCCAGGGCCATATTGATCAGCGCCCCTTTTTCATACACGTTGGCGTACTCCGCCTCGTAGGGCTCCTCCAGGACATTCCGGCTCATCTCCGTAAACGACAGCGAATCGTTGTAATTGGAGGCATTCCGGATTTTGGTAACCATCCGGCTGTAAAAGTCCTCCTCGGAAATCAATTCCTGCCGGACCTGGAACAGGTTGGCAAAATATTCGGTAGTCCCCTCGTACATCCACAGGTGGCGGGACATTTTGGGGGCGTTGTAGTCAAAGTACTGGATTTCCTCCGAGTGGACATTCAGGGGGGTGACGATATGGAAAAATTCATGGGAAACCACATCGACCATCGCCTCCTCCAGCTGCGCGGCGGGGAGCTGCTCCGGGAGGACCACCACGGTGGATGTGTGGTGCTCCAGGGCCCCGAAGCCCCGGGCATCGTTGTCCAGGGTGGAGAGGTACAGCAGGATGTTGTATTCCCGGGTGCCGTCGATGTCGCCCAGAAAGGCTTTTTGCGCCTGCATCATCCGCTCCATGGCGGGTTGAATGGCCGCAGCCGAATAGGCACCATTCGGGGAATGTACACTGATGTTCACCGTGATATCCCCTACCTGGAAGGTAGCCGGCGGCTCCCCGCTGAGTTGAATCGGGTTGTCGATGACCTCGAAATAGCGGGAGGCGCTATAGGTAAACGTGCCGTCAGGCCCGGGACTCCCGCTCAGGGATGTGGCCGGATACAGCCCCTCCGGGATGCGCAGCTCCAGGGTGTACGGCTGCTCCCTGAGGCCCTCGAAGTAGCCGACAAACCCGTGCAGGTTCAACATATAGTGTTCCCCGGCCAGGATATTCGTCCCTGCGGGGGAAAACGGGGCGGGGTCCCCGGTGGCCTCCGAATCGTACGAATCGTTGACATAATACGTAATCCGGTCGAGTTCCCGGGCGCCGGAGATGGACCAGGTGTTGTCGTCCTCGCGGACTACTGGCATCGGATTGCCCTTATAGTCAAAGGCCGCAAGGCCTTCCACATAGCGTCCGTAATTATCTTCGCTGTAGGTACCCGGCACAGTTTTGGGGATGTAAAATTTCACTTCACCAGCGATAAACGCCCCGGGGTCCAGGGCAACCAGTACCCGGTCATCGCGTACATCCACCAGGTCCAGGCTGGCCTTAATGGGGGTTTCCCCCGCCGTCGGGAGGTTTCTGGTAGCGCTGCAGCCCACCAGGAGGAGGGATAGCATCAGGTGGTAAAACCGAATTTTCATAGTGTATATTGGATTTTCGCAAGGATATAGAAATTAATCGTGATTCCCCCTGGTTTTTAGATTAATTTGGCACTTTAACGGGGCCTCAGGGCCCGGACGGGCTAATAATTTTTGATTATTTTTGTTCGCAAACCAAGCCACACCCCATGCAGTACAAACGAATCCTTTTAAAACTCAGCGGAGAGGCCCTGATGGGCGACCGGTCTTATGGCATCGACCCCGGCAGACTGGCCTTGTACGCAGAGGAAATCCGGGCAGTTGTCGAAAAAGGCGTGGAGGTTGCCATTGTTATTGGCGGGGGAAATATCTTCCGGGGGGTGGCCGGCGCGAGTAACGGCATGGACCGCGTCCAGGGCGACCACATGGGGATGCTCGCCACCATCATCAACGGCCTGGCACTGCAGTCCGCCCTGGAGGACAAAGGGCTGGACACTCGGTTGCAGTCTGCCATCAAGATCAATGAAGTGGCCGAACCCTTTATCCGCCGCCGCGCCATGCGGCACCTGGAGAAGGGTCGGGTGGTCATATTCGGAGGGGGCACGGGCAACCCGTACTTTACCACAGATTCGGCAGCTGTGCTCCGCGCCATCGAAATCGAGGCAGACGTGATCCTGAAGGGGACCCGGGTGGACGGTATCTACACCAGCGACCCGGAAAAGGACAAGTCCGCCACCAAATTCGACAGCATCAGCTTTAAGGATGTCCTGAGCCGCGGCCTGAAGGTCATGGATACCACAGCCTTCACCCTGAGTCAGGAAAATGAACTGCCGATCGTCGTATTTGACATGAACAAACAAGGAAACCTGATGAAAATTGTTTCCGGCGAGAATATCGGAACCGTTGTTAACCTTTAATGGATATATCCAGTTAATACCATGAACGAAGACATTCAATTTATCCTGGACAGCGCAAAGGAGAACATGGATAATGCAATCTCCCACCTGGAAAAAGAGCTCGTGAAAATCCGGGCCGGCAGAGCCAGCCCGTCCATGCTTTCCTCCGTGATGGTGGATTACTACGGGAGCCAGACGCCCCTGAACCAGATGTCCAACGTAAACACCCCGGACGCCCGGACAATTTCCGTACAGCCCTGGGAAAAGGCCATGATCCCGAATATCGAGACGGCCATCACCAATGCCAACCTGGGGTTCAACCCGATGAACAACGGGGAAATGGTCATCATCAATGTCCCCCCGCTGACCGAGGAGCGCCGCAAGCAGCTCGTCAAGCAGGCCAAGGCAGAAGCGGAAGAGGCGAAAGTCAGTATCCGCGCCGCCCGCCAGGACGCAAACAAGGAGATTAAGGCGCTGGACATTTCCGAGGATCTCGAACAGAATGCCGAGATCGACATCCAGGAACTCACCGACACATACACCGAGCGCGTGGACGGCATCCTGGAGCACAAGGAAGCCGAAATCATGAAGGTGTAGCGGGACTTCTGTGCCGAAAGGGACCCCTGCGTCCCGGCCACACACAGCACCAACCCCCTTTTTGACAGGGGGTTTTTTTACGCCCCGTCCGCCCGGTACCAGATCAGGGCAGCCGCTATGAGCGCCAGCGTGCAAAGCACAATCAGCAACCGGTAGGCGCGACGGGCGCGACGCCGGTATCTGCGATGTTTTTCATCCATGGCGCGGGTTCTTGTTGCAAGCTACTAAACTTTTGGCCGGGAGGCTTTTAATTTGGTTTCGCTGCCGAATGTTTTCTACCTTTGCGGCCGACTCCTGGGAATGGCATTCAAACTCACACAAGGCTTCTGGGCCCGTACAGCCCGCATCATCCTGCGCAACCGCATCCTGATCCTGGTTGGGATTGCCCTGGTGACCGTCCTGCTGGCCACCCAGTGGAAAAACATGCAGTTCTCCAACACAGAGGCCAACCTGCTCCCGGACGACCACCCGGCTACACTGGAGTACGGCGCCTTTCTGGAACAATTCGGGGAGGAGGGAAACACGATTGTACTGGCCGTTAAGGATTCCCGCCTGTTTGAACCGGAGGCGTTTAACCGCTGGAATATTTTCAACGAACAGCTGGAGGCGTTCCCGGAGATCGATTTTGTCCTTTCCACGGACAACCTGCAACGCCTGGTCAAAGACAATGAGGCCCAGGAATTCCGCCTGGAACCCTGGCTCGCCGACAGTGTCCGTACCACCGGGCAACTCGACAGCCTTACCGACGAGCTATTCAACCGCATGCCGTTCTACGAAAAACTCCTCTATAACAAAGAGGGGCGGACCATCCAGTCCGTGGTCTACCTGGACCAGGACCTGGTCAATACAAAGGTCCGCAAGGATTTTGTGCTGAACGACCTGCGCAACCTGGTGGCGGAGTTTGAACAGGATACCGGGATGAATGTCCGCGTCTCGGGGATGCCCTATATCCGGACGATGAACTCCCAGAATATCATCGACGAAATCGGCAAGTTTATCTTTGCCGCCCTAGCGGTGACCTCGTTGATTTTCTTTTTCTTCTTCCGATCCATCCGCGCCACGCTGATTTCGATCTGCGTGGTTATTTTCGGGGTGATGTGGGCCTTTGGGACCCTGGGCCTGCTCCAGTACGAAATCACCGTGCTGACAGCCCTGATCCCGCCGGTGATCATCGTAATCGGCATCCCCAATTGCATCTTCCTGATCAACAAATACCAACAGGAAGTAAAAAAACACGGAAACCAGGCGCTTTCCCTCCAGCGGGTGATCTCCAAAATCGGCAATGCCACGCTGATGACCAATGTCACCACAGCCTCCGGTTTTGCCACCTTTATCATCACGGACAGCCGGTTGCTCTCGGAATTCGGCATCGTCGCCTCCATCAACATCCTGGGCATTTTTGTGCTTTCCCTGCTGATTATCCCGATCCTCTACAGCTTTATGCCGCTGCCCAAGACAAAACACCTGAAGCACCTCAACAAACGGTGGATCGACGCCTTTGTAAACTGGATGGAGCGGATCGTGCGGCACCAGCGCATTACCGTTTACATCGTGGCTATCTGCACGCTAGTGGCCAGCATCATCGGGATCTACCAGATCCGCATCTCGGGCAGCCCCATAGAGGACATGCCCAAGAAGGCCGAATTTTTCCAGGATATCCGCTTTTTTGAAGCCGAATTCGACGGGATCATGCCCGTGGAAATCGTGGTCGATTCCCGCCGGCGCAACGGCATCCTGAAACCGGCCACCCTGCGCCGGATGGACCAACTCGGGGAGGTGATCCGCGACATTCCGGAGCTTTCCCGTCCCATTTCCGTGGTGGACCTGGTTAAGTATTCCAAGCAGGCCTACTACAACGGCATCCCCAAATACTACCAGCTGCCGACGTCCCAGGAGAACAATTTTATCCTGGATATCGCCAGGAAATCCAAAGATAACGGTAACCTGCTCCAGAGCTTTGTGGATTCCACCGGGCAGGTGGCCCGGATCACCACCTTTATGCAGGACATGAAAACCGACCGCATGGAGGAAATTGAACAGGAACTCCGGGAGGAGGCCGCCAAGATTTTCCCGGAGGAGCGGTACGATGTCTCCCTCACGGGCAAGGCCCTGCTCTTCCTGAAAGGCACAAAATTCCTCGTGCGGAACCTGGTCCTCTCCCTGGCCCTGGCCATCGGCTTGATCTCCCTGCTCATGGCCTACCTCTTCCGGTCGTTCCGGATGATCGTCATCTCCCTGATCCCGAACCTACTCCCCCTGGTGATAACCGCAGGGGTGATGGGCTTTCTGGGCGTCCCGATCAAGCCTTCCACCATCCTGGTTTTCAGCATTGCCTTCGGGATTTCCGTAGACGACACAATCCACTTCCTGGCCAAATACCGGCAGGAACTCATCAGCAACCACTGGCGCATCCGCAAGTCCGTCTATGCTGCTCTGCGCGAAACGGGAGTGAGCATGTTCTACACCTCCATCGTCCTGTTTTTCGGGTTTTCCGTGTTCACCATTTCAAACTTCGGGGGCACGGTGGCCCTGGGGGCCCTGGTTTCGGCCACCCTGCTCTTTGCCATGCTCGCCAACCTGATCCTGTTGCCGTCCCTGCTGCTCTCCCTGGAACGGAACATCGCCAACAAGCAGGTACTCAAAAAGCCGCAGATCGACATCCTCCCCGGGGGGACGGGCTCCGGCCAGGACCGGGATTAGCCAGGGGCACAGCCCCGGAACCACCTATTTTTACGGGCACAGTTTGCATCAATACCGTATCTTTGACGCTGTTTAACCGACAGACAAAAAGGAAATATGACGCGTATACGATCCATCCTCAGCGAAGCCCCGTTGCTCAGTGAAGTCAGCGTATCCGGCTGGGTCCGAACCTTTCGTTCCAACCGCTTCATCGCCCTGAACGACGGGTCGACGCTGCAGAACCTGCAATGTGTCGTGGATTTTGAAAATTTTGACGAGGCAACACTCCGCCGGATCAACACCGGGGCAGCCCTGACCGTTCGGGGAACGCTCGTGGAAAGCCAGGGCCGCGGCCAAAAGGTGGAGGTACAGGTAAGCCAGCTGGAAATCCACGGGGATGCCGACCCGGAAAGCTATCCGATTCAGCCCAAGAAACACTCCATGGAATTTCTCCGGGAGCAGGCCCACCTGCGAATCCGCACCAATACGTTCGCCGCGGTGATGCGGGTGCGTTCCGCCCTGGCCTTTGGCGTACACGAGTATTTCACCAGGAACGGGTTCTACTATTTTCACGCCCCGATCATCACCGGATCCGATGCGGAAGGGGCCGGGGAGATGTTCCGGGTGAGCACCCTCGATCCGCTGACACCCCCCAGGGACGAGTCCGGCAATGTGGATTTCGGGGAAGACTTTTTCGGAAAGGAAACAAACCTGACGGTTTCGGGTCAATTGGAAGCCGAGGCGTACGCCATGGCCCTGGGCAAGGTCTATACCTTCGGCCCCACCTTCCGGGCGGAAAACTCCAATACCTCCCGCCACCTGGCCGAGTTCTGGATGATCGAACCCGAGATGGCCTTTTACGACCTGGATGCGAACATGGACCTGGCGGAGGATTTCATCCAGGAGGTTATCCGCTATGTCCTGAAGCATTGCGAGGAAGACCTGGCCTTTCTGGATAAACGCCTGGAGGATGAAGAAAAGCGGAAACCGCAGGCCGAACGCTCGGGCATGGGGCTGATTGAAAAACTGCGCTTTGTCACGGACCAGCCGTTTAAGCGGGTTACCTATACGGAGGCTATCGAAATCCTGCGAAACAGCAAGCCCAACAAGAAAAAGAAATTCCAGTACCCCATAGACGCCTGGGGCGCCGATTTACAAAGCGAGCACGAGCGCTACCTGGTGGAAAAACACTTCCAGTGCCCGGTGATTTTGTTTAACTACCCGGCAGAAATCAAGGCCTTCTACATGCGGCTGAACGACGATGGGAAAACCGTCCGGGCCATGGACATCCTGTTTCCGGGGATCGGGGAAATCGTCGGGGGTTCCCAGCGGGAAGAACGCCTGGATGTCCTGCAGGAAAAGATGCAGCAACTGGGCATAGACGAAAAAGAACTCTGGTGGTACCTGGACCTGCGTCGCTTCGGGACGGCCGTCCACAGCGGCTTTGGCCTGGGCTTTGAACGCCTGGTGCAATTTGCGACCGGCATGGGGAACATCCGGGACGTAATCCCCTTCCCCCGAACGCCACAGAACGCAGAATTCTGATCGCTTTTGCGTAATTTTAAATCAAACCCTGAAGACTCCGGACTACTTCCAATCCCATGCTGAAACAACACCTGCAATTAAAACTGTCACAGAAGCTGTCGCCCCAGCAGATCCAGCTGATGAAGCTGATCCAGCTGCCGACACTCGCTTTTGAACAGCGGCTTAAGCAGGAAATGGAGGAAAATCCGGCCCTGGAAAGCGGGAAGGAAGACACGGGCACCCTGGAGGACGAATACGCCGACACCTTTGACGAATCCGAGGACAGCGAACGGATCGAGGCGGAAGACATCAACATCGACGACTACCTGGGCGACGACGAAATACCCGATTACCGTACCCGGGCCAACAACTACAGCGAAGACGACTCGGACCGGCAGGTGCCCTATGCAGCGGGCATATCCTTTACACAGCACCTGCTCAACCAGCTCAATACGGAGTACCTGGATGACCAGGAATGGACCATCGCGGAATTCCTGGTGGGCAGCGTGGATGAAAGCGGTTACATCCGGCGCCCCGTGGCCGACATCATGGACGACCTGGCATTTACGCAGAACGTTTACACCGACGAGGCCACCATTGAAAAAGTGCTCCAAAAGGTACAGCAGCTCGACCCGCCCGGGGTGGGCGCCCGTTCCCTGGAGGAATGCCTGTTGCTGCAACTGGAGCGGAAGGAGCCCTCCCCTGCCGTGGAGATGGCCATTGAGATCCTCCGGAAATCCTTTGACCACTTCAGCAAGAAACACTATAAAAAGCTCCTCCAAAAACACGATATCGGGGAGGAGGCGCTTCGGGAAGCCATAGGGGAAATCGAGAAACTCAACCCGAAACCCGGCGGATCCTATTCGGGCGGCACCAAAATCGTGGAACACGTAGTACCGGATTTTACCATCCGGATAGTGGACGGGGAACTCGAGTTGAGCCTCAACGGCAGGAACGCCCCCGAGCTGCATGTTTCAAGGGAATACAGCAATATGCTGGCCGGGTATAAAAATGCCAGGGACAAATCGAAACAGCAGAAGGACGCCGTGATGTTCATAAAGCAGAAACTCGATGCGGCCAAGTGGTTTATCGACGCTATCAAACAGCGGCAGCAAACCCTGTATGTGACCATGAATGCCATCATGGAATACCAGCGGGAATATTTTATGACGGGCGATGAGCGCAACCTGAAACCGATGATCCTGAAAGATATCGCCGACCAGATTGGGATGGACGTGTCGACGGTATCCCGGGTGGCCAACAGCAAATACGTGGACACGCCATACGGGACCCGGCTCATCAAGGAGTACTTTTCGGAGTCCATCAAGAACGAACAGGGGGAAGATGTCTCTACCAAGGAGATCAAAAAGATCCTGGAAACCGTGGTGGGTGAGGAAAACAAACGGAAACCGCTCACGGACGACAAGCTCGCAAAAATCCTCAAGGAGAAAGGCTACCCGATTGCCCGACGGACCATCGCCAAGTATCGCGAACAACTGGGCATCCCGGTGGCGAGACTCCGAAAAGAAATATAATGCGCTTCTTCAGCCAGCTCGTCAGCTACCTGTTCCACCCGCTGCTGATCCCGCTCTATGGCACGGTCCTGTATTTCCGAATCACCCCCAAATTCAGCCCGCTGGAGATGCAAAGCGGCAACGTCCTGCCGGTCTTCATCCTCACGGTAATCATCCCGGTAATCAGCATGCTCATCCTGCGTAACCTGGGCATGATGCAAACCTCCCGCCTCTTGCGGCCCCAGGAACGCATCTATCCGCTGCTGATTTTTCTGGTCCTGCTCCTGATGGTTTTGTTCCGGGTGATCCCGAACAACTACGCGGCGGAACTGTACTTCTATTTCCTCGGGATGATCATCGCCACGGTTGCCTCCCTGCTGCTGGCCCTGGCAGGCAAACCGGTAAGCCTCCACATGGCGGGCGTCGGCACGTTGCTGATGTACCTGATTTCCCTGAGCATCCATTTTGAAAAAAACATCGTCCTGGCTATCAGCGCCTGTACGCTCTGTACGGGTCTGGTCGGGACTGCCCGCCTCTACCTGCAGGTTCACGGACGCGCCTCCGTCCTCACAGGCTGGCTGATTGGCCTGGTATCCCAGCTGATCCTGGTCCGTTTCTGGTTCTAAAGGATGTAAAAGATCAACCCGATCCGCAGGGGCACCATGTCCAGGTCGGCGCCGTCAGGCCCGGGGACATCGCTTTCAAACAGGTTGTTCAGGCCGTAGTACACGTGGAAGTTTATCGTATTGTAACCGATATTCAGCGTCAGGCCGTAGCGGAAATTGTCTGTATCCGTGTTGTAAAAACTGTCTTTAAATTCCGAGGTGACAAATTTGGACCTGGATCCGACCACATACCCCAGTTTGAATCCGGTATAGATGCGCCAGAAACTGTAATCCGTTGCCGTGGAATTCCGCCATCGGAACTGCACGGGCAATTCCACCAGGTGGGTCTCGATTTTATTCCGCTTGTAGGAGTCCTCCTCGTCCAGGATGATGTACTGGAAATCCTCGCCATTCTGAATGGCCCTGAGGTTGCTGTAATAGGAGTTCACGCCATATCCCAATCCGATTCCCAGGGCCAGGGTACGCTTCGGGTTGATGGGAAGGTCCTTGATAAACCCCATATAGATCCCGTAGGATATCAGGTTATTCTGGGAGACTCCTTCCGGCTGGTTCAGGAGCAGGTTAAAGGAGAACCCGACGTAGAACTGGTCTTCCAGGTATTCCGAATCGATGAGGGGCGCCCCGGTATCCAGGGAGTCCTTCGGAAGATCCGTGCCCGTGGGATTGCCTTCCTGACCGATAACAGGGACCAGGCAAAATAGCAGGATGAAAGTGGCGATTCGGGCTTTCATATGTACAACATAAAAAAAACGCTTCAAAGACTGAAGCGTTTTTTACATCTAAATTGGTTTTGAAAAAATGACTCCTACTGGATATTCCGGAAGGCATCCCCTTCGTAGGTCGTATAATTGACCTTCAGGGCATTAACCTTGCGCAGTTCCTGTTTGATATCCGATATCAGGCCCATATTGGCCTCCTTGTCTACCTTGAGTGCCGTGGTCAGCACATTCTGGATATCCTGGGGCTTCTTGGCCCGTTCCTGCAGGATGTAATCCCCGACTTCGGATACACTGGCAAACTTGTCATTCAACTGGATTTTGGGCTCGGTACCAAAGGTCTTCTGGTACTGGGTAGTGGGTTTCCCCACATAAATGTAAATTACCCGGTCCTTCTTTTCCAGCTTCTTGGTTTCACTCGCATTGGGCAACGTATTGTCCACCATCAGCGTATTGTCCTTCATGGTGGTAACCGTCATGAAGAAGAACAGCAGCATGAAAACAATATCCGGCAGCGATGCCGTGGATACCGCCGGGATGTCGCCGTCTTTTTTCTTATTAAACTTAGCCATGTCTCGTCTTTTTTAATTTGAAGTTGTCTCGGCCTCCGAAAGTTTCTGAGGGAAGAGTTCCTGCACACGCAACACCTTTTCCTTCAGTTCTTCCCGGACATCCTCGTCGGTTTCGGGATTGAGATACTCCGCTTCCATATCCGTAAAATCCCGGCCGTACAACCTCTGTGCCTCCCGGTTCCTGAGCTCGTTATAGGCACCTACCAGTTCGTTCTGAACCGTAATATATGTGCCGTAACGGGTCTCCCGGTCGTTCTTGAGCGAAATAATCGCCTTGCCCGGGTTATCCGATGATGCCTCATCCCCGGCGCCTTTGCAGTAATTGCAGGTTCCGTCTCCGCCATTGTCCAGAAAGGCCATGGCTTTTTCTCTCAGGTCCTGCAACTCCGTAAGCTCCTCTTCGACGAGCAACTGACCGTTCTTGTTGATATTCACCGTGAAGATGTTCTTCTGTTTAATCACCACATCCTCTTCCGGCGGCTCGATGGGCGGCAACATACGGTCCAGCCCCGCGTCGGTTTCAATGGTGGTGGTTACAAGGAAAAAGATCAACAGCAGGAAGGCGATATCCGCCATGGACCCTGCATTTACTTCCGGTGGTGCTCCTCTTCTAGGCATATTCCTTGGATTTACTTATTCGACATTTTCTTGATCCCTCCCCACAGCATGGAAGCTACGGCGATAATCACCAGGATGAAGAACATATTGAGGCCTGCGCCGATATTCTTCACGGTACTCTCGGTGGTTGTCACGCCTCTTCCCGCCATTTCCTCAACGGTGCCGTCTGCCCCGTCCGACAGGACATAGGCGATGGCGACTACCAGCAGGAAGCCGACGATGACAAACAACGTCTTTTTCAGGCTCGCCGGGTTGGAGAACAGGTTTTTAAGTGCGAACAACAGGCTGGAGACCACTGCGATTCCCAACAGGATGTACATGATGATAAACATCCCGTTCATGGCACCGCTGTCAATCGCCTCGGAAGCCGGCATTTCGCTTTCGGGAAGCATAAACCACAGAATGGCTGCAATCGCTCCCAGAACTATCAATAATATTTTTACAATCTTATGCATGTTCTATGGTATTAGGCGTCCGACTTACTTCTTGTGATCAACCAGCATATCGATCAGGATGATCGATGAATCTTCCATATCATTGACGATGCTGTCGATCTTGGCAATGATGTAGTTGTAGAAGATCTGAAGGATGATCGCAGTAATCAGACCGAATACCGTCGTCAACAGGGCTACCTGGATATCCCCGGCAATCAGGGAAGCACTCAGGTTACCTACTGCGCTAATTTTCTGGAAGGCCTGGATCATACCGATTACCGTTCCCATGAACCCAAGCATCGGGGCAATGGCGATAAAGAGTGAAAGCCAGGATACGTTTTTCTCGAGTTGTCCCATCTGAACCCCGCCGTAGGCAACTACCGCCTTCTCGGCAGATTCAATACTCTCACCGGCCCGGTCGAGACCCTGATAGTAGATGGAGGCAACGGGGCCCTTGGTGTTGCGGCAAACTTCCTTGGCCGCTTCAACACCGCCGGAAGCCAGCGCATCTTCTACCTGTTGCTTCAGCTTGGTCGTGTTCGTGCTGGCCATATTGAGGTATATGATCCGCTCGATGGCTACCGCCAGTCCGAGAATCAGACAGAGCAGTACGATGCCCATGAATCCGGCACCCCCCTGGATGAATTGTTCTTTAAGAACCTGGGTAAATCCTCTGTCGTCGGCAGCAGCTGCATCGTCCTGTAGCATAACAGTCGCTGTAGTCAGGGTTGAAGACAGGTTTGAAAGGATTGCTGGCGCTTTAGCGCTTACCGTATTTGTTCCGAGGACAAATAGCCCAGCCAGAGCCAGGAATGAGAATAATTTTTTCATTTTTTCAAACTTAAATTTAGATTAGTTATTAGGGTTAAAGATAACAAAAAATTGGAATTAAAAAACTAAAATCAGGGGCTCCAGGCCCCGGAATCCTTAAAAAACCCGAGGGTTTTCAGCATATATTCAGCCTGGTTCAGAAAATCCTTGTGAATCTTTCAAAACCGCCTCCGGGATTAGCTGCGCTGATCCCTCAACCTCTTTCAGTGTGCCGGACAAGCATGGGAATCTCCGTTCGGCTGCGCCGACCGGTTTCCCCCCTTCATCATTTCAATCCGCCTCCGGGATTAGCTGCGCTGATCCCTCAACCTCTATCAGTGTGCCGGACAAGCATGGGAATCTCCGTTCGGCTGCGCCGACCGGTATGCTCTCAAAACCGCGACTTTCAAAAGCGGGCTTTTGACGGCGCTTGTTTTGAGAGCATCACCGCCGCGGTGCGGCGGTGATTCCCTTTTGTGCAGAGAGGAAGGGATTCGAACCCTCGATGCACTTTTGGTGCATACACACTTTCCAGGCGTGCGCCTTCGACCACTCGGCCACCTCTCTAAAATACCCGAAAAACGGGGTGCCCAATAAACAAAAAATTTAGGATTATATGAAATTTTGCCCGGTTAATTTTGGGACATCTCACCCCGTAGCGGGGATTCAAATATGGTTTTGAAGGACTTAGGGGAAACCGACGAACCGAGCAGGTACATGAGCTTGGCCAGGGCGGCTTCCGACGTAATGTCCCGTCCGTCGATCAGCGGTATATCCAGCAGGCCCGAACTGGTTTCGTAACGCCCCATCAAAACGGAGCCCCCGCTGCACTGGGTTACGTTTACGATGTGCAATCCCCGGCCGGCCGCTTCCCTCAGGGCATCCAGGAGCCAGGGGGCCGACGGGGCATTCCCGGCCCCGAACGTTTCCAGTACCACCCCTTTCAAACCGGGGGCACCGAGCTGGTGGCGCAGCCAGTCCGGGTGCATCCCGGGGAAGAGCCGCACCACCCCTACCTGGTTCACGAGGTCCGTGCGCACCTTGAGGGCGCTTTTTCTGGGGGTGCGCCAAAGCGCTTCCTTCCGGACCTTCAGGTGGACGCCGGACACTGCCAGGGGCGGGTAGTTCGGGGAATCAAAGGCTTCGAAGTGCTCTGTATTGACCTTGGTCGTCCGGTTGCCGCGGAACAATTTGTACTCAAAATACAGGCAGACCTCGCGGACCAGGGGCTCGCCCCCTTCCGACAGGGCGGCAATCTGAATGGAGGTAATCAGGTTTTCCTTCGCATCGGTGCGCAGGTCGCCGATGGGAAGCTGGGATCCCGTCAGGATAACGGGCTTGGCGAGGTTCTCGAGCATGAAGCTCAGGGCCGAAGCCGTGTAGCTCATCGTATCGCTGCCGTGTAAAACGACGAAGCCGTCGTACCGGTCGTAATGCTCCCCGATCAGGGTGGCGAGTTGTTGCCAGTGCGGCAGATCCATGTTTGAGGAGTCGATCGGGTTGGCAAAGGCCACCGTATCGATCCGGCAATCGAGCTGGTGCAGCTCGGGTATCTGTTGGAGCAGGTTGTTGAAGTCGAAGGCGCGGAGGGATCCCGACCCGTAGTCGCGGACCATTCCGATGGTTCCCCCCGTGTAGATGAGCAAGATGCCGGTGCCGTTTCTGGCCATAAGACGTACTTTTTAAACGCCAAAGACCTCCCGGGAAGTCTCCGTCGTGATTTCTGCGATGCGCGCTTCGGGAATCCCGTAGATTTCCGACAGGCGGGAAACCACGAATTTCAGGTAGGCGGGTTCATTGCGTTTACCCCGGTGGGGCGTCGGCGCCAGGTAGGGCGAATCGGTTTCCAGCACCAGCGATTCCAGGGGGAGCTCGTCCAGGAACTGGTCGATCTTCCCGTTCTTAAAGGTAGCCACCCCGCCAATCCCGAGCTTCATCCCGTAGGCCAGGGCGAGCCGGGCCTGTTCCAGCGTTCCGGTAAAGCAGTGGAAGATGCCGCGCAGGTCCGGCCCCTGGCATTCGGCGAGGATTTCAAAAATTTCGTCAAAGGCTTCCCGGCAATGGATAACAATTGGCAGCCCCCGGGATTTTGCCATCCGGATCTGCCGGCGAAAGGCTTCCTGCTGGGCTTCGAGCCGGGTTTGGTCCCAGTACAGGTCAATCCCGATCTCCCCGACGGCCACGTAGCCCCCGCGGTCCAGTTCGCGTTCGACATGCCGGAGTTCTGCCTCAAAATCCTCCTTCACGTGGGTGGGGTGCAGACCGCACATGAGGAAAACCTCATCCGGGTAAGCTTCCCGCAAATCCCGCATCCGCTCCGTATAGGCGGAGTCGATGGCGGGGATAAAAAACCGCTCCACGCCTTCGGCCCGGGCACGGGCCATCATCCGGGCCCGGTCCTCGTCAAAAGCTTCCACGTATAAATGGGCGTGTGTATCTGTCAGGGTCACGGCGCAAAAATAGGATTATCTTTATCAAAAAATCTCATGGGCACCCTTAAAAAGTTCCTGCTGGACCGCGGCTTCAGCGCAATGCCCCTGGAACGCACCCGCACCGACCACCTGGCGCTCTCCGGTTCCCTGAACGGGGTGACCGGCCGTTTTATCCTGGATACCGGGGCCTCCAATACCTGCGTGGGGCTCGACCGGACGGAGCGCTTCCGCCTGCTTACCGAAATCTCCGAGATCCGGGCCGCAGGGGCAGGAGCAGTAGATATGGAGACCCTGGTTTCCGATGGGAACACCCTGGCGCTGGAAGGTTGGGAACGCCCGGACATGCAGGTTGTCCTCTTTGACCTCAGCCATGTGAACCAGGCCCTGGAAAGCCAGGACGAACCCCCCGTGGACGGCATCCTCGGGGCGGATATCCTGCACGGCGGCAAGGCAGTCATCGACTACGATTCCTGCAACCTCTATCTCAAATAAAAACCCCGGCCGGGGCCGGGGCATCGCAATAATTAATCCGTTTTTGTTTCCGGTATCCGAGAATACCGATGCCGGGGTACCGGCTAGAGCTCCAACGCTTTTTTCAGGTCCCCGTCCATGAGGTGTTCCACCGGGTTCTCGATCGCCTCCTTAATAGCCACGAGGAATCCGACAGATTCCTTCCCGTCGATAATCCGGTGGTCGTAGGAAAGCGCCACGTACATTACCGGCGCGATGGCGATGGCGCCGTCGCGGACGATGGCCCGTTCGACGATGTTGTGCATCCCCAGGATACCGCTCTGGGGCGGGTTGATGATCGGGGTGGAGAGCATCGAACCGAAGACGCCGCCGTTGGAGATTGTAAAGGTACCCCCGGTCATTTCGTCAACGGTGATCTGTCCGTCGCGGGCCCGGAGCGCCAATCGCTTGACCTCTTCTTCGATGCCGCGGAAACTCAGGTTTTCCGCATTGCGGATCACCGGCACCATCAAGCCTTTCGGTCCGGACACGGCGATGCTGATATCGCAGTAATCGTAGGTAATCATTTCCTTGCCGTCGATCATGGAATTCACCGCCGGGAACTGTTGGAGCGCCCGGATCACGGCTTTGGTGAAGAACGACATAAAGCCGAGTCCCACCCCGTGCTTCTCCTTAAAAGCTTCCTTGTGTTCCGCACGGATATCGAATACCGCAGACATGTCCACCTCGTTGAAGGTCGTCAGCATGGCTGTTTCGTTTTTGGCGGATACCAGGCGTTCGGCCACCTTGCGCCGCAACATGGAAAGTTTGCTCCGGGACTCCCCGCGGGATCCACCTCCGGGGCTGCCCATGGAAGGCACGGCTTTAACGGCGTCGTCCTTGGTAATGCGGCCGTCTTTTCCAGAGCCCTTCACGGATGCCGGGTCGATGCCTTTTTCATCGAGGATCTTCTTCGCTGCAGGCGATGCAACCCCGGAAGCATAGGTTTCCTTGGCCTGCCTGGGTTGCGGGGCCTTTGATCCCCCGGCCTGGCCTGCCTGTTCTTTTTGCTTGTCGAGTTCCTTTTCGGCGTTTCCGCCAGAGCCTTCATCCCCCTTGCCCACGGAATCCGTTCCGGCGCTGCCTTCCTGGTCTTTGCCCCCGGAAGCGTCCGGCTTTTCCGCATCCGTATCGATCAGGCAAACGACTTCGCCAACGGCCACGGCATCCCCTTCTTCGGCTTTCAAGGTGATCACCCCGCTTTCCTCGGCGGGCAACTCCAGGGTGGCCTTGTCGGAGTCCACCTCGGCAATGGCCTGGTCCTTTTCGACGTAGTCCCCGTCCGAAACGAGCCATTGGGCAATTTCCACTTCCGTGATGGATTCGCCCGGAGAAGGTACTTTCATTTCTAGAATCATGCGATTTCCTCTTTTTGTATTTTTTCAGTTGCTGTGTGAAACAAAATCTTACTGTTTCCTATCCCAATGGTATTTTGCCGGCGGCCGCCCGGGTCATTCTTCGTCCGTTGCCACATCCGCAGGAACCGGCCGGCTCATATTGTCTTTTTTCGGATCGAAAACATAATCGATTACCTGCTGGTGCCGCATCTTGGAGCGCGCCGGGCTGCCCGCTGCCGGGGAAGCGTAAAAGCGCCGCGAAGCCACGCGGAAACGCGAGGCATCCGGGAAGTGCATCATCAGGTGGCTCCAGGCACCCATGTTCCTGGGTTCCTCCTGTGCCCAAACCAGGTCTTCCGCATGGGAATATTTCTCGATAAGCTCCTCCATCTGCACCACCGGCAGCGGGAACAATTGTTCCAGGCGGACCAGGGCCACATCCTCCCTGCCCAGTTCCTCCCGGGCTGCGAGCAGGTCGTAATAAAATTTCCCCGTACAGAATACCAGGGATTTGACCTTTTTAACCGATGCCCCGGCATCGTCGATCACTTCCTGGAACCGGCCTTCCGCAAGTTCCTCTACCGTGGAGACGCATTTTGCATGCCGGAGCAGGCTCTTCGGGGTGAAAACCACCAGCGGTTTGCGGAAGTTGACCAGCATCTGGCGCCGGAGCAGGTGAAACAGGTTGGCCGGGGTACTGACATCAGCCACATACATATTGTCCCGGGCGCACAATTGCAGGTAGCGCTCCATCCGGGCCGAAGAGTGTTCCGCACCCTGGCCTTCATAGCCGTGGGGCAGGAAAAGCACCAGGCCGTTCTGCAACTTCCATTTGTCTTCCGCTGCCGAGAGATACTGGTCGATCATGATCTGGGCGCCGTTGCTGAAATCCCCGAACTGGGCTTCCCATATGGTGAGCGTGTTCGGGCTCGCCATGGCGTACCCGTATTCGAATCCAACCACCCCGTACTCGGAAAGCAGGGAATTGTAGATCTGGAAATCGCCCTGTTCCTCCGAGATATGGTTCAGCAGCAAGACCTCTTCCTCGCTTTCTTCCACCTTCATCACCGCGTGGCGGTGGGAGAATGTCCCCCGCTCCACGTCCTGCCCGGAAATCCGCACGTCGAATCCCTCCTGCAGGAGCGTGCCATAGGCGAGCAACTCCCCCATGGCCCAATCCAGGCGGTTGGTTTCAAAGAACATCTTGTGGCGCTCCTTGACGAGCTTGTCTACCTTGCGCAGGAATTTTTTGTCTTCCGGGAGTTGGGTAATCACCCGGGCAACCGCTTCCAGCTTGTCCTTCGGGACCCCTGTTTCCACCGGCTCCATCATTTCCCATTCCCGGACATTTTCAAACCCGTCCCATTCGTCGGCCATAAAGGCGGTAATCCGCGTTTTATCTTCCTTCTTGCTGTCCCGGAGTTCTTCCTCCAGCTTCGCTTTGTAGTCCTCTTCCAGCTTTTTGACAAAGTCCGCATCGATAACGCCTTCGGACATCAGCCGTTCCGCATAAATATCCCGGGGGTTTTGGTGCTTGGCGATGGCCTTGTAGAGCTTGGGCTGCGTAAACCGCGGCTCATCCCCTTCGTTGTGGCCGTATTTGCGGTAACCCAACAGGTCCAGGAATACATCCCGCCTGAATTTCATCCGGTATTCCAGGGCAAAGAGGGCAGCGTGCACAACGGCTTCCGCATCGTCCGCATTGATGTGGAGTACCGGGCTCAGGGTCACCTTCCCCACGTCCGTGCAGTACGTGGAGGTACGCCCGTCCAGATAATTCGTGGTAAAGCCGATCTGGTTATTGACCACAATGTGGATCGTACCGGCCGTGCCGTACCCGTCCAGGCCGGCCATCTGTACCACCTCGTAGGCAATGCCCTGGCCGGCGATGGCGGCGTCCCCGTGGACCACGATTGGCAGGACCTTGGAAAAATCCTCGGGGAAGTGCCGGTCCTGTTTGGCCCGGGTAATCCCTTCAACCACCGCCCCAACCGTTTCCAGGTGGGAGGGGTTGGGCGCAATGTTCATATTGATGCTATCCCCGGAATTCGTCTTCCGCATGGAGGTCCACCCCAGGTGGTATTTCACGTCCCCGTCAAAAATTTCCTGTTCGTAGTCCTTGCCTTCGAATTCGCTGAAGATATCGGTTGCGGGTTTCCCGAAAATATTTGTGAGTACATTCAGGCGGCCCCGGTGGGCCATTCCCATGACAAACTGTTGGACGCCCAGTTCGGCTGCCCGCTCCACGATGGCGTCCACCGCCGGGATCAGCGATTCATTCCCTTCCAGGGAAAAACGTTTCTGGCCGACGTATTTTGTGTGGAGGAAGCCTTCAAAGGAAACCGCCTCATTGAGTTTGCGGAGGATGTATTTTTTTCGTTCCGGGCTGAAATTCGGGTGGTTGTCATTGACGTTGAGCCACTGCTGGATCCACTCTACCCGCTCCGGGCTGCGGATATACATGTATTCCACGCCGATGGCGTCGCAGTAGATCCGCGTGAGGTGGTCGATGATCTCCCGCAGCGTGCTCGGGCCGATCCCAATGATATCCCCCGCGCTGAACACCTTCTCCAGGTCGGATTCCTCCAATCCGAAATTTTCGATTTCCAGGGAAGGCGTATAGGTGCGCCGCTCCCTTACCGGGTTCGTTTGGGTAAACAGGTGCCCGCGGCTGCGGTACCCGTCGATGAGCCGCACCACCTGGAATTCTTTTTTGAGCGAGAGCGGCATGGCCGCTTCATCCCCTCCGGCCGTGCGCACCACCCCGGCCTCCGCATCGATGCCGATTTCCTCCAGGGCGCTTTCCATCCCGAAATCAAATCCCTGGAAAAATGCGCGCCAACTGGGCTCAACACTGTCCGGGTGGGTGAGGTACCGATCGTATAGGTCTGAAAAAAAAGCGGTATGAGCCGCGTTTAAGAAGGAATATCTATCCATCTGAAATAATCTATGCCTCCGGCAAAATAATTTATCAAAAATACAATAATTCGCACCGAATGTCAGGAACGGGGGCCAGTTTTTGCATTACGGCATCCGACCCACCCCCTAGAGCTTCCGCACTTTTTTCTCCCAGGTCCATGCGGATGCCATGGCATCGTCCAGGGAGGACTCCGCTTTCCAGCCCAATTCGTTATTGGCGCGGGTGGTGTCCGCATAGGCTTCAACCACATCCCCGCTGCGGCGTCCCACCACCCTGAAATTCAGTTTTTCGCCCGAGACCCGCTCAAAACTCCGGATGACCTCCATCACGGAACTCCCCGTACCCGTCCCGATGTTGAACACCTCGTAATTGGACTGGTTCTGCTGCCCGAAAAGCCGCTCCAGGGCTACCACATGGGCACGGGCCAGGTCCACCACATGGATATAATCGCGGATGCAGGTGCCGTCAGGCGTGGGGTAATCGTCCCCAAAAACCGACAATTCCTCCCGCAGTCCCGCCGCCGTCTGGGTAATGAACGGCACCAGATTGGCAGGTACCCCCAGGGGCAACTCCCCGATAGCCGCACTGGGGTGCGCCCCGATCGGATTGAAGTAGCGGAGGGAAATCGCCCGGAGTTCCGGGTGTACCCGGCAGGTGTCCCGGATGATTTCCTCCCCCATTTGTTTCGTATTCCCGTAGGGCGATTCGGCGGGTTTCACCGGCGCATCTTCGGTAATGGGCATTTGGTCGGCCTGCCCGTAAACCGTGCAGGAAGAACTGAAGATAAAGGAACTCCCCCCCCTGGCCACCAGCTGTTGCAGCAGGTAAACCAGCGTGCCGATGTTGTTCTCGTAATAGAGCAGGGGCTTCTCGACGCTTTCCCCCACGGCCTTGGAGGCCGCGAAATGGATGACGCCGCCGAGGTCCGTATGGCGTGCAAAAAAATCGTTGACCGCAGCCTTTTCCCGGAGGTCCATTCGTTCAAATTCCGGCCGCTGCCCGGTGATTTCAAAGATCCCGTCCAGGACATCTTCCGAAGCGTTGGAACAGTTGTCGATAATCACTACCTGATGGCCTGCCTGCTGCAATTCCACCACCGTGTGGGAACCGATAAAGCCCAGCCCCCCGGTTACGAGTACTTTCATGAATTAAGCGTTTTTAAATGTTTGCATGGACCTGTTAAATCAACCCGCTGCTGGGTTCGGCCTGTTCGATAAATTCGAGGACGGTCCGGCAGATATACGCCAACTGTTCCTCATCCAGCTCCGTATGCATTGGCAGGGAAATCACCTCTTCCGACAGTTGGTTGGTGACCGCAAAATCCGACTCCTTGTAACGCGCATCCGCATAGGCCTTCTGCCGGTGCAGGGGTACCGGGTAATAGATGCCGTGCGGGATACCCGCCTCGGTGAGCCGCTTGGCCAGCGCATCGCGCTTGCCGCCTCCAATGCGCAAGGTGTATTGGTGGAACACGTGACAGTCGCAGGTATCGCATATGCCCTCACAGGACCTGACGGTAGTTGGCACGGTGATTCCTTCCTGGTCTTTGAAGGAGGCGTTGTAATACCGGGCCGCCGCGCGGCGTTTTTCGCAATACCGGTCCAGGTGCGGGAGCTTGGCGCGAAGTACGGCAGCCTGCAGGGAATCCAGGCGGGAATTCACCCCGACCACGTCGTGGTAATACCTTTGGTACATCCCGTGATTGACGATTCCCCGGATCCGGTGCGCAAGCGCATCGTCATCCGTAAAGAGGGCTCCCCCGTCTCCGTAGGCGCCCAGGTTTTTTGAAGGGAAGAAGGAGGTGGCTCCCACATGTCCGATGGCCCCTGCCTTCTGCAGGCGACCGTCGCTGAACAGGTAGTTGGCGCCGATGGCCTGGGCGTTGTCTTCTATGAGGAACAGATCGTGTTCGCGGGCAATCTCCAGCAGTGTCTCCATATCCGCACATTGCCCGAAAAGATGCACCGGGACGATGGCCCGGGTCTTGGGCGTAATGGCTTTGCGGACCGCTTCCGTATCGATGTTGAAGGTGTCCGGCTCCACATCCACCAAAACAGGGGTCAGGCCAAGCAGGGCGATGACCTCAACGGTGGCGGCGAAGGTGAAATCCGCAGTGATCACTTCGTCCCCGGGTTTCAGCCCGAGGCCCATCATCGCAATTTGCAGGGCATCCGTCCCGTTGGCGCAGGGAATCACGTGTTTAACCCCAAGGTAGGCTTCCAGGTCTTCCTGAAATGCTTTTACCTCGGGCCCGTTGATAAAGGCAGCGGATTCCAGGATGCTGTCAAAAGACTTCCTGACTTCTTCGCGTATATCCGCATACTGGCCCACGAGGTCGACCATTTGAATTTTTCGCATAGGTGTGCGTTGTCATCGCAAACTTACAAAATTCGGACCCCTCGGACAATGGAATTCCAAAAGAACCGTAATTTAGCCCAAAACCCGCTGCCGTTGTATTTCCTGTATGACTTGGCTGTTCGCCTGGCCTCGGTCTTTCTCCATATCCCGGCCGTATTCTCGCCCAAAATCCGGAGTTTCCTCAGGGGGCGCCGGGGGGTGATGGGTTACCTTGAATCCTTCCGGGAACCCGGCCGGCCGCTGATCTGGATGCACACGGCTTCCCTGGGGGAATTCGAGCAGGGACTGCCGGTCCTGGAGCGGCTCATGGTCGCCTATCCCGGCCATCAGTTCCTGGTGACCTTCTTCTCCCCTTCCGGATATGAGGTGAAAAAAGGGAAGGTGCCCGGGGCGGGCACCTGCTACCTCCCCCTGGATACGCGGCAAAACGTCCGGGAATTCCTGGATGGCGCCCGGCCGGATATCGCCCTCTTCGTAAAGTACGAGGTCTGGCCCAACTTCTTTGCCGGCCTTCGGAGCCGGGATATCCCGCTCGTTTTGTTCTCTGCCCGGTTCCGGGAGCGTCAGGTATTCTTTCAATGGTATGGCGGATTGATGCGGCGGGCCCTCCAGGGGGTGCGGCAATTTTACGTCCAGGATCCGTTGTCTTCATCCCTGCTAAATGATATCGGGATCCACCGGATTGCCGTCTGCGGGGACACGCGCCTGGACCGGGTCATGGAAATCCGGAGCCGCGACAACCGCCTGGACTTTATGGAGGCATTCGTCAAAGGGCGGAATTGCCTGGTTGCCGGCAGCACCTGGCCGGAGGACGAAAAAGCCATCCTTCCTTTTGTCCGGGCCCGGGCCGGGGCCACCTGCTGCGCGGTGATTGCCCCGCACAAAACGGATTCGAAAACCGTGGGTGAACTGATGAAGCGACTGGGCAGTGGGGCGGTAACCTACAGCGAGTGGTCCAAACGTCTGGAGGAGGCCGGGGGATTAGCCTCTGGCAAGTCCGGGGACACCCCCCGGGAACCCGGTCTCCCCGCCGGTGAAAACATCCTGGTGATCGACACCATTGGCCTATTGACCCGGATCTACAGCTATGCAGACCTGGCCTATGTGGGGGGCGGATTTGCCACCGGCCTGCACAACACGCTCGAACCGGCCGTCTTTGGCATTCCCGTCCTGATCGGGCCGCGCTATGCCGGGTTCCGGGAGGCGGAGGCACTGGTGGAAGCCGGAGGCATCCTCCCGGTGGCCGGGCCCCTGGAGTTTGAAGAAACCGCCGGGAAACTCCTGGACAACGCCACCTACCGCAGGCAAATCGGCGCGATCAACCGGGACTACATCGATAAAAATGCGGGCGCCAGCATCCAAATCCTTGCCGGGATCCGTAAATTGATTGGATAACCCCTTATCTCCATGTTTCGAATTGCTGCACGCCTGGCCCTGGCCGGCCTCTTGCTGATATTCCTGGGCTGCTTCCCCGACCTGCGCGAGAAGTCCCGCCGTGCGGACGAGGAAAACGCCGCCCCTGCGGCTCCGGATACGGCCGGGTTGCGCAACCGGCAAAAAGAACGGGATACACCCGGGCCGCCCCGAAAGGCCAAGGACACCCTCCGGCCTCGTATGGCTCTTGTTTCCGGCCGTTAACACCAAGGGGGAAATTTTCACGCTGAACGGGACTGCCAGGCAGCGGCTGGAGTGGGGAATGAACCTGCACGGCGCTGAGCCTTCACGCGCTTTAACCGCAATTTTTCTGTAGTTTTACCGGTATTGACCAAACAAATATCGGCGATGGATTCCAAAATCTTTAAAATATCCCTGATTGCGGCCCTGGCCGGTTTCCTCTTCGGCTTCGACACGGTGGTGATCAGCGGGGCGGAGAAGAAATTGCAGCTGCTCTGGGAAACTTCGGATGCCTATCACGGCACGGTAGTAATCGGGATGGCCCTATTCGGAACCGTGATCGGGGCGATCTTCGGCGGTTTCCCCACCAACCGGTTTGGCCGGAAGCGCACGCTCATCTGGATCGGGGTGCTGTATTCTGTATCCGCCATCGGATCGGCCCTTTCCAACGACCCGGTTACCTTCGGGATATTTCGTTTCCTGGGCGGGATCGGCATCGGGGCGTCTACCGTGGCAGCCCCCACCTATATCTCGGAAATTGCACCGGCAGACCAACGGGGCCGGCTGGTGGGCATGTACCAGTTCAATATCGTATTCGGCATCCTGGTGGCCTACTTTTCGAATTACCTGTTAAACGGCATAGGCGACAACGACTGGCGGTGGATGGTGGGCGTGGAGGCCTTTCCGGCCCTTATCTACACCGCATTTGCCTTTGGCATCCCAAAAAGCCCGCGTTGGCTGGTCACCCAACACCGTGAAGAGGAAGCTGCAGGCATACTGGAAAAGCTCGGCCTGAAGTTATCGGTGGGCGACATCGTCAGGGACCTGGAAGCGAATGTACAGGCAGGGGCCGAAACGATATTTATGAAAAAATACCGCTTCCCGCTGCTGCTGGCATTCCTCATTGCCTTTTTCAACCAGTTTTCCGGGATCAATGCATTTCTGTACTACGCCCCCAGGATCTTTGAGCTGGCAGGCCTTGAAGAGAGTACGGCCCTGCTCAGCAGTATTGGCATCGGGGTGACCAACCTGGTTTTTACGCTTTTGGGCATTTACCTTATCGACCGGCTGGGCAGGCGGACGCTCATGTACTACGGATCCTTCGGCTATATCGTCTCCCTGGCTTTGGTGGCGGCTGCCTTCTTCTTTAACTGGACCGGGATGGCCGTCCCCATTTTCCTCTTTGTATTCATCGCCTCCCACGCCATCGGTCAGGGGGCGGTGATCTGGGTATTTATCTCGGAAGTCTTCCCGAACCACCTGAGGGGCTCGGGCCAATCCTTTGGCTGTTCGGTCCACTGGGTCCTCGCATGGCTCATCCCTTCTTCGGTACCCTTCCTGATGTCGTGGATCGGGCCCGCCCCGGTATTCGGATTTTTTGCCTTTATGATGGTCCTGCAATTGTTATTCGTCCATTTCATGATGCCGGAGACCAAAGGAATCTCCCTGGAGGAACTCAGCAAACGCCTTCTGCGCAAATAAGGCCTGTTGCCGGAAAATCGCCTGCTGCTGGAATAGCCCGCATGCCATCGGCTGCCGCCGAGTGGGTGCCGGGTTCTTGATGATTTCCCAAAGAAATGCCGGGTTCCGCCGAATGAAATACCGGGTTCCGGACCTGTCTGTTGCGGGAAATTTCGCCGGGAAATATGGGAAACCGACCCTATGGGCGTGCTGGCATGTACCGAATGTTAACAAATTGTGACTCAATCCATTATTTTTCAACAGCGTATTGTTTTTGGCGAAAAAAATCCCTTTTTTTGTGCCCCATAGACAAATGGTATCCTTTTGTCGATGAAATACAGGTGATACTTTCCCCCATTCACCGCTTTAACGAACCATTCATGTAACCCCACCATGCACGAACGTTTCGCCATAGCGATCCTATACCTTCTTATTAACCCCACAAACACATCAATTTCATGAGCGTGAAAACTACCCTAATGCTCTTTTTGGGCATTTTACTATCGTACAACATGTCGGCCCAATGCAGCGGCGCCACATTTGAAGAAGAAAACGGCATCGCCGTAATCCAGGCAGAAAACGTGAATCTCACGGGTGCCTGGCGACAGCAGTCCGGCAATGGTTCCACGGGCAATGGCTATATCACCTGGACCGGGTCCCAATCGTTTCAAACACCCGGGACCGGTACCATTCAATATACCGTCAGAATCAACAATCCCGGAACCTACCGGTTTAAATGGAGAAGTCGTGTCGGCGAAGGAAACAGCAGCACCGAACACAACGATACCTGGCTGCGGATCCAGAACGTCAATGATTTTTACGGCCTGCGCGGCAATAGCCGGGTTTATCCCCGGGGATCCGGAAAATCACCTGCGCCGGAAGGTGCCAGTTCCAATAACTGGTTCAAGATTTATATGAACAATCTGGGCTGGGACTGGAGAACCGTGACCAGCGATTTCGATGCCCATGATGTCTATTTTCAGGTGAACAGTCCGCGAGTAATTACCATCCAGCTGTCCGCAAGGTCCCGGAACCACTTTATCGACCGGATGGTCGTCTATAAAGAGAATCAATATTCGGAGGCGGCTTCTGAAAGCCTCTCCCGTGCCCAGACCATCTGCGACGGCAGCAGCAACCCACCCCCACCCCCACCACCCGATGGAGGCGGAGATGACAACAACGCGCCGACGGTCAACATCACCAACCCCGATAACGGTGAGAGTTTCGCAGCAGGTAGCAGCGTAACCGTTCAGCTGAATGCCAACGATTCGGACGGCAGCATTGCCCAACACCAGATCTTCCTAAATGGAAACCTGGTGGACACGGACGGTGCAAATTACACGCCCTATACGATCCAGAATCTCGCCAGCGGGAATTATACCATCCGGGCGCTCGTTACCGATAACGACGGGGCCACAGATGATGCCACAGTAAGTATTTCCGTGGGTAGCGCACCCCCACCCTCCGGTGGAGGTGGCGATGATGGCGGCGACGAAGACCCGCCTGCTTCAGACGGCGCCATCGAAAGTCTGACCCTGGTAAATACGGCGAACAACGCCAATATTGCCAACATCACCAACGGCCTGACGCTGGACAAGTCCAACCTGCCGGCCAACCTGAGTATCCGGGCTAATACGAGTTCGGCCTCCATAGGCAACATCAATTTCACCCTGTCCGGCCCGATCAATCAGTCTAAAACGGAAGGGGACGACCCATACTACCTATTCGGGGATATCGGGGTGGACCCGATAGGCCGGAATTTTCCTCCGGGAACGTATAGCATCACGGCCCAGGCCGTGAACGGCAACACGCTGAGCTACAACTTTACAATTACCGACAATGGCGATGGCGATGGCGGTGGCGACAACCCTCCCCCGCCACCACCTTCCGGAGACAGCGGCGTGGTTCGCCTGGTATTGGTCAATGCAGCCAACAACACGGAAATTGGCGTGCTCACCCCGGGCATCGAGCTCAATGCGGACGACCTGCCCAACAGCCTGAGTATCCGGGCAGACACCGACCCGGTAGACGTGGGCAATGTCCTCTTTGATCTGTCGGGCCCTATCAGCAACACTCAGAATGAAGGCCTCGCCCCGTACTATGTATTCGGCGATATCGGGGTGGACCCGGTTGGCCGGTCCTTTCCCAACGGGAATTATACTGTTACGGCGAACCCGTCTACCGGGCAAACCCTGAGCCTGTCGTTCTCGATTGTTTCAGGTGGGGGCAGTACGCCGCCCCCTGCGGACGACGATGTCACGTTTACCCTAATCGATGCCAATTCGAACCAGGTGGTCCGGAACCTGACCTCCGGGACAAATATCAGCAGTCCTTTTGACCGGAATATCCGGGTGACGACTACGGCGTCAGGGGTGGAAAGCGTTTTGATGGTCCTGAATGGGGCGCAAAATCGCACCCAGACTGAGAATCTGGCCCCCTATGCCCTCTTTGGGGATAACGGAGGCAATTACAACGCAAATGACTTCCCGAATGGCAGTTATACGCTGACGGCAACATTCTATGCAGGCCCGAACGCAAGCGGCAGCGTGATAGCACGCGAAACGCTCTCATTCACAACCTCGGGCAACAACACCAGCGGGAAAACGAGCGGAGTATTGACCAAAACCATCGCCTACCCGAATCCCGTACAGGGGCGCGAGGTAAACCTGAAGTTTCCGATCCCCAAAAACAACCCATTGGAATACCGGCTGATTTCGTCCGGCTTCCAGGTGCTGGGTACGGGTACCATGGATGCCCAGGGCAGCGATGAGACCAATGTGTCCATCCAGTCGCTCGAACAGGCGCCGTCCGGAATCTACTACCTGATCATTACCGACGGTGTCATTACCGAGTCGGTCAAGATCATCAAAGAGTGACGGGCTAGTTGCCAGCTCATATAAAACCCCCGGTTTCCCGGGGGTTTTTTATTTCCAACGGTTACGGCCGCACTATCTGAAGGAGCCGGCCCGCTCCGTGTCCCAAATACACTTCCACGGGGATTATCGGATGTTTGTCGATTTCAGCCGGGGCCGAAGCTGCTATTGCCCTGTAATTTAGTATCTTGTTGGAAACACTTTATGATTATGGAAGATCAAATATCTGTGGGGACACGATTCCTGAACGGCTTCCTGACCGTGATGGTGGTGCTGCTCGTACTGGTACTCGGTGCAGTAATCATCTCCCTTATCCTGGCAGCCTTCGGAGTTTTCTGACATCTCCGGACCAATACCCTGATTGTAGAAACCTGTGGAGCGTTAAACGTTTCCGGCCATCCCCCAGTGTAACATCCGGGGGTTTTTTTTTGGTTTTTTCTGATAAATCATCAGGTTGCCAGCACGTTGCCCGGATGGTTTGTGCCCATATTTTTTGCACATGCGAACACGATTGTTTAACAAATAGGCGACATTACAAGGGTAATCATCAAAAGCAACCTCTATGAAATCTATTCTCTGGCTCGTAGCCGTTATCTGTATTATCGCATGGCTCCTCGGCCTGCTCGGAATCATCCCCGGACTGGGGACCAGCAGCCTGATCCACGTATTGCTCGTAATTGCAGTGATTGTAATCCTTTACAATATTATCTCAGGACGTAAAGCACTATGACCGGGGGAAGCACCAAACGCGAGATCAAGTAGCCCTGAAACCAAAAAACCCCTCTGTCCGGAGGGGTTCTTTTTTGTACAGGTGAGAGGACTCGAACCTCCAAGCCTTGCGGCACTAGTACCTGAAACTAGCGTGTCTACCAATTCCACCACACCTGCATCCCGGGTAAGTCCTTTTCAGGACCCGGTCCGATTTCACTTAAATCGGGTGGCAAATGTACTGTTTTTTGAAAATGTGAACAAAGAAATTTTTCTTTTCCCGGGGTAACCCGGTATTTTTTTTCAACCTGCCCAATCCTGCACGTCACAAAACAGATATCGCGTATATTTATTCACATATGAAAATCTACAACACCACCGCCGGACCCGTTGCCGATGAGAACGGTTCATTTTTTCTGTTAGACGCCGCCTGGGACGCCCTGGCTTCCCATACGGCTCCCCGGCAGAAGGCAGCCGAACTCCTGAGGAGCGCAACGCCTGCAGACAATCCGCTCGGATCCCCCCAAACGCTTTTGCCCCCGATAGGCCGGCAGGAGGTCTGGGCATCCGGGGTAACCTACTACCGGAGCCGGAGCGCCCGGATGGAGGAATCCCGGGACGCGGGGGGCGGCTCATTCTACGACCGGGTCTACGAGGCAGACCGGCCCGAATTGTTTTTCAAGGCGGCTCCCTATCGCGTGACTGGCGACGGAGGGGCCGTGCGGATCCGCAAGGATTCCGGGTGGGACGTCCCGGAGCCCGAACTCACGCTGCTCCTGAACCCGATGGGTGCCATTACCGGCTACACCATCGGAAATGACATGAGTTCCCGCAGCATCGAAGGGGAAAACCCGCTTTACCTGCCCCAGGCCAAGTCCTATGACGGATCCACAGCCCTTGGGCCCTGCCTCTACCTGCCGGAGTCCCCCCTCCCCGGGGATACGGAAATAAGGATTGTCATCTTGCGCAACGGGTCGGAGGCCTTTGCGGGGCAGGTGGAGATTTCGCAGATTAAGCGGTCGTTTGAGGAACTGGCCACCTGGCTGTACCGCGAAATGTCCTTTCCCTATGGGTGCTTTTTGATGACGGGTACGGGAATTGTCCCCCCGAATGACTTCTCGCTGAAGCCCGGAGACGAAATCCGTATTACCATCCCGCCCATCGGGACGCTGAGCAACACGGTGGCAGGCAACTGAACCCGGCTCCCCGGGGAACCGCCAGGGAATTCGCGGCCGGGGTTGCCCGGGATCGCCCTGAGGCAGGAGGCAGCCCGCAGTACAGCTCCGGCTACTACACCTTCAATTCCCAGCCTTTCTCGTAGGAACGGCCCCAGGACTGCATCGCTTTTTCGCTGTTGAACACCTTCCCGGTTGCAGGATCTACCGTCAGGTCGTGGCCGGCATCCTGGGCCATGTTCCCCAGGTGGCACAGCATGGTGGATTTACTCGCATCGTCTATGGGTGCGGCCAGGACATCGCCCTTGCGGATGGCGTCGAAGAAGTTGGCCACATGGGCCACATCCAGGCTTCCGATCCCCTGGGTGTCCGTGGTGGCGCTGAGTTCGGGCTCAAACTCAAACTGTACCGGGTTCCCGCCCAGGTCGTACCGCTTGTAGTAATTCCGGCTGAGCTCAATGGTGCCCTTGTCCCCGTAAATGGTAATCCCACGGCCGGGTCGCTCGGGTTTCATCATTCCCCGGCTGTGACCCGTCCAGGTGATGAATTTACCCCCCGCAAACTCAAAAGTGGCCTGCTGGTTATCCGGGAACTCCCAGTCGTCGTCATAGGTGAATTTTCCGCCGAACGAGCTGACCCGTTGCGGCAGGTCTACCCCGAGTGCCCAGCGGCAAATGTCGATTTCGTGCGTGCCGTTGTTGTGGATCTCCCCCGTACCCCAACGACGGAACCAATGCCAGTTGTACGGGTGTACGTTGTCCCGGTAGGCCGTTCGCGGGGCAGGCCCCTGCCAGAGCTCCCAATCCAGGGTATCCGGAACGGGAATTTCCCTGCCGGTTCCGATAGACCCCCGGTTGTTCGAATAATAGGCTTCCCCTTTGTAGACATTCCCGATAACGCCCTTTCGGATATCGTCGATTGCCTGGATGGAGGTTTTGGCCGAACGTTGCTGGTTGCCCATCTGAACGACCTTGCCGTATTTCTTTTGCGCGGCCACCAGCATCTCGTTTTCCGCCGGGTTGTGGCTGCAGGGTTTTTCCACATAGACGTGCTTGCCTGCCTGCAGGGCCATGATCGCCATGGGGGCGTGCCAGTGTTCGGGGGTGGCGATAAAGACTGCGTCCACCTCCGGGTCGTCCAGGATGCGACGGAAGTCCTTTTCCACCTGGGGTACGGATCCAAGCCGTTTCTCGCACCAGGCGTTGTGTTCCTCCAGGATGCTGTCATCCACATCGCAATTGTATTTCAGGATGGCATCCGGGTAGGCGTTGATGGCCAGCACATGCGCCTTGCCCCGGCTACGGATGCCGATACAGGCGCACACCACTTTTTCATTCGCCCCCAGGATTCCCGACAGGCCGGCCTGGGGGAACAGGGATGCATGCAGGCCAAGGGCTGCGGCCGATGCGGAGGTTGTACGTATAAAATCTCTTCGAGTTGCCATGGATTCTCAGTTTAGTGTTTTGATCTTGATGTTCCGGAAACTTACCCGGTTGCCGTGGTCCTGCAGCAGGATATGCCCGCGCCCGGCTTCCCCGAAGCCCGGCCAGATTTTGTATTTGCTTTCCGATACCAGCTGGCGGTAGGCGTCGCTGCCTCGCTCGTATTCCAGCACTTTCACCCCGTTGAGCCAGTGTTCCACATGCCCGTCCCGCGAGAGGATCCGCGCCGTATTCCACTGCCCGATCGGGTTGACGGGCTTGGCGGGGTCCGCCCGGATCAGGTCGTACAGGGAGGCCATGGTCCGGCTACCCTCGTGGTTGCCCAGTTTGGCATCCGGGTGGCGCTCGTCGTCCAGGATCTGGTATTCCAGGCCGATGGCCGAGCCTTCCCCTTTGTTCAATTCGGTGTCCACATAGTATTTGATGCCGCTATTGGCACCTTCGGTAATCCGGAAATCCACGCGGAGGTCAAAATCCCCGTACAGCGAATCGGTGACGATATCGCCCCCTGCCTCGGATTCGCCTCCGCCGGATGCCAGAACGGTCAACACCCCGTCTTCGATTTCCCAGCCGTAATCCGGGAAGTCTTTAAGACGGGCCCCGTGCCAACCTTCCGTCGATTCCCCGTCCCAGAGGAGCTGCCAGCCATCCTCCTTTTCGGCCTGCGTCAGGTTGTTTTTGGTGACCACCGGTTCCAGGGGCGTATCCCGGGAATAAGCACGTGCCAGGCTGTCCGTCAGAATCCGGATATCCCTCCAGATAATTTCCGTCCCGGCCTGTGCGTCGTCCCCGATGCTGTGAACCTGCAGGGCGATAAAGCCTTCTGAGGTTTTGTCGTCTATCAGGTGGGCAGCGGGCACCCCGTTAATCCAGGTCTTCAGCGTATCGCCGATCGCTTCGATCCGGTAGTGGTTCCAGTCGCCCTGCCGGAATGCCGCCTGGGCGTCCGGGTTGTCGGTAACCGGGACGAGCCAGCCGCGGCGCGCCTCATCGTAAATCCCTGCGCTCCAGCCCCGGTCGGAAGGGTCGATTTCAATCTGATACCCGTGGACCCGCCCGTCCATATAATAGTCGTGGCTGTTGCTGCGTACCTGTATCCCGGAATTCATCGTGGAGTCCACCAGGTATTCCAGTTCCAGGATGAAGTCTTCGTACAGCTGCTCGGTGGCCATGAAGGAATTCGGCGTGTCGTGGACGGTGGTTCCCACGATGGCCCCGTCCCGTACGGCGTACTCGGCCTCCCCCCCGAGCTGGGTCCAGCCGGAGAGATCTTCCCCGTTAAAGAGTTCCTGCCAGGGGGTATCGTCTTCGGGTCCGCCCGCGCAGGCCGCCAGCAAAAGGAGTGCCGATAACACGGCTGCCGGATGCGTCATTCTGATGCGATTCATTGGTTGCATTGATTTTGGTTGTTTATATTCTTCTAATTGATCAATCCTTTTGGGTCGGCCGTTTTTTATCCCGGCAACATCTGCCTGCGCGGCCTACAGGTCAAAAAGCGATGGCAGCCACAGGCTGAGTTCCGGGATATATGTCACCAGGAACAGGGCGATGATCATGGCCACAAACAACGGCAGCAGGGGTCGGACCACTTTTTCGATACTGGTTTTGGCAATCCCTACGCCCACAAACAACACGGATCCCACCGGGGGCGTGCACAGCCCGATACACAGGTTCAGGATCATGATGATTCCGAAATGCACCGGGTCGATCCCCAATTTGGTCACCACCGGTAAAAAGATAGGGGTAAATATCAAAACCGCCGGGGTCATATCCATAAAGATGCCCACCAGCAAGAGGATCAGGTTAATCAGGATCAGGATGGCCACCTTATTGTCGGTAATGCCTAGCAGCCCTTCGCTGATTTCCTGGGGGATGTGTTCATAGGAAAGCGCCCAGGACATGCTCATGGACGCGCCGATAAGCAGCATGACAATAGCCGTGGTTGCCGAGGCGTCCAGGGCGATACGGGGCAGGTTGTCCAGGGTGATTTCCCGATACACCAGGCCCAAAACCAGACTGTACAGGACGGCAATGGCGGAGGCTTCGGTAGCCGTAAAAATCCCGGCCACAATCCCCCCGATTACCACCACCAGCAGCAAGAGGCTTGGCACGGCATCCAGGAATGTCCGGAAAACCTGCCCGACGCTGCTGCGCTCCCCGGTCCGGTATCCCTTTTTCCGCGCCCAGGCCCAGGCGACGACCATCAGGAAAAAACCCGTCAGGATGCCCGGGATATAGCCGGCAAGGAAGAGGGCGGCAATGGATGCGCCCCCGCTGGCCAGGGAATAGACAATCAGGATATTACTGGGCGGGATCACCAGGCCGGTGGTAGCCGAGGTGATATTCACGGCCGCTCCGAACTCCCTGTCGTACCCCTGCTTTTCCATTTCCGGCCCGAGCATGGTTCCCATGGCTGAAGCGGAGGCCAGGGCCGAACCCGCAATGGCCCCCATGAGCATGGCGGAAATAATATTTATAAGTGCCAGCCCCCCTGGCAAGGCCCCCACCAGGGTTTTGGCAAAGTCGATCAGCCGGCGGGCAATGCCGCCCCGGTTCATGAGTTCCCCGGATAGGACAAAAAACGGAATGGCCAGCAGCGCAAAACTGTCCAGCCCGGCCGCTATTCGCTGGGAAACGGTCGTTAGGGCCGGCAGCATCGGGATACTCACCAGGAGCGTGAGCGTGGCGGAAACGACGATGCTCCAGGCCACGGGCGTTCCGATGGCCAGCAGGCAGATAAAACTCAGGATGAGGACAAGCAGCGGGATATATTCCATGGTTCAGTGCCTTAACAGGTCGTGGGATTTATAGTAGATAACGATCAGGCCGCTGAGCGGGATCACCAGGTAGACGTATGCCAGCGGCAGGCGGAGGGCCGGGGAGTATTGTTCCAGGACATAGGTGACAAAGACCAGCCGGCCACCCCCGATAACCAGCCCGAAAAAACAAAAGAGCAGGATAATCCAGTTCACCGCCTGCCGCAGCCGGCGTTGCGTCCCGGGTTTCGCCCGGCGGGGGAGGATGTCGATGGCTACGTGCCCGTTCTTCCCGGCCACATAGGCGGCGCCGAGCACCCCGAGCCAGATCATCAGGTAGCGGGCAAGCTCATCGGTAAACGAGCTGGGCGTTCCCAATACGTACCGGCTGAAGACCTGCCAGAGCACGTTCAGCACCATGGCCGTCATGATAAGTATCAGGGCGGAGGCGAGTAACCGGTCCAGGCGTTGGCGAAAGGTCTTCATTGCTGAAATTCTTTGATTTGACGGATGAGCCGGCCCAGGGTGGTATCGGCCTCGTAAAGCCGGTAAGCCTCCCGGGACCCTTCGGCAAAGGGCCGTTTGTCCGGACGGGATATTTCAACCCCGGCCGCCGCGACCTTTTCGAGGGCTTCCGCCTCTGCCAGGGCCCACAATTCGCGCTGGTAGGCAATGGAGTTATCCGCTGCTTCCCGGATCCAGGCCTTTTCCTGCTCGTTCAGTTGGTCCCAGAACCGGGTACCCGCAATCAGTACGTCCGGAGAGAAGGTGTGCTCATCCAGGGAATAGTACTTACAGACCTCGTAGTGCCTGGCCAGGTAGAAACTCGGGGGGTTGTTTTCGGCGGCATCTACCACCCCCTGCTGCAGGGCCGTGTAGAGTTCCCCCCAGGAAATCGGGGTTGGGGCACCCCCCATGCTGCGGATCATGTTGATGGCCGTAACGCTTTCCATCACCCGGACTTTTTTGCCCACCAGGTCATCCGGATGGGTAATTGGCTGGTCCATGGCGTAAAAACTCCGGAAACCGGCATCGTAAAACCCAAGGCCCTTCAGCCAGAATTCCAGGCCGTCGTCCAGGAGTTCCTGCCCTATTGGGCCGTCCAGGATCTCGAAGGCCGCCTCCCGGTCGCGAAACAGGTAGGGCAGCCCGAGGATCCGGGTTTTGGGCGCAAAGTTCTCCAGGGTGGCCGCCGATACCTTGGTCATGTCCAGGGTGCCGATCTGCAGCAGTTCCAGGATTTCCCGCTCGCTACCCAGTTGCTGGTTCGGGAAGATTTCCATCCGCAGACGCCCCCCCGACAGCCGCTCGAGGTCCTCCCCCATCCGCACCATGGCCAGGTGGACGGAGTGCGTGACATCCAGGCCGTGGGCCAGGTGGATGGTCCGCCCGGGGGGTCCCTGCCGGCAGCCGGCCAACACGAGGCAGAGGCCGGCCCCAATCAGGAAGGCTCGAATGGTTTTCAGGGATGTGCGTTTACGGTTCACTGGGGCGGATGCATTTGTTTTAAAAATCAAAATACGCCTTGGCATTGAAGTAGCAGATGTCGCGGACGATTTTTCCCAGAAAGTCGGTGTCGTCCGGTAAACGGCCCCGTTCGATATCCGCCCCCAGCAGGTTGCAAAGCAGCCTGCGGAAATACTCGTGCCTGGGGAAGGAAAGCAGGCTGCGGGAATCCGTCAGCATCCCCACAAAACAACTGAGCAGGCCCATGTTCGACAGGGCATCCAGCTGCCGCTCCATCCCCTGGAGCTGGTCGTTGTACCACCAGCCGGAACCGAACTGGATCTTCCCCCGGATACTGCCGTCGTTGAAATTGCCCGCCATGGTGGCGAAAACCTCGTTCCAGGAGGGGTTCAGGTTGTAAAGGATGGTCTTTGCCAACTGGTCCGACCGGTCCAGGTGGTCCAGAAAGCCCGCCAGGCCGCGGGCCTGGGGGAAGTCCCCGATGGAGTCGAAACCCGTATCCGGGCCCAGGGTCTCCCGCATACGCGTGTTGGTATCCCTCAGGGCGCCCAGGTGGAACTGCTGCACCCAGCCGCGGCTGTGGTATTGCCGGCACAGGTGGCTCAGGGTCGCAAATTCGAAATAACGCATCTCCTGCGGCTCTGGGACACGCCCGGCCTGGACATCCCGGAAAAGTTTCTCGATGTCGCAGTAGGGGGTGGCGAAAAAAGCGAGTTGTCCCAAACCGTGATCGGCAATCCGGCAACCCTGTTTGTGAAAATACGCCAGGCGCGCGTCCAGGGCCTGCAACAAATCGGCGTAATTGCGGATGCTCATCCCGGCGGCCGTCTCGAGCCGGTCCAGGTAGCGGCTGTACGCCTTCGGGTCGCCGATGGAATAGGCGGCATCCGGCCGGAAGGCCGGCAGCAGTCGCGGGCCGGTTTTAAGGGATTGCGCCTGACGGTGAAACTCCAGGGAATCGACCGGGTCGTCCGTGGTGCAGACCACTTCTACCCGCATCCTGCCCAGCAGACCCCGGGCACTATGCGAAGGTTGCCGCAGCTGGAGGGATGTCTGCTCGTAGATGTCCCGTGCGTTTCGCTCGTCCAGCAGGTCGGTAATCCCAAAATATCGCTGGAGCTCCAGGTGGGTCCAGTGGTACAAGGGGTTTCGTACGGTTTGCGGGACCGCCCAGGCCCATTTCATAAACTTCTCCTCGTCCGGGGCGTCCCCCGTGATATATTCCTCCCCGATCCCCAGGGTGCGCATGGCGCGCCATTTGTAGTGGTCGCCCGAGAGCCAGGCCTGGGTACTATTTTCGAAATTATGGTCCGTGGCAATTTGCCGGGGGGAAAGGTGGTTGTGGTAGTCGATGATCGGCAGGTCTGCGGCGTAGTCAAAATACAGCGTACGGGCCTGGGGGGATTCCAATAAGAAGTCTTCCCGGATAAAGGTCATGGTTGTTTGTTCAGTTTGGCAGGGGGGCCACCGGCCATTCGGCAACTCAGTCACCCGGCTGCATAGCCACGTGTACTTCAGACACGTTTTACTAAAATAGGAAAAGTCGGGGAGGAAGCAACGGGGGTCCGCCGAAAATTCCGTGTCGCTGGCGGCCGGCCACCCCGTAACGGGATATCGGGCTGGCTTTGGGGTGATTTCCCTACATTTAGATACACAAACCACCACCCAACATGCGAATTTCCCGATTTCCGAAGCCTATGGGCCGGTTGCCGAAAAGAAACATCGGCCGGCAACTACTGGCCACCGTCCTTTTCCTTTTGGCGAGCGGTTATGCCCTGGCCCAGCCGGAAGTTGCAGAAAGCCGCAATCCGCTATCCGCGAATGCGCCGATGCGCGTGGGGGTGGCCAGCCTGACCCACGGGCATGTGAACTGGGTATTTTCAAGCGCTGCCCGGGGGGATATCGAAATTGCCGGAATCGCCGAGCCCAACCGGGAAGTGGCCCGGAAATATTGCGAGCAGTACGGCTACCCCACCGATCGCGTCTACGAGAGCCTCGAGGCCATGCTCGATGCGGAGAACCCCGAGGCGGTTTCCGCCTTCGGCACGATTTACGACCACCTGGACATCGTAAAGGCCTGCGCGCCCCGCGGCATACACGTCATGGTGGAAAAACCCCTGGCGGTGAACCTGGAGCACGCAAGGGAAATGGCGGCCCTGGCCCGGGAAAACAATATCCATCTCCTGACCAATTACGAAACCACCTGGTACGCCAGCAACCACGAGGCGTATCGCAGGGCGGTCGGCGACTCGGCCATCGGGGCCATCCGGAAGATCCGGGTCCGGGACGGGCACCGGGGACCGAAGAAAATCGGGGTGCCGCCGGAATTCCTCGCCTGGCTGACAGACCCGGAGCTCAACGGAGGGGGCGCCCTGACCGATTTTGGCTGCTACGGGGCCAACCTGATCACCTGGCTGATGAACGGGCAGCGGCCCGAAAGCGTCACCGCCATCACCCGGCAATTGCAGCCGGAAAACAACCCGGAAGTGGAGGACGAGGCCATCGTGCTCCTGGAATACCCCGGTGCCGCGGGCATTATCGAAGCCTCCTGGAACTGGCCCATCGGGCGCAAGGACCTGGTGATCCACGGGTTAACCGGGTCGGTGTTTGCGGATAACCGCCACGATTTCCGGGTGCGGATAGCGGAGGGCTATGACGGGTTCCGGGAAGAATCCCTCCGCCTGGAAGAGCGGCCCGCCCCCCTGAACGACCCCTTCCTGTATTTCACCGCCGTCGTGCGGGGCAACATCCATCCCGACCCGATGGCCCTCTCCTCCCTGGAGAACAACCTGATCGTCATGGAAATCCTCGATGCGGCGCGCCGGAGCGCGGAGGCGGGAAAAACCGTTAAACTCCGAACCCGTTCAACCCAAGACTGATAACCGACCTCATCCAACCTGAATCATGTATACAAGACGCAATTATCCACTGCCGATATTCCTGAGATGGACCCGGCGCTATATTATCTTTTTTATAATCATTGCCGTCATCCCGGTCCTGCCCTACCATTTACTGGGGTGGAAATGGCTGCACCTCCCCTGGCTTCCCATCGGGCTGGTGGGTACGGCCCTTGCCTTTATCATCGGGTTTAAAAACAATGCTTCCTATGGCCGGCTCTGGGAAGCGCGAAAAATCTGGGGCGGCATTGTGAACACCTCCCGCTCCTTTACCGCGATGATCAATGACTTTATCACCAACCAATTCGCCGACACCCCGAAAAGCCCCAAAGATTTGCAAGCCATACGGGTTGCCATGGTCCTGCGCCATGTGGCGTGGATGACTTCCCTCCGGCACGCGCTTCGCGTAAAAAAAACCTGGGAAGTCACTACATACAACAAGATTGACCAGAAATATATGGAGCGTATGGAAATCCGCGAGTACACCTATTCCCTGGAAGATGAATTGGAGGGGTATCTTTCCGACGAAGAAAAACGCTATGTGCTCAGTTTGAAGAACAAGCAGTCTGCCTGTCTGAACCTGCAGTCCAAACACCTGGCCGATTTACGGCAAAAAGGGCTGATTGAAGACTTCCGGCATATGGAAATGCAGGGCATGCTCACGGAGCTCTTCACCCTTCAGGGCCAGGCCGAGCGGATCAAAAACTTCCCCTACCCCCGGCAATTTGCCACACTCAATTTATATTTTGTCTGGTTGTTTATCCTCCTGTTACCCTTTGCCCTGATGAGCGAATTCGACCAAATTGGCCAGTCCCTGCTGGAAACCGGGGACCAGAATCCGGTATTTCGGTTTATTGCCCTGAACTTTGTTTGGTTGTCCGTGCCGTTCAGCGTGGTAATTTCCTGGATATTCCTTTCCATGGAGCGCATTGGCGATGTCTCGGAAAACCCGTTCGAAGGGAATCCGAACGACGTGCCCATCACCACCATGTCCCGGGGCATTGAAATCGATATCCGGCAGATGGTGGGCGATGACCCGGAAGCCATCCCCGGGCCCATCCCCGAGGAGTGGGATTCGCAGATGTGATTGTTATTCCTTTCTCGAGGTTTTTCGTCTTGTCAACCAAAAGGCGGGTAGCATTTTGGATAGTCGTGTCGGTTTTTTACAATTAATTATCTGTATGCATATGTACCTTGGGGTGAATTCCTAACAACCGTGCATTATGAAAATTACAGAAATTGCCCCGGATGTATTCCGCATCTCCATCTATATCCCGGAAATGAATTTGCAATTCAATCATTTTCTTATTCGGGACGAACAACCCATGCTCTATCATGCGGGGATGAAACAACTCTTTCCGGTTTTACGAGAGGCAGTAAGCTCATTAATCAACCCGGCCGATATTAAGTGGATTGGCTTCAGTCACTTTGAAGTCGATGAATGCGGAGCCCTTAATGAGTGGTTGCAAATTGCCCCCCATGCACAACCTGTTTGCAGTGAAGTCGGTGCACTGGTAAACATGGGGGATTTTTCAATCCGGCCGGCCCACGCTATGGCTCAGGATGCCATTCTTTCAACAGGCAAGTACCGGTATCGGTTTATCCGCACCCCACATTTGCCACACGGCTGGGATGCCGGGGTTTTATTTGAAGAAACCAATAAAACCCTGCTTTGCTCCGATCTGCTGCATCAGAACGGGGACGTGAAAGAATTAACAGATTCAGACATCCTGGACCTCCATAGTCAATCCTTGCTCGAATTTGAAAATGGTCCGCTAATGGGCTATACCCCTTACACAAAACGGACCGGCTCCATCCTCAACCAGCTGGCAGACCTGCGGCCAACGACACTGGCGACCATGCATGGTTCTTCGTTTAACGGAGATTGCAGACAGACCTTACTCGATTTAGACCAGGTACTGCGGGAAGTCTGGGAAAATATTGCCTGAAAGGACAAAAACGCCCATCAAAGCTTGTCTTGGCTTTTCAGGATTAATAAATTACAGGAATCCCATCCATTATGCACACTATCCAGGAATTCCAGCCTGCCAATCAGTTGGCCCCGTATATTGCCTGCTATTTTACTGGTGAAATGAATAGCCAGGCCTTACCCGAAAGCAGCCTTACCGTAATCCCCAACGGATGTCTGGAATTGATTGTCCACCTGGAGGAAACATATTGCCGCCTGCCTGGGTCGCGGGGCCTTACCGCCACCCCGGACTATATGTTGATCGGGATGTTTTGCCAACCTTACCAGGTTCATTTCAGCCAGAGCGTCACGGTATTTGCCATTCGCTTCAAGCCGGAAGCTCTTTCCATAATCCTTAAGCTAGGAGGCCCGGATATTTTGGAATCCTACGCCGATATAGAACAAATCCTGGACCCCGGATTCCGGGATCTCTGTCACCGGCTTCGGGAGCTGGACACCACTGCTGAGAGGATTGCAATAACTGAAAAACACCTCTTTGCCCTTTTATCGAAGCAGCCGGAAACTTCGAATTATTTTACCAAAGCGACCCAGATATTGCGTCAATCGGCCACCGGCGATCTGAAGGATGTGAGTGCTGAACTCAATATCAGTCAGCGTCAACTCGAACGAAAATTCAAGGAAGTAATGGGCATCTCACCAAAGAAATACCTCAGGCTCCTGAGAATTGGTAAAGTGATGAACGCCATGCAATCTCGCAGTGATTTAAATCTTACAAATGTGGCCTACCACTGCGGGTATTTTGATCAGGCACATTTTACAAAGGATTTTAAGCTGATCACCGGCAGGACCCCAACCGGTTTTCTGCACGACCAGGATGCATATATGTATTTACCCGAAAGCCGGGAATTAAGGTAGGTGCCTATTTGGGTAGTCCCGGGCTATCACGTTCCGGCTAAATTGAGGGCTAATATTAGCAGTACAGTATTCATATGTCCGGATTCCTGATGAACCCAGGTGAATCCAAAATAAAAAAGCCGGCCCCCGAAGAAGCCGGCATCTCCCGTGTGCAGGCGGAGAGACTCGAACTCACACACCTTGCGGCACTAGATCCTAAATCTAGCGTGTCTACCAATTCCACCACGCCTGCAATTCCCTGCCCAAAGGGCAAAAGGTCTGCAAATATAAATCAAATTTCGAATTGCCCGGACAACTTCAGGGCATCTTTGGCTCGGGTAGCCCTTGCCTCACTTGGTAGTCATCGTTTCCACGCCCTTCCAATCGTCCCCGAGGTCCTGGGTGATCAGGTGGGCGGAACGATTCAGGAATAGTTTAGCCGGCAGGTCGTTTTCATGCATCTTGAAGATTCTCTGAAAGGTGACAGCGGCCATGGCAAAATCGCGGTTGAAATAATGGTCCATGGCCTCATCAAAGGTCGGCAGGTGCTGGATCTTGTGGGCCCGTAAATCCTCTGCGTCCCCGTCAATGCATTCATAGAGGTCAATGGGTTTGTTCTTTCCCTTGAGCTGGACCTGGCCGAGATAGCGAAAATCAAAGGCCCCGGGATCGGTGAGGTTTTCCCGGCATTCCTCCGTGAGCAGGATGGAGGCCCCATAGTGCTTTGAAAGCCCCTCAATACGGGCGGCCGTGTTTACCGTGTCCGAGATGATGGCCGCATCCAGGCGCTCACTGTCGCCGGTGATGCCCATAATCAGTTTGCCGTTCTGCATCCCAACCCCCACCTGGACAGGCAGCCGCTTTTTTGCGGCCCGTTCCGCGTTGTATTCGCGCAACAGCTCCTGCATCTGTACCGAGGCATTCAGCGCGCCCTGGGCGCCTTCCGGGAAAAGGGCCATAAACCCGTCGCCGAGGTATTGCATGATAAAGCCCCCGTTTCTGCGGATGATTGGCCCCATCCGGTTGTTAAACCCATTGACGAACAAAAAGTTGTCCCTTGGGCTGATGGATTCCGACAGGGTCGTAAAACCGCGGATATCGGCAAATACGACCGTAACCTCCCGCTCTACGAGGTCGCCGAGCTCCACCTCGGTAATCCGCACTTTTCCCAGGGATTTGATGAACTCCGAGGGGACGAATTTCTGGCTGGCATCGTGGACTTTTCGGATGGCTTCTTCCCGTTCCTTGACTTCCGCAAGCCCCTTCTGGTACAGGTGGGCGCTTTCGATCGCCGTGGCCGACTGCAGCGTAATGGTGGTGAGCAGCTTGAGTTCCGCGGCCGTGTATTCCACGGCATCCTCATGGCCGAGGATCACCATGCCGAGTGTGCGGTGCTTGACCTTGAGCGGGGCGTACATCACCGCCTTCAGGTGGCTCAGGGCCGGATTGGCCGCCACGCGCGAACCCGGGACAATGGCCGACGTCCCCCGACGGATCAACTCCTTGAGAAGTGCTTCCTGGTTCTTGACAAAGGAGCTCCTTTTCGGGTTATCCCCAAAATCCGCCACTTCAATGACCCGGTCCTGCTCGGGGTCATACATCAAAAACAGGCCGTGGGTGGTGTCGATGATCTGGGCCGCCTCCTGCAGGGTAACTTGTGCAATCGATTCCGCATCGATCTTTTCCGAGATCATTTCGCTGAGGCCGTAGATCATGTTTATCTCCCGATACAGCCCGAGGACTTCCTTCCCGATTTTTTTCTTTTCCCATTCTTTGAGAAAAAGGACTTTCAGGGTTTCCATAACCGGCTGTGCATTCTCATCCGCGGAATAGAAGGTCCCGAGAGGTTCCCCGTCGTTCTCCATGGGAATCGCCCGGGAGGCATCGTCCCGCTTTCCCCAAAGCACCTGTCCCTGCGGATCCTCAAAGCAGAAGGTAACACCGAGTTTCTCACAGAGCCCCTCCAGGAGGTTCCGGATGGTGGCGTCCCGTTTGAGGACCTGGCGAAGCGCCTTTTGGGAGGTGGAGAGTTTCATGGTGCGCTGCGGTTTATTTCATCAGGATTTCCTCAGCAATCTCAAACATCTCGTCCGGGTCGAATGGTTTGGTCATGTACTTGTCCGCACCCATATCCAGGCCTTTTTGCCGGTCTACTTCCTGGCCCTTGGCCGTGAGTAAAATGATATAGGTATCGGTGAGCTTTAGTTCTTTTTTGACGCGCTGGCAGACCTCCATCCCGTTCATCTTCGGCATCATCACATCCAGGAAGACCAGGTCGGGTTTCTCCTTCTGGATAATGCTGAGGGCAGCCTCTCCGTTGTCCGCAAACAGCAGCTGGACACCTTCGTCCTCCAGGTCTTCCAGGGTTTGTTCAATCAGCATCCGTATATGGGCTTCGTCGTCGACAATCAATAATTTTTTATTCATATGCGCAGTGGGTTTTTAATTCCGGGGTTACTGGTACACGAAAAACATCACGTTTTCCATCCCCGCTTTCAGTTTCAGTTCTTTCAGGCTTTTTTCGTCCCCGTTCCGGATGGATTTCAGCATGATGATGTCCGGCTTGACTTCGAATGCCATGTCCATGAGGCTGTCCGGATTGGCTTCCATCACCTTATACCCCCGGGCCGAAAGCATATCGCTCAGGGATTTGACGGTAGAAGTGTCCTCGTCAACCACCAGGACCCGTTTATGGGACACCCCCTGTTCCAGGAGTTCATCCACCTCGTGGAACAGCTTCTCCGTATCGATGGGTTTGGTCAGGTAGCGGTCCACTCCAATTCGCAGCCCGCGCTCCTTGTCCTGGACAATAGACAGGATGATAATCGGAATATCCATGGTTGCCGGGTCGTTTTTGAGCACGGCAGCTACGTCGAACCCGTTGATCTCGGGCATCATCACATCCAGGATAATCAGGTCGGGCTTGCTGATTCGCACCATGTCCAGGGCGGCCTTGCCGTTGGCGGCTTCCTTAACCTGGTACCCCGCATCGGAAAGCTCCTGCCGGAGCAGTGAACGGATCGGGGTATCGTCGTCTACCACCAGGATGGTGGCGGATTCCTGGGACTTCACCTGGGAGGAGTGCTTGATTTGCTTCTTGAGGCTCTTGAGGATCCGCTCCAGCTGGATGGGCTGGTCGCTGCCCTCCCCCATCATCGGGATGGAGAAAAAGAAGGTGCTGCCCACGCCGGGTTCGCTCTTCATCCAGATGATCCCGCCGTGGTGTTCGATGATTTCCCGGCAGATGGGCAGGCCCAGACCGGTGCCCTGGGGCTTGTCGGTGAGGGTGTCTCCCGCCTGGCGGAATCGTTCGAATATCTTGTGCTTGTCCTCTTCCGCTATGCCGATCCCTGTGTCCTGGACCTCGACGATCAGCTGGTTCTCCTCCCGGTAGGCATCGATGGTCACCGAGCCTTTTTTGGTGAATTTTACGGCGTTCGAAAGCAGGTTGATCACTACCTGTATGAGTTTGTCCTCATCCCCGTTGATAAGCGGCAGGTCGTCCGGCACGTTCTTTTTAAGTTGCAGTTTCTTCTCCTCAAAGAGGGAGGAAGTGGCAGATACAGCCCGGCCGATCACGTCCTGGAGGAAGATGGGTTTCATGTTCCAGTCCATCCGCCCGGATTCGATCTTGGCCAAATCCAGTACGTCGTTGATCAGCGTAGTCAGGCGCTCCCCTTCGGAAACCACCACATCGAGGTTTTCGCTCACCTGTTTCATGGTACGCTTGATCTTCTGGTCGTCTACCGTAACGGCCGGGAAGATTTTCTCGGTCAACCGCTTGCGGATGATCTTTGCAAAGCCCAGGACCGATGTCAGGGGCGTCCGCAGCTCGTGGCTCACGGTGGAGAGGAAGGCGCTTTTGGCCTCGTTGGCATCTTCCGCCCGGGCCTTGGCTTCCCTGGCCTGTTCATACAGGTCCGCATTGTGCAGGGCCACGCCCACGTTGATGGCGATGGTGGTTAGCAATTTTTTGTCCTCCTGGGTAAAGCGGCTCGCCTGCTTGGTGCTCTGCACGCTCAATACCCCGATGATCTTGTCCTCTACCGGGATCGGCACCCCCAGGTAGGAGATGGCCTGTTTCCCGGTCTGTTTGATCCCGTGTTTGTTGTATTCCGCCATGATATCCGTATCCCGGTTGATCAGCAACGGCTCCCCGCTCTGGATGATCCGGGAGGTGAGGCCTTCCCCGAGTTGCATGGGCGGCATCTCGTCCCCGTCCTGGTATACAAAATTGATTACGTTGGTCTCCTCGTCCAGGATGGCCAGGTAGGTGATGTCCGAATTGAACACGTCCTTCATCTTTTTCCCGACCAACTGGATGAGCGCGTTGAGTTCCAGCTTGTCGTTCAGGGCCTGGGAAACCGAATTTACAGTGGCCAGTTCATTGAGGCGTTGCTGCACTTCCCGGGTGCGCTCCTCCACCCGGTCTTCCAGCACTTTCTGCTGGTTTAGCAGGATGCCGGTACGGGCCTTGACCGCCATCCAGATAATTGCCAGGAACCCGATCAGGTAGAGCGCATAGGCCCACCAGGAACGGTACCAGGGGTAGTCGATGCTAAAGGGAACGGAGGCTTCTTCGGAAATATCCCCGTATACGTTTTGCGCCCGCACTTTGAAAGTATAACTGCCCGGGGGCAGGTTGATATATTCCCGACTGGTCTGGGCCGTCCAGTCGGACCAGTCGTCGTCCAGGCCCGTCAGCCAGGTACTGTATTTCATATCCTTTTGTCCGATAAACAGGGGCGCGGCATACCCGAAGGTCATCGAATTGTTTTCATAGTCGATCTCCAGGTCCCCGGGGTAGGCGATATTGCCGGCGTATAGCAGGGAATCCCCTGACATTGTGATGCTCCGGACGTTTACCTGGAATTCAGGGATGCTCGGCTTATCCAATTGTCCCTGGTAGCGGATCACGCCGCCAGGCCCGGAAAACCAGACTACCCAGTTGCCTTCGGCATCGGGTTCTTCGGGGTAAATTGTAAAAATGCGATTATTCTTGAGTTCCCGGAATGTATCGGTGTTTACCGAAATTTTCCCATCCGCCTTTTTTTCGGCAATCATGATGCCCGCCCCGCTATTAAACCAGTGTTTTCCATCTTCACTGGTGAAACCCTGCGAACCCGGCCGGTCCCAATCGATATACTCCTCAAAAAAGAATTCCTTCTCCTCGAAACGGTCCGTGGATGCATTGTACCCAAAGGTTGCTTCAACCTCCCCGGAGAAAATCACTTTTTCGTCGAAGATTTCGTAGAGCCCCAGGCCGGAATCCGGCAGGCCCTGCTCCGGTCCATAGTAAATCAATTCAGAGTTGTCCAGGTTCATTGCCCCGTTTGATATATCCGGGATGACCTTCAGCACTTCCCCGTCGGAAGTCGTATCCAGCCAGAGGGAACCATCCGGCTCCTCGATGATATTCCCCGTTCCCGCTATGAATTTGGTGGTGGTAGATTCCTCTTCAAGTTGCCGGGTGGTTTCATTGTAGAAAAAAGTTTTCAATCCCGTATTATAGGTTACAAAAATGCGGTTGGGGTCAAAAGTACTTTGCCATAAATACTGAGCCCTGAAATCGTAATTCTGATCGCGTCGAACGTCCCTGAACTTCGTTCCGATGATTTCAATAAGCCCCATCCCATTGGTTGCGACATACAAGCGGTCCCGAAATGTTAAAAAATTGCCCCCCTGCCCGTAGGTCCCCTCAATGGGGCGGACCGTCATGTCCGATTCGTCAAGGTATAAGATTCCCCCGTTGCTGCTCATGTACAGGACACCCTGATGCCGGACAACCTCAAAAACCGTGGTATTGATCCCCATATTGGAATCCAGGGTGGTAAAACTACTGTTCAGGTTCACGTTGGAGATCCCATTGAAGAGCGGAAGCCAGAGTACCCCCCGGGAATCCAGGTACAGGTTTAGTACACTTCCCTCCTGGAGTCCGGTTTCCGATGTGTATTTTTGGAGAAGCTCACCCTCGTGACTAAGGAGATAGGCACCGACATTGTTGGAGTTGATGACGAAACGGCCGTCGTCCAGGGCCAGGCCGGGCAAATAGATTTCCCCATCCATGATGTCGTCAATCTCTGTTTTAAACGGCGTAAAATCCTTCCCGTCATACAGAAAAAACCCCTGGGTCCGCGTCCCGAGGAGGATGCGCTCATCGTCGTATTTGAGAATGGAATAGATGCGCTCCCCGGCAAACTTTTCCCCGTTGGGTAGCAATTCAAATTCGTCCTGGTCATTCAACACGGAGAGTCCGACGTCCCAAATGCGAATGTAGTAGGTGTCATCCACAATCGCACTCACGTGCAGCCTGTGCTCAGACACCAGAACCTTCATCCGGGTGCCATCCCAAATAAATACCTTGTATTCTGTCCAGAAATAAATCCGGCCCTTGAAAGAATCCACAAACCAAACATCTTCGAAGGCCTGATGCTCTTCCGGGAGCTGTTTCACCATGGAAACATACTCGTAGGTACCATTTTCGGTAGCGCTGATATAACCCAGGGAACCAGTGCCGCCCACATAAATAGTACCGTCTTCGCCCTTGGCCAGACTGCGACAGCCGGATTCCGTTTCAATACCTTTCCAATTTACCCCGTCGTATTGCAGGAGCTGGAATTGGTTGGCAAAATACATATTGCCCTGGTCGTCCTCGAGGGCCCACCAGTTAATCGGGGCCCCCTGATAGTCCTGGTAGTTGTAATTGTTGATCATGGGCCGCCCGATCTGTTCCTGGGCGGTAAGGGAATGGCTACAAAAAAGAGATAGGACGGCCAGGCACATCCAGGAGATGGTGCGGGCCGAATGCAGTGGTTTGCGCATGATGGTCGGTTATAAAAGCAGGTTACTCAGGGGGAAGGCCTTAGAAAAATACGAAAAAGTCCGGTATGACGGTCATTTTCCGCAAGCATTTAAGAAACTTCTTTTTCGTAAGTTTGGTTTTAGACAAATTGTAACCCATGCCCTCACCAGGTTCGTATATAGCCGCGCACAAGGAACGCTTTGTGCAGGAACTCCTCCAACTACTCCGACTCCCCTCCATCAGCGCCGACCCGGCATTTTCCCAGGATGTCCTGGAAACTGCAGGTGCCGTAGCCCAGGCATTGATACATGCCGGATGTGACAACGTGGAGGTCTGCGATACCGAGGGATATCCCATCGTTTACGGGGAGAAAATCCTGGACCCGGAGTTGCCCACGGTACTGGTATACGGCCACTACGACGTTCAACCGCCGGACCCGGTAGACCTGTGGGACTCGCCTCCCTTTGAACCGGTGATCCGCGAGACGGAACTCCATCCGGAAGGTGCCATTTACGCCCGCGGGGCCTCTGACGACAAAGGCCAGTTTTACATGCACGTGAAGGCTCTGGAGTACATGATCCGGGAAAATAAGCTCCCCTGCAACGTCAAGTTTATGGTCGAAGGGGAAGAAGAAGTGGGGAGCGTAAGCCTCGAGGAGTTCCTGAAGGCCAACCGGGATAGGCTCTCCAACGACATCATCCTGATTTCGGATACGGGGATGATTGCCCGGGACATCCCATCCATTACCACCGGTCTGAGGGGGCTGTCCTATGTTGAAGTGGAAGTGACGGGGCCCAACCGGGACCTGCATTCCGGCCTCTACGGCGGGGCGGTAGCCAACCCGATCAATGTACTGGCAAAAATGATCGCCTCCCTCCACGATGAAAACAACCGGATCACCATCCCGGGGTTCTACGACAAGGTTGTGGAACTCAGCCGGGAGGAACGCGAGCTGATGGCCGAGGCGCCCTTTGACCTGGAGGCGTATAAAAAAGCCCTGGACATCGATGCGGTGCACGGGGAAGCCGGGTACGTAACCAACGAACGCAACGCCATCCGGCCCACCCTGGACGTCAATGGGATTTGGGGCGGGTATACCGGGGAAGGCGCCAAGACGGTCATTCCCTCCAAGGCATATGCAAAGATCTCCATGCGTTTAGTCCCCAACCAGGACTGGCGGGAAATCATGGATGTATTCACCGCGCATTTTGAGAAAATCGCCCCCCCCGGGGTCCGGGTATCCGTCAAGCCCCATCACGGCGGGCAGGCGTATGTGACACCCATCGATCATATTGGTTACCAGGCCGCCAGCAAAGCTTACGAGGAAACGTTTGGGAAAACACCGGTTCCCCAACGCGGTGGCGGAAGTATCCCCATAGTCACCCTGTTTGAGCAGGAACTGGAAAGCAAGATCATCCTGATGGGATTTGGCCTGGATAGCGATGCCATCCACTCCCCCAACGAACACTTCGGAATCTGGAATTACCTGAAAGGCATCGAAACCATCCCGTATTTCTACCGGTACTTTACGGAAATGTCGCGGGGTTAGAACGGTATCCCCCAAGGCAGGATACTGCCCGGGGATGGGAACCGCACGGGTAAACAGCTACGAGAATTTTTATCCTTTCAATATTATTTGTTCCGGCAGGGGCGGCCCGGGAAAAACATAAACTACATTTGTAGAATTAAAATTATTGTTCTATGTTTGTAGAACAAAATTATCTGCCATGAAACTGTCCCGTACCGAAGAAGCCCTGATGAACCTGCTCTGGGAACAAAAGCAGGCCTTCCTGAAAGACCTGGTAGATGCCTATCCGGATCCCAAACCGGCCCCCACAACGGTGGCCACCCTACTTAAGCGGATGGCGGAAAAAGGATATGTGGCATACAGGACCCATGGCCGCTCCCGGGAGTATTACCCAACGGTGAGCAAGAAAGCCTACTTTGCCGGCCACTTTAACAAGCTCATCGCCAATTTTTTCAACGACAGTACCGCCCAGTTTGCCTCGTTCTTTACCCGGGAGGCCGACCTGAGCCGGGAACAGCTCGAGGAGCTGAAATCCCTCATTGAGGAAGAAATCAAAAAGAAGTAGCCATGGTCACCTACCTGCTGAAAAGTACGGCCTGCCTCCTGGTGTTTTACCTGTTCTACCATTTTGTGCTGGAACGGCAGACCAATCACAGCTTCAAACGCTATTACCTCCTGGCCAGCCTGGTGGCAGGCCTGGTGATCCCGGTCATTCCCATGGTCCGGACCGTTGCCCTGCTCTCGCCTACATTCGTTAACTGGGTGGCAGATGCCGGGGGAACAGAAAATCTTTCGGGGCCTGGCGCGTGGGAGGCAACCGCGCCTGCAATCGGCTGGATGGGTTACCTCCTTGGCGGGTCCCTATTCGGCGTGGCGTTTGTCCGTAACCTCATCCGCCTGGTGCGAAAAACCCGCAAGAACCCAAGACTTTCAGGCCCGGACCACACCAAAGTCCTCCTGAGCCGTAACGAACCGCCACACACCTTTTTCCGGTACCTTTTCCTGTTTGGCCCCGCCTATGAGCGCGGGGAAATCCCGGAAGGGATACTGGCCCATGAGGCAGCGCATATCCGCCAGCGGCACAGCCTGGACCTGTTGTTTATGGAGCTGGCCTGCCTGGTCTTCTGGTTCCATCCGGTCATCTGGCTTTACCGCCGCGCCGTACGCCTGAACCACGAGTTCCTGGCAGACCGGGAAGTCCTCCGCTCCGGGCATTCCCGAAAAGATTACCAGCGCCTGTTGCTGGTCATCACCCAATCATCGAATCAGCCGGCATGCACCCATGCCTTTCATTATTCATCCATCAAAAAACGAATCATCGTCATGAAAAATTCCACTTCACACAGCCGTAAATGGCTCACCTGCCTGGTCCTGCTACCGCTCAGCGCCCTGTTGTTCTTCAGCTTCAGCGACCGGAAAACCGAATACCTGCCTGCCGGGGACATCCTGGAAATTCCCCCGCCCGACACCGCCTTCCCGGAATTGCGGGGTGACGTCCCTGCGGAGTTGCCGGGCGTCTCTGCCCTTTCCGGCGAACCGCGCAGTATTCAGCAAGGGGCCACCCGGGCCGAAATGCGGGAGTACGAACGGCTCGCCCGTAAATACAACGAAATGCTCCGGGGGGACGACATCCATATTATCGGGGATGAAGTGTCCCTGATGAAACAGATCTATGCCAAAATGAGCGACAAACAACGGGCGGATACCGAACCCTTTCCGGAGCTTCCCCCGCCCCCTCCGGCCCCGGACCCGCATCCGGTACCGGCGCCCCATAGCGCCAGGAGCCCGCAACCTGCACAACAAGCACATCCCCCGCAACCGGCCCAGCCAGCAAAACCCCGAAACGGAGAGCAACAGGAAATA
>Ga0208934_1000035_pt1 | contig 159591 bp, 136 predicted proteins | sample MalvirDeepMed_s2_FD_184243 | JGI IMG/M metagenome (GOLD analysis project Ga0208934, IMG submission 184243) | Marine viral communities from the Global Malaspina Expedition - Malaspina viral metaG DeepMed_s2 (SPAdes) (version 2) | ecosystem: Environmental > Aquatic > Marine > Oceanic | place... | reverse complement strand
CCGGCCCCAGAGGTCGTGCAGTGGCCGGTTCCGCCATCCGGAGCCGCTTCGCCGGCCACGCCGGTCGTAGCGCCAAGACCCGTCATGCACTAAGACTGAAACCGGACCACTCGATTGGGGCAGGTCATGATCGCGGCGAAAGACCGCATCAGGTCGACCTCATCGGGATCGCGGCTCTCGAAGAAACTCGCTGTGGAAATACAGGATTGCTGCATCGACGAGGCGGCACGATGCAGGTCCGCAAGACCCATTTCGCGAGGCTTCCCGATTCCAAGCGCGCACGTCTTGAGAAGGCGCATCATCATCGGCACGCGGCCGCCCGAGGCACCGTAGATTCGGCGAACGAAGTCTTCGAATTCGAGGCCGACCTGGAAGCCGGAACCTTCAAGACTGACGATTGCTGCATCGGCTGCCGTGGCGAAGGCCTCGCGGTCATCCGACGCCTGCCAATCGTAGGGTTTGAAAAGGATCGTGCCACTGGCGCGGTCGCGAAGTTGCTCATTCTGATCGATGATCCGTTGAAACCGCGGGAGCCCGTCGAGGATGAGGGTCACACCCGTTTCATCGACGAGCGCCTTCAGATGGTCGGCGGCAGCACGGGAGGGCAATTTCGAGCCAAGCTCTGCGATGTGGTTGACCTCTTGGAGGACGACCACTTCGATGTTCAAAGCCTCCAGTCCCCTAGGCTCAGGACTCATAGCCAGTAGATGACGATAGCGGCGAGAGCGATGGCTGAGAGGAAGACTTTTGGGCACCGGTCGTATCGCGTTGCAACGCGCCGCCAGTCATTAAGCCTGCCGAACATGATCTCGATCCGGTTTCGGCGTTTGTATCGGCGCTTGTCATATTTAGTCGGTGCTTTCCGCTGCTTCCGGCCCGGAATGCAAGCGCGTATCCCCTTGTCCTTCAACGTTTCCCGGAACCAGTCGGCGTCGTAACCGCGATCCCCGAGCAGCCAGTCGACTTCCGGAAGACTGTCGCACAGCGCCCGCGCACCGGTGTAATCGCTGACCTCACCTGCCGTGACGAATAGGTTGAGTGGGCGTCCCTGGCTGTCGCAGATGGCGTGAAGTTTCGTATTCATGCCACCCTTGGTCCGTCCGATCAGGCGCCCGCGCCCCCCTTTTTGACGCCCAGACTGGACGCCGTTCTGTGGGCCTTCAGATAGGTGGCGTCGATCATCACAGTCTTCTTCTCGCCGTGCTCGGCAGCCAGCCCCTCCATCATCTTCGCGAAGATGCCTTTGTCGCTCCAACGCTTCCAGCGGTTGTAGAGCGTCTTGTGCGGGCCATATTCCTTCGGTGCATCTCGCCAGCGCAAGCCATTGCGATTGATGAAGATAATCCCGCTCAGGACGCGTCGATCATCGACGCGGGGCTTGCCATGGGACTTCGGGAAGTAGGGCTCCAGACGCGCCATCTGCGCATCGCTGAGCCAGAAGAGATCAGACATGTCACCGCTCAGTTTTTTTGGCGGTGAATCACGCACTTCCGCTCAGATCAATGGGTCCTGAGCCTAGCCATGTGGTGCATCAGATCGTCTCGGGAAGCGCCTCTTCCGCACCTTGTCTCCACAACTCGGCCTGCTCCCTACGACGAGCCAAGGTTTCGTGCCACTCTTGAGCCTCGCGATCCTTAAAGAAGTTCGCGTCCGGCGCCAGACGGCTGACAGCATCCTCCACCTCCTCCAGACCGACGCGGAAGAACTCCTTGCGCATGTTCGACGCATTGATCCGGCGGTCGGCGAATTCCCGGTGCAGGGCGTTTTCGAGAGCCGGCGCCTCGTCGGAATAAATCAGGGCGTGCGTGTCGAAGCCGAACGGCACGCTCGCGTCGCCCAGCTCCCTCACGCGATCGTCCGGATCAAGGCGCCGGGTCAGACCGATCTTAACGACCTCTTCGCCGAAGCTGCCGATGTTCGAGATGATGTAGACGTAACCAGACTTCGTCATCTCCGCCATCGCCTTCGCGCGCTCTGTCTTTGCGTGGGCCTCTGCCAGAGCGGCCTCGAGGTCCGCAATCCGGCTCTCATCTACGCCGGCCTCCTGGCGAGCCTTGTCGAGCATGTCTTGATATTTCTGCTCTTCTTTCTCTGCGGCCTTTGCCTCGGCGAGCAGCTTCTTCTCTTCGCGCTCCATCCGGGCGCGCTCGGCCCGCTCATCCTTCTCGACCTTGAGTTGCTCCCGATATTCGTGGGTGAGGTGCAACTCGTTTAGCTTGAGCGAGACGTATCGCTCATTGATGGACAGGTTCATGGAGGCATTGGCCGAGTCGATTTGTTTTGCAGCGTTCAGGATCCTCTTCTCCATAGCGACTACGTTGTTCCAACGCGTGTTCGCGATCGCCGCCTCGCATTCGTTATTGAAGGCGCGCATCGTCAGTCGCATCTGACGGTTGATCATTGTCTGCCCCTTGGAGAGGCTGCCATCGACGGTCCAATCGGTCGGGCAAATAGCGGCAGTCTTCTGCGACACCATTTCCTTTTGCTTCTCCCGGATCTGCTTGATCTGCTCCTTGAAGATCTCGCTGTCCCCGAAATCGAAGTGAGGCTCATAGACACCGAGTTCTGCGAAGGCGAGGCGCTCGTCATATACCGCGACCTGGTGCTCGAGCTTCTTCATGGTCTCGCGCTTGCTGGCGTAGCTGGATCGCAGTTCGTCGATATTCTTCGCGAACTCTTCAGATTCAGCTTTCAACCGCCCGACCTCGGCTTCCATATCGATGATCGGCGAGTATTTCTGCTCGATCACCTGCCGTTTCTCCTTTTCCTCCGCGAGGATCCGGGCGCGGTCTTTGGCGGCCCTGGTCTTCTCCTCATTGAGCTCGCGACCGAGGCGCTTTGCCCGCCGTTGTGCGGCCAGGAATAGAATGAGAAAAAGTGGAAAACCGATCAGGAATATCAGCACGGCGATCGGTAAAGCTATATTGGGGTCCAATTCTGGCATCAGGCACCTCTTTCTCGAACTTGGAAATGAGGCACATAAAACCCAGTCAAATCAAGACCGAAGCCGCGATTGAAGATTACGTGCGCTCCCTGCAGGCGCCAAGCCGGCTTTCCACGCTGAGCTGAAGCTCAAGTTCTTCCTGCGGAGAAGGAGGCTTCTGTCTCGGTTGATGGGCAATGCACGTCCACCGAGACCGAGATGCAAGGCTCGTTCGTTTTGCAGACGCTGTCCAACGCGCCCTGCGCGAACCAGTCCAAGAAACCGCGAAGGCTTGGATTTCGCGCTAACCTTCTGAAAGTCATATAAAAAGCGGCCGCGCCCCGAGTTAAGCACGCGAAAAACTATGCGCACGGCGAAAAACTACGCGCGCGCCTACACCGCGTCAGGTGTCCAGGTTCTCCACCGACAGCGCGTTCGAGCGGATGAAATCGCGCCGCGGCTCCACCACGTCGCCCATGAGCTTGGTGAAAATGTCGTCGGCCTCGGCCACGTCCTCGATCTTGACCTGCAGCAGCGTCCGGGCCTCGGAATCCAGCGTGGTTTCCCACAGCTGGTCCGGGTTCATCTCGCCCAGGCCCTTGTAGCGTTGCAGCGTCAGCCCGCGCTCACCCTCGTCGGTGATGGCGTCCAGCAGGTCCAGCGGACCGTGAATCAGCTGCTCGCGTTCCTTGCGCACCAGCTTGGCGGGGTCGCGGTAGACGCCCTGCAACGCGCCGGTCTGCTCGCCCAGCCGCCGCGCCTCGGACGACCGCAGGACAGCGCCGTCCAACGTGCGGATCTCTTCGACGCCGCGCAGGACGCGCGCCAGGCGGATGCCGTGGTCCTGGGTGATCCGCCCCTGCCAGCCCGTTTCATATTCCAGCGCGACCTGGTCCAGCCGCGCGGCCACGCGGTCCGCGGTGCCCTGCAGGTCGGCATCCGCCTGGCCCGGGGCGAAGGCGCCCGCGATGGCGGCCTGCTCGAGAATCTTCATCGGGTAGTGGGTCGGGAAGGCCTGCAGGATGCGGCGCACCGTGCGCGCCTCTTCCACCACGCGCAGCAGATCGTTGCCCGCGATCTCCTGCCCGTCCTTCAGGCGCAGAACGGCGCCGTCGACGCCCTGCTGGATCAGGTAATCCTCGAGGCTGGCCTCGTCCTTCAGGTACACTTCGGACTTGCCGCGCATCACCTTGTAGAGCGGCGGCTGCGCGATATACAGATACCCTTTCTCAATGATTTCAGGCATCTGCCGGAAGAAGAACGTCAGCAGCAGCGTGCGGATATGGGCGCCATCCACGTCCGCGTCTGTCATGATGATGATCTTGTGATAGCGGATCTTGTCGATGTCGAACTCGTCGCGGCCGATGCCGGTGCCGAGGGCCGTGATCAGCGTGCCGATTTCCTGGCTGCCCAGCATCCGGTCGAAACGCGCGCGCTCGACGTTCAGGATCTTGCCCCTCAGCGGCAGAACCGCCTGGTTGAACCGCGCGCGGCCCTGCTTGGCCGAGCCGCCGGCGCTGTCGCCCTCGACCAGGAAGACTTCGCGCTGGGCGGGATCCTTCACCTGGCAATCCGCCAGCTTGCCGGGCAGCGACGCCACGTCGAAGGACGATTTCTTGCGCGTCATCTCGCGGGCCTTGCGCGCCGCCTCGCGCGCCAGCGCCGCCTCGACGATCTTGGTGACGATGTTGCGGGCCTCGTTCGGGTTCTCCTCGAACCACTCCGCCAGCTTCTCGTTCATCAGGCCCTCGACCGCCGGACGCACCTCGGAGCTCACCAGCTTGTCCTTGGTCTGGCTCGAGAATTTCGGGTCGGGCACCTTCACGCTCAGCACGCAGGTCAGCCCCTCGCGCGCGTCGTCTCCGGTGAAATTGATCTTCTCCTTCCGCGCGATGCCCGAGCTGCCGGCGTAAAGGTTGATCGTCCGCGTCAGCGCGCCCCGGAAGCCCGCCAGGTGGGTGCCGCCGTCGCGCTGCGGGATGTTGTTGGTGAAGGGCAGCACCATCTCGTTGTAGCTGTCGTTCCACCACATGGCGACTTCGACGGTGATCCCGTCCCGCTCGCCCGAGATGAAGATCGGCTCGGCCATCACCGACTGTTTCGAGCGGTCGAGGTATTTCACGAATTCCCGCACGCCGCCTTCGTAGTACAGGTTCGCCTCGCGGTGCTCGGAATGGCGCTCGTCGCGCAGGATGATGCGCACGCCCGAGTTCAGGAAGGCCAGCTCGCGCAGGCGCTTTTCCAGCGTCTCGAAGCTGTATTCCAGGTTGCTGAACGTGTCCGTGGCAGCCAGGAACCGCACCTCGGTGCCCTTGCGGCCTTCGGCGTCGCCCACGACCTCCAGGTGCTTGACGGTCTCGCCCCGCTCGAACCGGGCGTGGTGCTCCTTGCCGTCGCGCCAGATGCGCAGGTCCAGCCAGTCGGACAGGGCGTTCACCACCGATACGCCCACGCCGTGCAGGCCGCCCGACACCTTGTACGAGTTCTGGTCGAACTTCCCGCCCGCGTGCAGCTGGGTCATGATGACCTCGGCCGCCGATACGCCCTCTTCCTCGTGGATGCCCACCGGGATGCCCCGGCCGTTGTCGCTGACCGAAACGCTGTCGTCGGGGTGCAGGATCACCGTCACGGCGTCGGCGTGGCCCGCCAACGCCTCGTCGATGCCGTTGTCGACGACCTCGTAGACCATGTGGTGCAGGCCCGATCCGTCATCGGTGTCGCCGATATACATGCCGGGGCGCTTGCGCACGGCCTCCAGGCCCTTGAGAACCTTGATGGAATCCGCGCCGTATTCTTCCGGCTGAAGGGTCTGTTCGCTCATGTCCGCCTGCACATTTGTTGTCACCGGTTTCTAGTGGTTTTTCACCACCTTGTCACGCGCCGGGCACAATATTTGGTGTTACACGAAGGGGATCGCCAGACCTACGCCGATCAGGAGGATCCCCGCGGTCGTGTTCGTCCGCCGCACCGCGGCGGGCGAGGCCAGGATCGCCCGCACCCGGTCGACGCTCAGCGCGAGGATCAGGTTGCCGACAAGCGGCACAGCGGCCGACAGACCGCAGATCACCACGATGTCGAAAACCGTCAGGGCGCCAAGGTCGAAGAAGCCCGGCAGCATCCCCGCGTAGAACAGGATCGCCTTCGGGTTTCCCAGGATCACCGCCAGCCCCGCCAGGAATCCGGCCATCATCCCCGGTCGCGTCAGGCGGCTGTCGCGTCCGATCTCGGCGTCGCGGTGGCGCAGGATGGCGGCCCCCATGCCGATGAAGACGAGGCAGGCCACCCATTTCAAAAGGTCGAGGAACCCGCCGTAGATCGAGACCACCCACGACACGCCCAGGATGGCGAGCAGCGGCCAAAGCACGTCGCCCACGACCACGCCCAGGGCCAGCGGCCAGGCGGCGTGAAATCCGCCCGACAGCGCGCGCGCCAGCAGCGCCACCCAGACCGGGCCGGGCGTGAGGAACAGGGCGAAAAGCCCCGCGGCGTAGAGAAACAGATCGGTGGGCGACAGCGTCATGGCGCGACCAAGCGCGCGTTACGCGGCGGGCGCAAGCCCTAATGCAGGACCACCCGGCTCTGCCCGTCCTCGTCCCGCACCTCGACCCGCTGGGCCCGGTCACCCAGGTCGTCGAACAGCTCGGGGCCGGTGCCGGTCATGAAGGCCTGCACGCCCAGCGCGCAGATCTCGTCGTAAAGCGCGGCACGCCGTCCGGCATCCAGGTGTGCGGCGACCTCGTCCAGAAGGACCAGCGGGGCGTGCCCCGTCTCGGCCCGCAGCGCGCGGCCATTGGCCAGGATCAGCGAGATCAGCAGCGCCTTCTGCTCGCCGGTGGAACATTGCGCGGCGGGCACGCCCTTGGCACGGAACACGGCCGTCAGGTCAGCGCGGTGCGGCCCGGTCAGCGTGCGGCCCGCCGCCATGTCGCGGCCGCGCCCCGCCGCCAGCGCCTCGGCCGAGAACGGCGGCGCATCCTCGGGGTCGGCGATCGCCAGGTCCGAGACCGGAAACGCCGTCGCCGCGTCCTCCTGCGCCGCCTGCAACCGCGCGACCGCCATGGCGCGGCCCGCGATGATATCGGCGCCCGCCTCGGCCATCCGGGCCTCCAGCGCGGCGTACCAGCCCGCGTCGCGCACCCCGTCCTTCAGCAGCCGGTTCCGCTCGCGCATCGCACGCTCGTAGGCCAGCGAGACCTCGGCGTGGCCGGGCAGGAAGCTCAGGGTCAACCGGTCCAGGAACCGCCGCCGCCCCTCGGCCCCCTCGATCCAGAGACGGTCCATGCTGGGCTGAAGCCAGGTCATCGGCACCAGCCGCCCCAGCGCCGATTGCGGCGCGGCCTTGCCGTCGACGCGCAGCGATCGCCCCTGCCCCGGCGCCGTGCGGGTGTCGATCTCGTGGGTCTCGGGCCCGCGAACCACCTCGGCGCCCACGCGCCAGCCCAAAGCGGCGGGCCTCTGCGCCATGTCGTCGCCGGTGGCCCGGCGCAGGCCCCGCCCGGGGCTCAGCATCGACACGGCCTCGATCAGGTTGGTCTTGCCCGCGCCGTTCGCCCCGAAAATCGCCAGCGGTCGGCCGTCCAGATCCAAAGCGGTGCGGGAATGGGTGCGGAAATGGGAAAGCTCCAGGCGCGTCACGTGCATGGGTGCGCGCCCCCGGCTTCATCTTTCCGGAAATACCTCCGGGGGGTTTGGGGGGCTGGCCCCCCAAGGCCCGTCCGGGTCACACGCGCATCGGCATGACCACGTAGACCGCCGAGGTGTCGTCGCCCTCGCGCATCAGCGTCGGGTCGCCGGCGCTGTTGAACAGGAACACCGCGTTCTCGCGGTCCACCTGGTTGGCGATTTCCTGGAGGTACTTGGCGTTGAACCCGATCTCGAGCCGATCGTCGGAATAGGCGACGACCAGCTCCTCCTCGGCATTGCCCGCGTCGGGCGCATTCACCGAGAGGATCAGCCGGTCGTCCTCCAGCTGCATCTTCACCGCGCGGGACCGTTCGCTGCTGACGGTGGCGACCCGGTCCACCGCGCGGGCGAAGTCGCTGGCGTCGACTTCAAGCTTGCGGGCGTTCTGGGTGGGGATGACGCGGGTATAGTCGGGGAAGGTGCCGTCGATGACCTTGGTGGTCAGCGTGATCTCGGGCGTGGCGAAGCGCACCTTGGTTTCGCTGACCGAGACCGAGATCTCGGTGTCGTCGTCGGTCAGAAGCTTGCCCAGCTCGCCCACGGCCTTGCGCGGCACGATGACGCCGGGCATGGTCTCGGCCCCCTCGGGCAGCGGAGCGTCCACGCGCGCCAGGCGGTGGCCATCGGTGGCCACGCAGCGCAGGACCTGCCCGCCCTCGCCATCGGCGACGTGCATGTAGACGCCGTTCAGGTAATACCGCGTCTCCTCGGTCGAGATGGCGAATTTCGACTTGTCGAACAGCCGGCGCAGCACCGGGGCCGGCGCGGTGAAATTGGCGGCGTACTCGGCGGTGGCCATGACCGGGAAGTCCTGGCGCGGCAGGGTGGCCAGCGCAAAGTTCGACCGCCCTGCCTCGACCGCCAGCCGCCCCGAGGCACCGTCGTCGGTCAGGTTCACCAGCGCGCCGTCGGGCAGCTTGCGGACGATGTCGTGGAAGGTCACGGCGTTCACGGTGGTTGCGCCCGCCCGCTCGACCTTCGCCGGGGCGTGATCGACCACCTCGATATCCAGGTCGGTGGCGCGGAACGTGACGGTGTCGCCCTCGGCCTCGATCAGCACGTTGGCGAGGATCGGGATGGTGTTGCGCCGCTCGACCACCGATTGGGCCCGGGCCACGGCGCGCAGCAGGGCGCCACGCTCGATGCTGGTTTTCATGTCACGCTCCCACGTCAAGGCGACACCCATGTGCCGGGACGGTCACGCTAGCCGAAACAGGCCGCGATGCAACGGGAAAGGCACGAAAAAACCGGCCCCTGTGGCCCGATTGCTAAGCTCGCGGCGCGGGTGGGGCGGCGGCACAGCGCAAACCGCCCAACCCCCGGTTCAGCGGTTGCCCAGCGCCCTCATGAGAAGGGTCAGATCCTCCTCGATCTGGACGTCGTCCTGGCGCAGGTCCTCGATTCGGCGGACACCGTGCATGATCGTCGTGTGATCGCGGCCGCCGAAGCGCTTGGCGATGTCGGGCAGCGAACGCTCGGTCATCACCTTCGACAGGTACATGGCGATCTGGCGCGGGCGGGCGTAGACCCGGTTGCGCTTGGGGCCCAGCAGGTCCGACAGGCGGATGTTGAAATGGTCGGCCACGGTGCGCTGGATCTCGTCGATGGTCACCCGCTTTTCCGAGCTGCGCAGCACGTCGCGCAGGCATTCCTGCGCCAGCGGCACGTCCACGACGCGGTCCATGAAGGCGCCGTGGGCGAACAGCCGGGTCAGCGCGCCCTCGAGCTCGCGCACGTTGGATGAGATGCGGTGGGCCAGGAACTCCAGCACGCCGTCGTCGAAGGTCACGCCGGCGAACTCGGGCGAGAATTGCTCGACCTTCTGTTGCAGGATGCCCAGGCGCAGCTCGTACGAGGTGGGGTGCAGGTCCACCACCAGCCCCGACTGCAGGCGCGAGACGATGCGCTGGCTCATGCCCTCGATGTCGCCGGGCGCGGTGTCGGCGGACAGGATCACCTGCTTGCGCTGGTCGATCAGCGCGTTGAACGTGTGGAAGAATTCTTCCTGGGTGCTGTCCTTGCCGGCGATGAACTGAAGATCGTCGACCATCAGCACGTCGACCGAGCGGAACAGCTCCTTGAAGTTCATCATCTGCTTGTCGCGCAGGGCCTGCACGAACTGGTACATGAACTTCTCGGCCGACAGGTAGAGCACGCGCAGGTCCGGCCGCTTGGCGCGTAGCTCCCAGGCGATGGCGTGCATCAGGTGGGTCTTCCCCAGACCGACGGTCGAATACATGAACAGCGGGTTGAACGACACCACGCCCCCGGCGGCGACCCGGCGGGCGGCCGCGTGGGCCAGCTCGTTCGGCTTGCCGACCACGAAGTTGTCGAAGGTGAAACGTTCGTCCAGCGGCGCGCCCTGGTCGGACAGCGGGGCGCGGGTGCCATCGCCCGCCCGGGCCGCGGGGGCGGCGACCTGCGCGGCCTGGGCGGCCGGCGCCGGCACCGTGGGCTCGGGCTTGGGGCGCTGCACGGGCTGCGGGGCGGCGGCGCGGGGCCTGGGGCGGGCTTCGACGTTGGCCGGGCGCTGCACGTTGAAGGCCAGGCGGCGCACGTCCTGCCCGGTCTGGGCATGGACCTCCTGCAGGATCGAGTCGCGGAAATAGCGATCGACCCAGTTGCCCATGAAGTTGGAGGGGACCCCGAACGTCAGAACGCCGTCCGACAGGCTGTCGAACTGTAGCGGATCGATCCACGCGACGAAGTTGTTCCGCCCGACCTTGCCTTCGAGCCGCTCGCACACACGCGCCCAAATCTCGTGAGTCATTTCCAATCTTTCTGTCCCTGTTGCCGTACCCATGCCCCCGCGGGCCTCTGCCTTGCCATGCACGCAGGGGTTGAAAGGCGATGGCAACAAACGACAACCGGCCAGAGCCGGCAATCTGCCACGCTTCGGAAACAAATCAGCCAACGCGCCATCCGGCGCGAGACACCACTGCTCGTTCCTTACTTGGACATGAAACCGTTCCGAAAACGCTCGCCGCGCAGGGCCCAGAGGGCAGCACACACATCCTGCATCGGCGATTTTCTCCGGTTCGGTGGGGTTCGGGTCCTAATTTTTCTTTCGGACCTACCGGCACCAGGCCGCCCCATGTCCCCCCAATCGTGAATCGCATGACGAAGTTAGACCGCGGCTTCACACTCTCGCAACGACACAATCTGGATTGACTCGCGCTTTCGTGAGCCCGAATCTCGTAGCCCTTTGAAACACCGTGGAAACCGGTTCGCACACACGCATAGAACGAAAAAAGCACGCCGCGGCGTGCTTTCTTGGTCGTGGCATTTTCGCAAGTTGCCGCTTATCCGAGCGCCTTCACGCGGGCGGACAGGCGCGACATTTTACGCGCGGCGGTGTTCTTGTGGAACACGCCCTTGGAGACGCCACGCATCAGTTCCGGCTGGGCCGAGCGCAGGGCGGTGGCCGCCGCGTCCTGGTCGCCCGAGGCGATCGCCTCTTCGACGCGGCGCAGATGCGTGCGGATGCGCGAACGGCGGGCTTTGTTGATCAGGGCGCGGGTCTGGTTCTGACGGGCGCGCTTCTTGGATTGCGGCGTATTGGCCATTGTATCGGATCCTTATCGGGTCATCAGCATGTCTTGGCGCACGGAAGACCCCGACCCCGAGTGCTTCAGGCAACCGGGCAATCCGACCAGGGCGGGTCTCACGCGCATGTGGCGGGCCGCATACACCAGCGCGGGGCGCTTGTGAACCCCCGACGCGCGATCGGCGCGTCAGCGGTCGCGGAACTGCGCCTCGCGCTTCTCCAGGAAGGCGGCCATGCCCTCGCTCTGGTCGTTGGTGGCGAACAACGACTGGAACAGGCGGCGTTCGTGGAGGATCCCCTCGGCCAGCGTCGTCTCGTAGCTGCGGTTCACCGCCTCCTTGCAGGCGACGACGCTCAGCTGCGACTTCTCGGTGATCTTCTGGGCCGCCGCCATGGCGGTCTCCATCAGCTTCTTGGCGGGCACCACGCGGCTGACCAGCCCGGCACGCTCGGCCTCCTCGGCATCCATGAACCGCCCGGTCAGGTGCATCTCCATGGACTTGGACTTGCCCACCAGCCGTGTCAGGCGCTGCGTGCCGCCAAGGCCCGCGATGACGCCCAGGTTGATCTCGGGCTGGCCGAACTTGGCGGTGTCGGCGGCGATGATGAAATCGCAGACCATGGCCAGCTCGCAGCCACCGCCCAGCGCGTATCCCGCCACGGCGGCGATGATCGGCTTGCGGCACTGTTCGAGCGGCGTGAAGCTGTCGCCGAACAGGTTGTCGCTATAGACGTCGACGAAGGATTTCTCGGCCATCTCCTTGATGTCGGCCCCGGCCGCGAACGCCTTTTCCGACCCGGTGATGACGATGCAGCGCACCTTCTCGTTCTGGTCGGCTTCGCGGACCGCCTGGCCAAGCTCGCCCAGAAGCGCGCTGTTCAGCGCGTTCATCGCGTCCGGCCGGTTCAGCCGGATCAGCGCGACATGGTCTTCGATCTCGACGATGATGGACTTGAACGCCATTGAGATGGCCCCTCACTGTTTCGTCAGATCAGCAGCCTTAACAGCGCCCGCCGGGTGGTCAAACTATCTTTGACACACCGGACAATGAAATGTGGACCGTCCGGACTGCACGATCCGGCGCACCGTGCCGTCGCATCCGTCGGTCACGCAGGGGCACCCTTCGCGGTCGTAGACGCGGAACGTGTGCTGGAAATAGCCCAGCGCGCCGTCGGCCTGGCGGTAGTCCCGCAACGACGATCCGCCCGCCGCGATGGCGTCGTCCAGCACCCGCCGGATGACCGGCACCAGCCGCCGCACCCGCGCCGCCGCGATCCGCCCCGCGCGCCGCGTGGGCGCGATGCCGGCGCGGTGCAGCGCCTCGCAGACATAGATGTTGCCCAGGCCCGCCACGATCCGCTGATCCAGCAGCGCCGCCTTCACCGGCGTCGCCTTGCCCCGGAACGCGCGGACCAGGTGGTCCTCGTCGAAGGTGTTGCCCAGCGGCTCGGGGCCCAGCTTGGCCAGCAGCCAGTGGTCCTCCAGCCGGTCGGTCGCCACCAGGTCCATGGCCCCGAAGCGGCGCGGGTCGTTGAAGACGACGCGCCCCCCGTGATCCATGTGGAAAACCACGTGGTCGTGCTGCGCCAGCCGCCCGGTCTCGTGGTGGAATACCCCCACCGGCGCGTCCTCGACCACCATGCGGCCCGACATGCCCAGATGCACGATCAGCGTCTCGCCCCGGTCCAGGTGCAGCAGCAGGTATTTCGACCGCCGCCCCAGCGCGTCGATTCGCGCGCCCGTCAGCCGCTCGGCCATCCGTTCGGGGAACGGCCAGCGCAGGTCGGGGCGGCGGATCTCGGCGCGCGCGATCACCCGGCCCTCGAGGGCGGGCGTCAGGCCGCGGCGCACGGTCTCGACTTCGGGCAATTCGGGCATCGGTGCTTTCCGATTTCGGGCGGGTCGTTATATCGAGGCCGTCGGGCTATATGGCAAGACGGAACCACGAAGGGCGCACTTGATGAGCGACGGACGCGACGACAGCACCACCCATTTCGGCTACCAGACCGTGCCAGAATCGGAAAAGGCGGGCCGGGTGCACGGCGTCTTTTCCTCGGTGGCGTCGAAATACGACGTGATGAACGACGTCATGTCCGTGGGCATTCACCGCCTCTGGAAGGACGCCATGATGGACTGGCTGGCGCCCCGGCCGGGCCAGCGGCTTCTGGACGTGGCGGGCGGGACCGGCGACATCGCGTTCCGCTTCCTCGGCCGGGCGCCGGGCGCCAGCGCCGTGGTGCTGGACCTGACCGAGCCCATGCTGATCGAGGGGCGCAAGCGCGCCGAGGCCGAGGCGCTGGGTGACAAGCTCGACTGGGTGGTGGGCGACGCCATGGCGCTGCCCTTCGACGACAACAGTTTCGACACCTACACGATCAGCTTCGGCATCCGGAACGTCACCCGCATCCCCGATGCGCTGTCCGAGGCGTTCCGCGTCCTCAAGCCGGGCGGGCGGCTGATGGTGCTGGAGTTCAGCCAGATCCCCAACGACATGATGCAGCGGATCTACGATCTCTATTCCTTCAACATCATCCCGCGCATGGGGCAGGTCATCGCCGGCGATCGGGACAGCTATCAGTACCTGGTCGAATCGATCCGCCGTTTCCCCGATCAGGAAACCTTCGCCGGCATGATCGGCGACGCGGGGTTCGAGCAGGTGCGCTATCGCAACCTGTCCATGGGGATCGCCGCGCTCCACTCCGGCTGGAAGCTCTAGGACGTGCGCGGACCCCACAACATGTGGCGCCTCGTTCGCACGGGCGCCACGCTGGAGCGCACGGGCGCGATGCCCGTCGTGCTCGAGGCGTTCTCGGCGCCGCCCTCGGTCCGGTTGGCCGCGCGCATCCTCGGCTGGCCGTTCAAGTGGCTGGGCTACAAGGGCGACCCCTCGCAGCCCCCCGCCACCCGCGCGCTGACGGCCCTGGGTCCCGCCTACATCAAGTTCGGGCAGGTGCTGTCGACCCGGCCCGACGTGGTCGGCGACGAGCTGGCCGCGCAGCTGCGGGTGCTGCAGGACAAGTTGCCGCCCTTCCCGCTGTCCGAGGCGCGCGAGGCCGTCGAACGCGCGCTCGAGATCGAGACCGACACCCTGTTCTCCAGCTTCTCGGAACCGGTTGCCGCCGCGTCCATCGCCCAGGTGCACCGCGCCCGGCTGGCCGAAACGGGGCAGGAGGTCGCGGTGAAGGTGCTGCGCCCGGGCATCGAACGCGCCTTCCGCAAGGACGTCGATGCCTTCTACCTCGCCGCGCGGATCGTCGACCTGCTGGCCCCGCAGGCCCGCCGCCTGAAACCCATGGACGTGATCCGGCATTTCGACGGCGTCGTTCAGGGCGAGCTGGACCTGCGCATGGAAAGCAGCGCCCTGGCCGAGTTCGCCGCCAACACCGAGGCCGACGAGGGCTTCCGCGTGCCCGCCATCATCTGGGGCGCCTCGGCGCGCCGCGTGATGACGCTTGGCTGGGCCGAGGGCGTTCCCGCCAACGACATCGCCGCCATCGAGGCCGCGGGCCACGACCGACGCGCCCTGGGCGAACGGGTGCTGCAGCTGTTCCTGAAACACGCCCTGCGCGACGGATTCTTCCACGCCGACATGCACCAGGGGAACCTCAAGATCGCACCCGACGGCGACATCATCGCGCTGGATTTCGGGATCATGGGGCGGCTGGATGAATACACCCGTCGCGTCTACGCCGAGATCCTGTTCGGCTTCATCCGCAAGGATTACAAGCGCGTGGCCGAGGTGCATTTCGAAGCCGGCTACGTCCCCGCGGACCGCGACGTGGACGAATTCGCCCGCGCCCTGCGCTCGGTCGGCGAGCCGATCTTCGGCATGGATGCCAGCCGTATCTCCATGGGCCGGCTGTTGTCGTATCTCTTCGAGGTGACCGAGCGGTTCGGCATGGAAACCCGGACCGAGCTGATCCTTCTGCAACGCACGATGGTAGTGGTCGAGGGCGTGTCGCGCTCGCTGAACCCGCAGATCAACATCTGGGAGGTCGCCCGCCCGGTGGTCGAGGAATACATCCGCGACAATATCGGGCCCAAGGCACTTGTCCGCGACCTGCGCAAGACCGCCGTGGTGCTCGCCCGTTTCGGCCCCAAGCTGCCCGGCATGGCCGAGGCCGCGCTGATTGCGCAATCCCGCCCGGCCGAACCGCCGCGCCCCGCCCGCCTGCCCTGGATCGTGCTGGGCGCCGCCCTGACGCTGGGGGCCATGGGGATCGGGGTGCTAGCGGGACAGATGCTCTAGCAGGGCGACCTCGGCCCGCGCGCCCGCCGCGTAATCCGGGTGGCCATGCCCCACCCGCCAGGCGGCATGCGCCGCGAAACGGTAGGACAGGCAGGCCCGCCAGCGTCCGAACCGCGCCGCGACCGCGCCATTTTCGTAGCCACGCAGCAGATCGTCTAGCTCGTCGTCGGAGAGCGGATCGACGCCCGCCGCCAATCGCATCGAGGGCGCTGCGAAACAGGCCAAGTCGAACACCGGGTCGCCCGTGGCCGGGCATTGCCAATCGACGAACCGGATGCCCGCCGCCGTCGCCAACACGTTGTCCGGTGCCGGGTCGCCGTGCAGCAGCCCGATTTCCCCGGACTCAGGCACGGGGGTGTCGGGACGTTTGGCGCTGATCGTGGCTCTCAACGCCCGCGGCGCGGTGTCCAGCATCGCCTCCGCTTCCGCCAGCAGGCTTGCGCCGTCCAGCAGAAGCTTTCGCGTTTCCGGCATCACAAGGACCCGGTGAAGTCGGGCCAGCGCCGCGCCGACCGCGGCGGGCGTCGCGGGGCCGGTGACGGCCAATTCCTCCATCATCAGCACCGGCCCCCAGGGTGACGCAATGGCGGCCACCGGTGCGGGCGCAAGGCCGGTTCGGGCCAGGTGATCCAGCGCCACCGCCTCGGCCGCCGGGTCATTGGGGAAGATCGGCGTGGCGTGGTCGGGCAGGCCCAGCTTACAGATCAGCGGCGCGCTGACCGGCGGATCCAGGCGCCACACGCGGTTGCTGCGCCCGGCCGGCAAGCGCGTCCAACGTGTCTCCTTTGACACCACACCGCGCTCGGTCAGCCAACCCGCCAGCGCGGGCGCGTGGCAGTCCGTGGTGGCGTGTCGTGGTCCGGGCGGGCGCATGGCGCCTAGCTATCGCCATGCCACCCGATTCGACAGGCATTCCCGTGCGGACCGGGGCGGACCACCGTCAGAGCTGAGCAATCGAGATCCTCGTTGGAAATGCCAAGGGTTTTGATGACCCGCCGTCCATCGACCGCGGCACGTCACGTACCCCGCGCCTTGGCCAATGACCGGATGCAGGCCCTCGTGCGCCACGCCTCGCGCCCCAACGGACGTGGCTTTACCGGCCGCCTCCCCCGCCTGACGCCGCCTCACGCCGCATCGCGGAGAGGCCGCACTCTCGCGGCATCGTGAAGCCGGCGCGTCCCGATCTTGTCTCGACGCTCTTCAGCCAAACACTTCCCGGACAGCTCTACCGACATCCTTGCCTCAGGCTGTCGCAGAGCCGGCCTGCGCTAACCGGCACTTTCAGCCCGGTGGAACAGTGCGACCCTACTCCAACGCGCGCAGGGCGGTCGCGTCTTCGATGCCGATCTCGACACCGCCGGCGAACAGCAGACGCGCGCCGTCGGGCGCGAATCGCACTTCGGACACGCGGGCATAGGTCTCGGCGGTCGCGCTGGCGGTCAGGCTTTCGCCCTCATAGCTTTCGGTGACGAAGCGATAGATCCCGTCGGGCGCCCTGCCGCCGGTTCGCAGTCGGCCGTCCCAGGTCACCGGGTCACCGCTGCCGTCGATCGCGCGGCGGTCGATCTCGGATCCCGACGCATCCAGCACCACCAGGGCGTGACGCTGGCCCGAGGCGGCCGGTGCGGGGTGCAGCGTCACCGGAGCCCCATCGAAACGGGTCGCCATCGGCGCCCGTGCCTCGCGGCCGATCCAGCCCGCCAGGTCGCCGGATCCGCCCGCGCCCTGCCCGGCAAGGATACGCTCCAGCAGATCGTTGGTCCGAACGCTCTGCTCGACCGTGGAGAACGTGGCGAGTTGGGAGGCGAACTGCTCGGGCTTCATGGGGTCCAGCGGGTCCTGGCTGCTGATCTGGGTGGTGAGCAACCGCAGGAATGTCTCGAAATCCGAGCTGAGCTTGTCCGCCGCGGCGTCAGCCTGGGAGCCGCTTTGTGCCTGTGCGCCCGAGTTCCGGGTCGAAACGGGACCGAGATCCATCATTTTCTTCTCCTACATCCGCAAGTCGAGACGGCCGTCCGGGGCGCCGGGCCGGCTTCTGGGTTGGGCCGCGACCGCATGGCCCGGCAGGTCGGACGGCCCAGCTTCGGACCGCGGCCCGGTCTCATCGCGCCGTCGCTCGGGGCCAGCGCCCCCGCCGGCGAAGGAAATGTCGACGCTGCCTTGATCCAAAGCCGTGAATGCCTCGCGCAATTGCTCGCCGTGGCGGCGCAGCATCGCCATCGTGTCGTCCCGTTCGGCCAAAAGGACGACCGACAGGCCCGCCTCGCCGCGATTGAGCGTGATCGTGACGCGTCCCAGTTCCTCGGGCGCGAGGGACAGCTCGATCGACGAGGTGCCGGGCGACGCGGACGCCACGGCCACCGCGATCTGTGCCGGCGCGGGCCGGTGCGCCGTCGCGTTGGGCGTGGCGGATGGTGTGGCCGCGGGTGCAGGCTCGGCACGGGCCGGGCGTTCTGCGCCGACCGTGACGTCGCTCGCCAGAACCCGCTCATCCTGCGCGATCATCCCTCGTGACGGGACCGTGTTCCCATGATCTCCCGGCGCAGCGGTATTCGACGGATCCATGGCCTGCATCACTGCCGGTGAGGCTTCAACGCGGCCGTGGCCGGGCGCAGCGGGCGGAATTCCGCCCTGCAATTGCGTGTTGCCCGGCTCGGACACCGCCTTGACGGACGGCTCCCGATCGCGGGCGTCTGCTCCGGCTGGAGGCGCGGGATGGAGTTTCAGCTTGGCGGCGCCCTGACCGGCGGGGATGGCCGCCGCTCGTCGATCCGGTTCCGCGGAAAATGCCGAGGCGCGGGATGACATCGCGGCCGAAGTGTCCTCCAGCCGGGCGGCATCATCGCCAAAAGCCGACGGGCCGTTCCGGTGAACCGCCCCCCCGGCCCGTGCGATGTCTTGATCTGGGCTTGTCGAGCCGACCGCCGGAGCCTGCGGGGACAGGCTGGAGCCAACGGTCATCGTGGAAGCTTCTGGGCGAGCTGACACCGTCCTGGTTTCACGGTCGGCCATCATCGGCGCATCAGCAGGTGCCGTGAGCCCGAGAGGTACGGCGTCCCCGCGCTGCGCCGCAAAACCGCCTTGCCCGGAGGGCAATGGAATCTTCCCGCTTTCGACGGCCTGCGCAGGTGGCGTCGGGCCGGCCGAGGGCCCGGAAGTAGTGACTTCCGGCTGGATGGTCCCGGTCCTGATGACTGCGGATTTCGCGGCGTTCGGTATCGGTCCGTCGGCCAGCACCGTGACGCCGTTGATCGTCGCAGCAGTCGTTGACCGGGCCATCATACGACTTTCATCGACAAAAACCCGGGCAGCCGCGGTGGCTTCGCCGCCGGCCCTTTGGATCCGGTCCGACGCCGACACTTTTCCTGCGAACTCGGCCGGGTTCGACACGATCTCCTGGGTCTTGGCGGACTTGGTTTCGTCCGCGTTGCGGGGCGGCGTCGGGTCTGTGGGGACAGTTACTTGCACGGACGCGCCGGCGGCCTTCGGCGGCAGAAGTTGCGGGGTGGCGGCGTCCAAACGGACCGTGCTCACCTCGGCCTGCTGCGACCGGGGCAACGCCATTGCCTGCGTTTGCGCGGGGCCTAGGGGGATCTCCATCTCGGGCAGCCGGTCGGGGATTTGCAGAACAGCGGGCACGCCCTGGTCCGTCTCCTGTTCCGAAACATGGTTCTGCCCGGGGTCCCGCGGCCCGTCCGGATGCGGTTGCCTGGCTGACTTGCCTTCGTGCCCGATGTCGGCCGGGCTTCCCTCGTCGGGTCGCTGGCCTCCGATCAGGGCCCGAACGGCCGCCTCGACGTCTGACTCCAGTGGGGCGGGGACACGCGCGACGGTTTCCGACCGGGCGTCCCCATCGGCGGGGTCAGCGCCGGGATGATCCGGCGACGCCGCATCGCGCGCGGGCGCAGAAGCCGTGTCGACCGGCCCGCGCGCGTCGTTCGCTGGCGCGCCTCGGCCGGTTTTCGCGCCGCTGCCGCGATGTTCCGCATCATGCCACGTTCGCTGGTCGCCGGATTGGTCAATCAGCCGGTGGAAATCGGCCACGTCGCTGCGTGGCGCGTCGGACCGGGGAGGCCGGACCGGCGCGCCTTGCGATGCGATTGTCTCGATCTGAACCATTGGAGTTCCGTCCTCTCGCTGCGGATGAGACTCCGCGCAAAAGCTTACCTTTTCTTTACCGCCATCGGATTTTCTGACCTTGAGACGCAAGGAGACGCCGATGACACCGATTCCAGTTTCCCCGCCTTCGGGTCCGCCAGCGGTCGAGTCCGCGCGCCGGGCAGAACTGCGCGAAACCGCCAAGGCGCTTGAGGCGACGTTCCTGTCGCTGATGCTGAAGGATGCGGGTCTCGCGCCGCAGGCCGGATCGTTCGGCGGGGGCGCGGGCGAGGACCAGTTCGCGTCCCTGATACGCGACGAACGGGCACGCCAAATGGTCGAGGCAGGCGGTATCGGCCTGACGGAACAGATCTTCGACGCGCTCATGAAACGAGAGGCCCGCGATGTTTGACGGCCCCTACGGTCGCATGGTCGCCCTGCTGGACCGCGAGCGCGACTTCCTGCGGCGAGGCGACGTGCGCGGGGCCGCGGATCTGGCCGATGCCAAGGAACGACTGATCGCCGCGTTGCTGGCGCGCCAGCCCAGCGCCGACGAGGTCGAAACGCTGCGCCGGAAGGCAGACCGCAACCAGGCACTGGTGGACGCGGCCGCGCGCGGGATCGCGGCCGCACGCGATCGGCTCGACGCGATCCGGCGCGGGCGCGACATTCATGCCTACGCGGCCAACGGCACGCGCGAGGTCATTCGCCCCCCGGAAAACCGGCTGCAGAAACGGGCCTGAATCCCCCATAACGGCGCCTTTTGAAACGATTGGGGCGCCCTTCTCACTTTTGCGCCACAGTGATTGCCACGTGCGGTGCCTCTCGGCATACCTTCGCCACAAGGAGGAGCCGGCACCGTGTTCGACGCCCGTATCAGACCGATCATCGACCCTCCGCTGAACCGGGTCGGCGCGCGCGTGGCGCAGGCGGGCATCGGTGCGAACGCCGTGACTTTGGCGGGCCTGGGCCTGGGCCTGCTTGCTGCTGTCTGCATCGCCGTCGAAGCCTACCTCATCGCCCTGCTGCCGCTGCTGGCCTCGCGCTTTGCCGACGGGCTGGACGGGGCCGTCGCGCGCGCAAGCCGCAAGACGGACTTCGGCGGATACCTGGATATCGTCGCCGATTTCGCCTTCTACGGGGCGATCCCGCTCGCCTTCGCCGCGGCGGACCCGGCCACCAACGCTGTCGCCGCGGCCTTCCTGCTGGCCAGTTTCTACGTGAATGGCACGAGCTTCCTGGGTTTCGCCATCCTGGCCGAAAAGCACGGGATCGAGACCGACGCCCAGGGCGAAAAATCGCTTTTCTACTCGAACGGGCTGCTCGAAGGGTTCGAAACCATCGCCTTCTTCGTTCTGATCTGCCTGCTTCCAATGTATTTCGCGCCGCTGGCCTGGATCTTCGGCGCGCTATGTCTGGCCACGGCGGCCCTGCGCGTGCGCACCGCCCATCACCTGTTCCATTCCTGACACGACCCCTTGAAAGGTATGCCCATGCGTCTGCTTCTTGCCGCCCTCGCCTCCCTCGCTCCGGGGCTTGCCTCGGGTCAGACCGCGCCCGATCCGTCCGACTGGGACAGCGTGCTTGCGGCCGCCGAGGGGCAGACGGTCTACTGGCATGCCTGGGGCGGATCGACCCAGACCAACGACTTCATCGCCTGGCTGGGCGAGCAGGCGGCCGAGCGCCACGGCGTGACGCTGGAACACGTGAAGCTGACCGACACCGCCGACGCCGTCACCCGTGTCCTGTCCGAGCGCGAGGCGGGCCAGACCGACGACAGCGCGGTCGACATGATCTGGATCAACGGGGCCAACTTCGCCGCGATGAAGGACGCCGACCTGCTGTTCGGTCCCTTCGCCACCCAGCTGCCGAACTACGACCTCGTCGCCGAGGACGAGGCGATCACCACCGATTTCGGCACCCCGGTGGACGGCATGGAAAGCCCCTGGGCCAAGGCGCAGTTCGTTTTCATGTACGACAGCGCCGATGCCGAGCCGCCCGCGGACATGGACGGGCTGCTGGACTGGGCCGCGGCCAACCCGGGCCGCTTCACCTATCCCCAGCCGCCCGATTTCCTCGGCGTGACCTTCCTGAAACAGGTGCTGGTCAGCCAGGTGGACAGCGACGCATTGCGATCGCCGGTGGACCAGGCCGATTTCGACGCCGTCACCGCGCCGCTGTGGGACTATCTCGACGCACTGCAGCCGAACCTCTGGCGCGGCGGCGACGCCTACCCGACCTCGGGCCCGGCGCAGTTCCAGCTGCTCACCGACGAAGAGATCGACATCGCACCGTCGCTGTCGCCGTCCGAGGCTTCGGCCGCCATCGCCAACTTCCAGCTGCCCGACACGATCCGCACCTTAGTCCCCGAGGGCGGCACCATCGGCAACGCGAGCTTCGTGGCGATCCCCTTCAACTCGGGCGCCAAGGAAGGCGCCATGGTCGTGGCGAACCTTCTTCTTTCGCCCGAGGCGCAACTGCGCGCGCAGACGCCCGATATCCTGGGCTACGGCACGGTTCTGGACATGGCGGCGCTGTCGCCCGAGATGCGGCAGGCCTTCGCGGATCTCGACCTGGGGATCGCCACCCTGTCGCCGGCCGAGCTGGGCACGGTCCTGCCCGAGCCCCATTCCAGCTGGTCCACCGCCATCCAGGACGCCTGGATCGACCGCTACGGCGTGAACTGAGCCCCCGGGGCCGGTCTTGTCCCGTCCGCTCGCCCTTCTACCCACGCTGACGCTGTTGGCGATGCTGGGCCCGGTGGCGGCCGGGCTGTGGGGCGCGCTGCTGCCCGCCATGGGGCACCTGCCCGCCGCCGGTTTCATCGGACCGTCGCTCGAGGCTTGGAGCGCGCTGGGGGCGTGGCCGGGATTGGGCGACTCGATCCGGCTGTCGCTGATGACGGGGCTTCTGGCCACGCTGATCTCGCTGGCCATCGTCACGCTGATCGTCGCCGGCTGGTGGGGCACGCGGCCCTTCAACTGGATCGAGCGCGCCTTGTCTCCGCTCCTTTCCGTGCCCCACGCGGCCGCGGCGCTGGGGCTCGCCTTCCTCATCGCGCCGTCGGGCTGGCTGGCGCGTCTGGCCTCACCGGGGATCACCGGCTGGGACCGGCCGCCCGACTGGCTGATCCCGGGCGACCCGTGGGGCCTGTCGCTGACCGCCGGGCTGGTCGCGAAAGAGGTGCCGTTCCTGCTGCTGATGACGCTGGCCGCGCTGGGGCAGGTGCGCGCGCGCGCCATGCTGATCTCGGCACAGGCCATGGGATACGGCCGGATCGCCGCGTGGCTCAAGGTCGTGTTCCCGGCGGTCTATGCCCAGATCCGCCTGCCCGTCTTCGTGGTGCTGGCCTACTCCATGTCGGTGGTCGACATGGCGCTGATCCTCGGCCCCTCGACCCCCGCCACCCTGTCGGTTCAGATCGTGCGCTGGATGTCGGACCCGGACCTGTCCATGCGGCTGGTGGCCTCGGCCGCGGCCCTGCTGCAGCTCGCCCTGGTGCTGGCGGCCCTCGCCGCGTGGCGCGGGGGCGAGATCGCGCTGCGCCGCTGGGGCATCGCCTGGGCCACGGGCGGCGGGCGCGGCGCGATGCTCGACCCGCTGCGCCCGCTCGGGCTGGGGCTGGGCGCGCTGTCGGCGCTGGCGGTTCTCGGCGGGATCGCGGCGATGGCGCTCTGGTCCGTCGCGGCGGGCTGGCGGTTTCCCGACGCGTTGCCCGAGGCGCTGACCGCGCGCAGCTGGATGCGCCACGCCGACGGGCTGGGCGCGGCGGTGGGCGACACGGCGCTGGTGGCGCTGGTGGCGGTCGCGCTTGCCGTCGCGCTGACCGTCGGCTGTCTCGAGGCCGAGTTCCGCCGCGGCCGCCCCATCGGGCGCGCGGGGACCTGGCTGCTCTACCTGCCGCTGATCGTGCCGCAGACCGCGTTCCTTCCGGGGCTTCAGACCTTGCTGCTGCGGCTGGGCGCGGATCGCGGGGCGCTGCCGGTCATCGCCGCGCACCTGGTCTTCGTTCTGCCCTACGTGTTCCTGTCGCTGGGCGATCCGTGGCGGGCCTGGGACACGCGGCAGGCAACGGTCGGCGCCGCGCTGGGCGCGTCGCCCGGCCGCGTGTTCCTGCGGGTCAGGCTGCCGATGCTGCTGCGTCCCATCCTGGTCGCCGCGGCGGTCGGCGCGGCGGTCAGCGTCGGGCAATACCTTCCGACGCTGCTGATCGGCGGCGGCCGGGTCGCCACTCTGACGACCGAGGCGGTGGCGCTCGCCTCGGGCGGAAACCGGCGCGCCATCGGCGTGTTCGCGCTGGCGCAAACGGGTGCCGCGCTGCTGCCCTTCGCGCTGGCCACGCTGCTGCCCCTGGTCCTGTGGCGCAACCGCCGGGGGCTCCATGGCTGAGGGGCTGACCATCCAGGCGGTCGAGATCCGCAAGGGCGACCAGCCCCTGATCGCGCTGGACCGAAATGTGCCGCCCGGCACGGTCCTGACCGTCATGGGGCCGTCCGGCGTGGGCAAGTCGACGCTGCTGTCCTACCTCATCGGCACGCTCGATCCCGCGTTCACCGCGCGGGGCCGGGTCATCCTGAACGGCCGCGACGTGACCGGTCTGCCCACCGCCCGGCGCGGCATGGGCATCCTCTTCCAGGACGATCTGCTGTTCCCGCATCTCAGCGTCGGCGGCAACCTGGCCTTCGGGCTGGCGGGCGGCGACAGGGCCGCGCGGCGCGACCGCATCGCCGCCGCGCTGGACGAGGTCGGTCTGGCGGGGTTCGAGAACCGCGATCCGGCCACGCTGTCGGGCGGGCAGCGCGCCCGGGTGTCCCTGATGCGGATGCTGCTGGCCGATCCCCACGCATTGCTGCTGGACGAGGCGTTCTCGCGGCTCGACGCCGCGCGGCGCGAAAGCACCCGCGCCATGGTCTTCGACACCGCCCGCGCGCGGTCTCTGCCCGTGGTCATGGTCACCCACGACGCCGACGACGCGGCGGCCGCCGGCGGGCCGGTGATCCGGCTGGGCGATACTCCGCGTTAATCTCAAATCCGGCGCAAAGCCCCCTGCGGGATTAGCGTTTCCTTAGCCCTTCCGGCCGATCTTGTCGCCATGTCCAGCAGGACAGGCGGGCCGGAACGCGGGCCGCCCCCGTCAGAATGGCGTTTCACCCGGCCCCGCGCGCGACGCGCGGGCCAACACGACATTGGGGCGCAAAAGCGTCCCCAAATCCGAGGAAAGCGAATGTCCAGCATTCTGACCAACAACAGCGCCATGGTCGCGCTGCAAACCCTGAAGGGCATCAACAAGAACCTGGGCGAAGTGCAGTCCCAGATCTCGACCGGCAAGGCCGTGGCAACCGCCAAGGACAACTCGGCGATCTGGGCCATTTCCAAGACGATGGAATCCGATGTCAGCGGCTTCAAGGCGATCTCGAAGTCGCTGTCGCTGAGCGAATCCACCGTCGCCGTGGCTTCGGCCTCGGCCGAGCAGATCACCGATATCCTGAAGGATATGAAAGAGGTGATCGTCTCCGGCACGTCCGAAAACGTCGATTTCGCCAAGATCCAGGCGGATATCAGCGAACGTTCGGCGCTGGTGTCGTCGATCATCGGCGGCGCCCAGTTCAACGGCGCCAACCTGCTGGCCACCGACGTGGACGGCGCCGGCGCCACCGGCCTGACGGTCCTTGCCTCGCTTGACCGCGTGGGCTCGGGCGCACCGACCACCACCACCTTCTCGGTGGCGACGGTCGATTTCGAGGCGAACCTCGATCTGGCCACCAACCTGACCGCGATCACCGACAGCACCACGGCCGCCACGGCCCTGGGCGAGATCGAGACCTTCCTGCAGACCGCCATCGACGGCGCGGCTGCGCTGGGTGCATCGGCGGACCGTATCTCGAACCAAAGCGAATTCGTCGGCAAGCTGACGGACGCGCTGAAGTCGGGCATCGGCTCGCTGGTGGATGCCGACATGGAGGAATCCTCGGCCCGCCTGCAGGCGCTGCAGGTGCAACAGCAGCTGGGCACCCAGTCGCTGTCCATCGCCAACCAGGCGCCGCAGCAGCTCCTGTCGCTGTTCCGGTAAGCTGACCCCGGGGCGCGGGATCGCGGACCTCGTCCGCCCTCGCGCCCCGGATTTCCGTCTGAATTTTCCCATGGCCTCGACCATGCCCGTCTCGAGAAGGACAAGACGTGAATACTTCGTTGCTCGCCCAGAATGCCTATGCCGCGCGGTCCGGACCGACCCGCACGGCAACCGGACAGGAATACGATACCTTCGCCCGCGTCACATCGGCTCTCCGAAGCGCGGAAACCATTCACGACAAGGCCCGTGCCATCCACCGCAACCGCGAACTCTGGTCGATCCTCGCATCGGACGTGGCCGGCATCGGGAACCAGCTTCCCACGGAATTGCGGGCGCAGATATTCTACCTCGCGGAGTTCACCGCGCAGCATTCCTCCAAGGTGCTGACGGGGGGCGCCGATGTGGACGTGCTGGTCGACATCAACACGTCGATCATGCGGGGGCTCCGGGGCGACCGGGCGCGGGCCACATGACCGGGCTGGTTCTGAAACTGGGGCCGAACGAGCGCGTCCTGATCAATGGCGCCGTCATCGAGAATGGTAACCGGCGCTCGCGGCTCAACATCGTGACGCCCGGCGCCAACATCCTGCGCCTGCGCGACGCGATCCATCCGACCGAAACCAAGACGCCGGTGCGCCGCCTTGCCTACATGGCGCAGCTGCTCCTGTCGGGGGATGCGGGGCTCGACGACCTGCGGGACGACATCTCGCGTGGGCTGGATCAACTCAGCCGGGCCATGACCGATCGCGACAGCCAGGCGACCCTGGCCGAGGCCAAGACGGCGCTGCTCAAGGGCCAGACCTACGGTCTTCTGAAATCGCTCAGGCGGCTCATCCCGCGCGAGGATGCGCTGCTCAAGGGGCCAAGGCCATGACCTTCCAGCCCCTCGTCCCATTCTCGGGTGCCGCCGGCTACGCGTTTCTCGAACGGACCCGCGACCGCCAGCTCGAGACGTTCCAGCAAAGCGCCGCGGTTCAGCGCAATGTCGACGCGTTCCGCGACCGCATCGCCGGCATCACCAGCGCCGAAGCGCTGGTGAAAGATTTCCAGCTGCTCAAGGTGGCGCTGGGTGCCTTTGGCCTGGACGAGGACATCAACAACAAGTTCCTGATCCAGAAGGTGCTGTCCTCCAACACCGCCGACCCCGAGGCGCTCACCTCCCGCTTCGCCGACAAGCGCTACGAGACGATGGCCAAGGCCTTCGGCTTCGGCGATGCGCTTGGGCCGCGGGTCGGCCGCCCCGGGTTCGCCGATCGCATCGTCGAGGCCTACACCACACGCCAGTTCGAGATCGCGGTCGGCGAGCAGGACCAGACCATGCGCCTTGCCCTGGGGCTGGAGCGTGAACTGGGCCAGATCATCGACAAGGGTGCCAGCCCAGACGCGACCTGGTTCAACGTGATGGCCAACAAGCCCCTGCGGCAGGTCTTCGAAACGGCGCTGGGCCTGCCGCAGAGCTTCGGTGCGCTTGATCTCGACCGCCAGTTGGAGGGCTTCCGCGCCAAGGCGCAATCCGCATTCGGCGTCTCCGAGATCGCGGATTTCGCCGATCCCGAGCGGCAGGAAGAGCTGCGCCGCCTGTTCCTCGTCCGCGCCCAGGTGGCCAATGGCCTGTCAGGGCCTGCAACGCCGGCCAGTACGGCGCTGACCCTTCTGACGAACGGCTCGCAGGGCTTCTGAGACGGCGTCACCCGGTCGCCCAACCGGCGCGGCCGATCGGACGAACGGGCTGATGTGCCACGGTTCATCGGGAATCTCGGTACGGGCGCGTGCAAAGCGCCGCCGCACCTCGGGGATCGGACCGTCCTCCCGCACTACGCAGGTGTCTGGTCTCCCGGCTCATTCCGCCCCGACAGGCACCGCGCCAATCCCTTGAAACTGTCACGGATATCGCGCGGCTCGGACTTGCCCAGGAATGCATCCAGCCGCGGCCAGGCCTGGATCGCGGCGTCCACGGTGCGGTCGCTGCCCGTGGAATAGAGCCCCGCCTGGATCATCATCTCGGACCGCTCGTAGGCCCCGATCAGGCGCCGCGCCTCGGTGATCAGCGTGTTTTCCTGCTCGCTCGCCGCCTCGGGCAGGGCCCGCGACACGGACCGCAACAGGTCCACGGCCGGGAACCGTCCGCGCTCGGCGATCGCCCGGTCCAGCACCACGTGCCCGTCCAGCACCCCGCGCAACGTATCGGCGACAGGCCCGTCCATGTCCGACCCCGCCACGAGGACGGTGAAGATCGCGGTGATGTCGCCCGTCCCGTCGATGCCCGGCCCGGCCCGCTCGCACAGCCCGGTGATCCGGGCCACCATCGACGGCGGAAATCCAGACAGCGATGCCGGCTCGCCCTGCGCCAGCGCGATCTCGCGGTGCGCCTCGGCGAACCGGGTGACCGAATCGCACAGCAGCAGCACCTGCTTGCCCGCGTCGCGGAAATGCTCGGCCACCGCCATGGCGGCGGGCGCGCAGCGCCGCCGCAGCGCCGCCGCCGTGTCGGACGTGGCCGCGACGATCACCGCGCGCGACAGCCCCTCGGGTCCCAGGACGTTTGCCACGAAGTCGCGCAGCTCACGCCCCCGTTCGCCCACCATGGCGATCACCACGACATCGGCATCGACCTTGCGCGCCAGTCCGGCCAGAAGGGTGGATTTGCCGACACCGGCGCCCGCGAACACGCCCATGCGCTGCCCGCGCACGATGGGCAGCAGCGTGTTGAACGCGCAGAACCCGGTGGACAACCGTGCGCCCAGCCCCCTGCGCTGGGTCGGCGATGGCGCGGGACCGTCAACCGGCCGCGGGGCGCGACCCGGCAGCAGCGGGCGCCCGTCCAGGGGACGCCCCAACGGGTCGATCACGCGGCCCATCCAGTGGTCGCCCGGCGCCAGCTTCGCCGCCCCGCCATGAAGCGCCGCGTCGCCGATGGCATAGCCGGCGGCGCCCCCGTCGGGCAACACCGACACGGCATCACGCTCCAGCCCGACGACCTCGCCCGCGAGGGACGCGCCGCCTGCCATCCGACAGGTCACCCGGTCGCCCAATCGCGCCACGCGCGACAGGCCGCCCACCTGGATCAGCCCGCCGCCCAGGCCGGTCACCCGCCCCACGGCGCGGCTGATCCGAACCTCGTCCAACGCCGCCGCGACGTTCTCGAATCCTGCCTGGTCCATCGTTCGCTCCCTTCGGTGTGGCGAAACGGTTTCTAAACGAATCGCCGTTAAACCTTCGTTTCATCCGAGACAGAAAGGGTTCGGGCATGGACGGAAACGGCCTGATGAAGATGGTGCACGATGCGGCCCGCCACGCCGCGGCGCGCCAGGCTCAGATCGCGCGCAACGTCGCAAATGCCGACACGCCGGGCTACCGCGCCCAGGGCATCGGCAGCTTCGCCGACACGCTGCGCGAGCCTGTGACCCCGCTTCGGCGCACCCGTCCCGGCCACCTTCCGCCGACCGATGGCGGGATCGGCGCAACCCGTGCAACGCCGCGTGCGTCGGCGGCATCGCCCAATGGGAACACCGTCTCGCTCGAGACCGAGATGATGCACGCCACCGCCGCCAAGGCCGAACACGACACCGCCCTGTCGATCTATTCCAGCGCGCGCCAGATCCTCGGCGCCACGCTGGGCCGCCGATAAATAAGGGACACGATCGCCATGACCGATATCCTGCGCACCCTTTCCGTCGCTTCCAGCGGCATGCAGGCCCAGGCCGAACGTCTGCGCCACACGTCCGAAAATATCGCCAATGCCGACACGCCCGGCTACCGCCGCAAGACCATTCCCTTCCGCGAGATGGTGGATGGCGGCGGGGTCGAGGCCGGGCGCCTGTCACTCAGCCGGGCCGAGCTGCCGCGCGTCTACGATCCCGACCATCCCATGGCCGATGAAACCGGGCACTACGACGGATCCAGCGTCGACCTGGTGATCGAGATCGCCGACGCGCGCGAGGCGCAGCGCTCCTACGAGGCCAATCTCCGGATGTTCGACCAGGCCCGCAAGATGACCGACGGCCTGCTGGAGCTTCTGCGCCGCTAACCCTTCCAACCACCCCGATACAGGAGGTCCAGAATGGACATGAACGCCGCCTTCGCCGCCCGCGGCTATGCCGCGACCCGACCCGCCACTGCACCAGATCCCACCGTTGCCGCCGCGGGACGGCTGGCCGGCGACTTCGCCGCCACGCTTGGTCAGGCCGAGGCGGCGGGAACCTCGGCCCTGGCGGGCGGAACCGACACCCACACGCTGGTCCAGAAGATGGCCGAGACCCGCTTCGCCGTCGAGACGGCCGTGGCCGTGCGCGACAAGGTCGTCGAGGCCTACCAGGAAATCCTGCGGATGCCGGTCTGACCCATGACCGACCTGATCTTCTACGACACCTTGCGCCAGGGCATGTGGGTCGCCGTCGAGATCTCGACCCCGATCCTCGCCGTCGCGCTGGCCGCGGGTCTGACGGTCGGGCTCTTCCAGGCGCTGACCTCGGTGCAGGAAATGACCCTTACCTTCGTGCCCAAGCTGCTGGCCATCGTCGGCGTCTTCTGGGCGACCATGGGCTTCATGACCCAGTCGCTCGTGTCCTATTTCGACGGCACCGTGGTGCCACTCATCGTCGGGAGCTGATCCATGGAGAACGCGGGCTACACGACTCTGACGCGGCATTCCTCGCTCATGCGCGAGATGCAGATCATCGCCAACAACATCGCCAACGCCTCGACCGGCGGGTTCCGGTCCGAGAACATGGTCTTCTCGGAATACATCAGCGACCTGGACGGCACCGCGCCGTCGCTGTCCATGGCCGCGGGGAACGCGCGCTTCGCCTCGTCGATGCAGGGCGGCGTGGAACAGACCGACGGCACATTCGATTTCGCGATCCAGGGCGACGGATTCTTCCTGATCGAAACGCCCGAGGGCGACGCGCTGACCCGCGCGGGCAGCTTCACGCCATCGGACACCGGCGAGCTGGTGACCTCGGACGGGCTGCGCGTGCTCGACGCGGGCGGCGCGCCCATCTTCATCCCGCCCGACGCGCAATCGCTCTCGGTCGCCGCCGACGGCACGCTCAGCGCCGATGGCCGCCCCCTGTCGCAGATCGGTCTGTGGCGCCCGGCCGACGACACCGACCTCGTCCGTCGCGAGGGCGTGATGTTCACCCTTCGGAACCCGCCCGAACCGGTCGAGAACGGCGTGATCCTGCAAGGCTTTCTCGAAGGCTCGAACGTCGATCCGATCTCGCAGATGGCGCGCATGATCGAGGTGCAGCGCGCCTATGAACTGGGCCAGTCCTTCCTCGAGGAAGAACACGGGCGCATTCGCAATGTCCTGTCCACCCTCGGCCGTCCGTAAGGAGATTTTCCATGCGCGCTCTTTCCATTGCAGCAACGGGCATGTCGGCTCAGCAGATGCGGGTCGAGGTGATCTCGCAGAACCTGTCGAACATGAGCACGACAGGCTACAACGCCCGCCGCGCCGAATTCGCCGACCTGCATTACCAGCAGATGGCACGGCCCGGCACAATCAACGCCACCACCGGCACGCAGCTGCCCACCGGCGTGCAACTGGGGCTGGGCGTGCGTCCCGCCGCCGTGTCGGTGACCGTCGCGCAGGGGGCATTGATCCAGACCGGCGGCGACCTGGATGTGGCCATCGAGGGTGCGGGATTTCTGGAAGTCACGCTCCCGTCGGGGCAGCCTGCCTACACCCGCGATGGCGCCCTCAAGCGCAGTGCGGACGGTCTGATCGTCACGTCCGACGGGCACGCGGTCGCGCCCGACATCACGATTCCCGCCGACGCGGTGTCGATCTCCATCAATTCCGCGGGCGAGGTCTATGCCGATTTCCGCGACCAGGTCGAACCGCAGCTTCTGGGCCAGCTGACCCTCTCGGGCTTCAGCAACGTGAAAGGGCTGGAAGCCATCGGGTCGAACCTCTTCGTGGAAAGCCCTGCATCGGGTCCGGCCCTGGTATCGAATCCCGGCACCGATGGCCTCGGGACCCTCCGACAAGGCTATCTGGAAGACAGTTCGGTCGATGCCGTTCGCCAGATCACCCAGCTGATCGAGGCGCAGCGCGGGTATGAATTGAACGCCAAGGTCATCACCGCGGCCGACCAGATGCTCGGCGCAACGACGCAGATCCGATGATCCGCGTCATCGCTCTCTCCCTGGCCTGCGCTTCGCCAACCGCCGCCGACACGCTGGTCGCCGCTCATACGATCCGCGCGCAGACGGTTCTCGCGCCGTCCGACCTGGCCATGGCCCCGGGCGACCGGCCCGGCGCGTTGACCGACCCGGACCAGGCCATCGGCCAGGAGGCGCGCGTCACGCTCTATGCCGGGCGTCCGATCCGGGCGGGGGACCTCGGCGCGCCCGCAATCGTCGAGCGGAACCAGATCGTGAACCTCATCTACTCCAACGGCGCGATCACCATCCTGGCCGAAGCCCGCGCCCTGGACCGCGCCGGCGTGGGCGACCGGCTCCGCGCCATGAACCTATCGTCGCGCAGCATCGTCTCGGCGGTGGTGCAGCCCGATGGTCAACTCCTGGTTACGGGGGCCTTTCAATGACACGTCTCACCCTTCTTGCCGTCTCCACTCTTGCCTTGGGGCTGGCGGGCTGCGGCCGTCTTGGCCATGTGGGCCGGGCGCCCGATCTCACGCCGGTCTCCGAAAGCCCCGAGCTCGCCGCCATGCGCAGTCCCGGCCTGCCCGTCCGGCTCGAGCCGAACCGCCCCGTGGATCAAGCCTCGCTCTGGAGCGGGGATCGCGGGTCACTGCTCGGCAACCGTCGCGCCGAAACGCGCGGCGACATCCTGACCGTCGTGATCGAGATCGACGACCGGGCCGAGATCTCGAATTCGACCGCCCGGTCCCGCTCGGCGAACGAGTCCATGGGGATCCCGTCCTTCCTGGGCCTGCCCCAGCGCCTCGACGAGTCCCTGCCCGAGGGCGCGACCATGGCCGATGCCGTTTCGGCAAGCTCGGGGTCGTCCTCGGGCGGCGACGGATCGGTGCGCCGCAACGAACGCCTGACCCTGCGCGTCGCGGCCACCGTCACGGATGTCCTGTCGAACGGCACGCTCGCCATCGAGGGCCGCCAGGAGGTGCGCGTCAATTTCGAGGTCCGCGAGCTGATCGTCACCGGCTTTGTCCGCCCCGAGGACATCGCCCGCCAGAACGAGATTACTTACGACAAGATCGCCGCCGCCCGAATTTCCTACGGCGGGCGCGGCCAGATCACCGATGTGCAACAGCCCCGCTACGGCCAGCAGATCGCCGACATCATCCTTCCCTTCTGACCGGTGCCCCGATGATCAAGAAACTTCTTCCGCTGGTCCTGATCCTGGCCGGGGCCGGTGCCGGCGTTGGGGCGGGCATTGCCTTGCGGCCGGCGCCCGAGCCGGCCGACCTCCCCGAAGATGGCGCCGTCACCGAGACCGACGCCCCGTGCGGCCCCGATCCGAACGCGCCGGCTGAGGTCGCGGCCGACAGGCCCGAACTGGCGCCCGCGGACGCTGCGGCGCAGTCGGAGTTCGTGAAATTCCCCGAGCAGTTCGTCATCCCCGTGGTCGAGGACGACAAGGTCACCGCTCTGGTGGTCATGCGCCTGACAATCGAAGTCGCGCCCGAGATGAAGGACACCGTGACCGCGCGCATCCCCAAGCTGCGTGACGGGTTCCTGCGGATCATGCTGGACCATGCCAATATCGGCGGCTTCGACGGGCAATTCACCTCGAACGGCTCGATGGAGACCCTGCGCCGCGGTTTCGTGGACTTCGCGGCCTCGAGCTTCCCGGCAGGGATCCACGATGTCCTGATCCTGGACATCAACCGACAGGATTACTGAACGCGCCTGGCCGCGCGTCGCTGACGCTCCGGGCCCCGTGCCGCCGAGTGATGGAACATCGCCGGGGCTCCGGCCGTGCCGCGCTGTGCCCCGGTCTTTGGCAAGGTGGCGAACCGCGCCCGAAGGGGGAAAGCATCGACCCACGTCCGGCAACACGCTCGAACGTCCCCTACCGCTTCTTGCCCCGGCGCTCGGCCTCGGACAGCTTTGAAAGAACCTCGGCGCGGCCGAAAGCCCGGCGCGCATCACTCAGGGCAGCCTCGTGCGAGGCCCGCAGCGCCGCAAGCTGACCGAGCTTGCGGCGGATCTGCGCATCGACTTGGCCGGCCCAGACCAGGTCCATCCCCGTCTGGCGCGCGGCATCCAGATCGCCGTCGGCGCCCCGCTTGGTCAGACTGTCGCGCAGCCGGGCGATGTCAGCCTCGATCCGCGCCATGTGCTGCAGTGTCCGCGCGACCTTGGCCAGTTCATTGTCCCGGATCATGCCGGCCAGGTCGGCCATACCCGCGAGATTGCCATCGCGTCGCCGGCTCATCGGTCCGCCGCCTTCTTGCGCATTTCCTCGGCAAAGCGGATCGCGACCGCGACGGCGGCAAAATGCTCGGGCCGGATCTCCTGCCCGATCTCCACGGTTGCGTGCAGCGCGCGGGCGGTGGGCGGGTCTTCGTGGATCGGCACCTCGTGTTCGACCGCCATGCGCCGGATGGTCGCCGCCACCTCGTCCACGCCCTTGGCCACGCAAAGCGGCGCGCCCGCATCCGCGCGCGACCACTTCAACGCCACGGCGAAATGTGTGGGGTTCACCACGACCACCGACGCACCCGGAAGATCCGCCAGCATCTGGTTCATGGCGATTTCCTGCGCGCGCTGGCGACGCTGCTGCTTCATCATCGGGTCGCCCTCGGCCTGCTTCTGCTCGTCGGTCATGTCCTTGTGCGACATGCGGTGCTTGCGCAGGTGCTCGGCGCGTTGCCACAGGAAATCAGCGCTGCCGATCACGACCGAGATCAGCAGCACGAGGGCAAGGAATCGTACGCACAAACCTAAAAGCAACGCGGTCACGTGATGCGGGCCCATTGCGACCGAGGCCAGGATTTCGGGCATCGCCCGCGCCAGGAACCACAGCAGGATCGCCGTGTAGATCGCCATCTTCACCGTCGACTTTGCGAACTCGAACAGGCCGTTGCGGCCGAACTTGTTGCGGGCGTTCGACAGGATCGACACCCGTGACAGCTTGGGTTGCAGCTTGGACCTGGTCACGGTGAAGGCCCGCTGCGCCACGACCGAGCCCAGCGCCAGCCCCATGGGCAGCAATGCGAAGGCGGCCAGCGCCGCACCGGCCCGCGCTATGACGCCTCCGAGGATCGGATGGCCGCCGCCCGTGCCGATATCCGCGGCCAGCTCGGGCGCGCGGGCGATCAAGCCCGCAAGCAGCCGCCCCATCGAGTCGAGCGCCCCGCCACCCGCCGCAACCCCGGCCAGCAGCAGCCCGGCATAAGAGCCGGTGGTGATAAGATCGGTCGACCGGGGCACTTCGCCCTTGGCGCGGGCGTCCTCGAGCTTCTTGGGCGTCGGGTCGTATGGCTTGTCTGCGCCTTCCTCCTCGTCGCTCACGGGCCCGTCCCCACGGGGTCGGCGATGAAGCTGTCCATCGCCTGCAGCCAGACCTGCAGCATGAGCGGCAGCGCCAGCGCCATCAGGATCAGCCCGCCGGCGGTGATGGCCGGGGCGCCGACGAACGCCACCATGAGCTGCGGCATGGCCCGGTTGATGACGCCCAGCGCGAGGTTGTAGATCAGCGAGGTGATGACGAAGGGCGCCGCCAGGGTGAACCCAAGCGCAAAGGCCTGCGCCGTCCGCGCGATCCCCCAGGCCAGGAAATCACCGGGATCCGGAAAATCGCCGGCCGGCAGGAGGTCGTAGGAAAACACGATCATCTGGGCGACCTTCACGTGCAGCCCCGACAGCACCGCAAGGCATAGGCCCGAGATGACGATCACGTGGCCGATGGCGGGTTGCGGGTCGATGCTCTGGCCGCCGAAAATCTGCGCCAGCGACACCGACTGGGCGGCGATGCTGCCGGTGATCTGCAATGCCAGGACGAACAGCCGCAGCGCCGCCCCGAGACCCAGCCCGATGACCACCTCGGTCGCCAGCAGCCATCCCGGTCGGTCGAACAGCGCGGGATCGATCAGCGGCACCGCGGCGGGGGCGGTGATGACGGTGAAGGCCAGCGCCAGCACCAGCCGGACCCGCATCGGGATCATCCGGTCGCCGAAGGCCGGCAGAAGCGCCATGATCGCCCCCACGCGCAGGAAGACGACGAAACCGGTCCACAGCGCCGCGCGCGCCGTATCGAGCAGAAGCGCGACGTCCTCGCTCATGCCGCGACCATGCCTACCAGCGCCGGCCGCGCCTCGGTCCCCAGTTCCTCGAAGCTGAGCACGGGGTTCGTGATACCGCGGGCGGACATGACCATCCGCATGAATCGCCGCCGCCGCGCGGGCGTGACGAGCGCCGCCGAAACGCCTTGCTCGGACAGCGCGGCAAAGCGTTCGGCCGTGTTCTCGACCAGCCGGTTGAAGTCGTCGGGGGGCAGGGCGACGCTCAGGCCCGCCTCGTCGCCGTCCAGTTGGTGCGCGGCAAAGACCTGGTCCCACTCGGGCGCCATCTGCACCAGCGGCACGGTGCCGTCCGGCCGCTTGAGCTCGGCCACCATCTGGTAGCCCAGGCGCTGACGCACCAGTTCGCAGATCGCCTCGGGCGAGACGGCCGTGCCGCGCGCACCCGCCACGACCTCGAGGATCACGGGCAGGTTGCGGATCGACACCCGTTCCTCCAGCAGCAGGCGCAACACCGACAACAGAAGCTCGACCGGCACCTTCTCGGGCACGAGACTGTCCACCAGCTTGCGGTTGGCCGCGGCGCGGTCGGGATCGCTGGGTTGCACGAATTCATCCAGCAGCCGGCGCAGGGCCTTCAGCGTCAGAAGACGCGGGAAGTTCTGCTTGATGACCTCGAGCAGGTGGGTGGCCAGCACCTCGGGCGGGGACACGATGGTCAGGCCCGTGGTCGCCAGCTCGTCGCCGTCGCCGGGGTCGATCCAGCGGGCGGGCGCGCCGTAGACCGGCTCGTCCACGTCGGTGCCGGGCGGCAGGGTGACCGAGTCGTCCGGCACGAGCGCCAAGACCTGTTCGGGGTAGAGCGTGTCGCTGACCCGTTCGACCCCGTGGACCCGGATGACGTAGCGGCCCGGGGGCAGGCCCGCGTCGTCGGTCAGCCGGATCTCGGGCAGAATCAGCCCGAAACGGGCGGCGACGTGGTGGCGCATGTTGCCGATCCGCGCGTCCAGCCCGTTGGCCGGATCCAGGACCATGGGCACCAGGTCGGACGCGAATTCCAGGTGAATGTCGTCGAGATCCAGCACGTCCCCCATGCTCGGGCCGGTGGGCACGGCCGCGCTTGCCGAATCGTCAGTCTCGGGGGCCGCTTGCGCGGCCTCGCGCGCGCGGGCCGCGCGCCAACCGGCGAACCCCATGACCATGCCCCCGGCCAGAAACGGCAGGAAAGGCAAGCCCGGCACCAGGGCGAAAAGCCCCAGCAGAACCGCCACGGTAATCAGCGCGGCGGGGTGCCGGCCCAGCTGCGACACCACCGCCAGGTCGGTCGAGCCGGTGGCCCCGCCCCGCGCCAGAAGCAGCGCCGAGGCGATCGAGATGATGACGGCGGGGATCTGGGTGACCAGCCCGTCGCCCACGGTGAGGATGGCGTAGGTCTCGAACGCGCGACCCAGCGGCATCCCGTGGATCGCCAGTCCGATGATCAGCCCCATGACCAAGTTCAGCAGCGTGATCAACAGCCCGGCGATGGCGTCGCCCTTCACGAACTTGGACGCACCGTCGAGCGAGCCGAAGAAGGTCGTCTCCTGCTGCTCGGTCTCGCGGCGCAGTTTCGCCTCGGCGTGGTCGATCGCGCCGGCGCTCATGTCGCTGTCGATGGCCAGCTGCTTGCCGGGCATCCCGTCCAGGGCGAAGCGCGCGCCAACCTCGGCCATGCGCGCGGCGCCTTTCGTGATCACGATGAAGTTCACGATCAGGAGCACGCCGAAGACCACCAGGCCCAGCACGACGCTGCCGCCCATGACGAACATGGCGAAGCCCTCGATGACCTCGCCGGCGGCGTCGGTGCCGGTGTGCCCCTCGCCGATGATCAGCTTGGTGGACGACACGTTCAGCGACAATCGCAGCATGAGCGAGGCCAGCAGGATCGTCGGAAAAGCCGAGAAATCCAGCGGCCGCTCGATGAAGAGCGTCGTAGTGAACATCGTGATGGCCAGCGCGAAGGAGGCCGCCAGGCCCGCGTCCAGCACCCAGGCCGGCATGGGCAGGATCATCATCACGATCACCGCCATCAGCGCCAGGGCCAGCAGGATCGTCGGCTGGAATATCGAGCGCAGGTCAAGCGTCACGGCGCAGCCTCCGGATCCGGAGGTGCATGTGACGGCGGCAAGGTGCCGGTCGGGGCGAATGGGCGATCATGTGCGGTCCTTCTGAACCTGTCCGGGGATCCGTCCCGGAATTTCGTGCGGGGAAAGCGCGCTGTCATTCCTCGGACAGCAGGGCGTCGATCTCGTCTCGCAGGGTTTCGCTGCGAGCCAGCGTCTCGAGTCCATCGGCGATCTCGGGGCGTTGCAGGGCCGGTGGCGGCGCCGCCGCGGTCTCGGCCGCCGGGGCTTGCGCTTCGGACGCGGACGGCGCCTGGATTTCGGCCAGCTCGGTGCGCAGGGCCTCGATCTCGGGACCTTCGAGCCCGGTGAGGTAGCTTTCGGCGATCCGCGCCTTGCCGTCCTCGGCGGCGATACGCGCGCGCAGCACCCGTTCCGCCCGGACGGGCACCTGGCCCGAAGCGTCGATGACCCGCTCCGCGGCCGGCAGCAGGCGCAGGTCGGCCAGGCGGGTCGCGATGGCCAGCCGCGTATCGTCCTCGGCCACCGGGCGATCGGTGAGCGGCACCATGGCCCGCAGGAAGGCGGCGTCCGAGGGCAGTGCCGCGATCGCCCGGAACAGCAGACGCTCCACCGCCGGGAACGGACCCCGCCCCGCGCGCGCGAGGGCGTCCATTTCGTCCGCGACCTCGGCAAGGCGCCCCGCCGCGATGCCGGCCCGCAGGATTTCGGCTTCGAGCGCCGCACGGTCGGGATCCGCGGCCTCGAAAGCCAGGGCGCGGGCCTGATCCAGAAGCTCGGGCGGCACGCCGCCTTCGCCGGCCGCCATGGCGGCGATCAGAACGCGCATTGCCTCGGCCGCGCGGGGGGCGCGGGTTTCGACCACCGGCCGCATGCGGTCCGCGGTTTCGGCGGGCGCCGCCTCCCGATCCAACGCAGCGGCGGCGAACGCGTCCGCCACGGGGTCGGGCGAAGCTCCGCGGGCATAGCTATTGCGCGCGGTGATCGCCGCCTCGGTCGCGCCCATCCGCGCCAGCCGTTCAGCCACGCGAGGCCCCAGCAAGTCGCGCAGGTGGCGCGGCAAATCGGCAAGGCGGCGCAGCGCGGGATCGGGATCCTCGACACCCGGCCCGCCGGGATCGAGGATTGCCAGGACTCCCGCGAAGCTGTCGCAATCGGCCTGGCCAGACAGGAGAGGCCCGGGTGTTTCGCCATCCAGCACGCGTGCGATTTCATTCAGCAGGCGGGTTTCCTGGCGGTCCAGCTGGGCGCGCGGCAGAAGCGCACGCGCCTCGGCGCCGAAGCCCAGGTACAGCATCTTTCGGGCCCGGGCGGCGTGGGCCTCGGGAACCGGCCGGCCCACGTCGTCGTAAAGGGCATCGACCGGCCCGCTTGGCCACTCCGCCCGGCCGTGGCCCCACAGCGTGACATCCGACAAGGCCGCGGGCAGGCAGGCCACGCGAGACGCAAGCGCCCCGGCCGTGGCACGGTCCCGATCGACCTGGGTCTGAACGCGCAGGTTCGGAAGTCCTGGCGCGGGCGACGGCTCCGGCTGGGGCGGCGCGGCCGGGGTGCTGTCGGTATCGGACCGCGGCGCCGGCAGGGTGGCGGCCCGGACGATGCCCTGCGCCGCGCCGCGCGCGAATTGCTCGGTCAACGAGGCCCGCAGATCGGCCCCCGCATCGCCCCCCGGGCTGGCGCCATCCTCCAGTCGGTCTGCCAGCAGCCCCGGCAGGAAAGTCGGAGGCTCCGGCAGCTCGAGCGCGTCACCGAGGGTGGGTGGCGGCGCGGCGGGGCCTGCGGGCTGTTCGCGCAACGCGGGGCGGGGCGCGTCGGGCGCGGGATCGCTCACGTCGATGACCAGCCCGCCGTCCGGCAGGCGGAAGCTGTCGAAGGGGCAGGCACAGGCCAGGTCGATGGTCATTTCCCCCGGAGCGTCGCTGGTGATCCGGGCGACGCGCTCGCGCGGGATGCGGCGATAGACCCCGTCCAGATCGAAGGTCTCGCCGCCGTCCGACCGAAGGAGGATCTGGTCCCCCTCGCGCGTGAGATCGCGCGGGGCATCATCCTCGAAATCGACCACGACTCGGGTGAAGGTCAGGTGGTCGGCGCTGCGCACCAGCACGTCCTGCGCCGCCGCCGGGACAGCCAACGTCAGGCCGAGCATCGCGAGACCCAGCCGGAGGATATTCAAAGCGATCATGCCGCCTTGGCCTCCTTCAGTGCCTCCTCCAGTTCGTTGAAACCCGGACGAATGTGGCTGGGCGTGTTCTGGCGGCCCACCTCGATACAGATCGTCGGGCTGTGGTTGTGCATGTTGGCGACCAGCACCTCGCGAATCAGCTGGTAGAAATGGGCGTCTTCCTCGATCACGGCCTTCAGCTTTGCCGCGCAGGGCCCGACGAACCCGTAGGCCAGGAACACGCCCAGGAAGGTGCCCACCAGCGCACCGCCGATCAGGCCGCCCAGCACCTCGGGCGGCTGGTCGATCGAGGCCATGGTCTTGATCACGCCCAGCACGGCAGCGACGATTCCCAGCGCGGGCAGGCCATCGGCGACGGTCTGCAGGGCGTGGCTGGAATGCATGGCGTGATGGAAATGCGCCTCGATCCGCTTCTCCAGGACCTCTTCCACCTGGTGCGGGTCGTCGTAGTTCATCGAGGCCGAGCGCAGCGTGTCGCAGATGAGGTCGACCGCTTCGTGGTCGGCCTGGATCCGCGGGTACCGGCCGAAGATCGACGAACCCTGGGGATTTTCGATGTGCTCTTCCACCTCCAGCGGCGAGGACTTGGTCAGACGTACCAGTTCGAAAAGCAGGCACAGCAGGTCGCGGTAGTCCGACGGCTTCCATTTCGGACCGGCGAAGACCCGCTTCAGGTCCTTCATCGTGTGCTTCATGCTGGCCGCGTCGTTCGACAGGATGAAGGCGCCAACGGCGGCGCCCATGATCATCATCATCTCGAACGGCAGGGCCTTGATGATGATGCCCATCTTGCCGCCGGCGGCCAGATAGCCGCCGAACACCATGCCCAGCACCACGACGATTCCGATGATTCCGATCATTTGAACTGTTTCCCAGAGAGCCCGATTGTCACTTGCCGTTGCGCAGGGCCGAGTGGCGGCCCGCCAGCATGACGCTGATGGAATAGGCGGTCTCGGCGTCGAGCCCGCTCATGATCGCCGCCGCGGCCTCGGGGCGCATGCGCCCCAGGAACCCGGCGGCGAAGGCCGGCTCCATCTGCGAGAACAGGGCGGCCGCCTCCTTGGCCTTCATCGTCTCGTAGACGGTCGTCAGCCGGGTCAGATCGTCATCGGCCGCCGTTTCCGCCAGTTTGAGAAGGCGAGAAAGACTGTCCTCGGCCTCGGTCAACTCGGCCATCTGGGCTTGCAGACGGCCTTCGAGCTCGGACAAACGCGCCTCGCGCGCGGCCAAACGAGCCTCTCGCTCGTCCAGCTGGGATTCGCGCTCGCGCAGGGCGGACAGGATCTCGTCCAGGTCCGGCCCGGCATCGGCGCCCTCTTCCTGCACCGGGGCTTCTGGCGTCGCCGCGACGGCCACGGCCCCGAGGCCGCGCAGAACCGCGCCGGCGGTGCCGTCGCCCAGGCGCACGAGGCCCGACGCCATCAGCAGCCCGGCGAGGACCGGAAGCGCGCCGAGACCCGCGCGGCGCAGCCTTGTCCCCCGCCGCCGCACCTTCGGAGCTCGCGGTCCCATTACGCCACCTCCTTCGTGCTGCGCTTGGTCGCGAAGAAGGACGGGGTCGCCGCCGTGGCGGCAGTGGGCGCGGGACGCGGTTCGGGCGCGTGCGCGAACGACGCGGTCTCAGGGGGCGATCCCCCGTCGGGCAGGTCGTGCAGCGATGCCACATGCAGTTCGAGCTTGCGCGACACCATCTCTGCCCTTTCGGTCAAGGCACGCAGATCGGCGCCGGATTCGGCCGTTTCCGCCCGCGCCCGTTCTAGGGCCTTCGTCAGATCGTCGACCTGGGCCGACAGGACGGCCACCGCGCCACCGACCCCGTGTTCGAGATTGGTGAAGCGCGTCAGCCGCCGCGACAGGATGAAGCAGTAGAACGCGACGCCCGCCGCACCGAAAATCAGAAGCATATCCGCAATCAGGTCCATTCTGGCCCCCTTCAAGTCAGCACGAATTCCATCACCAAGAGGTCGTTCACGCGGTCCTCGCCCACGACCATCCGCACGCGGCGGAGCATCTGCGCGCGCAACCGCGTCAGCGCGTCGGGTGCGCTCAGGATGCTTGGTTCGACCGCGCGGAGGTAGCCGTTCAGCACGTCGATCACCCGCGGCATCAGCTCGGTCACCGCGGCGGCGCCGTCGCCCGGCACCTCGAGCTCGGCGCGGAACCGCAGATGCGTGGCGCCCCCGCCGGGCTGGAGCGAGACCATGATCGGCTCGAGCGGGACGAAGGCCACATCAGGAAGCGGTTCGGCCTCGGGCGATTCCGCCGTATCCTCCGGCGCGGTTTCCGTCTCGGCAGCAGGAGGGGCGAGAATCAGGCCCTGGCTCACGGCGAAGAACCCGCCGCCACCGGCCGCCAGCGCACCGACAACCCCGAGGATCAGGCCCATCTTTCCCGATTTCCCCGCCGGCTGCTCGGCCGTTTCGTCCGAATCCGCCATAGTCTGCGCCCCTTCGCGATCACTTTCGTCGGGGGCCTGCATAGCCGGACTTTAACTAACCGATTGTTAAGCGGCGCCGATCTAAATGGGTCGCACAAGACGCGGCAGAAGCCGCCCGGGTGATAGGAGATCGGTCTTGCAGCAATTGGCGAATACCTGGTCGGACCTCAGCGTGCAGAAGCGTGTGGTCGCCGCGCTCGCGCTGGTGGCCGTGGTGATCATGGTGATCGGTCTGGGGCGCATGGCGACACGGCCGGGCCTCGCGCTGCTCTACGCCGAGCTCGACAACAGCGCGGCGGGCGAGGTCGTGTCGGCGCTGGAACAGCGTGGCGTGACCTATTCCGTCCGCGGCGGCGCGATCTACGTGGATTCGACCCAGCGCGACCAGCTGCGCATGACCCTGGCCGCCGAAGGGCTGCCAGCCAATTCCGGCCAGGGCTACGAGCTTCTGGACCGCATGACCGGCTTCGGCACCACCAGCCAGATGTTCGACGCGGCCTACTGGCGCGCGAAAGAGGGCGAGTTGGCCCGCACGATCGTCGCCAGCCCCGCGATCACCGCCGCGCGGGTCCATATCGCCAATTCGGGCACCAAGCCCTTCCAGCGGGACGTGACCCCGACGGCCTCGGTCACGGTCACACCGGCCCAGGGCGGGCTGGGCGCAGCCCACGCGCGCGCCCTGCGGTTCCTGGTCGCCTCGGCGGTCAGCGGCCTCGCGCCCGAGGATGTCTCGGTCATCGATTCCAATGGCGGCGTCATCCTCGCGGGCCCCGAGGGCGACACCCCGGCCGGCGACGCCGCCGACCGCGCCGCCGCGCTGAAACGCAACGTGGAACGGCTGCTCGAGGCGCGGGTGGGATACGGCAACGCGGTGGTCGAGGTGAACATCGAGACCGTCACCGACCGCGAGCAGATCACCGAGCGCCGGATCGAACCCGACAGCCGCGTGGCCATCAGCCAGGACCGCACCGAATCGACCTCGAGCGAAAGCGGCACGGGCGGCGCATCGGTCACGGTGGCGTCGAACCTGCCGGATGGCGACGCCGACGGTGGAAGCGAACAGCAATCCCAGGCCTCGAGCTCGGAAACCCGCGAACGCACCAATTTCGAGGTCTCCGAGATCCAGCGCGAGATCCTGCGCGCGCCCGGCGCCATCGACCGCATCACCACGGCGGTGCTGGTCGACGGGATTACCGCGCCGGGGCCCGACGGCGCCCCCGCATGGGCCCCCCGCCCCGAGGACGAGATGGAGGCCCTGCGCGCCCTGGTCGCCGCCGCCGTCGGGTTCAACGCCGAGCGGGGCGACGAGCTGACGATCCAGACCATGCAGTTCCAGCCCCTGCCCGACGACGGCACCGGGCCCGGCGGTCTCATGGGCGCGGGCCTGGCCATCGACGCGATGCGCCTGATCCAGCTGGGCATCCTGGCCGTGGTGGCCCTGGTCCTCGGCCTGTTCGTGGTGCGCCCGATCCTAACCCAGAAAGCCGCCTCGCCCGAGCCCGAAGCGCCCGCCCTCGGGTTCGAGCCGCCCCCGTTCATGTCGGCGCCGCTCTTCGGTGAGATCGACCCCGACGACACGCCCGCCAGCCTGAAAGAGACCCAGTCGCTGGCCGACTTCGGCGGAGGGTCCGACGACGCGGACGATGCGACGCCCGGTGCGGTCGAACGGCTGCGCAACCTGATCGACGAACGGCAGGACGAATCGCTACAGATCCTGCGCAGCTGGATGGAAGAAGACGAGGTGAAGTCGTGACCGCCCGCCCCATTTCGCTCGAAAATTTCGATGATTTCGCGCCCGAGCCCGAGACCTCGGTCCAGGAGGTGACCCAGCAGGATCGGCTGGCCGCCTACGATGAAGGCTACGGTGCCGGTTGGGATGACGGCGCCGCCGCCACCCGGGCCGAGATCGAGGGCGCCGAGGCCGAGCTTGCCGCCCATCTGCAGGACCTGACCTTCACCTTCCACGAAGCGCGCGCGCACGTCATGCGCACGGTCCAGCCGCTCCTGATGCAGGCGCTGTCCCACGCCCTGCCGCGGATCCTGCACGAGACGCTGGCCCATCGCCTGGCCGAAGAAATCGACGCGCTGATCGATGCCGGCGCCGCGCCCGAGATCACGCTGCTCGTGCCGCCCGGCGCGGCCGAGACGCTGGCGCCATCCCTGCGTGATGTCGCAGGATTGCCGATCGTCCCGCGCGAGGATGCGGACCTGCCCCCCGGCGAGCTTCACCTGCGGCTCGGCGCCGAGAGCGAACTTCGGCTGGATCTCGGCGCGCTCGACCGCGTGCTGGACGACGCCTTCGCCGCACTGGACACCATCAACAAGGAGACACTGGCCCATGGATGACGCGATCCAACCGATGGATGCCGCCGAGGACGACAAGGGGGCGACGCCCCTGTCCCAGCATCCGTTCACGCAGGTCCCGGTAGAAATCACCGTGTCGGTGGGCAAGGCCCGCCCGCGGCTCAGCGACCTTCTGCGAATGGGGCAGGATGCGATCCTGCCGCTGGACAGCCATGTGGACGACCCGGTCGAGCTTTATGTCGGGGACCGGCTCATCGCCCGCGGTGCCTTGCAGGAGCTCGAGGGCGGCAGTTCGGGGCAGCTCGTCGTACGCCTGACCGAAGTGGCCGATTTGAAATCGGGCCTGTGACATGGGCGCTGCCCGTCGCCTGATCGCCCTCATGGCGCCCGCGTTGGTGCTGTGCCTCGTCCTTGGGGCAGGCCCAGCCACCGCGCAGGAAGTGAGCATCGATTTCGGCAGCGACGGCAGCCTTGCGGGGCGGGCGGTGCAGCTCCTGGTGCTGCTCACGGTGCTGAGCCTGGTGCCCGGGCTCGCCATCATGATCACCTGCTTCCCGTTCCTCGTCACGGTGCTGTCGATCCTGCGTCAGGGCATCGGCCTGCAGCAATCGCCGCCCAACATGCTGATCGTCACGCTGGCGCTGTTCCTGACCTATTTCGTGATGGAGCCGGTCTTTCTCACGGCCTGGCGCGACGGGGTCACGCCGCTGGTCGATGGCGCCATCACGGTGGAAGAGGCCCTGCCGCGCGCGCTGAACCCCTTCCGCGACTTCATGGCCGGGCGCATCGACCCACGCACCTTCGAGGCACTGTCGACCCTGCGGCCCGAGGCCGTCGCGCCGCTGACCCCGCAATCGCCGCTGTCGCTGCTGGTGCCGTCTTTCCTGCTGTCCGAAATCGAACGCGCCTTCCAGATCGGCTTTCTCATCTTCATGCCGTTTCTCATCATCGACCTGGTGGTCGCGGCCGTGCTCATGTCCATGGGGATGATGATGGTGCCACCGGCCATCGTGTCGCTGCCGTTCAAGCTGGCCTTCTTCGCCGTGGCCGACGGCTGGACCCTGATCTCGACCGCGCTGGTGCGCAGCTACTTCTGAGATCCTCGCGCGGGCGCCAAGGAAAAAGCCGCCCGGCGAGGGGCGGCTTTTCGGTCGTGTCGCTGTGCGATCGGATCAGCTGCCGCTGTCCTCGGGGCCGTACTGCGCGAGGAAGGCGATGACATCCTTCGCGTCCTCTTCGGACCGCACACGGTAGCTCATCTTGCCGCGCGCGCGGCTGTCGTCGAGATACTCGCGCAGGTAACCGGTCGGATCCTGCAGGTAGGCGGTCAGGCTCTCCTCGTCCCAGACCAGCCCGGCTTCGCCCGCCTCGACGATCGAGTCGCCATAGCGGAAATCCTCGGTCCCGGCCTGGCGGCCGACGACGCCGTAAAGGTTCGGCCCTTGGCGCCCGTTGCGACCGGCCAGCGTTTCGCCGTCCTCGTTCTGCACCACGTGGCAGGTCTGGCACTGGTTGAACACGCTTTCGCCCGCGGCGGCGTCGCCGCTGACATGGCTCTCGGCCCAGGCGGGTGCCGACAGCAATGCCGCGGCAATGACGGTAGTGACGTGGGTCTTCATGGAATCCTCCGAACTGATGCACGCTAAAGCGTCCCGAACGGTGCCACCATGGCGCAAGCCAGGGGGCCGCCGCCCGCGACATACGGACGCGCCGAGTTCAGAGCATGGCGCACATGTGCCACAAGTCCAGTGGTTTGCCGGAAAAATTTCCGCACAAACGGAAACGGCGGCGCAATCGCGCCGCCGCCGTCAGGCCATTTGACCCATGACGATCGCCGATCAGCTGGCCGTCTCGGCCATCATCTCCTCGGCCCGGGCGATATAGTCTTCCCAGCGCGCGCTGGCGCGGCCGCGCACGCGGACGTCCCGCAGCGCGTCGAGATTGTCGACATTGTCGCCGACCAGGATAATGCCCACCATGCCCGCGGACAGGTGCGGCGTGCAGTGATAGCCATAGGCGCCCTCGGTATCGAGGGTGATCTCGAACTCTTCGTTGATGTTGCCCTTCCAGGCTTCGACGCCCTCGGGCACCGCATCGTCGAACGCTTCCGAGTTGTGGCCGCGGTCGGTGGCCACGAAGCGCACGGTGTCGCCGGGGTTCACCTTGATGACGGCCGGGCGGAACACCATGATATCGCCGGTGTCGGGGTCGCGGTTCAGCATCTCGACCTCGTGGACCGTGGGCTCGCTGTCCTGCGCGCGCAGCGTGGCAGGCGACAGGATGGCGGCGGCCGAGGCCGAGGCGATCAGGCTACGACGGGTAATCTTCATTGACGTCCTCATACTCTTCGTCTGGCTTGGGGGGCCGGGCGGCCCCGCTTACCACGAACGAGTTAGAGACGGTCCGCGGGCGATCAACGCGATGCGACGTCACGCCACCCGTCGGGCCAGGGCGCACTGGCCCCACAGCGTGTTCAGCGCGGCGACCAGGTGGTCGATATCCGCATCGCTGTGCAGCGGCCCGGGGGTAAATCGCAGCCGCTCGGTCCCCTTGGGCACGGTGGGATAGTTGATGGGCTGCACGTAGATCCCCCAATCCTCCATCAGGATGTCGCTGATCATGCGGCACTTGACCGGGTCCTTGATCATCACCGGGATGATGTGGCTGGGGTTCGGCAGGTGCGGGATGCCGTGGGCGTCCAGCTTGGCGCGCAGCTGGGCCACCTGGCGTTTCTGCATGTCGCGCTCGACCCCGCTGGATTTCAGGTGCCGGATCGACGCCGTGGCCGCCGCCGCCACGGCGGGCGGCAGGGCGGTGGTAAAGATGAACCCGCTGGAGAACGAGCGGATGAAATCGCACAGCGAGGCCGAGCCGGTGATATAGCCGCCGAAGGTGCCGAAGGCCTTGCCCAGCGTCCCCTCGATCAGGTCGATGCGGTGCATCAGCCCCTCGCGCTCGGCCACGCCGCCGCCGCGGGGCCCGTACATGCCCACCGCGTGCACCTCGTCGATATAGGTCATGGCGCCGTGCTTCTCGGCCACGTCGCAGATCTCGGCGATGGGGGCGATGTCGCCGTCCATGGAATAGACGCTCTCGAAGGCGACGATCTTGGGCCGGTCGCCGCAGGCCGCCAGCTTGCGGTCCAGATCCTCGGGGTCGTTGTGCTTCCAGATCACCTTGTCGGCGCGGGAATGGCGGATGCCCTCGATCATGCTGGCGTGGTTCAGCGCGTCCGACAGGATCACCGCGTTCGGGATCCGCGCGCCCAGCGTGCCCAGCGCCGCCCAGTTCGAAACGTAGCCGGACGAGAACAGCAGCGCGTCCTCTTTTCCGTGCAGGTCCGCGAGTTCCGACTCCAGCGCCACGTGGTGATGCGCGGTGCCCGAGATGTTGCGCGTGCCCCCGGCGCCGGTTCCACATTTCCGCGCGGTGTCCACCATGGCCGCCACCACGTCCGGATGCTGGCCCATGCCCAGGTAGTCGTTGGAACACCAGACGGTGACCTTGTCCGGCCCCGGCCCGTGGTTGCGCACCTTGGGAAACGCGCCGCAGCGCCGTTCCAGGTCGGCGAAGACGCGGTAGTTCCCCTCGTCCTTCAACTCGTCCAGCTGGGTGCGGAACAGCGCGTCAAAATCCATGGCGTTTCTCACTTTTCGGCAAATCGTCAGTCGGTCGCGGCGCCGGGATCATCCAGCGCCAGAGTTTCGCGTCGGGCAGCGGCAGCACCATCAACCAGTGCTCGACCAGGGCCAGCGCGGTCAGGGTCAGAAGCAGGGCGAAGCGCGTCTCGCCCGTGACGGCCAGCCGTTCGATCCAGCAGAAGACGGCCAGCGTCAGCACGAGGATCGACAGTGGGAACAGCCAGCTCACCGGCCCCTGCCGGAAATAGCTGGGCAGGTGCGCCAGCGGGGCGGGCAGGAACTCGGTATTGATGCGCGGCACGCCCAGGAAGATGTTCAGCTTGGCCGAGATGCGGGCGAAGAACAGCACCGCGTAGGTCCAGAAGGCCAGGTCGTTCGCCGCGCCGAAGGTTGCCAGCGCCACCAGCACGAAGCCCGCCAGCAAAAGCAGCTCGTGCCACGCCAGCACCGCCCAGGCCGCGCGGAACCGTTGGCCTTCCGTCATGCAGAACGGCAACGGCCCGCGCCCGGGGCCCGTGACCGTGCCGGTCAGGAAGGCCATCTCGATCCAGCCCCAGACGGCCAGCGCCGACAGGAACCCGCCGTAAAGCGCGGGGGCGCCCACGCTGTTGCGCGTCAGGATCACGCCCGCCACGCCCGCCACCAGCAGCGGCAGGCCCAGCAGGACCACTCGCCCATGGGCGCCCGGCCCGCGGCCGTCGGCGCGCTTGACCGCCCACAGGATCGCGCCGGTGGAAAACCACCAGACGAACAGCGCCAGGGCCGCGGCGATCCAGGGGTTGGTCAAGCGTCTCTCCTCCTTCCAGGTCCGACCTTCCGCAGAAGGATCGGACCGCGCCTCAAAACGCCGGCTCGAGCCGGACGTTCTCGGGCACCTCGTTCTTCTTCACCGGGATGGTGTAGAGGTTGGCGAAGGCGAAGGCCGCGTTGGCCCCCGCCGCGATCCGTCCCAGCAGACCGCCCACACCGCCGCGGGCCTTGGCCGCGTCCATGGCGATGGCCGCGCGGTTCATCCGCTCGCAGCCCGACCGGAACCGCGGGTTGTCGATGTCCAGCTCGATCGGGAACACCTGGCGCGCGATGGTGCTGGTCTTGCGGAAGACCTCCATGTCGTACCAGTCGATATCGACGCCCAGCGCCTCGTGGAACTTCGGGCGCGCGTGGTCCCGCACCCACATGGTCGAATAGACCGCCGTCAGGAAGAACCGGATCCACAGGCGGTTGGCAAAGCTCTGGGTGATCTTCGGATCGGTGCGCATCAGCAGGGCGAAGGCCTCGCCATGGCTGAACTCGTCGTTGCACCACTCGCGGAACCACTTGAAGATCGGGTGGAACCGATGCTCGGGGTTCGCCTCGAGGTGGCGGTAGATCGTGATGTACCGGGCGTAGCCGATCTTCTCGCTCAGGTAGGTGGCGTAGTAGATGAACTTCGGGCGGAAGTAGGTGTATTTCTTCTCGCGCGTGAGGAAACCCAGGTTCACCGCCACGCCCGCCTCGCGCAGGGCGTCGTTGATGAAGCCCGCGTGCCGCGCCTCGTCGCGGGACATGTACGAGAACAGCTCCTTGATGTCCTCGTTCGTGCCGCGGCGCTTCATTTCCTTGTAAAGCACGCAGCCCGAGAACTCGGCGGTGCAGGACGAGATCAGGAAATCCAGCGCCTCGGCCTTCAGCTCGGGTTCCATGTTTTCCCAGTCGACGGCGTCCCAGTCCTCGGTCTTGCGGAAATGGCCCTTGTTGGGGTCGTTGCGCATCTGCTCCATCAGCTTGTCCCAGTCCGCGCGGACCGGGCTGACGTCGATGGCGTCGAGCTCGTCGAAATCGGTGGTGTAGAAGCGCGGCGTCAGCAGCGTGTTCTGCATCGCCAGGTCGGTCGCGGCCTTGCTGTCGAACTTCGACTGGGCCTGCTGGATGGCAAGCCCCTCCTCGACCGTGGTGGCATCGGCGGTGTGGCTGGCGGGTTGGGTCTGGACGTTCATGCCGCGACCCCCCCGGTGCCGGTGGCGCGCGTCTCGTCCGAGAACGAGAACTCGCACAACTCCATGAACTCCATATCGCCGGTCAGGCGGGTCCACAGCCGCTCGATCAGGCTGGCGCGGGTGATGGTGGCCATGCGCTGTTCGCTCACCGCCTCGCCCCAGGGGGCCATCACCGGCGTGCCGTGCACCAGCACGCTGTCGCCGGGATTGATCGTGGCGCCGTTGTCCAGCCGGACATGCGCGCTCAGCTCCTCGAATTTATGCACCACCTCGACCGTGCAGGGCGCGGTCTCGGTGTATCTGGTCAGAAGTCCCATGTCGGTTCCCTTTCTCAGTTGTCGAACAGCACCGCCCAGTGACGGGCATTGCCCGCCCCGAAGGAGGTGAGTTCGGCGCTCCAGCCCGTGGCCGGGTCCGAGAGCACGAGCCGCCCGTTGGCGAGACGGGACAGCGTGACGGGCGGATTGCCCTTGATTCCATGGACTAGACGCACCCGCGTTAGGGCATCGTTAACCACGGCGATGAAGGCCCCGTTCTCGGTATCGAGAAGGACGGTGCCGTCGGGCTGGACGGCGCTGACGGCCACGCCGTCGCCATCCAGCGAAAAGGTGCGGCTTTCCAGAACCGCGGCTGGCTCCGGCTGGGCCGAGGGGACGCGGTCCGTGACCGACGCGTAAGTGGCCAGCGCCAGCGCCCCCAGCGCCAGGCTGACCATCGCGATCAGCAGGCCGCGCGGGATCATCTCGCGGTCGCGGCGGGCCATCTCGCGGGCCTCGGCGTCGAAATACAGGCCGGTGTCGATACGGTTGCTCGGCATGGTCTGGTCCCCCTATTCGGCCGCGACGGCGGTGGTCGCGCGGCTGATCTGCGGCTCGGATGTGCGGATCTCGGCGGCTTCGGCAAAGATCGCGGCCACGGCGCGGGCGTCGGGAATGCAGCGCAGCGCGGGCTGCACCTTCTTCATGTGCCACGGCCGGACATGGGGCCACAGCACCAGATAGCTCAGCCGCGTCTCGCCCTCGGTGTCGAAGACGATGGTCCCGGTGCCGCCCGGCGCGTCCGCGATCTGCGCCGTCGCGATGCGGCGGAACGGCAGGTTCAGCGTCAGCGTCAGCGCCGCTCCCACCCGCATGGCCACGCGGTGGGTGGTGATGGTGTAAAGCGTGGCGCGCGCCTGCACCCAGGCGATCGCCCAGATGATGGCGCAGGCCACGACACCCAGGCCCAGGAACGGGATGGCCAGCGGCGCGGCCCCCGCCCATCCCATCTCGACCGACGAGGCCGCGACGCGGGCAAAGGACAGCACCACGAAATACCCCGCGATCCAGGTCAGCCCCATGGACGACCGCGCCAGCGCGGTGGTCTCGGGGCGGCCCTGCCACAGGATGCGCTCGCCCTCGGGCAAGGCTTCGGGCAGGCCCGGCACGGGCTCGAACTTGAAGTCCGGATCGTCCTTGTAGGACATGGTGTCTCTCCCTCTGTCAGTCCCCTGGGGTGTCGCGCGCGGTGGCTAATCCGCGCGCGCCGTCATCGCTCAGCTGTAAAGCTTGCCGCCCCCGAAGAAGCCCATGATCTTCTCTTCTTCCAGAAGGCTGATCTGGCCCGGCGTGGCGATCCCGGGGATCTGCGCCATGCGGTGGCTGTCCAGCGACGTGATATCCAGCCAGCGCGGCTTGATCTTCACCATGGTCATGGGCGCCAGCTTCTTGCCGCCGCCGAACTCGGCTTCCAGCTCGAACTCGACATAGCGGACCAGCTGTTCGGCCTCGTCGATCCACATGTCGGTGACGGTGCCGACGACCTTGTCGTCGCGGCAGACCACCGGCAGGCCGCGCGGATCGCGCCCGGCACTGACGAAGAAGCCGTCGATGCCGTCCATCGGCTTGATCTTGGGATGGCCGTGGCCGTCAAGCTCGGGCACGTCGCGGCGCGGCACCCACGAGGCCGGGCCGATCCCGTCGATCAGCGGATCGCCCGTGGGCTTGTGCGGAAAGCCCTCGCCCACGGCCGTGCGGGCCATGGCCAGGTTCTCGCGCCGGTGCGCGGCCTCGTTCTCGGCCGAGGGAACGGTGTAGGACCCGCGCCCGTGGGGCAGCTCGATGGTCTTGGGCGACGGCACCGGGAACGGACCCTGGTTCGGCGCGATGTCGCCGTCCTCGGTCTCGAGCGGATAGCCCTCGCGCATGTTCTCGGTCTGCAGGTAGTAGACCAGCAGGGCGAAAAACAGCCAGAAGCCCCAGATGGCGGCACTGGCCAGATCGAAATTTCCGAAAAACGTGACACCGACCATGATGTCCTCCTCTCAGGTTGGAAAATCGGCAAGGCCAAGCTTGCCGTCCGATTGCGTTGCGGGAACGGGGTGAACGAAGGACAGCCGCACCAGCGGCCCCAGCACCACCAGCGTGACGAACAGAAGCGCGATCTCGATGTGGTAGACGGTGGTATAGCCCAGCGCCGAGGCGCCCATGGCATCGCCGAACGCGCCCGTGGCGGCCCAGCCGGACACCGCGTCGCGGATCCCGCCGCCCAGCCCGATGGCGACACCCGCCGCCGTGGCCTGCGCCGCGCCCCAGGCGCCCAGCGCCAGGCCCCGGCCGGCCACGCCGCGCGCGGGCAGCGTCATCGCCGCCGTCAGCGTGGCGATGGCGAACAGCCCGCCACCCAGCCCGATGCCGAAGGCGCCCAGCACGAACAGCACGGGCGAGTCCATGGGCGCCGAGAACACGACGCTCGAGAACGCGCAAACGCCCAGCAGGATGCCCCGCGCCGCCATGCGGAACGGGTCCAGCCCGCGCGCCAGCCAGCGCGCGGCAAGGCCGAAGCCCAGCAAGGCGCCACCGGCCCAGACCGCCGACAGCCCGGTCGTCGCACCGACGCTCAGGCCCAGGATCTCGCCGCCATAGGGCTCCAGCAGCACGTCCTGCATGGTGAAGGCCACGGTGCCGACGAAGACCACGGCCAGAAGCCGCCCGGCATCGCCGCCACTGGCGAAATCGGCCCAGGCATCGCGGAAGCTGGGGCGCGGCTCGGCACGCTCGGCGGCGCTCATGGCGCGCACCTTCTCCTGTTTCCACAGCGCGACCAGGTTCAGCACCAGCGTCGCGACCGCCGCGCCCTGCACCACCCGGATCAGCCGCAGGGCCGAGAACTCGGCCAGCAACCCGCCGAGGACCAGCGCGCTCGCGCCCATGCCCAGCAGGAACATCACGTAAAGCAGCGCCACGACCCGGGGCCGCGTGGCGTCGTCGGCCCGGTCGCTGGCCAGCGCCAGACCGGCGGTCTGGGTCATGTGCAGCCCCAGGCCGGTCATCAGGAACGCCAGCGCCGCCAGCACCTCGCCCGCGAAGGGCACGTCGTGCACGGTGTCGCCGCCCAGCACCAGAAGGGCGAAGGGCATCAGCGCCAGCCCGCCCATCTGCCACAGGCTGCCGAACCACAGGTAGGGCACGCGCTTCCAGCCCAGCGCGCTGCGATGCGTGTCCGAGCGGAAGCCCAGCAGCGCGCGGAACGGCGCGATCAGCACCGGGAGCGCGATCATCAGCGCGACCAGCGTGGCGGCCAGCCCCAGCTCGACGATCATCACACGGTTCAGGGTGCCCAGCAGCATGACGCTCGCCATGCCGACGCTCACCTGGAACAGCGACAACCGCAGAAGCTGGCCCAGGGGCAGCCCCTCGCTCGCCGCGTCCGCGAATGGCAGGGCCTTCAGGCTGAGGTGCTTCAGGCTCATGCCGCGACCTCCAGGCAGTGCGAGATGTAGAACCCCGAGCTCACCCGCTCGACCGGGCGCAGGTCGCCCGACACGCGCGCGGCCAGCCGCCGCGCCGAATGCGGCACCATGCTGGGCGAGCGGTCGGATTTCGGAAACAGGCGCCCGGCCTGCCACATGGCCATCAGAAGGGGCGTGCGCGGCGCGACGGTGAAGACCAGCCGCGGGCTGCGCGCCGACAGCGCGTCCAGCGCCGCCACCAGGTCCCGCTCGCCGTAATAGATCAGCGAATCCATCGCCAGCACCGCGTCGAAGCGGCCCAGATCGGCCGACAGCATGTCGCCCGCGCGGAACTCGACCTGTCCCGGCAGGTCTTCCGGCAGGCGCCGCGCGGCGATCTCGACCAGCCGGGGCGAGATGTCGATGGCCACCACGTCGGCGCCGCGCGCGGCCAGCGCCGCCGCCCCCGCACCGGTGCCGCAGCCGGCATCCAGAACGCGGGCGCCGCGCAGGTCCCGGGGCAGCTGACCCAGCATCACGGCGCGCATCCGGTCGCGCCCGGCCCGCACGGTGGCACGGATGCGGCTGACTTGGGCATCGCTGGTCAGCTGCTCCCAGACCTTGGTGGCACTGCCGTCGAAATAGCGCTCGACCCGGTCGCGCGTGGCGTCATACGCCGTCGGCCTTCCGCCCTGCGCGCCGTGCACCGGCGGTGTACCGGCGGTGGACACGGTATGCACGCCGTCGGCCCCGCCGTGCACGCCCCCTGCACCCGCGCGGGACGCGGGCGGCACGGTGGCGGTACGGTCGGTGGACGGGGCGTGCATGTTCATCAGTCGAATCCCAGCAGCTCGAAGATCTCGCGGTCGGGCAACGGCGCGGGCGCCAGCGGATCGGTCCCGGCATAGAGCTTCTCGGCCAGCCGGATGTACTCGGCCCGCGCCGCGACGATGTCCTCCTCGTCGGGCATCTCGAACAGCGTCTTTTTCTTCAGGCGGCTCCGGCGGATCGCGTCGATATCCGGCATGTGCGCGATCCGGTTGAAGCCGACGGTGTCGCAGTAGCGGTCCACCTCGTCCGTGTCGCGCGAGCGGTTGGCGATGCAGCCCGCCAGCCGGACGCCGTAGTTCTTGGCCTTGGCCTGCACCGCCGCGATGATCCGGTTCATCGCGTAGATGCTGTCGAAATCGTTGGCCGTCACGATCACCGCGCGGTCCGCGTGCTGCAACGGCGCGGCGAAGCCACCGCAGACCACGTCGCCCAGCACGTCGAAGATCACCACGTCGGTGTCCTCCAGCATGTGGTGCTGCTTCAGCAGCTTGACCGTCTGGCCCACCACGTAGCCGCCGCAGCCGGTGCCGGCGGGCGGGCCGCCCGCCTCGACGCATTGCACGCCGTTGAAGCCCGTCGTCACGAAATCCTCGGGCCGCAGTTCCTCGGCGTGGAAATCCACCTCCTTCAGGATGTCGATCACGGTGGGCTGCAGCTTGCCGGTCAGCGTGAAGGTGCTGTCATGCTTTGGGTCGCAACCGATCTGCAGCACGCGGTGGCCCAGCTTCGAGAACGCCGCCGACAGGTTCGAGCTGGTGGTCGACTTGCCGATCCCGCCCTTGCCGTAGACCGAGAAGACCTTCGCCCCCTCGATCTTCATGCTGGCGTCCTGGTGCACCTGCACCGAGCCTTCGCCGTCTTCTCCCAGCCGGGGCACACCGGCCGCCTTGCGCAGGGTGGTCACGTCGTCTCTGGGGCTCATCGCTCACCTTCCCGAAGAACTGTCCGTCCTTCATCTTTCCCTAAATACCTCCGGGGTCCGGGGCAGAGCCCCGGTCCGGCCTTTCCGAATGCGCGTCGCCCGGTCATTCCGCCGCGATCCCTTCCATCCGGTCCTCGAGCTCGTCCGCCGCCATCTGCAGCGCGTCGAGCGTCTCCGCGTCGGGCTGCCAGTAGTTGCGGTCCGACGCCTCCAGCAGCCGCCCCGCCATGCGCGACGACGCCACCGGGTTCAGCTCCGAAAGCCGCCGGCGCATGTCCCCGTCCAGCACGAATGTCTCGCTCAGCCGCTGGTAGACCCACGGCTCGACTTCGCCGGTCGTCGCCGACCAGCCCAGCGTGTTGGTCACGTGCGCCTCGATCTGGCGCACGCCTTCGGCCCCGTGCTTCAGAAGCGGCTCGTAGAAGCGGGGATTCAGGCTGCGCGACCGTGTCTCCAGCGCGACCTGGTCCTGCAGGGTGCGCACCTTGGCCGCGCCGCGGGTCTGGTCGCCGATATAGACAGGCGCCGACTGGCCGCCCTTGGCGCGCTTCACCGCGCGCGAGATGCCGCCCAGCGTGTCGAAGTAGTGATCGACGCTGGTGACCCCAAGCTCGACCGATTCCAGGTTCTGGTAGGCCAGGTCCACGTCGCCCAGCGCGCGCTGCAGCAGCGCCGATTGCGCGGCGGGCTTGCCAGACCGTCCGTAGGCAAAGCTCTTGCGCGCCTCGTAGGCATCGGCCAGCTCGTCCTCGTCGTCGAAGCTGGACCCGTCCACCAGTTGATTGACGTTCGAGCCATAGGCCCCTTCCGCGTTCGAGAAGACGCGCAAAGCCGCCGTTTCGAGATCGCATCCCATGGTCTCGGCATAGGCCAGGGCATGGGCGCGGACGAAGTTCTGGTCCAGCGGTTCCTCGGCCGTCGCGGCCTTCCACGCGGCCTCGGCCAGCATGCGGGTCTGCAGCGGCAGCAGGTCGCGGAAGATGCCCGACAGCGTCATCACCACGTCGATGCGCGGACGGCCCAGTTCGGCCAGCGGGATCAGGTCGGCCCCGCACAGCCGCCCGTAGCCGTCAAAGCGCGGCCTGGCCCCCATCAGCGCCAGCGCCTGGGCGATGGGCGTGCCGTCGGACTTGATGTTGTCCGACCCCCACAGCACCAGCGCGACGGTCTTGGGCAAGGCCTTGTGGGTGTCCAGCAGCAGCTGCGCCTGCTTGGCGCCGTCGGCCATCGCGAAGGCGGTCGGCATCCGGAACGGGTCGAACGCGTGGATGTTACGCCCCGTGGGCAGGATCTGGGGCGACCGAATCAGGTCGCCGCCCGGCACCGGCGCGATGTAATGCCCGCCCAGCGCCGCCATCAGCGCGGGGATCTCGGTCTGCTGCCGCAGCTTGGCGTCCAGCGCCGAGCGGCCGTCCTCGGACTGGTCGGGCAGCAGGTCCAGAAGCCGCGCCCGCTGGTCGTCGCCCATGGGGCGGCCCACCACGTGCAGCCCGTCGGGGATTAGCGCGTCCTCGAACTCCAGCAGCTTCAGCCACAGATCGCCGGGTGCCACGCCGCCAAGATCCACCGCCGCCGCCTGGCTTTCGATCAACGCCTCGAGCTCGGCACCGCCGTCACCCGCGCGCCAGCGCTGAAGGCTGTCCTTCAACTCGGCCAGGCCCTTGTAAAGCCCCGCCTGCCCCAGCGGCGGGGTCAGGTGCGTGACGCAGACCGCGCCCGAGCGGCGCTTGGCCAGTGTCGCCTCGGACGGGTTGTTGGCGGCGTAGAGGTAAACGTTGGGCAGGTTGCCCATCAGCCGGTCCGACCAGTCGGACGCGCCCATGCCCACCTGTCTGCCGGGCATGAACTCGAGCGCGCCATGCATGCCGAAATGCAGGACCACGTCGGCGCCGAAATCCTCGCGCAGGTACTGGTAGAAACCGTTGAACGCGTGGGTCGGGGCGAAGCCGCGCTCGAACAGCAGGCGCATGGGGTCGCCCTCGTAGCCGAAGGCGGGCTGCACCCCGACGAAGACATTGCCGAACCGGTGGCCCAGCACGAAGACGCCGCTGCCATCGCTCTGAACCTTGCCCGGCGCGGGGCCCCAGGCCGACTCGATCTCGGCCAGCCAGGGCGTGCGGCGCACCAGCGTGTCGGCACTGACGCGGGCGGCCACGTTGGCCTCCTGCCCGTATTGCGCGGCATTGCCCTCCAGCACCAGCCGCCGCAGGTCGTCCACGCTTTCGGGTGGGTCCAGCTCGTATCCCTCGGCCTTCATGGCGTGCAGCGTGTTGAACAGGCTCTCGAACACCGACAGGTAGGCGGCGGTGCCGATGGCGCCGGCGTTGGGCGGGAAGCCGAAAAGGACGATCGCCGCCTTGCGCTCGGCCGCCTCCTGCCGCCGCAGGCGGGCGAGCCGCCCGGCCCGCTCGGTCAGGGCCGCGATCCGCTCGTGGCAGGGCGCCATGGCTTTCACCTCAGATCCGTTACGGCAGCGATGGGCGCAGCCCGCGCAGCCATCGGCGCCGTGGCGGCCCGCGAACACGGTGGGGTTGGTCGCCCCGTCGATCTCGGGCAAGGCGATCAGCATGGTCGTCTCGACCGGTCCCAGCCCGGTGCGGCTGTCGGACCACTGGCCCAGCGTCTGGAACTCCAGCGGATGGGCCGAGAGGTAGGGCACGTCGAAGCCGCCCAGCGTCGTGACGGCCGCGTCGCTGTCGTTGTAGGCGGGCCCGCCCACAAGCGAGAAACCGGTCAGCGACACGATGGCGTCCACCGAGACGTGACCGTCCGCGTCGCGGAAATACCGCTCCATCGCCGGGCGCGCGTCCAGCCCGCCCGAGAAGACCGGGACGCAGGCCAGGCCCGCCGCCTCGAAGCTGCGGATGACGGCGTCGTAATGCGCGGTGTCCGAGGCCAGCGCATAGCTGCGCAGGATGACCAGCCCGACCGTGGCGCGCGCGCCCTCCGGCCGGGGCAACTCGGCGGCCTCGGTGGTGATGCGGTGATCGGCCAGGTCGGGGTGGTAAAGCCCCACCTCGGGATACTCGATCGGGTCGGCCACCGCCGCGCCGCGCCAGCCACGCTGGCTGGAATAGCGCGAGATCGCCAGCCGCAGCATCTGTTCGACATTGTCGTCCGAGCCGCCCAGCCAGTATTGCATCGTCAGGAAATAGCCGCGCAGATCCTGCGCCTTGCCGGGCAGGTAGCGCAGGATCCGCGGGATCCGGCGCAGCATCTTCATGTGACCTTCGCCCGAGGCGCGCTTGCCGGCCTTGGGCTTCAGCTTCTTCAGCATCGCCATGACGCCTGAGGCGGGCGTGGCCATGTCGAGGCTGCCCATGCGCGTCAAGTTGACGATCTGCTGGTCGGCGACGATGCCGATCATGGCGTCGCAATGATCGCGCCGCGCCTTCAGGTCCGGCAGGATCGCCGAGATATGCTCTTCCAGGAACAGCAGGGTGACGATGACGATGTCGGCGCGGCGCACCGCCTCGCGCGCGGCGTCCAGCGCGTGGGGCGTCTCGGCCCATTCGGCGGCCGCGTGGACACTGACGGACAGGCCCGGAAAGTCGCGCGCCATGCGCGGCAGAACCCGCGCGGCCGGGCCCGCGGCGTGGGCGTCCAGCGTCACGATGGCGATGCGGTAGCCCGCGTCGATATGGCCAAGGTCATCGCGCATAATGGGCCTTCGCCTCGTAAAGCGTGTCTACGCTGATTTCGCGCACGCCGCGCTCGGCGGCGAAGGTCTCGGTGTTGCGGCGCGCCTTGCCGCGCACGAAGAACGGGATCTTCTTCAGTTCACGCTCGGCCTCGGCGAGCCACGTCACCACGTCCGCGCCGGTCTCTTCCATCACTGGTCCCGAAATACTCCGGGGGTCCGGGGGCTGGCCCCCGGCGTCCTCGGCCCGCGCGACGGCCTTGCCGCCGTGATGCGACGGGCCGGCGGCATCGTGGAACTCGAAATCCTCGCGGAACATGTGCAGCAGGTGCTCTTCCAGCCCCATGACCAGCGGGTGCACCCAGGTGTCGAAGATCACGTTCGCGCCCTCGAACCCCATGACGGGCGAATAGCGGGCCGGGAAATCCTGCACGTGGACGGGGGCCGAGATCACGGCGCAGGGGATGCCGAGCCGCTTGCCGATATGCCGTTCCATCTGCGTGCCGAGGATCATCTCGGGGGCCGCATCCTCGATCGCGCGCTCGACCTCGAGATAGTCGTCGGTGATCAGCGCGCTCAGCCCGTATTCCTTGGCCGCCGCACGCATGGGCCGCGCGAATTCGCGGTTGTAGCAGCCCATGCCGCAGACCTCGAACCCCATCTCGTCGCGGGCGACCCGGGCGGCCGCCATCACGTGGGTCGCATCGCCGAACAGGAACACGCGCTTGCCGGTCAGGTAGGTGCTGTCGACGCTGGCCGAGTACCAGGGAAGGCGCAGCTCCGCCTCGCTGGGCGCGAGCGAGTCGGGCAGGAGCGCACGGATTTCGGCGATGAAATCGCGTGTGGCGCCGACGCCCATGGGCACCGTTTTCGTGAAGGGCTGGCCCAACGTCTTCTCGCACCAGCGCGCGGCCGTCTCGCCCGTTTCCGGGTAGAGCAGCACGTTGGCATGCGCCGCGCCCAGTCGCGCGATGTCCGCGGGGGTGGCGCCCATGGGGGCGCAGACATTCACCTCGATCCCCATGTCGGCCAGCAGGCCCGTGATCTCGGCCACGTCGTCGCGGTGGCGGAAGCCCAGCCCGGTGGGTCCGAGGATGTTGACCGTGGGACGGGCCGTGCGCTCCATCGGCTGGGCGAGCTTTTTGACGATCTGGTAGAAGGTCTCGTCCGCGCCGAAGTTTTCCTTGCGCTGGTAGGACGGCAGTTCCAGCGGGATCACCGGGATCCCGCCCAGGTCCATGGTTCCGGCCATGCCGCCCGGATCGTCCTGGATCAGCTCGGCCGTGCAGGACGCGCCGACGATGATCGCCTCGGGCCGGAACCGCGCCACGGCGTCCTCGCAGGCGGTGCGGAACAGGTCGGCCGTGTCCGAGCCGAGGTCGCGCGCCTGGAACGTGGTGTAGGTCACCGGCGGACGGCGGTCGCGCCGCTCGATCATGGTGAACAGAAGGTCGGCGTAGGTGTCGCCCTGGGGCGCGTGCAGGACATAGTGCAGACCGCGCATCCCGGTGGCGACGCGCATCGCCCCCACATGGGGCGGGCCTTCATATGTCCAGACGCTGAGCTTCATGGCGTGCGGCTCGCTGCGAGTATTTGGGGACCAGTGATGGAGTGGGTCATTCCGCCGCCTCCAGCCGGAGCTTTTCCTTGCGGCGCAGCGGGCGGGCGAAAAGGCCGGCGAGATCGCCCGCCTGTTCGTAGAAATGGACCGGCGTGAAGACGAGCTCGATGGCCCACTTGGTCGTCAGACCCTCGGCTTCGAGCGGGTTGGCCAAGCCCAGCCCGCAGACCGTCAGGTCGGGCCGCGCGGCGCGGGCGCGGTCCAGCTGCTTGTCCACGTCCTGGCCTTCGCTGATCGTCGGGCCCTCGGGCAGCAGGTCGAGATCGGGGCCGACGATGGCGCGGTGAATGAAGGGTGCGCCGACCTCGACCGCGTCCATGCCGCATTCACGGGTCAGGAACCGCGCCAAGGGGATTTCCAGCTGGCTGTCGGGGAAGAAGAAGACCGACTTGCCGTTCAGGGTCTCGGACGCCGCGGCGATGGCGCGCCGGGCCCGGGCGCGCGGCGCCTCGGTCACCCGCGCGAAGGTGTCGGCGTCGACGCCCATCTCGCGCGCGACGGCCCAGAGCCAGGCAGTCGTCCCCTCGTCACCGAAGGGCAGCGGCGCCTCGATATGGCGCGCACCGCGACGCGTGAGCGCGGCAAGCGTCTCGCCCAGGAACGGCTGGACCAGGGCAACCACGGTGTCGGGCCCCACGGCGGGCAGGTCTTCGGCCCGGCGGGCGGGCAGGCAGGCAACGTCTTCGATTCCCATGGCGCGCAGCAGGCCCAGCATCTGGTCCTCGACCACGTCGGGAAGGGCACCGGCGATCAGCAGGGACTTCGCGTTCGCCTCGGGCAGCGCGGGCACCATGGCGGCGAGGCAGGCATCCTCGCCCTCGGTGAAGGTCGTCTCGATCCCCGACCCCGAATAGTTCAGCACCCGGACATGGGGGGCGTGCACCGCGCTCAGCCGTTCGGCCGCGCGGCCGAGGTCGAGCTTGATGACCTCGGACGGGCACGAGCCCACGAGAAACAGCTGGCGGATATCGGGGCGGCGCGCCAGAAGCTGCGCCACCTGGTTGTCGAGCTCGTCCTGCGCGTCGGCGAGGCCGGCCAGGTCCGTCTCCTCGAGGATGGCGGTGGCGAATCGCGGCTCGGCGAAGATCATCACGCCGGCGGCCGATTGCAGCAGGTGCGCGCAGGTGCGCGAGCCCACGACCAGGAAGAAGGCGTCCTGCATCTTGCGGTGCAGCCAGATTATGCCGGTCAGGCCGCAGAAGACCTCGCGCTGGCCGCGCTCCTTCAGGACGGGCGCGGCGCCGCAGCCGGTGGCGGGGGGCGTGGGCATCTGGGTCACAGCGCGCCGTCCAGGCGCGCGCGGCGCAGCTTGAGCAGGAATTGCGCGGCGTTCACCACGTAGAGCGCGTAGGCCAGCAACGCTGTCAGCATCAGCGCCTGCGGCGTGAACCAGCCACCGAACAGAGCCACGAGATACAGCGTGTGCACCGCGATCACGGCGAAGCTGAACATGTCTTCCCAGAAGAAGGCGGGCGCCAGCAGGTACTGGCCGAACACGGCTTTCTCCCAGATCGCGCCGGTCACCATGATCAGGTAGAGCACGCCGGTCTTCACCACGATCGACGCGGTGGCCAGAGCGTAGCCCTCGCCGGTGGCGAGATAGCGCAGCACCAGCGCCAGCGAGACCAGGAAGACCGCGAATTGCAGCGGCGCCAGCACGCCCTGGACCAACGTCCAGGGGCTTGCGTCACGGCGAGCGCGCTCGGCAGGCGTGTAAAGCGGCGGGTGGGTCGAGCCCGCCCCGGCCGCGGGAATCTGGGCATCGGTCATGCCTTACCATGAGCATTCGACCCCAAAAGTGTCAACTCAAACTTACACTTTGAAAACTGACGCCTGTCAGGCTGTGAAATCCCATGCAGCCTTGACCGTCCGACTTTCCAACACAATTTGCGAGACTGTCCGCGGCCCAAACTGTCAATTGGCTTTGACATTTTACAGCCGAGGGCAGACAGTGAAGGGGATCGTTCGCGCCCCTGGACCCGCAACGGACGGTCGCGAAAGGCTCGCAGCTCTATGACGGCCCGAAACCTGAAACCGGCATCGCCTCCGAAGCGCGAAAGTGGACCCGGCGTCAATGCGCTGGCCCGCAAGGCATTGGCGGTTCTGGCCGCGCGCCGCGCCAGCCGCCCGCCCCTGTCCGAGACATTCCTGTCCGAGATGCGCGCCACCATCGCTTCGCCCGACAAATCCCGCCGCTGGGACCTGATCCATCGCATGGAAGAGGCCGGGATCAGCCGCGACGACATCTGCGACCTTTACGTGCCGCAGGTGGCGCGGCGCATGGGCGACGACTGGTGCAACGACGAGATGAGCTTCGCCGATGTCTCGATCGGCGCCGCCCGGCTGCAGGCCATGGTGCGCGACCTGGTGCCGGAAAAGGACGACAGGACCGAATCTGACGGGCGCGACATCTCGGTCCTGGTGCTGGCCAACGAGTATCACACCCTGGGTGCCATGGTCCTGACCGGCCAGATGCGCCGCGTGGGCGTTTCGGTGCGGCTGATGCTGGGCCGCCCCGCGAGCGAGGTGGTCGAAACCGTGCGCGCCGGGCGTTTCGACGGCGTCATGATGTCGGTCGCCGAAAGCGACGACCTGACCCCGGTCCGTGACCTGGTGGAACGACTGTCCGCCGTCCTGCCCGCCCAGGTGCCGCTGATCGTCGGCGGCGCCATCCTGGGCGCGGGCCCCGAGACGGTGACGCGGCTGACTGGCGCCGCGCACGCCACGAACGATTTGACAATCGCTCTGTCGATGTGCTGTCAGACAGACGATCGAGGCACTGCGCCATGATCCGCAGAGCCTCAACAGGACCAAAGACGCCATGACCTCGCGCGGTGCGAAATACTGGTCCACCGGGACCATTCCGCTGATCGCTCCCGATCTGCTGGGTTCGATCATCTCGTCGGCCTCGGACATCGCCGTGGTCGTCTCGGACATGGGACAGATCCTTTCGGTGCTGGTGAACCCGCAGCAGAAGGGGCTCGACGTCCAAGAGGACTGGAACGGGCTCGACATGCGCGAGGTGCTGACGCCCGAGTCGGCCACCAAGCTGGAGCGCCGCCTGGCCGAGTTCGCCAGCGGGGTCGAGAACGACAAACCGCTGGAGCTGAACCACCGCGGTTCGTCCGGGCTGCAATTCCCCATCCGCTACAGCTTTCACCAGGTCGGGCCGGACGGCGCCATCCTGCTTCTGGGCCGCGACCTGCGCCCCATCGCCGAGATGCAGCAGCAGCTGGTCGAAGCCCAGCTGGCGCTGGAGCGGGATTACGAGCTGAACCGGGACATCGCCACGCGGATGCGCGTGCTGCTGGATATCAGCCGCGACGCCATCGCCTTCGTCGCGCTGAACACCGGGCGTATCACCGACCTGAACGGATCGGCCGCGCAGATCCTGGGGGGTTCGGTCGAGGACCTGAAGGGCGCCGCCTTCGCCGATGAGCTGACGGGCGGCGCGGGCACCGACGTGCTGGACCAGCTGGCGCGCGCGGGACGCAGCGATGGCGCCGCGCGGACCGAACTGACGACGCGGCGCACGCGCACGCCGCTGATGGTCGGCGTCACGCTGTTCCGCGCGGCCGGCGAGCGGATGCTGGTCTGCCGGATGGACCGCGCCGACCATGCCGCCGCCGGGACCCAGGCCCTGAACGACAACCTGGCGCGGCTGTATGACAGCTGCGCGGAAGGCATCGTGGTCACCGACCGGTCGGGACAGATCGTGTCGGCCAATGACGGCTTCCTCGATTTGGCGGACCTGGACAATTCCGGACTGGCGTTGGGCCGGAACCTGTCGGATTTCCTGGTGCGGGGCGGCGTCGACCTGAAGGTGATGTCCGACAACGCGGTGCGCAACGGCCAGATCAAGCTTTACGCGACCCGGTTCCGGACCGACGTGGGCGTCGAACTGCCGGTCGAGATCTCGGTCAGCTATCTCGACGACGCAGAAAGCCCGATGCTGGGATTCATCCTGCGCGACGGCACCCGCAGCGAAACCTCCCGCGCCGCGCCCGGCGTGGTGGACGACGACACCATGCGCTCGATCCGCGAACTGGTCGGCACCGCGTCCCTGAAGGAGCTGGTGGGCGAAACCTCGGACGTGGTCGAGAAGATGTGCATCGAGACCGCGGTCGAGCTGACCGGCAACAACCGCGTCGCCGCCGCCGAAATGCTGGGCCTCTCGCGCCAGTCGCTCTACGTGAAGTTGCGGAAATACGGCCTGCTGGCGCGCAACGACGACTGAGCCGCCTTCGGGCCCTCCTGAAATCGCGATCCAAGGAAAGGAATGATCGAGCATGACCGATCAGGCACATCGAGTCGTTTTGGCCGCCCGGCCCCAGGGCGAGGCGACGCTGGACGACCTGCGGCACGAAGCGTTCGACCCGCCCGCCCCCGGCGACGGCGAGGTCGCGCTGCGCACCATCTGGCTGTCGCTGGACCCCTACATGCGCGGCCGCATGGACGACGCGAAAAGCTACGCCAAGCCGGTCAGCCTTGGCGAGGTGATGACCGGCCAGACCGTGGGCGAGGTGACGGCGTCCAATCACCCCGACTTCGCGCCCGGTGACATCGCCACGGGCATGACCGGCTGGACCAGCCACGCGGTGATGCCGGGCGACGAGCTGCGCAAGCTGGACCCGTCCCGCGCGCCCGTGCAGGCGGCGCTGGGTGTGCTGGGCATGCCGGGCCTGACGGCCTGGGTCGGCGTCAACGACATCCTCGAGGCGCAATCGGGCCAGACCCTGCTGATCTCGGCCGCCACGGGCGCCGTCGGCACGGTCGCGGGACAGGTCGCCAAGGCCAAGGGCTGCCGCGTCGTCGGCGTCGCCGGCGGCCCCGAGAAATGCGACTTCGCCACGTCCGAGCTGGGCTACGACGCCTGCATCGACCACCATGCCCACGCCGATGGCCGCGCCATGGCCGAGGCCATCGCCAAGGCCGCGCCGGACGGCGTGGACGGCTATTTCGAGAATGTCGGCGGCAAGACCCTGGCCGGGGCCATCCAGAACATGAACGATTTCGGCCGCATCGCCATCTGCGGCATGGTCGCGTGGTACGGCGGTCAGAACCTGGACCAGGGGCCGATGGGCCCGGTGCTGTGGCGCAACATGCTGACCCGCAAGCTGACCGCGCGCGGTTTCATCATCTTCGACCACTGGCACCGCTTCCCCGACTTCCTGGACGAGGTCGCGCCGATGGTCGCCGATGGCCGCGTGAGCTACCGCGAGAGCGTGACCGAGGGGCTGGAATACGCGCCCAAGGCGTTCCTCGACATGCTGAAGGGCGGCAATTTCGGCAAGACGCTGGTGCGGGTCGGCGCCGACCCTTAAACCTCGGGTTGTATCCTGTCGCCGTGCGTCCCATGCTGCGGCGACAGGAGGACAACATGCTGAAAAAACTGACATTTACCGCCGCCGTCGCGGCCCTTCCGGCGTGGGCGGACCACCCGATCGACGTGGTCCGCCCCGACGCGCCCGCGCTTGCCGCCTTCGGCGACCGGGTGATCGGCGTGCGCACCATGACCTTCACGCGCGAGGGCGTGGTCGACGTTCTGAACGCGACCGAGGACGCGCAGCCGGCCTATGACCGCGACCTGACCGTCGAGATCTGGTATCCCGCCGCCGAAGGGACCGAGCCCGGCGGCACCTACGAGGCCACGCTGCGCGACGGCGAAACGACGACCACCCTCACCGGCCGCGCGGCCCGCGACGCTGCGCCGGCCAGTGGCGAGACCTTCCCCCTGGTCCTGATCTCGCATGGCTATCCCGGCAACCGCTTCCTCATGAGCCACCTGGGCGAGAACCTGGCGTCCAAGGGATATGTCACGGCGTCGATCGACCACACCGACAGCACCTATTCCGACATGGCCGCGTTCGGCTCGACCCTCTACAACCGCCCGCAGGACCAGGCCTTCGTGCTGGACCAGATGGCAGGGCTGGAGGGTGAGCTCGGCGCGATCATCGACGGCGACACCGCCGGGCTGATCGGATATTCCATGGGCGGCTACGGGGCGCTGATCTTCGCAGGCGCGGGTCTGGACGCCGCGCCGCTGGACCTGGCCTACGCCCCACCGGGTGGCCTGCTGGAAGAGCTGCAAGTTGGTGCAGACCGGCACGAAAGCCTGTCCGACGAGCGGCTGAAGGCCGTGATCGCCATCGGCCCCTGGGGGCGCAACCGCGATTTCTGGAGCGCCGAGGGCCTGTCGCAGATCGACCTGCCGCTGATGATCATGGCGGGGAGCGTCGACGACGTGTCGGTCTACGACGACATGCGCACGATCTTCGAAGAGACCACCGGCACCCGCCGTCACCTGCTGACCTTCGAGGACGCGAACCACAACGCCGCCGCGCCCATGCCCGCGCCGCCCGAGGCGATGGATCCCGAACTGAACATCTTCAGCCACTACGGCGACGCGGTCTGGGACAATCGCCGCATGAACAACATCGCCCAGCATTTCGCGACGGCCTTCATGGACCTGCACCTGAAGGGCGACAGCGCCAAGGCGGATTATCTAGACCTGGTCGAGAACGCGTCGGACGGCGTCTGGTCGGTGAACGACGACGGGACCGAGCAGGACGACCACACCTACTGGGAAGGCTTCCCCGAGCGCACGGCGGTGGGCCTGCGGTTCGAAACGCGCGAGGCCCAGTAAGAGGTTATCCAAGATAGTCTCCCGCACATCATCTTCGGATGATGTGTGCGACGCCGCCTAGCGCGGCATCGGCGTGGCGGCCTTGTTGTAGGCGCTCCAATCCTCGATCTCGGGATAGTTCTGCCGCCGCCACGCCCGCACCCGCGGGTTCATCATCCGCCGCCACAGGGGCGGGATCATCGCCACCATCGTCATCACCGGGTAGCCCGCCGGCAGCTGCGGCGCCTCGTCGGCCGTATAATTCTGAAGCAGCGGATAGGGCCGGTCGGGCTTGAAATGGTGGTCCGAGTGGCGCTGCAGGTTGATGAGCAGCCAGTTCGACGCCCGCTGCGCCGCGTTCCACGAATGGCGCGGCTGCACGTGCTCGTACTTCCCGTCGCCCAGGTGTTTCCGGGTCAGCCCGTAGTGCTCGACATAGTTCACGAGTTCCAGCTGCCAGATGGCGACGCCCGCCTGCACCAGCAGCCACAGAAGCCCCTCGAACCCGCCCAGCAGCAGCGCCAGCGACGCGAACCCGGCCTGAAGCGCCCAGTAGCGCCAGAACGGATTGCGCGCGTCCCACCACGGGCGGCCGCGCCGGGCCTGCATGGCGGCCTCGGCGCGGAAGGCCGAGCGGAAACATTGCCACAGGACGCGGGGATAGTAGCGGTGAAAGCCCTCGTTGTAGCGGGCAGAGACCGGATCGCGCGGCGTGCCGACATAGCGGTGATGGACCAGCAGGTGTTCGGACCGGAAATGCGAGTAGAACACCATCGCCAGAAGCAGGTCGGCCATCCACCGCTCCAGCCGCGAGCGCTGATGCATCAGCTCGTGGCTGTAGTTGATGCCGACCGTCCCGGACACGATGCCGAGCCCGAAGAAGATGCCGAACTTCTCCCACCCGTTCAGGGTCGGATCGCGGGTGACCAGGTAGATCGCGCCAAAGATCAGGATGAATTGCAGCGGGAACCAGATCAGCGTGATCAGCCGGTACCAGAACAACTGGGCATCCGGGGTCTCGGGGTCCTCGTTCGCCTCGTTAAGGCCGGCAAAGCTGTCGATGATCGAGAACAGGTACCAGGTGACGGCGGGCATGAGCAGGACCCACCAGCCGCCCTGGATGGTGATGAACACCGCGATGGGGATCAGCGCCATCGACAGCCAGAAGGGCAGTGCCTTGGTTACTCGCGACATTTCGGACATCCGTGCGGGGATCAGCTGGGATTCAGTATGCCCCCGCCCGCGCCGTCACTCAATCGGCGGCAGTGTCGCGGCGGCCAGATCGTAGGCTTTGCGCATCACCGTGGGCAGGTCGGCCGGGCGGAATCTTTCGCGCGGGACGAAACGGCCGCGGTCGGGCGTGACGTCACCGACCTGCGCGACGCGGAGCGACAGCGACAGGTGGAAATGGGTAAAGGTATGGCGCACCTCGGCGCCCGGGTCGGCCCAATCGGCGGCGAGGGGCGGCGCGTGGTCCGGCACCGCTTTGGCCCAGTCGCTGCCCGGCCAGCCCAGCATGCCGCCCAGCAGCCCCTTTTCGGGACGCGTTTCCAAGAGCCACGCCCCGTCGCGCCGCCGCGCGAGGTAGGCAACGCCCTGGCGCACCGGCTTGGCCGCCTTGGGGCGCTTGCGCGGCAGCTCGGGCTGGAGGCCCAGCGCCCGCGCGCGGCACGGGCCCGACCACGGGCAGATTCCGCAGGCCGGGCTGCGCGGCGTGCAGATCGTCGCGCCGAGATCCATCACCGCCTGCGCGTAATCCCCGGGCCGCGTTTCTGGCGTCAGGTCCGCGGCCCGCGCGGTCAGCTCGGGCTTGGCATCGGGCAAGGGCGTCTCAACGGCATGGAGCCGGGCCATCACCCGTTCGACATTCCCATCCACCACGACCGACGGCCGGTCGAAGGCGATCGCCGACACGGCGGCGGCGGTGTAGGGACCGATCCCCGGGAGCTTCAGAAGCGCGTCGTGGGAGTCAGGAAACCGCCCGGCATGGTCGGACGCGACGACGCGGGCGCATTTCAGAAGGTTCCGGGCGCGGGCGTAGTATCCCAGCCCCGCCCAGGCGGCCATGACATCGGCATCCTCGGCCGCCGCGAGGTCGGTCACCTTGGGCCAGATCCGCGTGAACTTGAGGAAGTACTGCCGCACCGCCGCCACGGTGGTCTGCTGCAGCATGACCTCGCTGAGCCACACCGCGTAGGGGTCGGGGCGCACGCCACGGGCGCGGTCGGCGGGCGACACGCGCCACGGCATGGTCCGCGCGTGGCGGTCGTACCAGTCCAAAAGCTCGGTGCCGAGGTCCATGGCGCTGTCGTCACGCAAGTTTTATGCTCTCCCAACGCATTCCCGGCTGGTCCGAATCCGGCCCCGCCCATAGATACGGCATATGGCAACGACACCCCATCGGCGACCCTACCGTCGCAGCGCGCAGCGCGCCTCGACCCTGCTCGAGCAGCAGATCCGCCGCGTGGGCGAAAGCCGGGGCTTTGCCGTCAGCCGCCTGCTGACCCACTGGCCCGAAATCGCCGGCCCCGACATCGCCGCGATCGCGCGGCCCGTCAACGTGCGCTACGGTCGCGGCAGCATGGGCGCGACCCTGACCGTGCTGACCACCGGCGCGCAGGCCCCGATGCTGGAAATGCAGAAGGACAAGCTGCGCGAGCGGGTCAATGCATGCTACGGCTACAACGCCATCAGCCGCATCCGCATCACCCAGACCGCGCCCACCGGATTTTCCGACGGCGCGGTGGAATTCACCCCGGCGCCGCAGCAGACGCCACGTAAACCCACACCGCAGGCCGTCACCGCGGCCCGCGCCAGCACGTCCGACGTGACCGATCCGGGCCTGCGCGCCGCGCTGGAACGGTTGGGCAGCCACGTGCTGGACACGACACCTACCCCGAAAGGACCCAAATAATGAACAAGATCGTCCCCGCCATCGCAGCCGCCGCCGTCCTGGGCGCCGGCGCTTGGTATTTCTCGACCACCCCCGGCGGCGCGCCCGGCGCCACGTCCTTCCAGGTCGAGGCCCAGGAAAGCAGCGAGGCCGATCTGTCGCTGGTGCAGGAAATGTCGATGGGCAACCCCGACGCCGACGTGACCGTCATCGAGTACGCGTCCTTCACCTGCCCCCATTGCCGCACCTTCCACGACAACGTCTTCGACGACCTGAAGGAAAACTACATCGACCCGGGCAAGATCAACTTCATCTACCGAGAGGTCTATTTCGACCGCTACGGCCTGTGGGCCGGGATGGTGGCCCGCTGTGCCGGGCCCGATCGCTATTTCGGGATCGCCGACCTGATCTACGAACGGCAGAGCGAATGGGCCCAGGGCGAGCCCGCGCAGATCGCGCAGAACCTGCGCCAGATCGGCGAGACGGCCGGACTCGGCGATGATCAGCTGGACGCCTGCCTGAACGACGCCGCCAAGGCCCAGGCCCTGGTCGCCACCTACGAGCAGAACGCCGCCGCGGACAATATCCGCGCGACGCCGAGCTTCGTGATCGACGGCGAGAACTACTCGAACATGAACTACGCCGACTTCTCGGCGATCCTGGACGAGAAGCTGGCCGACTAAGCCTCGAACAGCCGCGCCAGGGCCGTATCGAACGGTTCCGGCGCGGCGATCTCGAGCCGCACCGGCAGGGTCAGAACCTTGGTGCGAAAGCTTTGCGGCAGGCGCACGGCGTCCTTCTCGGTCGTGACCAGCTGGGCGTTCATCTCGCGCGCGTCGCGTTCCAGCCGGGCCATCAGCGCGGGCGACAAGGCCTGATGATCCTCCAGCGGCTCGGCGTGGATCAACTCGGCGCCGAGCCCCCGCAGCGTATCGAAGAATTTCTGCGGCCGGCCGATCCCGGCGAAGGCAAGGGCGCGCAACCCCTGCCATGGCATGCCTGTCGGCAACGGGGCCAGCCGCGCGGCGACCACCGGCAAATCCACGCCCTGCCCCCACCGAAGGGCGAAGTCCCGCTGCGCGTCTTCGTCGCCGATGGCCAGCACCAGGTCGGCGCGGGCGAGCCCGGCGGCCACCGGCTCACGCAAAGGGCCCGCGGGCAGGACACGGCCGTTGCCGAAGCCGGTGGCGGCGTCCACCACGACAATGGACAGGTCCTTGTCCAGACCCGGGTTCTGCAGCCCGTCATCCATCACCACCACGTCGGCGCCCGCGGAAACCGCCGCGCGGGCGGCGGCGGCGCGGTCGCGGCCCACCCAGACCGGGCAGAAGGCCGACAGCAGCAGCGGCTCGTCCCCCACGGCGGCGGCGTCGTGAATGGCGGGATCCACGCGCAACGTCTCGCGCTGCCGTCCGCCGTAGCCGCGCGAGACGACATGCGGCGCCCGCCCCATGGACTGAAGCCGCTGCACGACATGGATGACCGTGGGGGTCTTGCCGGTGCCGCCCGCGTTGATGTTGCCGACGCAGATCACCGGAACCTCGACGCGGGCACCGGGGCGGGCCACGCGGCGCGCGGTGGCGGTGGCGTAGAGCGCGCCCAGCGGCGCAAGCACCCGGGCCTGCCAGCCGGGGCTGTCGGGCGGGCGGTTCCAGAAGGCGGGCGGACGCATCAGGCGGGTTCCTTCAGGGCGCGCACGGCGCGGTCCAGCGCGGCCAGCACCGTGTGGGACGCCTCGGCCCCGCGCGTCAGGACGTCCCAGGCGCGGTGGGCGAAGGCGGCGGCGCGGTCGGGCACCAGCATCTGTTCGACCGCCTGGCCCAGCGCGTCCGAACTCAGGACGATCTGCGCCGCCTGCGCCTGGTCCAGCGCCGACAGCGTGCGTTGGTAGTCGCCGCCCATGGGGCCGTGGATCACGACCGAGCCCAGCGCCGCGGGAATGGCCGGGTCGCAATCGCCGCCGCCGCTGAGCGTGCCGCCCATGTAGGTGATCGAGGCGAGCCGCGCCCAGAGCCCGATCTCGCCCGGATCGTCGGCGATCAGCACCTGGCAATCGGGGGCGGGTTCGTCGCCGACCGACCGCAGGGCGACACGCATCCCCATGTTTTGCAGGCGATCCGCGAGGGCCAGGCCCGCCACGGGATCGGCAAGCTCGAGGATCAGCAGCAGCCTGTGCGACAGCTGCGCGGCCGCGCGGTGGGCGGCGAGCACGGCGTCGACCTCGGCCGGGGGCGTGGCGGCCGAAAGCCACACAGGCCGCGACGCCAGCAGCCGGGTCATGTCGTCGAGATCACTGGCGATGACCGGGGGCGGCACGGGCGTGGTGGCCAGTGGCCCCAGTGGGCGCACCACGTCGGACAGCCGGGGGTCGTCGCGGGCGGCATGAACCAGCACGAAGTGATCCAGCGGCCGCACCAATGCGATGGCGTGGCGTCCCGGATCGGCGTCGACGGCCAGTTGCGCGATCCCGCGGAAGTGACATTCCTCCCACGTGATGGGCCATGGGTCGGGTCCGGAAAATACAGCGATATCAGGGGCCCAGTGATTGAGAAAGGCGCGCGCGCCGCCGCGCGTGTCGACCGGTTGCGAGCCAAGCACGAGGTCGGGGCGCCACGGCTCCTGGTCGCCGGTGACAAGGATGTTGAGCTCGGGGAAGCGGCGCGACAGGGCGTCGATCACCAGTGTCACGCCGGGGCGCGGTCCGCCGTCGCAGAATTGCGCCCAGAGCAGTGGACCCTCGGGCCGCTGGCCTGGATCGAGCGTCGGGGCGAGCGGCGCGGGCGTGGCGCGGCGGACGGCCAGGCGATGGCGCAGGAGGGAAAGCGAGAACGCCATGGGCCGGTTCAGCGCGGCCGGGCGGCAATGCGGGTCGGGGGGCGCTGATCCATGGGCGGGCTCCTGCGGTTGGGGCGCGAGGGTACGCCAGCGGCCCGCCGGGTCAAGTGACCGCCCGGTGTCCCCCCCGTGTGCACCGACGGTGCCGCAACCGTCCCCGGCCCGTGCGTCACGCGTGCCGCAACCGTGCGCCGTTCGGCACGGGCCGTGCAGACAGGGTCGGCGTCCCGATGCCCGTTGTGCATCCCCCGTGCACAGGGGGTCGGACACATGGTGCACGTCCGAGCGGAGATCTCCCCGAAGTGCTTATCGCTGGGCATCACGCGCGCCGTCCGGGGATCGCGCATCCGATGGCCCACGACCCTAGGCCAGCCGCGACAGGATCTCGCCGTGAAGCGCCGGGTTCGCGGCCAGGACGCCGTCGGTCTGCCGCCCGGGCGAGTTGAACCGCAGCGCGGCCCCGCGGCGGTCGGTGACCGTGGCCCCGGCCTCGGCCGCGATCAGCACGCCGGCGGCGATGTCCCATTCCCACGCGTCGCGCAGGGTGATCATCGCGTCGAACCGGCCCTGCGCCACCACCGCCAGCCGGTAGGCCATCGAGGGGCGGAAATGCTTCGAGAACCCCGGCACGCCGTCGCGCCAGTGGCGGTCGGCATAGGTGCCCTTGGACGTGATCAGCCGCGCGCCTTCGGCCCCCGCCGTGGCGGTGACCGACAGCGCGGAATTCGCGTCGCCCGCGACGATCAGGCGTGCGCCCTGTCCCTGCCCCGCGACATAGGTCAGGCCCTTGGCCGGCATGTGGATCACCGCGTCGGTGACCGTGCCGCCGCTGGCCACGGCGAGGCTGAGCGCCCAGTTCTCCTGCCCCGACAGATACGCGCGGGTGCCGTCGATGGGATCGACGATGAAACAGCGCTCGCGGTCCAGCCGTGCGGGGTCGTCGGGGGTTTCCTCGCTGAGCCAGCCGTAGCCGGGGCGCGCGGCGGTCAGGGTGCGGCGCAGGTCGGTGTCGACCTCGATATCGGCCTCGGACACGGGCGTGCCGTCGGACTTGGTCTCGGTCTCGGGGTCTTCCCGCCAGTGCGACATGGCGATCTCGCCCGCGTCGCGCGCGGCCGCCAGCAGAAGGTCGAGGTCAGTCGCCGGCAAGTGTCAGGCCTTCGACCAGAAGCGACGGCACCACCCGGCTGAGATGCGTGCGCGCGTCGTTCGCGGGCCGGATCCGGGGCAGCATGTCGCGCAGGTTGCCCGCCAGCGTGATCTCGTTCACCGGGTAGGCGATCTCGCCCCCTTCGACCCAGAAGCCCGACGCCCCCCGGCTGTAATCGCCAGTATTGGGGTTGATGGTCGAGCCGATCATCGAGGTGACGAGCAGGCCTGTGCCGATCTCGGCCATCAGGTCCGCCCGGGACTGGGTGCCCTGCGTCAGCGCGAGGTTGGTGACCGACGGCTGCGGCGGGGCGCCGGTGCCGCGCGCGGCGTTGCCGGTGCTGGGCAGCCCCAGCTTGCGGCCCGTGGCCAGGTCCAGCGTCCAGCCGGTGAGGATGCCATCCTCGACGATGGCGCGACGCTGGCGCGGCAGGCCCTCGCCGTCGAAGGGACGCGACCCCGACACGCGGGGGCGGAACGGATCCTCGACCAGGTCGATGCCCCTGGGCAGGATCTGCTGGCCCAGCAGGTCGCGCGCCCAGCTTGAGCCGCGCGCGATGGCGGTGCCGTTGATGGCCATGACGAGGTTGCCGATCAGCGACGACGCGATCCGTTCATCGAAGATCACCGGGTAGGCGCCCGTCTTGGCGCGCCGCGCGCCCTGGAGCGCTACGGCCCGTTCGCCCGCGATGACGCCGATGCCGTGCGGGTCGGGCAGGTCGGCCGCGTAGACGCGGGATTCGCCGTGGTAGTCCCGCTCCATTCCCGTGCCCTCGCCGCTGATGGCGACGGCGGAATACGAGGTCGAGCTGCGGCGGTATCCGCCCGAGAAGCCGTTGGTGGCGGCCAAATGGATCTCGGCCCAGCCGTGCCCGGCCGAGGCCGATTGCACCTGCGTCACCCCGTCGATGGAGGCGGCCCCGGATTCGAGCGCCAGCGCGGCGTCCTGCAGCGCGGCGGGTGCGGGCTCGTCCGCCGGGTCGACCAGGTCGAGCGCGGCGGCATCCCAGTCGGTGGCAAGCTGCGAGGGGTCGGCCAGGCCCGCGCCCGGATCCTCGGGCGCGAGACGGGCCATGGTGACTGCACGTTCGGCCATCTCGGCGATGGTGGCGTCGGTCAGGTCCGAGGCCGACACGCAGGACTGCCGCCGCCCGATCAGCACGCGCAGCCCGATCTCGGTGCCTTCCGACCGTTCGGCCTGCTCCAGCGCGCCGCCGCGCACGTCGATGCCGATGGACGCCTCGCGCACCGCGATGGCATCGGCGGCTTCGGCCCCGGCCTTCAGGGCGGCGTCGAGCAGGCGGGCGGTCAGCTGGTCGAGCGGAGCGGGCATCGTCGGTCCTTTGCGTCGGGATCCACCGCAGGTAGCCCGCCCGGCGCCCTGCCGCAAGACCGCCGCCCGCGCCCGGTCAGCGCAGGCGGGTGCCGTTGACCGAGATCGCGCCGTCGGGGCCGAAGGTCACGTCGCTGCGCAGGCCCTCGCCGTCGGGCTCGGGTTCGGTGAGGAACATCAGCCCCATGCGCGCGCCCACGTCCTGGCCCGGCGGCAGCAGGCCGGTCTGGCCCAGGTCGCCGATCAGCTCCAGCAGGCCGGTGCCGATGAAGCTGAGCTGGCCGCTGCGCGCCGGGGGGTCCAGCGGCGCGGTGACGCTGCCGCCGCCGGTGATGCTTGCGCCCAGCGCCGACAGGCTCAGCGTTTCGAGCGTCAGTTCGGACAGCTCGTAGGCCAGCAGCACCGGCAGGCCCGGATGCACCAGCTGGCCCGTGCCGCTGATCTCGGCGGTCAGGTTCAGCGGCGTGCGGGCGAGAAACCCGGAGGGATCGAACGTCTCCCAGGCCGTCTCGGAGGGTGCCAGGGCGACGACCGACAGGGACAGGCCAAGCTCGGTCTGTTCATCCTCGGCTGCCGCCCCGGGGATCGTGCCCGACCATTCGAGACGGTCGAGCGTGCCCAGCACCTGGACCGGCGCGCCGGGGGCCAGGGCCGCGGACAGTTCCACGCCGCCGAGCGTGCCCTCGGTGCCCTGCCGCGCGGGCGCGGAGCGCGTGGCGATCGAGGTTTCGGCAATCGCCAGCTCGACCGCTTCGGCGCCGCCGCCCAGCCCGCCGGTCAGCCGCACCAGGATGTCCTGCGTGGACTGCTCGGCCTCGAACGCGCCGGCGCCGCCTTCTCCGCCGCTGGCGAACAGCCCGGCCACGGTTTCGGCGCGCGTGGTTCCTTCGGACGGGCCGGTGACCAGCTGGAAATTGACGGTCCCCGAGTCGCCCGGGAAAAGGCCGGTGACACCGACGCCTTCGGACCGGCTGGACACGGTCAGCGCGTCGGGCGCGAGTTCGAGCGTGGTCTCGGCGCCGTTGACCAGCGCCTCGATCGGGGCGGGCAGCTCCGGCCCCTCGACCCGGAGCGGCAGCGTGGGCGACAGCGCGTCGTAGCTCAGCGTCCCGTCCGCGCGGCTGACCGTGACCTCGGTCGTCTCGAGATCGAGGATCACCGCGACATCGGGCATGTCGTCCCGCGAAATCGTGGCCGATCCGGGCACCCGGATCGCCACCGTACCATCGGACCGGTCCGTCATCTCGACCCGGTCGATGGCCATCACGGTGCGGCCGCCGTCTTCGTCCGCGATCTCGACCGAAAGGTCCGCGAGCGACAGGTCCGAGCCGTCGCGCTGCACCTGGGCCGTGGTGGTCACGCCCGGGCCGCCATCCTGCCAGGCCGCCCAGATCTCGTCGGCGGTGACCTGGGCGAGGGCGGCGTGGGGCAGGATCAGGCAGGCGGCGGGCAGAAGGGCGCGCGGGGAGAACATGGCGGACTTTCGGATAGGCTGCGGGGCGTGGTCCACGATGGGCGCGGCGCGGCGCGCGGTCAAGCGCGGGGTGCCGTGGCCGCGGCGATCCAGCGGGGGGATCTCGTTCCCGTTGGACGGGCCGGGCCGCGTGCCCTAGCCTTTGGCCCGAAGCGCGACGCGCGCAGAGGCAAGGTCGAAGGAGCACGGTAATGGGCAAGATGGACGGCAAGGTCGTGATGGTCACGGGGGCCAGCCGCGGCATCGGCGCAGCGGCGGCGCGGGAATTCGTGGCCGAGGGCGCAAAGGTGGCCCTGCTGGCACGTTCGGGCGACGAGATCGGCGCCATCTCGGGCGAACTGGGGGCCGACAACGCGCTGGCGATCCCCTGCGACATCAGCCGCTACTGGGAAATGCGCGCCGCCGTGGATGCCTGCCTGGGCACCTTCGGGAGGCTGGACGTGCTGATCAATAACGCGGGCGTGATCGAGCCGATCTCGCACCTGTCGCAGGCCGACCCCGAGGCCTGGGGGCAGGTCATCGACATCAACCTCAAGGGGGTTTTCAACGGGATGCGTGCGGCGATGCCCACCATGATCTCGGCGGGCGGCGGGACGATCATCACGATCTCGTCCGGCGCGGCGCATGGCCCGGTCGAGGGGTGGTCGCATTACTGCGCCTCGAAGGCCGGCGCGGCGATGCTGACACGCTGCGCCGACAAGGAGGCGCGCGAGAGCGGCCTGCGCGTGATGGGCCTGTCGCCCGGCACCGTGGCCACAGACATGCAGCGCGAGATCAAGGCGTCGGGCGTCAACCCGGTCAGCCAGCTGGACTGGTCCGAGCACATCCCCCCCGAATGGCCCGCCAAGGCGCTGGTCTGGATGGCCGGCCCCGACGGCGACGACTTCCTGGGCGAGGAGATCTCGCTGCGCGACGAAGGAATTCGCGCCCGCGTCGGCCTGACAGGATGAGCGACCACGTGCGCGTGGCGCGCACCGAGGGCCGCGTGACGATCACGCTGGACCGGCCGGGCAAGGCCAACGCCCTGACCGAGGAGATGCTGGACGCCGTGGCCCGCGCCGCCGGGACGGCGGACGCCCCGGTGCTGGTGATCACCGGCGCGGGGGGCGTGTTCAGCGCGGGCGCCGACCTGGAGGCCGCGCGCGCGGGGCTGGCGACATCGGCCGCGTGGGAACGCGCGTCGGGCGCCATCGCCGGCTTCCCAGGCCTCAGCATCGCGGCGCTGAACGGCCCGTGCGCGGGCGGCGCCATGGGGATGATGCTGGCCTGCGACCTGCGCGTCGCGGTGCCCGGCGCACGGTTATTCTACCCGGTGATGAAGCTGGGTTTTTTGCCGCAGCCCTCGGACCCGGGGCGTCTGCGCGCGCTGGTGGGGCCCGCGCGGGCCAAGCTGATCCTGATGGGCGGCGCGCGGGTGACGGCGGACGAGGCGCTGGCCATGGGGCTGGTGGACCGGGTCACCGAGGACCTGGGCGCCGAGGTCGATGCGCTGTCGGCCGACGCGATGGCGGCGCACGAGGGCCACGCGGCGGCGATCAAGGCCATGCTGGGATGAGGCGCGGTCTAGCGGGAGCCAGACCCGGGCGGCCTTCTTCCCGAGTTCCGCCGTCAATCGCAAGGGCCGCGCCCGACCGCGGGCGGACGCGAAGCGCCCGCCCATGGGGGCGGTCGGGCGCTGCCCAGCGTGGCCGCCGGGCGGGTCTTCCGCTGGCCGAGGTCGGCGAGATCGGGGCGTCACCCATGGTCAGCCGTCCAGCCGGTCTTCCCCGCGCGGGAGGTCCGAGCGAGGGGGCGCCAGCCCAAGAGGTTTGAATTCGGCACAAAGGGCCGCGCCCGGTCGCGGGCGGAAGCAGAGCGCCCGCCCATGGCGGCGATCGTGCGCTGCCCGGCGTGGCCGCCGGGCGGGTTCTGTCCTTTCGCCGGTTTGCGCGTTGGGCACGGTGCCGGATTGAGCAGCCGATCGTTCCATCCGCCCAATGCCGCGCACACGGCGAGAGCCCGGGGAGATCGAATACGCGAAGTGGGCCGCGCCCGCCCAAGCGCTTGGTCGAAGGACCGCCCGACGCGGACCGCGCCCCCTTACCGCCGGTTGCGCCCCGCCCGTCGGCCGCCCGGCGTCTTCGAGCGGAAGCCGGGCGGGCGCTTCGACACCCAGGCGATGAACCGCTCGATCCGGGGATGGGCGCGCAGCGCCTCGATGCTGGCGAAGTTGCGGGCGAGCTCGGCCTCGGAAAGCGTTGCGTGGATCTCGTTATGGCAGATCTGGTGCAGCAGCACCGTGGGCCCGCCCTTGCCCCCGCGCAGCTTGGGGACCAGGTGATGCGCGCTTTGCGGCACGTCGGGCGGGATCGGGCGCCCGCAGAGAGGGCAGATGGGATCGCTCATGGGCTTGGACTTGCGGCGGCGGCCCCCGGGATCAAGCGCCGGAACCGCGCGCGGCGACCGGGGCTTGGGTCGGCATGACCGAAAGGCAATACTGGATCTCGGTGGCGTCGAAGGACCACCTGGACGCCGCGGTGGAGTCGGGACTGGTGGTCTTCGGGCCGGGCCGCGATGGCGCGGCCGCGCGCCCGGCGCGGGGTGACTGGGTGGCCAACTACGCGCCCGCCGAGACCATGGACCGCGACACGCCGGTGCGCCGCTTCGTCGCCATGGCGCGGATCGACGACGACACGCCCGAAAGCCGCCCGGTCAGCGATGGCGGACAAGCGATGTCGCGCCGGGCGACCTATCACCACGACCGTGACGCCGACATCTACGACCTGCTGGACGCGTTCTCGTTCGTCACCGACCGGTCGCATTGGGGCGTGCATTTCCACCGCTCGCTGTTCGAGGTGACGAAGGACGACATGCTGGCCATCGCGCGGGCCATGGGCGTAGATGGCCGCAAGTTGTAGCGAACGGGGACAGCACCATGGAGCACCTGGACGAAGGCGCGCGGCCCGAGCAGGTCGACGCGCTGGTGGGGCTGGTCGAGGCGAGTTTCCGTGACGCGGCGGATTCGGACGAGGCGCGGATCGTGGCCGACCTGACGCGCAGCATTATCGCCACCACGCCCGCGTCGGACCTGAAGGTGTGTTCGGCCCTTTCGGACGGCACGCGGCGGGCGGTGATCCTGTTCACCCGGGTGCGCCCGGCCGACCCGGGGCGCAACGTGTTCCTGCTGTCGCCCGTGGCCGTGGCGACCGACGCGCAGGGCCGGGGCGTGGGCAGCGGGCTGATCGCCTTCGGGCTGGAGCAATTGCGGCAGGACGGCGTCGACACGGTCGTCACCTATGGTGACCCGGCCTTCTACGGACGGCTGGGGTTCGCCGCGCTGGACCCCGACGCCGTGCCGCCGCCCCATCCGCTGAGCCAGCCGGTGGGATGGATCGGGCAGGCGCTGGATGGTGGCGCGGTGCGGCCGATGCCGGGGCCGCTGAAGACCGTGCCCGCCTTCGACCGGCCCGACATCTGGTAGCCGGGATCAGTCGGCCTCGTCCGGGCGGTTCCGGGGGTGCGAGGCGATGCCCGGCATCGGCGGAAGCCACGACTCGCGCCGGTCGCACCAGAGTTCGTAATCCGGGCGAAGCAGGTCGGGCGCGTCCATGGCGCCCAGGTGCAACTCAATCTCGGTCCCGGACTCGGCGAAGACCGACGCGCCGCAGCGCGGGCAGAAGGCACGGCCCTGGTAGCTGGCGGGCGTGCCGGTGACGCTAACACGGTCGCGGGGAAAGATGGCGGCGGCGTAGAAGACGGCGCCGTGGTGCTTGCGGCAGTCGAGGCAGTGACAGAGCCCGACACGGTCGGGCTGTCCGGTGGCGGTGAACCGGATGTCACCGCAAAGGCATCCGCCGGTGTAGCTGTCCATGGCGCGGGTCCCGATGCGGCGCGGGCCGCCCGTTGGGGATGGCCCGCGCAAAGGTTTCGATCCGGACCGCCGATCAGGCGGCCTGTTGCGATGGGTCGGGATCCTTGGCGCCGGTCATGTAGGCCACCGCGTCGGACATGGTGCATTTCTTGGGGTCCACGACCGTCAGCCGCTTGCCCAGCCGGTGCACGTGGATGCGGTCGGCGACCTCGAACACGTGGGGCATGTTGTGGCTGATCAGGATGATCGGGATGCCGCGGGATTTCACGTCCATGATCAGCTCGAGCACGCGGCGGCTTTCCTTCACGCCCAGCGCGGCCGTCGGTTCGTCCAGGATGATGACCTTGGAGCCGAAGGCCGCGGCACGGGCCACGGCGACGCCCTGCCGCTGGCCGCCCGACAGCGTCTCGACCGCCTGATTGATGTTCTGGATCGTCATCAAGCCGAGGTCGCTCAGCTTCTGCCGGGCGAAGTCCTCCATCTTCTTCTTGTCGAGCATCCGGAGATACTTGCCTAGGAAACCCTCGCGCCGGATCTCGCGGCCCATGAACATGTTGTCGGCGATGGACAGCGCGGGCGACATGGCAAGGGTCTGGTAGACCGTCTCGATCCCCGCCTCGCGCGCCTCGATGGGATTATAGAAGGTGACCTTCTTCCCCTCGAGCCAGATTTCGCCCGAGTCGGGGACCACGGCCCCCGACACGGCCTTGATGAGGCTGGACTTGCCCGCGCCGTTGTCGCCGATGACCGCCAGGATCTCGCCGGGGTAAAGGTCGAAATCCGCGTGGTCGATGGCGGTGACCCGGCCATAGCGCTTGACCAGGTTGCGTGCCTTGAGGATGGGTTCCCGATCGCTCATGCCGATGCCTTTCTGATCCATTGGTCCACGGCCACGGCGGCGATGATGAGCACGCCGATCAGCAGGTAGGTCCATTGCGCGTCGGCCCCGGCCAGGCGCAGGCCCATCTCGAACGCGCCGACGATCAGCGCCCCGAGGAACATGCCCACGATGGTGCCGCGTCCGCCGAAGAGCGAGATGCCCCCGATCACCACGGCGGTAATGGCCTGGATGTTGCCGAGCTGCCCGGTGGAGGCCGAGGGCGAGACGGACCCGAAACGCCCGATCATGACCCAGCCGGCGATGGCGCAGAAGAACCCCGCCAGCGCGTAGACCTGGATCAGCTGGCGCGAGCGGTTCACGCCCGACAGCTGCGCGGCCTCCTCGTCGTCACCCACGGCATAGACGTGTCGGCCCCAGGCCGTGTGGCGCAGGATGTAGGCCATGATCGCCACCAGCACGAGCAGAAGAACCACCCCGTAGGTCACGCGGGCGTCGAAGACTTCGAAGGTCGAGCCCCAGAATTTCAGCACCGGCGCCTCGGCGTCGAGCTCCTGGCTGCGGATCGTCTCGTTCGCCGAGTAGATGTAGTTCGCGGCCAAAAAAATCTGCCAGGTGCCCAGCGTTGTGATGAAGGGCGGTATTCGGAGTTTCGCCACCAGCACCCCGTTCAGCGCGCCCATGGCCGTCCCGGCAGCGAGGCCGATGACGATCGCGGCCGAGGGCGGGATGCCGTAGCGGAAGGTGAACTGGCCCATGATGACCGAGCTGAGCACCGCCATGGCGCCCACGGACAGGTCGATGCCGGCGGTCAGGATCACCAGCGACTGCGCGATCCCCAGGATGCCGACGATGCCGATCTGCTGGAAGATCAGCGAAAGGGTCGAGACCCGCCAGAAATTCGCGTTGAGAAGCCCGAAGACGATGACCGCCAGAACCAGCACGATCAGCGGCACCAGCGCAGGCGAATGGTGAAGGATACTGTGGATCCGGCCCAGCAGGCCCTTTTCCTCGTACTCGAATTCAGCCTGCGAGTCTGACTTGCCGCCCCGCGTGCTTGCCTCGTAGTTGTCGGCGTCGCTCATGGCTCTCCCCCCTATGGCATGCCGGAACGGGCGGCCCCAACCGGGCCGCCCGCCAAGTGTGTCAGCCAGGTGTCACATCAGCCCCAGCAGAGCTCGAGCCCTTCCTCGACCGAGATCGAATCGACCCCTTCCACCGGCGCGTCGGTGACCAGGGCGACGCCCGTGTCGTAGAAGTCCTTGCCTTCGGTGGGCTCGGGGACGGTGCCGTCCTTTGCGTACTGGGCAATGGCCTCGATCCCCAGCGACGCCATGCGTAGCGGGTACTGCTGCGAGGTCGCGCCGATCACGCCGTCGGCCACGTTCTGCACACCCGGGCAGCCGCCATCGACCGAGGTGATGATGACGCCTTCGGTCGAGCCCATCTGCTGCAACGCCTGATAGGCACCGGCGGCGGCGGGTTCGTTGATGGTGTAGACCACGTTGATGTCGGGATCCTGCACCAGCAGGTTCTCCATCGCGGTGCGGCCGCCTTCCTCGTTGCCGGCGGTCACGTCGTGGCCGACGATGCGGGGATCGTCCTCGTCACCCCATTCGTCGGGGTTGCCGATGTCGATGCCGAAGCCCGTCAGGAAGCCCTGGTCGCGCAGGACGCCCACGGTGGGCTGGCTGATGGCCAGGTCCAGCATTGCGATCTTGGCGTTCTCGGCCTCGTCGCCCATGGTCGCGGCGGCCCAGCGGCCGATCAGTTCACCGGCCAGGAAATTGTCCGTGGCAAAGGTGGCGTGGGCGGCGTCGATGGGATTCAGCGGCGTGTCGAGCGCGATGACCAGCAGGCCCGCCTCCTTGGCCTGCTCGACCGACGGCACGATGGCCGCGGTGTCGGACGCGGTGATCAGGATCCCGCTGGCACCGTCGGCGATGCAGGTCTCGATCGCGGCGATCTGGGTTTCGGTGTCGCCGTCGATGCGGCCCGCGAAGGTCTTGAGCTCGATGCCCAGTTCCTCGGCCTTGGCCTGTGCCCCTTCGCGCATCTTCACGAAGAACGGGTTGGTGTCGGTCTTGGTGATCAGGCACGCCGAGACGTCGCCATGTTCGGCGGCCTGTGCCGCGCCGGACACGGCCGCCGTCACGATAGCCGTAGCGGTAAGTATCTTCTTCATCTCTTTCCTCCCGGTTGTGTTATGCAAGCCTGTAACGAACATTGAACAACGCTCAATCCGTACCAAGTTTGCACAATTTTTCAAACCTTTCAGAATTCGCGACGCTCGCCAACGGAATAATTCACTTAACCTGACGTTCCCGTTGCGCGTGTCGGTTTTTTGGGCAATCACTTTAGGGTTGAGTTTCTGGGAAAGTGGGGACGATGAAGGACATGAAGTTGAACGTGGGCGCCGGCGTCAATCAAAGCGGGCTGCGCGATTTCAACGAACGGCTGCTGTTGACCATGATCCAGAAGCTGGGTCCGCGGCCCGGCAGCGAGCTGGCGCGCCAGGCGAATCTGTCGGCCCAGACGGTCTCGGTGATCCTGCGCGGGCTGGAACAGGAAGGGCTGGTGCGCAAGGGCGAACCCATGCGCGGCCGCGTGGGCAAGCCGTCGGTGCCCATCGCCCTGAACCCCGACGGCGCGTATTCCTTCGGGCTCAAGATCGGGCGGCGCAGTTCCGAGGTGGCGCTGGTCGATCTGATGGGCAACATCCGCGCGCAGGAGCGGCTGAAATATCCCTATCCCCTGCCCGACCGGATCTTCGGCTTCCTGAAGGACTGCATCGCCCAGATGACGGCAGACATGGCGCCCGCCCAGATCGACCGCATCGGCGGGATCGGCGTGGCGACCCCGTTCCAGATCTGGGAATGGCGCGAATCGCTGGATGCCCCTGCCAAGGAGTTCGAGGCCTGGATCGACCTGGACTTCGCGACCGAGATCGAACGCTTCAGCCACCTGCCCGTTCACGTCGTCAACGATGCGACCGCCGCCTGCCACGCCGAGAACGCTGTCGGCGCGGGGCGCGACCTGTCGGACTTCGTGCATTTCTTCGTGGGCACGTTCATCGGCGGCGGCATCGTGCTGAACCGCGCGGTCTATGAGGGCAGCTTCGGCAACGCGGGGGCGCTTGGCTCGATCCCCAGCATGGGGGCCGACGGCGAGAGCCGCCAGCTGCTGCACACGGCATCGCTGTTCCTCCTGGAAAAGGAGATCGCGGCCAAGGGCGCGGATCCCAGGGCGCTTTATCGCGACCTGAATGACTGGAGCGAGCACGCCGCCGAGGTCGACGCCTGGGTGGACCGCGCGGGCGCCGAGATCGCGGCGGCCGTCCTGTCGGCCTGCGCGATCATCGACTTTCCGCACGTGGTGATCGACGGGGCGTTCCCCCGCACGGTGCGCGCCGCGCTGGTTGACCGGGTCGAGGCGGAGCTGGCGAAGCTCGATTCGCGCGGCCTGATCGTGCCGAAGGTCCACGCGGGCAAGGTGGGCCCCAATGCCCGGGTCAAGGGGGCGGCCTTCGGACCGCTGCAAGCCCAGCATTTCCTGCAGCAAAGCCCGTTCTCACCGGCTTTGCAGGACGCCACTGCCTGATTTATTTGCACTTTGTGAACGCCTCGCTAATGTGCGCGGGCAAGGGATCACGAACGTGATTCCGGTGTGATCCGCCGCGCGCGATGCGCGGGGCGCCGATCCGCCGGGGCCTGGGATTGCAACGTCGGGAGGAGTTGGCGTTGCAATCCCTGTGCCCGGCCCGCCCGGCCCGGTCAGGCGGCCGCAGACCGGGGTGAAACGATCAGAAATCGGTTAACAAATGACGTGCTGGCATTGCCCCCCGGGCTGGGCGTGCCATAACTGCACCATGTCCTTGTTTCTGATCGTTGCCTTGCCGTTCCTCGGTGCGCTGCTGCCGGGCCTGATGATCCAAGCGGGTCGACAGGCGTGTTTCATGGCCACCTTCCTGGTGACCCTTCTGACCGCCGTGGGCGTCGCCGTCCACGCGCCGGCGGTCCTGTCGGGCGAAGTGATCACCGCGCAGGCCGAATGGCTGCCGGGGCTGGGGATGAACGCCAACTTCTTCCTCGACCCCCTGGGCCTGATGTTCGCGGGGCTGATCCTGGGGATCGGCCTGCTGATCATCGCCTACGCCCGCAAGTACCTGTCGCGCGACGACAACATGGGCGAATTCTTCACCTACCTGCTGCTGTTCCAGGGCGCGATGGTGGGGATCGTGCTGTGCGACAACATCCTGATGCTCCTGATCTTCTGGGAGCTCACGTCGCTGTCGTCCTTTCTGCTGATCGGCTTCTGGAAGCACCTGCCCGCGGGCCGCCAGGGCGCGCGCATGGCGCTGACCGTCACCGGCATGGGCGGGCTCGCCCTGATCGGCGGCATGCTGATCCTGGGCAACATCGTGGGCAGCTACGACCTGACCGTGATCCTCGAGAACCGCGAGGCGATCCAGGCCGACCCGATGTACCTGCCCGCGCTGATCCTGATCCTGCTGGGCTGCTTCACCAAGTCGGCGCAGTTCCCGTTCCATTTCTGGCTGCCCCACGCCATGGCGGCGCCGACGCCGGTGTCGGCCTACCTGCACTCGGCCACCATGGTGAAGGCGGGCCTGTTCATCCTGGCGCGCATGTGGCCGGTCCTGTCGGGCACCGACGCGTGGTTCTGGCTGGTCTCGGGCGCGGGCATCATCACCATGGCGCTGGCCGCGATCATCGCGCTGTTCAAGGACGACCTGAAGGCGCTGCTGGCCTTCTCGACCGTCAGCCAGCTGGGCCTGATCACCTTCCTGCTGGGCACCGGCACCGGCTATGCCGCCATGGCCGCCGTGTTCCACATCCTCAACCACGCGAGCTTCAAGGCCGCGCTGTTCATGACCGCGGGCATCGTCGACCACGAGGCGCATACCCGCGACATCCCGCGCCTGGGCGGGCTGCGCAAGCTGATGCCGATCACCTTCGCCATCGGCACGCTGGCCGCGCTGTCCATGGCCGGCATCCCGTTCTTCAACGGCTTCCTGTCCAAGGAGATGTTCCTGGAGGAAGCCGCGCATACCAAGCTGTTCGGCAGCTACTACGCCGTGCCGGTGATCGCGACGGTGGGCGCGCTGTTCTCGGCCGCGTACTCGTTCCGGTTCATCGTGCACACTTTCCTGGGCCCGGTGCGCGACGATTACCCGGCCAAGCCGCATGATCCGCCCACCGGCATGTGGCTGCCGCCTGCGATCCTGATCGTGCCCGTCCTGCTGATCGGCATCCTGCCCTTCTTGGCCGAGCCCTTCGTCAAGACGGTGACCTATGCCGTCATCGGCGGCGCGGTCGAGATGCCGGACGCGCATCTGAAGCTGTGGCACGGCCTGACCCCCGCGCTGTACATGTCGATCATCGCGGTGGTCGGCGGCTTGATCCTGCTGGCGCTCTATTCCCTGCTGGCGCGCGGCTGGAACGCCGCCCCGCGCCCCGAGGCCAAGCCCATGTTCGACGCGGTCATCGCCGCGGCCGTGGCGCTGGCCGGGCGGATCACCCACGGGCTGCACAACGGCAGCTTCACCCGCTACGCCGCGATCATGATCGTCACGATCATCGCCCTGGGCGTCCACGCCTGGATGACCGGCGCCTTCGCCGGATACACCCGCGCCGCGCTGGACATGACCGCGAACGCGGTCGCCGGGTGGGGCATGCTGGTGGCCGCGACGATCACGCTGGTCATCGTGCACCGCAACCGGCTGGCCGCGCTGATCCTGATGGGGATCGTGGGGCTGATGGTTTCGGTGGGCTTCAACTTCTTCTCGGCGCCCGACCTGGCGCTGACGCAGATCAGCGTCGAGGTGGTGACGATCATCCTGCTGCTCCTGGCGCTGAACTTCCTGCCCAACCGCACCCCGCGCGAGACCAGCGGCCTGCGCAAGACCCGCGACGCGTTGATCGCGCTGGCGGGCGGCGGCGCCGTGACCGGGCTGATCTATTCCATGCTGCGCACCGATTTCGCGGCCGAAAGCATCTCGCAGTACCACCTGGACAACTCCTACAAGGGCGGCGGCGGCGACAACGTGGTGAACGTGATCCTCGTCGACTTCCGGGGCTTCGACACCTTCGGCGAGATCATCGTGCTGGGCATCGCCGCGCTGGTCATCTACGCGCTGACCGAGGCGCTGCTGTCGTCGTCGGTGCGCGCGCGGCTGCTGAACCGCGGCTACGAGGAACGCCGCGCGGGCGACGCCCATCCGGTGATGATGGTCGTGCTGACCCGGGTGCTGCTGCCCATCGCGCTGATGGTCGGCTTCTACATCTTCCTGCGCGGCCATAACGAGCCGGGCGGCGGCTTCATCGCCGGCCTGGTCGTGGCGATCGCGGTGGTGATGCAATACATGGCGTCGGGCTTTGCCTGGGCGGCCAAGCGGCAGCGATATCCCTATCACGGGATCATCGGGGCGGGCGTGCTGATCGCCGGGCTGACCGGGATCGGGGCGTGGTTCTTCGGCCAGCCGTTCCTGACCTCGGCCTTCGGGTATTTCCGCATCCCGCCGATGAACGAGTTCGAGCTGGCCACCGCCATGGGCTTCGACCTGGGCGTGTTCCTGGCGGTCGTGGGCGCGGTGATGCTGTCGCTGGAAAGCTTCTCTCGGCTGGGACGCCGGTCGGGCGAGGACGCGCCCGAGCATGCCATGGATATCGACCCGTCGCGGGATGACGACGACGACAAGACCGACGGAAAGGGCCACTGACATGGAGCTTCTGGTCGCATCGGCCGTGGGGGTGATGACCGCGGCGGGGATCTACCTTGTGCTGCGCTTGCGCACCTTCCCGGTGATCATCGGCGTATCGCTTCTGACCTACGCGGTGAACGTCTTCCTGTTCGCCAGCGGTCGGCTGGCCATGGACATGCCGCCGATCCTGCGCGACGGGGTCGAGACCTACACCGATCCGCTGCCGCAGGCGCTGGTACTGACGGCGATCGTGATCTCGTTCGGGATGACGGCCGTCGTGGTCATCATCGCGCTGGGATCGTGGCTGGCCTGCGACGACGATTTCGTCGAGGCAGTGGAGCAGCATGATCCGCGCACCAGCAGCGCCGATCCGGCCCCGCGCGGACAGGACGCGGCATGAGCCACTGGATGACCCTGCCCGTCGTGCTGCCCGCAATGCTGGCGGCGATTATCGTGCTGTCGGCCCGGTTCCACATGTCGCTTGCGCGGACGTTCTCGGTCGCGGGAACCGTCGCGCTGTCCCTGGTGGCGGCCGGGCTGTTCTGGCGGGCCAGTGACGGGACCATCGACGTCTACGCGCTGGGCAACTGGACGGCGCCCTTCGGCATCGTGCTGGTGACCGACCGGCTGTCGACGCTGATGCTGCTTCTGACATCGCTGCTGGCGCTGCCGGTCCTGCTGTACGCCATAGGGTCGGGCTGGGACAAAAGGGGGTGGCACTTCCACGCGCTGTTCCAGTTCCAGCTGATGGGCATCAACGGCGCCTTCCTGACCGGCGACGCGTTCAACCTGTTCGTGTTCTTCGAGGTGCTGCTGATCGCCAGCTATGGCCTGATGATCCACGCGGGCGGGGCCGAGCGGTTGCGCGCGGGCGTGCAGTACGTGCTTTACAACCTGCTGGGCTCGACCCTGTTCCTGTTCGCGCTGGGCACGCTCTATGCCGAGACCGGCACGCTGAACATGGCCGACCTGGCCGAACGGGTGTCGATGATGGGCCCCGACGCCACGGCCGGGATCCGGGTGGCGTCGGTCCTGCTAATCCTGGTGTTCGCGGTGAAGGCTGCGGTGCTGCCGCTGCATTTCTGGCTGCCGGCCAGCTATTCCGAGGCGCCGGGCCCGGTGGCGGCGCTGTTTGCCGTCATGACGAAGGTGGGCGCCTATTCGATCATCCGTTTCTACACGCTGGTCTTCCCGCCCGACCTCGAGATCACGCAGGGCCTGTTCGGCACGTGGCTTCTGCCCGCCGCTCTGCTGACCCTGACCGTGGGCATGGTGGGCGTGCTGGGCGCGCGGCGGCTGGACCGGCTGGTGGCGTTCTCGGTCATCGGCTCCATGGGGATGCTGCTGATCGCGGTGTCGGTCTTCACCGAGACCGGCATTTCGGCGGCGCTCTACTATGCCCTGCATTCGACCCTGGCGACCGCGGCGCTGTTCCTGCTGGTCGACACGGTGCGCGAGCGGCGCGGCGGCATCGGCGCGCGGCTGCAAGATGCCACCCCGATCATGGGCGGGCCGCTGGTCGCGGGCCTGTTCTTCGCTGCGGCCATCGCCATGTGCGGGCTGCCGCCACTGTCGGGCTTCGTGGGCAAGCTGCTGGTGCTGGACGCGGCGCGGGACAACGCGCTGGCCGTCTGGGTCTGGGCGGTGGTGCTGTCGACATCACTGGTGGCGATCGTGGGCTTCGGCCGCGCGGGCAGCCAGGTGTTCTGGAAGGCCCACCAGGTCGCCGCGACCCGCGCCGACGGGACCGAGCGCGACGCCGAGGCCGACCTGGACAACGCCCCCGACCCCGAGCCGACGCCCGCCGCGCTGCCCATGGTGGCCATCGGCGCGCTGATCGCGGGGCTGGTGGCGCTGACCGTGGCGGCGGGGCCGATCAAGCGGACGCTGGACGCCACGGCGGCGCAACTTTTCGCCCCCGGGCCGTATATCACCACGGTGATGTCCACCGAAGGCAAGGACCTGTCGGGCTATGGCCATGGGGACGAGGGCTACGGCGACGGCGAAAGCGCGGGTGACGACGGCGCCCATGGCGGCGGCGCGGACGATGCGTCGGATTCGGAGGGCCACTGAGATGACACGGCTGTTCCCGCACCCCTTCCTGACACTGATACTGATCGTGGTGTGGTGCCTGCTGTCGCAGGCCTTCACCCTGGGCACCGTGGTCTTCGGCACGATCCTCGGGATCATCCTTCCCTTCGTGACCGCCGCCTTCTGGCCCGACCGGCCGAAGATCTCGAACCCGTTCAAGCTGCTCGTCTACGTGGTGATCGTGATCTACGACATCATCGTCGCGAACGTGGTCGTCGCGGCGATCATCCTGTTCAAGTCCAACGCCGCGCGCCGGCCCGCCTGGGTGCCGATCCCGCTGGAGCTGAAATCGCCCGAGGCGATAACGGTGCTGGCGGGCACCATCACCCTGACGCCCGGCACGGTCAGCGTCGACCTGTCCGAGGACGGCCGGTCGCTGCTGGTGCACGCGCTCGACGCGCCCGACCCCGACGGCGTGCGCGACGACATCAAGTCCCGCTACGAATCCCGGCTGAAGGAGATCTTCGAATGATCGACATCGCCCTTGTCTTCGCCTTCGTCACCGTGGGCGCCGCGCAGGTCATGGCCATGATCCGGCTGATGCGCGGACCCCATATCGGCGACCGTATCCTCGCGCTGGACACCATGGTGATCAACGCCATCGCGCTGATCGTGCTGATCGGCGTGCAGTGGGGCACGCAGATGTATTTCGAAAGCGGCATGATCATCGCCATGCTGGGCTTCATCTCGACCGTGGCGCTGGCGCGGTTCGTGCTGCGCGGGGACATCATCGAATGACCGAGTATCTGGAAATCGCCGCCGCGATCAGCCTGTTCATCGGCGGGTTCTTCACGCTGGTCGGGTCCATCGGCCTGCTGAAGGTGGACACGCCCATGTCGCGCCTGCACGCGCCCACCAAGGCCAGCACGCTGGGGGTTGGGTCGCTTCTGCTCGGCTCCATGCTGGCGGCCTTCGCGCGGGGCGAGGGATCGCTGCACCAGGTGCTGATCCTGGCGTTCCTGTTCGTCACCGCACCGATCACGGCGAACTTCATCGCCAAGGTCCACCTCCATGGACGGAGCTCGCAGAAGAGCCCCCCGCCCCCGCCGACGGGCGGCCGGTGGGCCACCTACGACACCCCACAGGACGACGCGCGCAAGCCGGTCGAGGGCAACTGAGCCAGGGCCGCCGGGCGCGCCAGACTACCACGCGCTTCGAGGGAGGCGCAGGCCCACCGTCATCCGCCTCCGATTGGACTTGATGAGCCGTCGGCTGCCCCGGCACGACGGGCGCACTCCACTTTCCAGCAATGGTCCGGCGCGTGATCGGGAACACCCGCGATGCGGGATTTCGGCAATGCTTCAAATTGCGATACTGGGGCATTCCGTCTATATTGTCATCGGATCTGCCATGACCGCGGTCCGAGACAGGAAGTCACCAGTTGGCCCTACCGACGTTCGACGAAAAAACGAGTGCCGCCGAGTTCGACGAGATGGCGCGCAATGCGCGCAACGCGGCGGATTTTCTGAAGGCCCTGGGTCATGAAAGCCGCCTGATGATCCTGTGCCATCTGGCCACCGGCGAGAAATCGGTGACCGAGCTCGAGCGGCTCCTCTCGGTACGGCAGGCCGCGGTATCGCAGCAACTGATGCGGCTTCGGCAGGAAAAGCTCGTGAAGCCGCGGCGCGAGGGCAAGCAGATCTTCTATTCCTTGGCGGACGAACGGGCGGTGCGGATCATGGAAGTCCTGTACGACCTGTTCTGCGACTAGGGCCACGCCCGCCCCGACGCGACCGATCCCGGCGGCAGGCCGCGGTGACAGCGTGCCATCCATGACCCGTTTCCCTCCGAACGACGGCCTTTCCTCGGGACTATCCGCCCTGCGACCCGCATGCGCCGGTGGGGAGGGCAACAGCGCGCCCTGGCATATTGGCCGGAACGCGCCGGCAAGCGCGAGCGCCGCCCTCAGGTCAGCGGTTTGCGGGCGACGATGGTCATGTTCTCGGTCGGGCCCTGCACCGTGCTGTCGCGCATCTTGCGGCCCAGCGCGCGCGCTTCGTCGTCGTTGGTGACGTAAAGCGCGGCCGGAATGGCCGGACGCTCGGGCGCTGCGTTGGCATAGACGATCTCCATGCCGAAGGTCGTCAGGATGTCGACCATCGTGGGGGTGCTGATGTAGACCACGTAATTTGTGATGAACTCGGACTGGTCGCCCTTGCCCAGCCCTTCCAGATAGGCGGCGGCGAATTCGCGCGGCAGGTAGGGCGGCCAGGGCGCCGCGGCGTGGCCGTCCCAGTTGTTGCGCACGTCGTCGGCATGCAAGACGACGGTTCCGCCGGGGGCCAGCGTGCGGACGATCTCGCGGACCGAGCATTGCGGATCGGTCACGTGCTCGAACACGAACCACGAGTAGATCGCGTCGAAATGGTTCGACGAATAGGGCATCAGGCGGCCGTCATAGAGATGGAAGCGGTCCCGCAGGTCCGGGAAGTTCCGGTCGGCGATGTTGAGATACTGGCGCTGACGTTCGCTGTCGGTCTCGATCCCCCAGGCTTCCAGGCCGTTGTTATGCGCCGCCAGCATGAAGCCCCCGGCGCCGCAGCCGAAGTCCAGGATCCGGCCCGAGGCCGAGGTCCCGAAATGCTTGTTGTGCAAACGCTGGTACTGCTGGAAACGCTCCTCGCCCTTCGACAGGACCTGAGCTTGGAACTTGGTGGGCGCCATCGAGCGGGCTCCTTCTTTCATCAGGTTGGACGCGGGGCGCCCGGATTTCGGGGGGCTCGGGCGCGGCGGGAACCGGCCCGGTCACGGTCAGCCGGCGTCGTCCCGGACCAAAGCGGCGTCGTTGTACATCATCGGCTGCATCGCGAGATAGCGGAACTTCCAGGGGTGGTTCAGCGCCAGCTCGTTCACGGCACGGGCCACGCCGCAATGGAACATCGTGGCCGCCGACCAGACGGCGTAATCGTTGAAGACCAGCACGCCGTCCTTCTTGACCTTGGGCAACGAGGCCTCGATGTCGCGCATCACGCCTTCGTAGGTGTGGTCGCCGTCGATGTAGATCACGTCGAAATAGTCATCGGGCATCTTGCGCATGTTGGTCGAGCTGTCGCCGATATGGGTGGTCACCCGATCGCTGCCATCGGCCAGGTTGGCGCGGATCTCGGGGTTCACGAGACGGGTGATGTCGATGTCGAACAGGTGCAGACGCTTGGGTTCGAGACGGGTCAGCAGCTCGAGCGAGAAGTCACCGCGGTCGACCCCGATCTCGGCCACGGTGCCGCCCTTGGACAGCTTGTCGATCAGCTTCATCCGGTTCGGCAGAACCTCGCAGCCCTCGTATTTCTCGGCCGGCAGTTCCTGCGCCGGGTGATGATAGCGGCCGCCCCCGGTGCGGAATTCCTTCAGCGTGCGCGCGAAGTCCCGGCGCTTTTTCTCGACTTGCTCAAAGGTGACTTTGGTCTTCTTGGTCATTCGGGGCTCGCTCATAGTGTGAAGAACGTCTGGGTGAAAATCTCGACATCATGAAGTGCCACGTTCTGTGCAAGGCGGTTGCGCGCCATGTCAAGGTCGGACTGGTCGGCGAAGTCGATCACGTCGGGAATTGCATCCTCCATGTCGGCGTAGACATGAGGAGAGAACAGCGACCGCGCCCCGGGCCAGTCGTAGACGACCGGGAGACAGCCCGACGCCATGCCTTCGATCACGGATGTATGGCAGCCTTCGCTGTCGGAACTGGACAGGATCGTGCCGACGCCGCGATACCATTCCTCCATGTCCGGGCCGGCCGGATCGAAGCGCACGTTGGCGGCCAGGTCGGGGTCGTCATAGATCTCGGAGAACAGCTTTTCGAACTGCGCGCGCGTGTCGTCCTGGCGGTCCCAGACCCAGGCGATCTCCCAAGGCATGGCGCTGCGCACGGCCAGGGTGAACCGGTCGTCCCGCGCCCGGAGCGCGCGGAAGAACGCAATCGCGCGGTCGAACCGCTTGTGCTCGAACGGGTTGATGCCGACCAGGCCCAGCGTGAACCGTGCCTCGGGCAGCTTGGGGCGCTGGAGACCGTGCCAGTCGATATATTGCGGCAGCACGTGGATGCGGTCCGGGTCGACCCGGTGACGTTCGATCATCCGGTCGCGGAACCAGTCCGACACCACGATCAGCGCATCGACATTGTTCCAGTTCACCAGCGCGGGAAAATCGCGAAACGCCTCGAACCGGTGCAAGCGGACGATCAGCTTGGTGCCCGGCCGCTTGTTGTTCGAGTGCCAGACGGCGTTCTGGCAGCACCATTCGCAAAACACCGTATCGGCCTTGGCCGGCACCATCGGGCGGCCGTCGGGCTTGACGGTGCTGGACCAGGTTTCCCAGCTGAGGCTGACGCCCGCGTCGCCGTTGATGCGGTCCACGAACTGGCGCAGGAACTTGCGCTCGTGGGTGGCGATGTGGACATGGCGCGGCTCGGACACCAGCGACGGTTTGCCCGAGGGATAACCGCGCACCGCGCGGCCCAGCCGGTCGGCCAGTTTCTCGGCCGAGAAGCGTTGCGCGATCTCGGCGATGCGCGCCTGGGCGGCGGCATACTCGGCCCCGCCGCGCCCGCGCATGAACCCGAGGATCCGCGCGCCGACATCGTCGGTGACGATATCGACCAGGTAGGGATAGTCCGCGCCGAACAGGTCCCGGTTCAGCGCGTTGTCGTTCAGGATCGGCGGCACGCCCAAGGTGCAGAATTCGACGATCTTGGTCGAGATCTCGATCACGTCGTCGTAGCGGTCGTGGCGCAGGCAGTAGGCGAAATCGGCGAGCCCCATCTGCCGCTTGGCCTCGGCATGGGACACGTTCGATACCAGCGTCGCGCCGGGCATTTCTCCGGCCGCGACCTTGGCCCGGAACCGGTCCATCTGCTTGAAGAAGTCCGGGTAGCGTGTGCGCCAGGTATCCTTGCCGGCGATCACCCGGATCCCGAGATCCGGGTCCGCGGCGATCTGGTCGCAGATGCCGATCAGCCAATCCAGCCCGTAATGCAGGTCGATCTTGCCGGAATAGCACAGCGTTGCCGGCTGCGTCGGGTCGCGCCGGGGCGGATCCGAGGCGAACACGATGGGCGGCACCACGTGGACGATATGGGCGGGGTAATCCAGCAGGCTTTCCAGCGCGTGCTTGCCCGTCTCACTCTGAACGACGACCGGGACACGGTTGGCGCGGCCCAGCCGGATCCAGTCGGGCTCGGGTTCGGCCAGGTCGGGGATGGCGCTGGGTGCATAGATCACGAGCCGTGCGCTCAGTGTTTCGCTGTGCAGCATCCGGGTCAGGTAATCGGTGCCGCGCACGAAAAACCGGTCATAGGCGCCGATCTGGTCCTCCCAGGCGGACAGGACGTCGGTCAGCGTTTCGGGACGAAGCTGCGTGTCGGCGATGCCCGCGGTCTCGAGCAGGATGCGGGCGTCGCGGATCCGGACCCGGTCGGGCAGTTCCTGCGCCAGGACCGGGTTCTCCAGCGGATGGGTCAGCAGCAGCTCGACTTCGAAATCCTCTTCCCGCGCCAGCAGCTTGCAGACGTTCAGCAGCCAGATGGTCGAGCCGTCGATCAGGTTGAAGTTCTGTTCGGCAAGAACGGCGACCTTCATGCGGCACTTCCTTCGGCGGGGCTGTCGGCAAGCCGGATCTCTTCCAGCAGGCTGGATACCGTGCGGAACAGCGGCGCGCGCGACCGCGAAACGGGGCCGTTGACCTGCAATTGCCAGCCGCGGTCCTGGGCGATGGCGCAGGCATCCATGACCAGCCGGTTCAGCCGCATGTTGTCGATGGACCACAGCCCGGCCCATTCGCCGGGATCGTCCTGCAGACCGGCCCAGTCGATCACGAAGCGGCCCACATCGCGGGTGGCCAGCGCGCCCAGGATCGAGGTCCGCGTCAGCCGGATCAGCCGCGCCGAGTCCGCCAGTTCGCGGCAGGGCCCCAGCGCGGCGATCGTCGTCGTCCCGGTTTCACGGCGCAGCGCGACCTGCGGCAGGATCGAGCGGTCGAAGCGTCCGCCGGGCTGCGCCTCGGCGGTTTCCGCCAGCGGGCCCGTCTCGGCGGCGGGCGCGAAGATCCGGGACGGATCGGGGATGTCGTCCGTGGCGCTGCGCAACTGGCGTGCCATCGGCAGCACCCGGCGCGTCCACTGAACGGCGGGGCGCAGCGCGTTCATGACCGCCGGGTGTCCGCCCTTCTCCAGCGTCTCGCGCAGCAGTCCGGCCAGCGCCTCCATGTCGCCCGGCGGGTAGAGGGAGGCGTGGATATCGGACGCCACCGTATCGAGCGGGGCCATGTCGGGCAGGAAGACCGGAAGACCGTAGGCCGCGGCGGCATAGGGTTTCATCGGGGTGACCATCTCGGCCACGGCGCTGCGCCGGCGCGTCATCACCATCGCATCCAGAAGGGTGTAGTAGGACCCGACCGCGGCGTAGGGGATCTGCCCGGTGAAGTGGATGTGGTCGGACATGCCGTGCCGCTCGACGGCGCGGGCGAACGCTTCGGGCGGGGCCGTGTCCGCGCCGCCCACCAGGCCCTTGGGCGCGCTGGATCCGACGACCAGCAGATCCGCGTCCGTCCCGGCGGCGCGCAGGCGGGCCAGCATGTCGGGAAGGTCCTCGCTTCCCTCGTAGGCCGCCAGCGACCCGACATAGCCCAACAGGTGACGCGCGCGAATGCCCAGATCGGCACGCGACGGACCGCGGGGAATGCGCCCGGGCATCCGCACCCCGTTGGCCACCACGTGGATGCGGCTTTCGGGCACGCCGCGCGCGGCCAGCTCGGCTTTCATCTGAGGATTGAGCGTAAAGACCGCCCGGGCGGACTGCGCGATGCGGGCATCGTTTTCCTGCGCGCGGCGATAGTCGTCGCTCGCGGCCTGGTCGGGATCGCTCGCCGCCGACGACATCTCCCAGAAGCCGCGCTGCTCGTAGAAGAACGGCGCCCCCCAGCGTCGCGCCGCATTCATGGCCGGCTCGGCGTTTTCCCAGTTCGAGACGCCGATGACCGCGCCGGGGCGGAACACCTCGAACACCTCCATCAGGACGCGCTCGGCAAGCCGCAGGCGCGGGCGCAGTCCGGTCTCGGGCAGGGCGCGAGAAGGCAGGAAAAGGTAGCGGATCCCGTCGATCACCTGGGACGAGGCCACGCGGGTGGACGGATCGAAGCCCTCGATATCCCACGGGCGGCCCGGGCGGTTGATCACCAGGACTTCGTGCCCCTGCTCGGACAGCGCGCGGGCGACCTCGTGGCTGCGCACGGCGTATCCGTCGCTGGAATAGGGAAGGCTGTGATTGACGACATAGGCGACCCGCCGCGGGAAGCGCCAATCGGCCGGACCGGCCGCCGGAGGCTTGCTCATGCCGGGCCCCCATGGGCCATGCCGGGACGGATCGACCGTGCTTCCGCGTGGCCCGACAGCACGTAGTGCAGCAGCGGGTTCATGCCGCTGGCGGCGATGTCGGGGTAAAGGCGCAGGTAGTGCGACGTATCGAAATGCGGGCCGGGATTGCGCAGCTCGGTGCCGCCATGTTCAAGGTAGTGCAGGGCCGGATCCATGCCGGCGTCGGCCACATCACGGTTGTGCCGCAGGTACCACACGGCGTCGAACAACCCGTTCTCGCGGATGATGCGCAGGTTGCGGCGACGGCGCAGCCGCCCGCTGAGCCGCAACAGGACCCGCATGACGGGGGACGGGCGCGGCGGGCGGACCATCACCACCGGATGGGTGGCGCGCAGCTGCGCCAGCTCGGCCTCGCGCGCGGCGCCGGAGAGGTAGAAGTGTTCCAGGCGGGCCTGCAGCGAAGCGATGGCGTCCGGCAGGGCGGCGTTTTGCGGTGTCCGTGTCTGGGGGGCGGCCATGCGCAAAAATCCCGTCGCAAAATGATCTCGGCGCAGCGACCTGCGCGTGAATTCGACCATTTCATGACGGTGATCCGCCGCGATGTAAAGCGCATCGGGCCGGCCACGCCCCATCGGCGCGGGCGATGCGGCCCCGTCTCCATGCCCCTTGCCCCGGGCCCGGAGCAGGCCCTAAAGCTGAGCCGCATGTTGAGCGCTCTGCCCTCCCGCCTGCTGGTGCGCCTGGCGCGGCGAAACTGCCGTCCGGCCTGTTTCGACGCGACGTGGTATCGCGCCACATACCGGGACGTGGCCCGATCCGGGATGGACCCGCTGCGCCATTACCTGCGCCACGGCCGCGACGAGGGCCGCATGCCCTGTTTCATGACCGCCGCCTGGCGCGAGCGGGATTTGCTCTGGGGCCTGCTGGAGGATGGTGTCGGCGCGCTTTCCGCCCTGGCGCACGACCCGCTCAGCGGCCCGGCCGACCGGATCTGGGCGACGCTGGCCTGCGCCCGCGCGGCGGTGCGGCAGGGCGACTGGACCGCGGCCGCCGACTGGTTGTCTAGGCTCGACCCCGAGCGGGACCTGGTCGAGGCGTTCTGCCTGCCCGACCCCATCCTTCTGGCCATCGAGGTCGCGGTCGTCACCGGTGACACCGACCGCGCCGCGTCGCTGGTCGCACTGGGTCTCAAGCGGTTCGGCCCCCTGCCCGACCTGCGGCTGGCCGAGGCCAACCACGTCGCCAGGGCAAACGGGTTCGGTCCCGGCTGGGACGCCGCGATGGCGCGGCTGTATCGCCCCGCGGGCGTGACGGGCGTCACGGTGCGGCCGGACCCGGGCGATTTGCCGGCCTTCGACAGGCTGGCCGCGGCGCGCGCGCCTGCCGCGACCGGGCGGGGAGGACCGCTGGTCAGCGTCATCATGCCGGCGCGCGACGCGGCGGCGACGATCGGCACCGCGCTCGACAGTCTGTCCGCGCAAAGCTGGCGCGCCCTCGAGATACTGGTGATCGACAACGGCTCGTCCGACGGCACCGCCGATATCGTGCGGGCCAAGGCCCAGGCCGATCCCCGTATTCGTCTGCTCGACGGCAGCGCCGAGCCCGGCACCTATGCCGCCCGCAACCTCGGTATGGCGCGGGCCAACGGCGCCTTCCTGACCGTTCTGGACGCCGACGACTGGGCCCACCCCCAGCGCATCGCGCGCCAGGTCCGGACCTTGCGCCGTGCCCCCGGGCGGGTCGTGGCGACGCAGACCGACTGGGTCCGCACCACGTCAGACCTGCGCTTCACCCGCTGGTGGCGCGAGGAGGGGCTGACCCATCCCGACATCTCGTCGCTGATGATCCGCGCGCACCTGCGCGACAGCCTTGGGTTCTGGGACCCGGTGCGTGCCGGGGCCGACAGCGAATATTGCGACCGGATCATCGCGGTCCACGGCCCGGGGGCGATCCGGCGCACCTGCCCGGGCGTTCCGCTCGGCTTCGGGCGGCTGCGCGACGGGTCGCTGACCGGCGCGGGCGAAACGGCGATCGGGTCGCACGTTTTCGGCAGCCGGGCGCAATACTTCCTGGCCGGGCGGCGCTGGCACGACCGGATGCAGGCGGACGGGGACCTGCCCCTCCCCCGGACGCCCGCGCGGCGGCCCTTTCCCGCGCCCGCGGTGCTGACGGTGACGTCCCCCGACGCCCCGCCCGGGCGGATGAGCGATGCGGATGTCGTCGCCGGCTCGGATCTTTACGATGACCACTGGTACCTGCGCGCCTATCCCGACCTGCGGGTGCGCGAGCTGGACGGGGCGCTGCATTACGACCGGACGGGCGAGGCCGAAGGGCGCAATCCCGGCCCCGATTTCGCCGCTTCGGCCTATCGCATGGCGTACGGTCCGATCGATGGGTCGGCCCTGCGCCACTACCTGTCGGAGGGCCGCGCGCGGGGTCTCTCGCCGCTGCCGGTCTTCGACGGCGCGCGCCCTGCCCCGCCGGAGGGACGCCACGCGCTGATCTTCGGCCACCAGGCCGGCGCGCAGGTCTTCGGGGCCGAACGCTACCTGGTCGACCTGCTGGACCGCGCCGCCGAGGAAGGCTGGACCCCCTCGGTCGTGCTGCCGCAGATCCTGAGCCGAGACTACCTCGAAGCGCTGAAGGCCCGGTCGTACCGCGTGCACGTGGTGCCCTACGGCTGGTATTTTGGCGGGGTCGCGCCGCATCCCGCGACGCTGGATCGGCTGAGCCGGCTGCTTCGCGACACCGGCGCCGACGAGGTGCATCAGAACAGCGCGGTCCTGGACGCGCCGCTGCGGGCGGCGCGGGCCAACGGGGTGCCCTCGGTCGTGCACGTGCACGAACTGCCGGCCGAGGATCCGCAGATTTGCCGCGACCTGGGTGTCTCGGCGCGCGAATGGCGGGCGCATCTCATCGATATCGGGGATCGGTTCGCCGCCGTTTCGCCGGCCGTCGCCAAGTGGCTCGACCTGCCAGCCGAGCGGGTGATCCCGGTGGCGAACCGGATCGATTCCGCCCTGCGCACCCTGCCCTTCGCCCCGGAAACGCCGATCAGGGTCGGGTTGGTCGGAAATCTCGTCGCGAAGAAAGGGCTGGAGGACACGTTGGAGGTGGCGCGGCTGTGCGACCGCGAAGCCCTGCCGGTCCGCTTCGTGCTGGTCGGCCCCGATGGCAGCCCGGACCTGCCGGCCCCGGGCACGCTTCCGCCCAACGTGACCCACACGGGCTATGCCGCCAGCCCCGCGGACGCCATGGCCCGGACGGATATCGTGCTGTCGCTGTCGCAGGTGGCCGAAAGCTTCGGCCGAACCGTGATGGAGGCGCTGGTCGCTGGGCGCCCGGTGATCTGTTACGACCGCGGGACACCGCCCGAGCTGGTCGGACGGGACGGCGCCGCGGGGCGGGTCGTCCCCGCCGGTGACCCGGCCGCCGTGGTGCGCGCCCTGTCCAATCTTCTCGGCGCCCCGGGCGGCCTGGCGCGTGCATCGGCCGCGGCACGGGCGCGCGGGGCGTCCCTTCTGGACGAGGCCGGCCGCGCGGACGGGGCGCGGATCTTCGGTCGCGCGGCACAGCGCCCATAGCGCGCCGTGGCGTGCCGCGCCCCGGGCTTTGCTGTTGCAATCGAGACTGAAAAAAGCGACCAACCAGCAGCCAATCTGATTTCCAGAGAGTATTGAGCCTTGAAGATTCTCATCGTTTTCGGAACTCGGCCCGAGGCCATCAAGATGGCTCCCGTGGTGAAGAAACTGAAGCAGACTGACGGGATCGAAGCTCATATCTGCGTCACCGCCCAGCACCGCGAGATGCTGGACCAGGTGCTGGATCTTTTCGGGATCGAGCCGGAATTCGACCTGAACATCATGAAGCCGGGCCAGGACCTGACCGATATCACGGCCAATATCCTGACCGCGCTGCGCGACATCCTGAAGGATGGCGACTACGATCGGTTGCTGGTCCATGGCGACACGACCACCACCATGGCCGCCTCGCTTGCGGCGTTCTACGCCCAGGTCACCGTCGGCCACGTCGAGGCCGGGTTGCGGACCGGCAACATCTACGCCCCCTGGCCCGAAGAGATGAACCGCTCGATCGTCGGGCGCGTGGCGCAAATCCATTTCGCCCCGACCGAGACCGCGCGCCAGGCCCTGCTGGCCGAGAACGTGGACGACGCCAAGATCGTGGTGACCGGCAATACCGTGATCGACGCGCTTCAGGACGTGGTGGCGCGGTTCGACGCCGACCCGGACCTGGACGCGCAGATGCGGGCGCGCTTCCCGTTCCTCGACCCCGAGCGGCGCATGATCCTCGTCACCGGTCACCGCCGCGAGAATTTCGGCGCCGGTTTCGAGAATATCTGCAACGCCCTGCGCGATATCTCGGGCCAGGGCGACGTGCAGGTCGTCTATCCCGTCCACCTGAACCCCAACGTGCAGGCGCCGGTGAAACGGATCCTCGGCGACACGCCGGACGTCCACCTGATCGCGCCGCAGGATTACCTGCCCTTCGTCTGGCTCATGCGTCAGGCCCACCTGATCGTCACCGACTCGGGCGGCGTCCAGGAAGAAGCGCCGTCGCTGGGCAAGCCGGTGCTGGTCATGCGCGCCACCACCGAGCGGCCCGAGGCGGTCCAGGCCGGCACCGTACGCCTGGTCGGCACCGACGCCACGCGGATCCGCGAGGAAACCATGCGCCTGCTGACCGATCCGACCGCCTATGCCGAAATGGCGCGTGCGCTGAATCCCTACGGCGACGGCAAGGCCGCCGAACGGATCGCCGCGGCGCTCAGCACGGCCTGACCCGCAATCCATAGCGAAAGCACTGCCATGTTCGACCGTATCTCCGTGATTGGCCTTGGATATATCGGCCTGCCCACCGCCGCGCTTTTCGCCGCGAACGGGCACCGGGTCATCGGCGTGGATGTTGCGCCTCACGTGATCCAGACGATCAACAAGGGCGAGATCCACATCGTCGAGCCCGAGCTTGACGGTATCGTTCACAAGGCGGTCTCCAAGGGGCTGCTCCACGCCACGCTGGAACCCGAGCCCGCCGACGCCTTCCTGATCGCGGTGCCCACCCCGTTCACCGAGGATCGCCAGCCCGACCTGTCCTATATCGAAAGCGCGGCGCGGATGATCGCGCCGGTGCTGGAGACGGGCAACCTCGTGGTGCTGGAAAGCACGTCCCCCGTCGGCGCGACCGAGCAGATGGCCGCCTGGCTGTCCGAGGCGCGCCCGGACCTGAGCTTCCCGCAGGATGCCGGCGAAGACGCCGATGTTCAGATCGCCCACTGCCCCGAGCGGGTGCTCCCCGGGCACGTGGTCCGCGAACTGGTCGAGAACGACCGCATCATCGGCGGCATGAGCGACCGCGCCTCGGCCATGGCCACCGACCTCTACAAGCTCGTGGTGCGCGGCGACTGCATCACCACCGCGGCGCGTACCGCCGAGATGTGCAAGCTGGTCGAGAACAGCTCTCGCGACGTCCAGATCGCCTTCGCCAACGAGCTGTCGATGATCTGCGACCGGCTCGGCATCGATGTGTGGGAACTGATCCGGCTGGCCAACCGCCATCCGCGGGTGAACATCCTTCAGCCCGGTGCCGGGGTGGGCGGCCACTGCATCGCGGTCGATCCCTGGTTCATCGTCGCCTCGGCGCCGGAGGAATCCCGGCTCATCCGCATGGCGCGCGAAACCAACGACGGCAAACCGCTCTGGGTGCTGGAAAAGGGCAAGACGGCGGTTCTGGACGCCCTGGCCGCCAACCCGTCGCGGCCGATGGCGGATGTGCGGGTGGCCTGCCTCGGGCTTGCCTTCAAGCCCGATATCGACGACCTGCGCGAAAGCCCGGCGCTCGAGATCACGCGCCAGTTCGGTCAGTTGGGCTGCCAGGTGCTGGCGGTCGAACCGCATATCCGCGCCCTGCCGTCCAGCTTCGACACGCTTCCCGTGACCCTGACCCCGCTGGATGCGGCGCTGGATCAGGCCGACGTGATCTGCGTGCTGGTCAAGCACGACGCGTTCCGGGATCTCGCCGCGCGCCTGCCCGAAGGCGTGCCGGTCGTGGACGTGGTCGGCCTCTGATCCCCCGGCGTCCGGCCAATCCGGGCGATCTTTTCACCGCGACTCTCGGCGCTTCTGTAGGTTTTGTTGCGGCGGGGCGCGCCGCGCGGCCTTGACGCCGGCACCCGCCGAGCCTGCCTCCGCACTCCCGCCACGCCGGATGCCCCGGCATCGATCTGTGCCGCCGACAGCGGCGGCCTCGGCGAGTGGACTGATCTCTGCATCTCAGGCGAAGGCCGGTCCACGGGACCCGGTCGGACGACCTGGAACGCCGTTGCTCGGGGGCCGGAACGAACGGCGCCCCCGAAGGGGGCGCCGAAGAAACCATGGCAGTGCGCGATGGAGGGCGCGACCATGAACGCGGTTGCACCCGTGTTCGGCCGCCGCGCGAACGCGGCGGTCGCCGCCCCTCACACGATCGTCTGCTCCCAGATATTCGCGGTGGCGTCGTCGAACTGGAAGTACTCGACGTTGGTCAGCGTGTCGGTATAGCCGCGGCCGGTGATGGTCACGTCGGTCGCCGAGGTGCGGGTGATGGTGTACTCCGACAGCGTGCCGTCGTAGAGCGCGTAGTCCGACGCCGCGCCGCCGTCGATGTAGTCGTTGCCGTCGCCGCCCTCGATGTAGTCGATCCCGCCATAGCCGTAGAGGAAATCGTCGTCGCCCAGCCCGGCGAGCTGGTTGCGCTCGGAGTTCCCCTCGAGCCGGTCGCGATGCTGCGTGCCCACCAGGTTCTCGATCTCGAAATAGAGGTCGCGGATCGCGTCCCCGCCCGAGCCGTAGCCCGTCTCCTGGCCGTTGAACTCGCCCGCGCCGTTGCGCAGCGACGCGATCACACCGGTGGAGGACTGGAAGTACGTGACCGTGTCGATCCCGTCGCCGCCGTAGTAGCGCTCGCGCCCGCCGGTGGAGCCCACGAACCAGTCGTAGCCCCCCAGCCCGCGGAAGTCGTTCTGGTTCGCGTCGCCGTAGAACACGTCCTGGTAGGACGAGCCGGTGACCCGCTCGATGCTGGTCATGTCCAGCCCGGCGGCATAGCCGGTGGCGCTGGCGGGGTTGGCGAGGTCGAGAAGGATGCCCCCGACCGCGGCCGGCCCGGGCGGCGCGCCCGCGTCCGAGAAGATGTCGAGCACCACCGGCGCGCCGCTGCCGCCCCATTCGAGGAAGGTGATCATGTCCTGGCCGTTGCCGCCGTCGATCGTGTCCTGGCCGTCCGTGGCGATGAACCAGTCGTAGTCGCCGAGGCCCCGCAGCTCGTCGTCACCGTCCGACCCGCGCATGACATCGGCGAAGATCGTGCCGGTGGCCCGCTCGAAATTGGTGATCTGGTCCACCTCGCCCCCGAAGATCTCGGCCGTGCCCGCGCCGAGGTCCAGGTCGAGCATGAAGTCCACCACGCGCCGCCCGGCGACCTCGGGCTGGTCGGAATAGGACACCATGTCCCGATCCGCCCCGCCATCCACCGTGTCGTTGCCGCGCCCCGGGACGATCCAGTCGAAACCGGCGAAGCCGTTGATGACCTCGCCCGCATCCGTGCCGAAGAGCGTGTTGTTGCCCGCATCGCCGTCGATCGCGCCGGGCGCCAGGGCGGCCACCTGCGCGTAGGTCAGGCGGGCGTCGAAGAAGCTGATCTCCTCGATATCGGCGGCGACGAAGTCCGTGCCGTCATCCGAGCTGACCGCGAGTCCGCCGACGGCCTGCTGCACCGAAACATTCTCGAGAAGGCTGGCGATCCCGATGCCGTCGAAACCGTCGCCCCCGTAGATCGAGTCATTGCCCGACCCGCCGAGGATGAAATCGTTGCCGCCGCCGCCGAACAGGCGGTCGTTGCCGCCGCGCCCGTCCAGCCGGTTGTCCAGCCCGTCACCGGTCAGGGTGTCGTCGCCTTCGCGCGATCCGTTCACGGCCTCGACGCCACTGATGGCATCCGTGAAGGCGACGCCATCATAGGTGCCGGTCGCAATGCCCGTGGCGAGGTTGACGTCAACGGCCCCGACATTCGAGCGATCGTAGCGCAGCTGGTCGAAGCCGCCGCCGGCATTCAGTGTATCGTTGCCGCCCAGCAGGATGAACCGCTCGTCGCGGTCGGACCCGGTGATGACGTCGACCAGGTGCGTGCCGTCGATCTCGATCCGGGCGGAGGACGAGTTGTTGGTGATCTGCTCGACATTGCCGAAGCCGTCGTTCGACACCACGCCGTTGACGAGGTTCACGACCACGCCCTCGCTCGCGCCCTGGCGGAAGCTGATGCGCACCAGGTCCGCCGAGTCGATCGTGTAGGAATCGGCACCGCGCCCGCCCGAGAAGGCCACCCAGTTATCCTCGGATTCGGTTCCGGCATAGAAGCTGTCGGCGAAGGCCGAACCGACGAATTCAAGGCCATCCCCGGAGTTGGCGTTCATCGCGAACTCGGCGTCGACGATGTTGTCGGCACCAAGCGCACCCTTGTCCACGGTGTAGAAGCCGCCCGCCTCGTCCAGGACGACCGAGATGGCGCCGCCCAGGTCGCTGTAGTCGAGTACGTGGAAATCGCCGCGCTGGGTGCCGGACAGGTCGATCAGGTCGAAACCGCCGGAGCCGAGAATGTCATCGTTGCCCAGATAGGGACGGATGAAGTCGTTGGCGGCCGTTCCCGCAAGGACATCGTCCCCGTCGGTGCCCTCGACGAGATTGTCCTGAAGGACCGTGACACCGGACAGGCTGCCGAAATCGATCGTTGCCCCGGGGGACAGGGCGGTTCCCGGCGGGACCGCCCCGATCGACGTCAGGCTGTCGATGAAGCTCTGGGCCTCGGGGATCGTGTCGAAGACCGGCAGCGGCGCGCCGCCGATGCTGAAGACCAGCGTGGTGTTCGACTCGTCACCCAGCACCTCGGCCACCAGGATCTGCGTCACGTTCCCGCCACCCCACGTGATCTGCCCGATGGCAAACTCGACGTCGTTGCCGACCTCGATCAGCGAATCCTCGGAGAAGGAGTTCAGCGCCACGAAATCCACATCGCCCTCGATGGTGGTCACCGGCAGTTCATCGGGGTTGATGCTGTCGATCTGGTAGCTGAACGTGCTTTGTCCGTCCGGAGTGACAATCGAAAGTCGCGTCGGGAAGGCTTCTACGATCTCGTCGTCCGACCCCGCCATATCGGTGCTGAATGCGAAGCCGGAGAGAAGATACATTGTCATGGAAATGGTCCTTGGGTCACAGGTGCGCCGGGTAATCCGACGGGTTCGAAGATAAAAACTGGCAGGACTTTAGGGCAGAAGGCATGCCATTTTCAAATGTGGCGGCGGTTTTCCGGGGACGATTTTACAGAGGCTTGTGCCTCAAACGACACTCAGCTCCCAGATATTCGCGGTGGCGTCGTCGAACTGGAAGTACTCGACGTTGGTGAGCGTGTCGGTGTAGCCGCGGCCGGTGATGGTCACGTCGGTGGCCGAGGTGCGGGTGATCGTGTATTCCGACAGCGTGCCGTCGTAGAGCGCGTAGTCCGACGCCGCGCCGCCGTCGATGTAGTCGTTGCCCTCGCCGCCCTCGATATAGTCGATCCCGCCATAGCCGTAGAGGAAATCGTCGTCGCCCAGCCCGGCGAGCTGGTTGCGCTCGGAGTTCCCCTCGAGCCGGTCGCGATGCTGCGTGCCCACCAGGTTCTCGATCTCGAAATAGAGGTCGCGGATCGCGTCCCCGCCCGAGCCGTAGCCCGTCTCCTGGCCGTTGAACGTGCCCGCGCCGTTGCGCAGCGACGCGATCACGCCGGTGGTCGACTGGAAATAGGTGACCGTGTCGATCCCGTCGCCGCCGTAATAGCGCTCGCGCCCGCCGGTGGATCCCACGAACCAGTCGTAGCCGCCCAGCCCGCGGAAGTCGTTCTGGTTGGCATCGCCGTAGAACACGTCCTGGTAGGACGAGCCGGTGACCCGCTCGATGCTGGTCATGTCCAGCCCGGCGGCGTAGCCGGTGGCGCTGGCGGGGTTGGCGAGGTCGAGAAGGATGCCCCCGACCGCGGCCGGCGCGGGCGGCGCGCCCGCGTCCGAGAAGATGTCGAGCACCACCGGCGCGCCGCTGCCGCCCCATTCGAGGAAGGTGATCATGTCCTGGCCGTTGCCGCCGTCGATCGTGTCCTGGCCGTCCGTCGCGATGAACCAGTCGTAATCGCCGAGGCCGCGCAGCTCGTCGTCACCGTCCGACCCGCGCATCACATCGGCGAAGATCGTGCCGGTGGCCCGCTCGAAATTGGTGATCTGGTCCACCTCGCCGCCGAAGATCTCGGCCGTGCCCGCGCCGAGGTCCAGGTCGAGCATGAAGTCCACCACGCGCCGCCCGGCGACCTCGGGCTGGTCGGAGTAGGACACCATGTCCCGATCCGCCCCGCCATCCACCGTGTCGTTGCCGCGCCCCGGGACGATCCAGTCGAAACCGGCATAACCGTTGATGACCTCGCCCGCGTCCGTGCCGAAGAGCGTGTTGTTGCCCGCGTCGCCGGAAATGACGTCGGCGAGACCGATGCGGGCCGCGACTTGTGCATAGGTCAGGGTCTGGTCCGAGAATTCGACCTGCTCCATGTCGGCGGACAGCACGTCGCGGCCGTCGGCCGATGTCAGTTCGAGCCCCTCGGCATGGGCGGCGACGCGCGTGGCCGCCAGCGTGGCGCCGATCACCGCCGTATCGCTGCCGTCGCCGCCGCGCAGGGTGTCGTCCCCCGCCCCGCCGATCAGGCGGTCATCCTCGGTGCCGAACGGGACCGAGGCGATATCGACCGCGTTCCGCAGGGACAGGGCCTGCCCGCCGGCCCGGGTGACATAGCCGCCGGTGGCCGCATCCGGGGTCCAGTAGCCGATCAGCGCCGGGTCCGTCGGCGTGGCCAGCGCATCGATATCCCCCGCCGCGATCTGGGCCGCGCTGCGCACACCGTCATACAGGGCGACGGCGCCGATCGCGCCGGTGAACGCCCCGTTGGCGGAACCGGCCCCGGTCCAGACGCCCTGGCTCTGGCCGATGACGAGGGACCCCGATCCGGCCATGGCCTTGCCCGCATCCTCGGCGATGGTGGTGCTGTCCTGGAATTCCTCGTCCAGGTAGGCCGAGAAGGTGCCGGTGGTGTGATCGCGGGTCACGGTCAGACGATGCAGCTCGCCATCGTTGATCTCGTTGCCGCGGATTCCCAGCCACGCCGTGCGATAGCCGGTATCGGTCGCATAGATCGCCGCGAGGTAGTTGGAGTCGCCGCTGTTGAAGTATTGCAGCCCGAAGCCGTAACCGCCCGCGTCGCCGTCGTAGGAGAAGATCTTGGGGAACTCGGCCGTGGTGGGATCCATGCGGATCACCATGTCCAGCGTCACCGACGCCGACATGCCCGAGAAGCCGCTGATCTCGAGCGCCTGGTCCTTTGCGGCCCCGGTGTTCAGAAGCGCCAGGTCACGGGCATCGGCAGTGTCGGGCCCGCCGATCAGAAGGTCGTTGCCGGTGCCCCCGCTGATCGTGTCGCTGCCCATGCCGCCGACCAGCGCGTTGTTGGCGCCATTGCCGTAGAGAAGGTCGTCGCCCTGGCCGCCGATCCCGTTCTCGATCACCACGCCGTAGGCGATGGTATAGGCCCCCACGTCGGTGGCGCCGGCCGTGCGATCGGTCAGGGACGCGCGGCCAAGCCCGCCTTCCTCGGCGACCAGCGTTGCGGCCCGCAGGTCGACGACGGCATCGGTCAGCAGGGTACTGAAGTTCATCGTGTCGGACCCGCCGGCGTCCCAGATCGCCTTCGACTCCGTCGGCACCCCGTAGCTGTCGTCGCCGGTGCGGTAGGTCGTGTTGGTACCGTAGATCGACTGCAGCGCCGCGATGTCGAGCACGGCGAGCGAGTTTGAATCGGCGACCGAGACATCGGGATATTCGAAAGCCGCCTCGCTCTCGTAGGCCATGACCGAGTAGAAGGTCGAGTTGAACCCGAAGTCCCCCTTGGGCGTCGCGTTCGAGATGCCGGGCAGAACGGTGGTCGAGAACCCCGTGGTAAAGGGGTGGGCCAGACCGAGCGAGTGGCCGAACTCGTGCGTGATGAGAGCCTGGCTGGTGTTTTCGACGACGAATGTCGTGCCGGTCCCGGCATAGCCCGCGTAACCGCCGGGCACGTCATCCACGATTTGCAGGTGGATGTCGGCCATCTGCGTCGATGCGCGTTCCTCGATCACGATATCGGAGACCTGCATGAACGCGGCAACGCTGTCGCGGAAGGCCTGCTTCTCGGCCGCGGTCCATTCGCGTGTCAGGTCCGACCCACCGGAATACCCGCCCTTGTCCACGGCCTCGCCCCCGGCCTCGAAGGCGTAGGAGACCGTGGTCCCCCTGGTGAGATTGCTGGCCGTTACCGCCAGCAGGGCGTTCGTTTCGGGGGAAAGATCTTCTGCGCCGGCCATGGTCCGTCCTGAAATTTGCGTCGGGGGGACCATAAGCGAGCGTCGCAAGCCCCATCAATAACAGGATACCGACAACCGGCGTCATTCCACCGCCCGGGAGACGATGAGGTTGCAGGCGGAATCCTATCGTGGTTTTGTCGCACCACGTTCGCTGGCTCTTTCGGGAGCGGGGTCTACTTGGTAGACGGGTCGGCGAACAGGGACGGAACTGCGGAAGACCGAAAGGTTCATCTTGCGCGTAGGTGAATCATGCAGGTGGATCCTGCGTGCAGAAGGATGTTTTACCCCAATGATCCGGTGCATGCATTTCTTCGAAAAATGAAAGTAGGGATCGTCGCGAAGATCATCCGCTCGACCGGCCATCCACGCGAGCAGTCCGTATGGTGAGTAGTTTATCGGGAGCCGTACGGCTGATTGAATGATGCAGGCCACTGAGACGCATTCGAATGCGGCGGAGAAGATCAACCTCGCGCTCGTGATGATGCAAAAGGACGAGGGGCGTCTTCTGGATGCATGGCTCCGCTTCCACGAGCGGCTGACCGACCCCGCGCGCATTCACGTGCTCGATAACGGATCGACCGATCTTCTGACGCGCGAGATCCTGGAAGCCGCCGAAGGGCGCGGCGTGGTCGTGGAACGCCGTTTCGCCACGAACTCGGACTACCAGATCAAGAACGAGATTTTCGTCACGCGGGTGAGCGAGCTGCAGGCCGCTGGCAACGATTTTATCATCCCCCTGGACTGCGATGAGTTCCTGTTCTGCTTCGACGAGGACGGGAAGGCCGATTTCAGCCCCGAGGGGTTCCGCGCGCGGCTCGCGCCCCACGTGGGGACCGAGGGCCACTTCCTCATGGTGGGCTCGTACTACAACAGTATCGGTTCCGGCCAAAGGTTCGGCTTCGGCAAGGAGCGGAGCGTTTTCTTCGGCACCTCGCCGGTCGAAACCATGGACCACGGATATCACAAGGCCCGCACGGTTCCCCAGGAGAGCGTCGAGGTCGAGATCTACCAGCTGCATTTCCAGTCCAAGCGCGCGGAGATCTCCAAGCGTCAGGCCACCGAGAAGCTGCGCAAGCGCATACCCGATTTCTCACGCGAAACCCTGACGGCGTATGCCGGTGCGGGATCCCACATGAAGAAGTGGTTTCTTTCGCCCCCCGACGGCGACGGCGGCCGGACGACCTTTCCGGCCTTCGTGGACACTGTTTCCGAGGCTGGCGGGCGCTTTCCGCTGGAACTTTTCTTTGCCTCCGACCGCTATGGCGAACTGCGCGAGACCCTGAAGGACAACGAGGCTTTCAACGAGGCGGTCGATGGCGGCATGACAGCCAATGAAGCGCTGTTCGTTGCATCCAAGGGCCACGCGGACAAGCGGACGCTGATGTATGCGCCGACCCCGCTGGCCAAGGTGCTGGCCGACCTGGGCGAAGGCCGCGTGGACGTGCTCAGCCTGTCCGATGCCGCGTTGCGCAAGCGTTTGCCGGACACGGCGGTCGCTGATGTCGAGAACCTGGAGATCGCGCAGTTCAGCCTGGGCGTTTCCGTCGACGGGTTCGGGAACCCCAGCGCACCGGCCCCGCGCAGCGCCGTGCGCCGCTACGCGCTGGACTACCTATCCGAGATCGCCGAAACGTCCGAAATCGGCATGGCTGTAATCAATGGCCGCTACCGCGTCGCATGTGCCGCAAGCGTAGCCATTGTATCCCCCGGAACGGTCATTCTGGTGCCCAACTTCTGGTCCCGCCCGCACTACCATGTCATGCTGAAATTCTGCGGCTGCGTGGACACCGAGGATGATTCAGTTGCGTTGCGGCTCGATCCAGACGTCTCGGAAGAAACCCTGCGCGGCGTTCTGGACCGGCATCTGGGCGATCCGCGCTGACGCGTTCGCCCCGGCCGCGCGGTGAAGGAGACGACGAAGACATGGTAGAAACGCGCAAGGCCCTCATCACCGGCTCGGCCGGATTCATCGGCTTTCACGTGGCGCAGCGTCTTCTCGAGGAAGGTTGGACCGTCGTCGGCCTGGATGCGCTCTCGGATTACTACGATGTCGGGCTGAAGAAACGGCGCCACGACATGCTGTCCGAATTCGACGGCTTCACCCCGGTCATCGCGCGGGTCGAGACGCCGGGCGTGCTGATGGACCTGATGCGCGAGCACCGGCCGGCCATCGTGGTTCACCTGGCCGCGCAGGCGGGCGTGCGGTATTCGATCGACAATCCCCGGTCCTATCTCGAAAGCAACCTGGCGGGCAGTTTCGAGCTGCTCGAGGCCGCGCGGGCCTTTCCGCCCGATCACCTGCTCATGGCCTCGACCTCGTCGGCCTTCGGCGCCAACGACCGGATGCCCTACGTGGAAACCGATCGGGCCGACCACCAGATGTCGTTCTACGCCGCGACCAAGAAGGCGAACGAGGCGATGGCGCACAGCTATGCGCATCTCTACGACATTCCGACCACGATGTTCCGCTTTTTCACGGTCTACGGGCCGTGGGGCCGGCCCGACATGGCGCTGTTCAAGTTCACCCGCGCGATCCTCGCGGGCGAGCCGATCGACGTCTACAACCACGGCGATATGCGGCGCGACTTCACCTATATCGACGACCTGGTCGAGGGCATCCGCCTTCTGATGGACGCGGTGCCCGAACGGACCGACCGCGACCGGATCCCCGAGGGCGACAGCCTGTCGCCGGTCGCGCCGTTCCGGGTCGTCAACATCGGCAACTCGCAGGCCGTCCAACTGACCGATTTCATCGACGCCATCGAAGTGGCCATCGGTCGCAAGGCCGACCGGAACCTCATGCCGATGCAGCCCGGCGACGTTCCGGCGACCTGGGCGGATGCGTCGCTTCTGTACCGGCTGACGGGCTACCAGCCACGCACCACGGTGCGCGACGGGGTCGCCCGCTTCGTGGAGTGGTACCGCGATTACCACGGGGTCTAGCCGCGGCACCGCGCTCCGGGGCAGGTCAAGAAGGAACAGGACATGATTTGCAGGGACCGCAAGATCATCTTCATCCACATCCCGAAATGTGGCGGAACATCGATCGAGAACATCATCTGGAGCGCCCCCCGATCCGAGCGCACCACCGATGACCTTTGGGGCGGCATCGTCAAGGGCATGAGCAACCCCTACCAGACCGGCGGATTGCAGCACCTGACCGCCCAGCACGTCCGCACGGCTGTGGGGCAGGAGATGTTCGAGCAGTGCTTCCGTTTCACCGTGGTGCGCGATCCGCTGAAGCGGATCGTTTCGCAGTATCGGTACATGGCCACCCGTCCCCCGTTGCGCCGTTACATCGGCATGAAGAGGGATGACGATTTCGGCACGTACCTGGACCGGACGCAGGCACGCGAACATGTTCAGTGGATGCCGCAGCACCTGTTTCTGACCGATACCGACGGCAGCCTGCTGGTCGACAAGATCTATCGACTGGAGACCCTGTCGCAGGACGTGACGGACCTGTCAGACCGTCTCGACCTGGGCATCGACACGCTGCCGCATGCCAACAAGAGCGCGTCCAGCAAGCTGAAGCTCACCCGGGAAGACGTGGAACGCGTTTTCGAGATCTACGCGGCCGATTACGACTTGCTGGATTATCCGCGCGAAAGTCACGGTCTTATCGCCGACGCATGAAACCGCCCCGGCGCCAACCGCCGGGATCCCCGATCACGCCTTGCCGCGCTGGCCCTTTTTCTTGCCGGTGACCGTGGTGTTGTGGCGGCGCCATTGCTCAAGGTCCACGGGGCGCCCGTGGTCTCCTACCCATTCGGCCAGCGGCTCGATCTTGTCCTCTTCCAGGTGGAATCGGAACAGCTGGTCGGGGAAGTCGCGGAAATAGTCCGTGACGGCGGTGTGGTGGGCATCCCATTGGTCGCGCCAGGCCTGCAGGACCGACTCCTCGCTGGTGCCCAGCATCTTCTGCACCCGCTTGACCAGTTGGCCCCCGTTGCTGGCGGGCGCATGGCGGATCCGTGACTGGATCCATTTCTCCCGGTCGCGGGTATTCAGCACGAAAAGGGCCCTGGGATACTGTCGGTGAAGTTCGCGGAACAGGAAGTTGCCTTCCAGGCAGCAGGCCTCGGTCTGGTAGTACATGTCCGAGAAGGTGTCGTGCCGTTCCATCCCCGTCAGCAGGGGCCGGCCCAGCTGATGGTTCCAGAACAGGGTCGGCGCGATGAAACGACCGCCGGGCAATTCCCAGTGGACCGAGCTGTATCCCGAGCGCGACATGAGCCGGTGCAGAGAGGTCGTGCCACACTTGTTGAAGCCGATGAAGAACAGCTTGCGACGCTCTGTCGGGGAAGGGATCGAGGTCATGTGGCGCTTTCTAATTTATTCGGTGAGCCGGGCGCGTCAGGCACGCACGCCCAGCACAGTTTCGGCGTCGTCGCGCAGCAGTTGTTCGATCCGCTTCGAAAACGTGCTCGCGCGGGCATCGAACGAATGGTTCTGCGCCGTCCACTCCGCTGCCCGGCGTCGCTGATCCATGTCGATTTCGACCGGGGTACGGATCAGCCGGGTGAATTCCTCTTCGTCGCGGAAGACATCGTAATACTCGTCCGGCACCAGGTCCGAGAGGCCGCGGACGTTGTCCACGATCAGCCGGCCGCCGGACGCGAGGACGTCGAAGACCCGGTTGGCGACATAGCCCAGGTCGCTCATGTCGGCCCAGTGATCGCAGATCACCAGGCGGCTGGACGCGTAGATCTCGCCAAGCACCGAATTGGGGACCAGGCGGCCCTTGAACCGGTTGTCCTGAATGAATGGTTCCCAGCCGACACCGTAGATATCCAGCTGCAATTCGCGCTGGATCGCCCATTTCACGGGCTCGCGGAAGACACCGCGGGAATTCGCGACGTAAAGGTTCCGGTCGGGGGCCGTTCCGACCCGCTCGGGAACGAAAGAGAACCGGCCGATATCGGTGCATTGCGGCATGAACTCGATCGGGCTTTGGACGATGTTGCGCAAGGCATCCGCATGATGCTGGGACGCGATATAGACATGGTCGTAGCTGGCCATCTCGGCGATCGAGACGTCGTTGGGATGGCTGATGATCCAGAAGATGTTCTTCTGATGCGGACGCAGCTTGTAGGACACCAGCCCGCGCAGGACGATCACGACGTCGTCCGACACGCTGATCCCGCTATACCAGCTTTCGCGGCAATCCACCCGAACGACGTAGCCAAGCTTGCGCAGGGCGACAGCCAGGCTTTCGGCATAGTGGTAATCGCCCCACTGCTCTTTCTGCTTGTAGATGGCCGCGCACTTGATCGAGATTCGGATCGGCTGGTCGCCGGTCAGCGTGTTCAGAAGCTGCTTGGCCCTGGTGTCGTAGCGATGATCGGTCTCGATGATCTTCTGAAGCTTTGCGGCGCGCTCCTTGCGCTCGTCCTCGTGGGTCAACCAGTAGTTCAGCGTTGCCGTCAGGCTCTCCGAGCTGTCGAATGTCGGCACGAGATCGCCGAACAGCTCTTCTGCGCCGATCTTGCCGTTCGTGATCAGCAGCGCACCGCCGGCCATGGCGTCGAAGACGCGACTGTTGCAGCTGCCCCAGGGCTTGGTGGCGATGTTGGCGTCGTCGATGACGATCTTGGTCGAGGCGTAAACCTGCGAGATCTTCGAGTAGGCGACCGGCCCGGCCGAAATCTCCTTGAACGGGGTGCCTTCCCAGTTGTAGCCGAACACCTTGCCCTCGCCGTGGACCCGTGTCGGATCCAGCTGGAACTCGACCTCGCGCGGAAACCCGAAGCGGCTGCCCGTGAAGCAGTAATCGCAGGCGAAGTCGGGGTTCACTTCGGCGTCGGCGAAGGTGTTGTACTCCGATGCGATGGGCATCGTCTCGACCTTGCGGTTCAGTGCATCCTCAAGGTAGCGCGCGGCGGTCTCGGACGATGCGAACAGGTAGTCGTAGCCCGGAACGGTGGGGTCCTCGGCCCAGCGATCGAACCACTGTCGCATCCAGTTGATCGTGATGAGCCACGGGCTGGCCTTGCGGATCTTGTTGACATCGAACCGGTTGACCATCGCCACCAGCACATCGACCCCGCTGAGATCGTACCAGTCGCTTTCCGGTATGTAGCGGACGTGACAGGGAATGATCCGCTGCAGGGCGCGCCCCATTTCCAGCGAGGTATAGAACTCGCCCGCCGAGGTCGCATCGCCCACGTCGGCCACGACGAAAGCGAAGACCGGGCGGTTTCCGGTCCAGACACCCGGGTCCGACACGACGGATTGCTTGATCTTGCGGCGGATCAGGGAACCCCAGCGATGATTGAAGACCTCGTTGTTCTTGCGCCGGCGAATGCCGGAATGGTTGTCCAGCTTGCGGCTGAATCCGCGGTGATGAACGATCGAGATATCGTTGGTGCAGATGATTTCCTTGCGCAGCAACAGCTGCACCTTGAGACAGAGATCCACGTCTTCCAGGCCGTAGGAATAGGTCTCGTCAAAGCCACCCAGCGACAGGAAGTCGTCCCGCCGCATGGCACAGAACGCCCCGGTGACGGCGACCGCGCGACTGGTCTTGGCGGCCCCGACGGTCTCGGCGCTCAGCCGGGCCTCGTAAGGCCGGATCCAGTCCTCGGCGGTCAGCGAGCCCTGGAAGAAGACACCCAGGTGCTGATCGATGCGCACGTTCTGCCGCGCCGGATCGTCGATGTGATCGAGGAGACGAACGCCCAGCATCCCCACCGACGCGTCCGACAGGTACGACCGAACCACGTCGCCGAAGGGATGCAGGAACACGAGGTCGTTGTTGGCGAAGATCAGCAGGTCGCCGGTCGATTTCTCGACGCCGAAATTGTTGGACTCGCTGAAACTGTAATTCCCGAGGCGGCGATAGAAGCGGATATCCTTGCCCTGCGCGGCATGGCGCGCGCAGACGTCCTCGGACTCGTCCTCGGAGTTGTGGTCGACGACGATCCATTCGATATCGCCGCTCAGATCCTTGGGCGCGCAAGAGGAAAACATCTCTTCCAGCAGGCTGGCGCCGTTGCGATTGAGCACGATCACCGAGATGCGAGGGCCGGTGGTCAGCGTCAGACCGGGAACATGGGCACGCGGCGCCGGCAGGGACGCCCCTTCGTTGTGGCCCGGCGGGGGCGTCCGGCTGAAACGGCTTTTCCGGAGCTTCGAGACGCCGTTGAGCGATTGAACCTCCAGCGCATCCTTGTCGATGATCGACATGTTCGGAGGCACTTCGAAGACGAAGCCGCAGAAGCCTGCGCCCGCGTAGATCGCCTGGACATCCTTCCGGTAGTTGCGGGTCTTGGTGTAGTTGACCGGCTTGCCGTTCAGCAGCAGCACCAGTTCCACCTGCGCATCCGGCGCCTCCGGGCAGATGGCCCAGCCTTCGATGGTCAGCTTGGAAACACCTTCGATGTTGCCGATCACCTCGGCGCCCTGCGGAACCGGCACGTCCAGGGCTTCGTACTGCTTGCTCGCGCTCTTGTCCTCGTCCTGGAAAATCAGGGGCACGTGGACCGGAGGATGGTCCGGGAACTCGGTGAAATGAACGAAAAGCGGTGTGTTCAGTTGCCGCTCATGGATCGGCGCGTTGACCGTGAAGCGGAACGCCTTCTGATCCCCGGGCGACTTGGTGTCGGCGGCAGGCACAACGCTGCGGGCTATCACCGTTCTGATGCGTTCGTCGCCCATCACCAGGTCGAGACGGACAGGCATTCCCGGATGGACCGGGTGGATAACCGTTCCCTCGAGATGAAGGCGGAAGTCCTTGATCGCGGCTGTCTGGAAGCGAAGGAGCTGTTCGAGGCTGTTCCTGGTCGTCGCCTGGCCCTCGGCCTGACGTCCCATCCAAAGCGGCTCGAGCGCCTCGCGCCCGCCCAGCAGCCGGACCGGCGTCTGCGTGCCGGCCCCGGGTGCCAGCATCTGGCTGAAGGCGCCCGGCACGGCGATCCCGCTGCCGGGCTGGACAGATGGATCACTGCTCAGGGCCACGGGAATTGTCTGGGTCCCATGGGCCGCGAAGAGCTCTTTCGTCCGGGTGATCGCCCAGCCCGAAAGGACGCCGTTCCGCAGTTCGGCCGAGACGGCGTAGACGGGCGGCGACTCTTGCCAGTTGGCGATGTCGGTGACCGCCCGTGGCTCGAATGCGCGGATGATCGACGCGTTCTTCGCATCGGATGCGGGGACCGGGAACCATTCGCCCGCAACCTCGGCGACCAGGATCTCGGCCTGCTTGGGCAGATCGAGGACGACGTCAATCTTGTGCGGCCCCGTCACGGGGACGCAGGAAAAGGCGCCGACGATCTCGAACCACTGGGCGCGCCGCAGCGTGACCCGTTCGGCCACTGTTCCGGGCAGGACCCCGCGGCTCCTGTTCTGGATGTTGGACTGGACCAGGTAGGGCTTGAGCTTCGGGGTTTCGGGCCCGCGGACGATGTTGATCAGGAAGCGTGCACCGAGAATGGCCTGGGTGTTGATCACGGGCAGCTCGAGATGCAGCCGCACCCAATCCTTCTCCGCGCTCGTTCGGATCCGGTAGCACGGCACACCGTCGATTTCCTCGTAGGTGGCCGACATACCGGTCGGCGTCGGCGCTCCGGGCGCCCATTTCCATTCGATGGACAGCCCGCCACCAAGATTGACGCCGGTTTCGGAGAAAATGATTTTCGAAGATTTTTGAGGAAAGATTTGCATTTTTTTCTTTAATGAAGCTTGGGTGATCAGTCAGGCCGAAGCCTACTGCTTCAAAAGGTCTCCGAGGTATTTCCCGTAGCTGTTCTTCTTGAAAACATGGGCCCTTTCACGGATCGCCGCATCGTCGATCCAGCCCTTCTGCCAAGCGACCTCCTCGGGACAGCCGACCTGCATGCCCTGGCGCAGCTGGAGGGTCCGGACGAAATTTCCCGCGTCCAGCAGCGACGCGTGCGTCCCCGTGTCGAGCCAGGCATACCCCCGCCCCATGCGCTTCACCGACAGCGATCCGTCGTGAAGGTAGCTTTCCAGAAGGGTCGTGATCTCGAGCTCACCGCGCGCGGACGGCTTGACCGCCGCGGCGCGCTCGGGGGCGGTTTCGTCGAGGAAATAGAGCCCGGTGACCGCGTAGGACGAGGGCGGCGTCTCGGGTTTCTCGACGATTTCGCGCACGTTGCCCGCGCCATCGAACCCGACCACGCCATAGCGCTCGGGATCGGCCACGTGGTATCCGAAGACCGTTCCCCCCTTTTCGACCCGGTCCGCTTCGCCCAGAAGTTCGGGCAGGCCGTGGCCGAAGAAGATGTTGTCACCGAGAACCATGGCGCTGGATGCACCGTCCAGGAAATCCTTTGCCAGGAGATAGGCCTGCGCCAGGCCGTCGGGCGACGGCTGGACCACGTAGGTCAGATCGAGCCCCCACTGGCTGCCATCGCCCAGGGTCCGGACGAACTGATCCTGGTCCTGCGGGGTGGTGATCAGGCAGATCTCGCGGATGCCCGCCAGCATCAGCACCGTCAGCGGGTAGTAGATCATCGGCTTGTCGTAGATCGGCACCAGCTGCTTCGAGACGCCAACCGTCACGGGATAAAGGCGGGTTCCGCTACCGCCCGCCAGGATGATTCCCTTGCGTGCCTTCATGTGCCTGTCTCCCCCAGTTCGGTCAGGATTTTCGTCAGACCGATGCGCCAGTCGGGCCGGGTCACGCCGAAGACCTGTTCCGTCATGGTGTTATCCATTCTCGAATTCGCCGGCCGCGCCGCGGGTGTCGGAAAGTCGCTCGAGGGGATATCCACAACATGCGTGGACGACAGTCCAGACTGGATGAAGATCTCGCGCGCGAAATCGGCCCAACTCACGTCGGGGGCGCCCGAAAAATGGTACGTTCCGGACTTGGACGGGTCTTCGCGCAGCTGTTGCGCGATGGTGACGCAGGCCGCCGCGATATCGGCAGCGCAGGTCGGTCCGCCAACCTGGTCGGCGACGATCGTCAGTTTCTCGTGCTGGCGCGCCAACCGCAGCATCGTCTTGATGAAGTTCTTGCCGTGGGCCGACACGACCCAGGACGTCCGCAAGATGGCGTGAGCCCCCCCCGCCGCGCGCACGCCCTGCTCGCCCACCAGCTTGGAGCGACCGTAGGCGCCGAGCGGCCCGACTGGATGATCCGGAACGAAACCGTCCGTCCCGGCGCCGTCGAACACATAGTCGGTCGAGATGTGCACCAGCGGAAGCCCCCGGGCGGCGGCGGCACGGGCCATCGCGGCCGGCGCTGCGCCATTCACCACGGTCGCCTCGGCCTCTTGATCCTCGGCCGCATCGACGGCGGTCCAGGCAGCGGCATTGATGACCGCATCGCAATCCGCGGCCGCGATCGCTGCGGCGCAGGACTCCGGGTCGCTCAGGTCGGCCTCTTCGCGCCCCAGGAAGCGCGCGTCGGGCACGAGACGTTGCAACTCCGTCGCGACCTGCCCTGTCTTGCCGAAAACCAGTAGCTTCATGCGCCGTCCCCCTGTCGTGTCCACACCCGTGTCAGATCGCGCTCCGGCCAGGCGGCGCGCGCCGATCGGGTTCGTGATGCCTTGTAGAGACCATCGGCCCGTTCATAAAGGCTGGCCTCGGGCGACCGGCGCAACCGCACCGCCCGCCGATCACATCCCGCACGCTCCGCCGCAAGCGGGGCGGGTCGCGCCGACGCTCCGGTCCTCTCGACGAGAACGACTTCCGGACCCGACCGACGGATCAGGTGATGAGTCGACCGCAGCGTCCCCATCGGCTCAGGCTTTGCCCAGCCGTTCGCCGACGCCCTGCCGTTGTTGCAGGGGGCGCCACCAGCTTTCGTTGTCGAGATACCAGCGCACGGTCCGCCGCAGACCCTCTTCCACCGTCACCGACGGGCGCCAGCCCAGTTCCTCGCGGATGCGGGTGGGATCGATGGAATAGCGGGCGTCGTGGCCCGGCCGATCGGCGACGAAGGTGATCTGTTCGCCGTAGGACACGCCATCCGGCCGCGGCGACAGCTCGTCCAGCAGGGAACAAAGCGTCTGGACCAGTTGGAGGTTCGACCGCTCGTTCTCGCCGCCGATATTGTAGGACCGGCCGTTCGCACCCTGTTGCAGGACCAGGAGCAGCGCCGCGGCGTGGTCCTCGACGTAAAGCCAGTCGCGCACGTTGGACCCGTCGCCGTAGATCGGCAGGGGCTTGCCGGCCAGCGCGTTCAGGATGACCACCGGGATCAGCTTCTCGGGGAAGTGGTACGGTCCGTAATTGTTCGAACAGTTGGTCAGCACGATCGGCAGGCCGTAGGTCTCGTGCCAGGCGCGCACCAGGTGGTCCGATCCGGCCTTCGAGGCCGAGTACGGACTGCGCGGATCGTAGGGCGTCGTCTCCTGGAACCGGACCGAAGGGTCGGCCGGTAGCGACCCGAAGACCTCGTCGGTCGAGATGTGGTGGAACCGGAACCCGTCGGGCCGCCCGCGCGCAGTCCAGTATGCCCGGGCGGCTTCCAGCAGGTTGAAAGTCCCGATCAGGTTCGTCTCGACGAAATCCCGGGGGCCGTCGATGGACCGATCCACGTGGCTTTCCGCCGCCAGGTGCATGACCGCGTCGGGTGCGTGGGTCTCGAAGACCCGGTCGACCGCGGCGCGGTCGCGGATATCCACATGCTCGAAACTGTAGGCCGGGTGATCTGCCACGCTCGTCAGGTTGTCCTGGTTGGCGGCATAGGTCAGCGCGTCGAGATTGACGACCTCGTGCCCCTTGGCGATGGCCAGGCGCACCACGGCCGATCCGATGAAGCCCGATCCTCCGGTGACAATCAGCTTCATGCCGTTTGTCCGTAGGTGAAGGGCGACTCGAACGCCTGAAGCGACGGGGCCTGCGCATCCTTTTCGCTCAGCCGGGGCTCCGCCGTCAGGTCCCAGTCGATCCCGCAGCTGTCCCAGTGCACCGCGCCATCGCACTCGGGCGCATAATAGTCCGTGCACTTGTAGATGATCTCGGTGTCGGGCTCGCGCGTGACGAACCCGTGCAGGAAACCGGCCGGGATCAGCAGTTGACGCCCGTTCTCGAAACTCAGCTCTTCGCCGACCCAATGGCCGTATGTGGGCGACCCCTTGCGGATATCCACGGCCACGTCGAACAGGCGCCCCCGCCCGCAGCGCACCAGCTTGGCCTGGGCGTGGGGCGGCGATTGGAAATGCAGGCCGCGGATGGTCCCCGGCTCGACCGAGAGCGAGTGGTTGTCCTGCACGAACGTGTAGTCGAGCCCGTGCTCGGCCATCCGCGCCTGGTTCCAGCTTTCGCTGAAAAACCCGCGCGCATCGCCGAACCGGCGGGGCGTCAGGATAACGACGCCCTCAAGGGCGGTCTTTTCCACATCAAGCATCTTCACCTTCCCCACCTCGGGCCGCCGCGATCCGGCGCCATCCCTCGGCTCTCAAATAACTGATTCAAAGTTCGAACATCAACAACTCGGCACGGTCACGGGTCGGAGGGCTTGCCCCGTCCCCTGACCGCGGTCTTCACATAGCGCAGCGGTTCGGTCACTTTCCACGAAGTACTGCGGAGCATGTGGTCCCGCGCCTCGACCAGCCGTGCACATTCCTCGCGCAGCTCGGCGATGGCAGCCTTCTGGTTCCGGCTTTCCCTCCGAAGCGCTGCGGTCCGCTGGCGCTCGTCCTGCAACTCGCCCTCAAGCTGCGTGGTCCGGTCGCGCTGCTGGGCGAGCTGACCGCGAACGGTGTCGAGCTCTTTCTTCACCGCGGTTTTCTGGGCCTCCTCGGCATCGCGCTCCATGCGGACGCTGACGATCTCGGACCGGGTGTCCGACACGCGCTGGCTCAACTGCTCGGCGGCCTCCCGTTCGGCTTGCACACGACCCTTCAGCTCTTCGATCGAACGGTCCTGGTCGGCCCGTTCCCGGGTCAGGGCCGTGTGCTCGGACCGGAGCGTTTCGAGAGCGCGGGCCTGGTCCGCACGCTCGGCGGTCAGACGGTCGAATTCGTGACGAAGCTGCTTTTTCTCCTCCTCGGCCGCGATCACCCGCTCCTCGGCCTCGGCAAGGGTCCGCGTGAGCGTGGCGATGTCCTGCTCGGCCCGGTCGCGAATGTCTTCTGCCGCGTGGCGCGTGCCCTCGGCATCGGCCTGGTTCCGCGCCAGCATCTCCTTGAGTTCGCTCGTTTCGGCGTCGTGCCGGACCGCTTCGGAATCGGCGCGCCGCTCGGCCTCGGCCAGCTGCGTGCGCAGCGCCTCTGCGTCGCGCGCCGCCTGTTCGAGATCCTCCGACCGCGCCTTCAGTTCATCCGACAGGGCCCGCATGTCGTCCTGGGCCTGGACCGCACTGGCCATCGCGGTCTCGCGCGTCGACGCAAGCTCGGCCCGCAGGCCGTCGATCTCGGCGCGCAGGGTCACCGGATCACCGGCCGCGCCCCGTTCGCTTTGCAGGGCCGACAGCTCGTGTCGCGCCTTGTCCAGGGCGGCCTGCAGCGCCTTCTTCTCGTCGGCCGTGATCGCGCGGAAACGGTCGAACTCGCTGCGCAGGGCATCCAGGTCCCGGGACGCATCGCCGGTGGCTTCGGGGGTCCGCGACGGCCCGTCGCCATCACCGGCGTCCCCACCTCCGGCACCACGACGTCCGGCCGGGCCGCGCGCGGCGCGGGCGCGACACTCGTATTCATGAATCTTGCCCAAGCGCGAAAAAATACGCGAAATGCCCAAAAATGCGGCACCAGTGGAATCGAGCTGCCCCAGCCAGTCAAGCCGGCCCGCCACGGCCGCGCCGACCGCCACCGCGATGAGGCCGCCGTCATGGTCCAGCCGCACCGCCAGGCGGTCGGCGGCGAATGCGTCCAGCTGGCTGACCTGTTCCGGCGAAAGCGTGCCGGCGCCGGTCAGGATGATCACGCCGCGCCGGCTCATCCGCGCCGCCCAGCCATCGAGGAGCGCGTCCAGCCCCACGCCCGGGCCGGGCGCCTCGATCAGCAGCAGGTCGACCGGGCCGCCGTGCCACAGATCGATGGCCTCTTCGGGGCCGGCTTCGGCGAGCTGCGAGAACTCCTCGTATTGGGCGCTGTTGTAATCTTCCAACCGCCCCGGCACCCCGTTTCCGTCCCATTGGCCATAGCCCTGGCAGCGCGCATCCATTCCAATCTTGTCCAGCGTCTGGCAAATCGCGAAATGCCCGACCCCCGCGCCGAGATTGAGCGTGACCGTGAGGACGGGTTGCAGGTCGGAGATCAGCCAGAACAGGAACGGCAGGTGCGGCAGAGAGGGCGAGTCGTTTAGGTACTTGGCCCGCCAGAACAATTCCCGGTTGGCGGTGGACAGCACGACATCCGACTTGTGCGCGGGCAGACGGTCCGATGCGACCGCCACCGTCCGCGAGGTGCCGCCGCCTTCGGTCTCGGACGTGGTGTTGCTGGTCATCCCTGCCTTCCTTCTTCGGACGTCGTGGCATCGCGCCACTTGGGGCGCAGGTGCTCGCATATCTGTTCGATGATCTGGGCCCGCTGCCGGTACATCCCCGTGATATGATAGATATACGTGTCCCGGCTCAAATGGGGGAGCATGTCAGTCATGTCGCGGCGGACCTCCTTGTCGAGATTGACGGCCGGCACGACGTTGAATTTCTTCTCGAGCTTGCGCATCGAGACCTCGGCGCGCCGCAGCAGGTAATAGGTCAGCGACTGGTGCGGGAAGCGCGACATGAGAAGCTCGCTGGCGGCGACGATCCGGTGGGGCGCCAGGGCATCCACCATCCGGTGATCGTAGACCAGCACGCCGCTGTTCATGTAAAGATCCTGGTCCGCCGGAACCGGCGGTTCGCCCATGGCCTCCTGGAAGCGGTGGATATCGTCGAAGGACCGCTGCGCGTCCGACGCGCCGGTGATGGTGTAGCCGACCTGACCCGGTCCGATCTTCTTGAAGATATCGGGCGTGTGGGCGTTGATGCAGCAGGTATCGTCCAGCACCAGGACCTTGCGATACCCGCTGACCGCCAGGTGCTTCCACGCGTAGTAGGATTTGCAGGCATAGAGCCGTTTATGCGGCCGGCCCGGACTGTCGGGCAGTTCGGGAAGAACGAATTCGTCCTGCGACGGCGCCTCGGTTTCGAGGATGAGATCGGCATTGCACCGGTCGGCGTAGTGGCTCGCGATCTCGGCCACCGAGGGCAGCCAGGGCCGGTCGCCGATGGACACGATGACGATGGCACGCTTGCGCTTCTCGTCGACCTGTTCACTCGTGTCCAAGAACCGTTTCCTCGAAATCCGGCCAGCCCAGTTCGGCCTCTACAGTGCTGCGCAGGGCCGCGGCATCGCCGGCGCGCGAACCGGAACCGGACAGCCACGCATGGATCGCGTCGCGCAGACCGTCGGGGTCATCCGGATCGTAGACCCGGCCGCCACCGGTGCTGTCGATGATCCTCCGCGCCGCTCCCCGGTCGGGAATAATTGCGGGCACCCCGAAACTCAAGGCCAGCAAGAGCGACCCCGAGGTCAGCACCTGCCGATAGGGAAAGACGGCAAGATCCGCGGCCCGCAGGAACACCTGCATGTCCAGATCGTCGACGAATTGGCCGCGCACGGTGATGCGGTCGCGTTCCTGCGGCGTCAGGGGCTGATCCAGGCCGGCCAGGGGATCCGTCTTGGCCTCGCCCGCGATGACCAGGCGCAATCGCGGCCGTTCGGGCAGAAGGGCGCGGAAAGCCGCGATCAGGTCCTGAACGCCCTTGTAAGGACGCACCTGCCCGATGAAGAGGATGACCTCGTCCTCGGCGTCCAGCCCCAGAAGCGACCGCGCGGTGTCACGGGACACGAAATTGGGATAGGCGCCCACGTAGTGCCCATGGGGACTGATCGCGACCTTCTCGCGCGGGAGGGGAAACAGGGCGGCGGCCTCGTCGACATGGGCGGCGTCGTGGACGTGCACCACCCGGGCCAGCCGGGCGATCTCGGTCGATATGCGGATCTCGATATCGGCGAAGGGCGTGTCGTGCGAGCAATGGTTGTGGATCGTCCAGACCAGGTCACCGCCGCGCGCCGTGAACGCGCGCAGTCCGGACAGGAACGCCTCGGCCCGGCGCTCGGCCTCGTCCCGGTCGGTGACATCGCGCAGGATCTCGTTCAGCCAGTGCAGGTGGAAGGTCAGGTCCCCGGGGATCCGGAACCCTTCCAGCTGTTCGAGCGCCGCCTCTATATCGCCGGTGAACACGTCACGCCGCTTGCGCAGATCCGCGTAGATCATCGACTGGTACGGATTGAACGCGGAGTAGTTCGGCCAGAACATCAGGCCCTTGGTGCCCGCACGCCGCCGGTAGGTGATGCGCCGCGGCTGGGCGGGGTCGGGGACGTGGACCTCCCAGAACGGATCGAGACCCAGCCGCTTCAGCGCCTCGGTCTGGACGCGGTGCGTGTTCGCGGTCTGGTGTGCCTCGTTCACCATCGAGGTGTTCAGGCCGTGCCAGCGGCGCTGGTACATGATCTCGTCGATATGATGGAAGGCGCCGGTCTCGGACAGCTTGAGGAAGACATCGTAGTCGATCCCGTTGATGATGTCGTCGCGGAAGCCGCCCGTTCGCTCCCACGCGGACTTGCGGAACATGCGGAAGTGATGCGTGATCGACGTGACCATCATCTTCTCGCGCGAGAAGACCGGCCAGCTGTACTCGTTTTTCACGAAGTTGCCGTCGGCATCCACGCGCTCGCAGGAGCCGTAGACGCACGCCGTTTCGGGATGGGTCTCGAGATATTCGACCAGCCGGCGCACGGCGCCGGGCAGCAGACGGTCGTCGCTGTCGAGTTGACCCACGAAGGGCGCGCGGCACATCCGCACCGCGACATTCGAAGCATGCCCGATCCCGCCGTTTCGGGTCGATACCCAGCGGACACGGGGATCGTCGGCATAGTTGGCTTCCAGCACGTCGAGCGTATCGTCCAACGACCCGTCATCGCAGATGCAGACCTCGAGATCGGATAGATCCTGGTCCAGCACGCTGTCCACGGCCTGCCGGATATAGCGCGCGGCGTTATAGGCGGGGATGTAGATGCTGACGCGCGGGCGGGCGAAGGTCCCGTCGGTTTTGCGGTCCCAGTGATTGGGGCAAAGCGCGACGTAGAGCTGCCGGTCTTCCGTGGTCCAGGCCTCGGTGATGGACAGCTTCCGCACCGGCAGCGGCGCCAGGTAACCGCCGGCCAGCTGCACCCGGAAGGCAAGTTCGCGCGCGGCGAGGTCGGGGCTGGTGAACCCGGGCTCGAGACTGCCGGCGCGACGCAGCATCCCGGCGGTGACGGCCAGGTTCAGCCCTTTCGTCTCGCGGAAGGGATAGGCCGAGGTGAAAGGACCGCCGCCCTGGGCCGTTGCCCCGGCCAGCAGGGCGCCATCCGCCTCGACCAGCGGCAAGGCCAGGGCATCTCCGCAGCGGGTCAGCATCTGGGCCCGGCTCAGCACGGTTGGCTCAAGGTGGAGGTCGCCGCCCAGGAAGATCAGCAAGCCGTCTTCGGCATCCTCGGCGATGCGCAGGATCTGCGCCGACGCGGCCGGGCTCAGGATCGGGTCGGCGACGGCCTCGACCGTCAGTCGGCCGCCGGCCGGTCCGGACGGGGCCGCGCGCCCCTGGGCCACGCCGAACAGCGTGACGTGGACGGGACTGTCGCCGTCCTGGTCGGCCAGCTGTTGCAGAACCTGGCCGGGATCCGGTGTCCGGGCGGCGTCGATCAGGACGTGGACGCGGCGGCCGGGACGCTCATCGATCCCCGGCAGGGTGAATGCCGCGTCGCGCAGGAACCGGCTGTCATTTCGCGGGCCCACAAGCTGCGGCAGGCTCAGAATCTTCGGAAAGGGAGCCGGGGGCGTCGTGCCCGCCGTGACCTGCCGGAAGGGCACCCGCAGGCTGGTCACGGGGCCCCGCAGGTAATCCGCGGGCGTCTCGACCCGGAGCCTTGTGCCCGCGCCGTGCGCGATCAGACCGTCGTAAACGTCGAAGACCGCCGACGGCACCGCGGGGTGATAGCGCACGCTGTCCAGAAGGTCGCGGGCCTGCGACACGCGGCCGGCTTGGGCATCCTCGACCGCTTGCGACAGGCGCAGCCACGGGTTGCGGGGGCTGTCTTCCGGCGAAATGGTCGTGGACGACATGCGCGCGGCCCGTTTTGCTAGTGCGCGATCCCCGAGCCTGGCACCGGGCCGCGCGGCATTGCGATTATCCTAGTCGGCGCCGAACAGGTCACGGGTAAAGACACGGTCGCGGATATCCGACAATTCGTCCGCGTGCCGGTTGGCCAGAACGATCTCGGCCCTGTCCTTGAACGCCTGCAGGTCCCGGATCACCTCGGAGCCGAAGAACGTGTCTTCGGTCAGGTTGGGCTCGTAGAGCACGACCTCGATCCCCTTGGCCTTGATCCGCTTCATGATGCCCTGGATCGAGCTCTGGCGGAAATTGTCCGACCCTTGCTTCATGACCAAGCGAAAGACGCCGACACAACTCGGCTTCTTCTCGATCACGCGCTCGGCCAGGAAATCCTTCCGGATGCTGTTCGCATCCACGATGGCGCGGATCAGGCTTTGCGGGATATTCTCGTAGTTTGCCAGCAACTGCTTGGAATCCTTCGGAAGGCAGTAGCCGCCGTAACCGAAGGACGGATTGTTGTAGTGAGTCCCGATCCGCGGGTCCAAGCCGACGCCCTGGATGATCTGGCGCGAATCCAGCCCGTGGGACAGCGCGTAGCTGTCGAGCTCGTTGAAGAAGGCGACGCGCATGGCAAGGTAGGTGTTGGCGAACAGCTTGATCGCTTCGGCTTCGGACGAATGGGTCAGCAGGATATCGGCTTCCGGTTTTTCGGATCCGTCCCTCAGCAATTCCGCGAAGATGCGCGCCCGGTCCGAGCATTCGCCGACCACGATCCGCGAGGGGTGCAGGTTGTCGTAGAGCGCGCGCCCTTCGCGCAGGAACTCGGGGCTGAAGATGATCCTGTCGGTCTTCAGCCGATCGGAGAGTTCGACGGTGTAACCGACCGGCACCGTGGACTTGATGATGATCGTGGCGGTGGGGTTCAGCCGGATGACCTCGGAGACGACGTGATCGACGCTGGAGGTGTCGAAATAGTTCGTCTTGGTATCATAGTTCGTGGGGGTCGCCACGATGACGTAGTCGGCCTCGGCGAACGCCTCTTCTTCCGAACGGACGGTAACGAGGTTCAGCGGACGGTTGGCCAGGTAATCCTCGAGCTCCGGATCGACGATCGGAGTCTTCCGCGCGTCGATCGCATCCAGCCGCGAATGGTCGATATCGAAGGCACGCACGGTGTTGTGGCGGGCGAGCAGAACGGCGTTGGACAGCCCGACATAGCCCATACCGGCCACGGTGATATTATAGGAGGTCATGAAAACAACTTTTCAGGCGGTCCGAGAATAGCAACCGAACGGAAGCATGTGTCGTTGCCCTATCCTTTTTTCCACCGGCAGGCAATCCGCTCGCCCGCGTGGGGCGCCCCCCGGAGCGGGCTGATTGATCGGCGTGCAACAGGCGCTTCGGACGCCCAATTCAGCTTCGCCGTTCAGCCCGTGCAGGATGCCGTTCCGTACCGGACGCGCCGGGGCGCGGGCCCTTCTGCCGGGTCGCGGACCCGACGTCCCGCTGGCGTCAATCGGGTGGCTGGTATTTCAGGTTCTTCAGGTGCCGGTCGATGCCCTTTTCCACGTCGTGGTAGTGACTGGCCACTCCTTTTTCCAGCACCACGACCGAGTGGCAGAGGCGTGCCACCTCGGCAGTGTTATGCGAGACGAACAAGGCGCCACTTCGTTGAAGTCGGTCGAGAAAGATCGCCTCGCTTTTTGCCTTGAACGCGCCGTCCCCCACGGCCGTCACTTCGTCGATCAGGTAGGTGTCGAAGCGGATGCCCATGGAACAGGCGAACCCCAGGCGCGACCGCATGCCCGAGGAATACATGCGCATGGGTTGGTTGAAATGCGCCCCCAGCTCGGCGAAATCCTCGACGAAATCCAGGAACTCCTCGGTATCGACACCGTAGACCCGCGCCAGGAACAGGGCGTTCTGCGCGCCGGTCAGGTCGCGGTGGAAGCTGCCCTGGAAACCGACGGGCCACGACACCGAGCCTTCGATGTGGATCTGGCCCGAGTCTGGTTCGATCAGGCCGGCCAGCATGCTCATCATCGTCGACTTGCCGGCGCCGTTGCGTCCAAGAAGGCCGACCGCGCGCCCGGGCGTGATCTGGAAGGACACGTCGCGCGCAACGTGTTTCACGATCCCCCGGTAGCGAAAGGCCTTGCTGACGTTCTCCAGGCGGATCATGGCGGTCAGCGTCGGTCCCGGACGCTGTAGTAGATGAGGATGAGGATCGTCCACGTTCCGACCAGGATCGTGCAGAAGATCGTCAGCAGGATCCAGCGCTGCGGGTATTCCGGCGTCTCGGCAAGTGTCGGGCGCAGGTATGCGGCCAGGTAGCGGCTTTGGCGCCGCGCCTCGGCCACGGCGCTGTCGTAGGCGGAGAGTGCCGCAAGATACGCCTCCTCCGCGAATTCCAGGCCGACCTGAAGGCTTTCAAACTGCCCGACCAGGTCCGCGAACACTTCCTGTTCGTCACCGCCGACCATGCCCATCTTGCGCCGCTCGGCCTCGATCCTGGCCTGGATCACCTCGGCCCGTCTCTGTGCCGCCTGCACCCGCGGGTCCGAGTCGCGCGTGGTGCCGGCCAGCAGGTCCTGCTCGATCAGGGTATCGGCAAGCTGCGCCTGCAACGAGTTCAGAAGCCCCATCTGGCCCTGGATGTCGGCGCTGGGATCGACGATCTGGGTGCGGTTGCGAAAGATGGTCAGGGCCTGGCGCGCCTCTTTCAGACGCTCGACCGCCTGGTCCAGTTCTTCCTGGGCGTAGCGGGTCAGGTCGCTGCGGGCCACGGCCGACAGCTCGTTGATCATCGCGTTCGAGCGGTCGAAAATCCGTTGCGCGATGTTCTGTGCATCCTGGGGATCGAAGGCGCGGACCTCGACCTCGATCAGGCCAGTGCCGGGATCGTAGTTCAGCAGGACCATCTCGCCCCAGAACGCCACGAGATCCTCGATCGATGCATCCGGTTCGAGCCGGAAGTACCAATCCTCCTCGGGCTTGCTGTAGATCTCGCGCAGGTCGTATGACTCGTTGACGGACACGACCATTTCCTGCGTCTGGATGAACTCGTACAGGATATCGGTATCGGACGAGCTGGACCCCGAGATGCTGGACAGGTTGCCCAGGAACTCGAACGCGGAAGAGGATTCTTCATTGCGGACGGCGAAGCCCACACGCGACACGTACTGGTCAGCCGCATAAGTGAAGAGGTAAAACCCGACATAGGCCGTCGGCCCGACCACCATCGCCAGGAAGCTCAGCAGCACGACCCAGTGCCTGAAGCGCATGGTCGCGTTGGAGGCCGCGGATCGGGGGGGCGGAACAGGCTGGGAATCTGTAGTAGTCAATGACTTGCCGGTCCAATGATTTCGCGGCGACACTATCTGATGGCCGCGCCGGAGACCAGACCATACACGTGCCGCCAGATGCGTGGCTGCGGTCGGATCACGAGCTTATGAGATCGTCGCCTTTTGCGCCGTGGCCGGCCCCTCCCAACCGTTGCGGGACTTGGTCCGGGCGGTTCAAGGTGCTAGGCCACGGGCGGTGATCGCTTGAGGATACATACACCATGACCGTGGCGCGTGCCCAGATCCCGAAGGACCGCAAGTTCCGGACATTCCGCGCGGTCATGGCGCTGGTCCTGCGCGAGATGACAACCACCTACGGGCGGTCGGCGGGTGGTTATATCTGGGCCTTCGTCCAGCCGATCGCGGGCATCGCCCTGCTGACCTTCATCTTCACGCTGATCGCCAGAACGCCGCCCCTGGGAACGAACTTCCCGTTCTTCTACGCGACAGGTTTGCTGCCGCTTGCCTTCTTCCAGGGGATCAACGGGCAGCTTGCCGGTTCTCTCGTGTTCTCCCGCGCGCTTCTGGCCTATCCCGCCGTCTCGTTCACCGACGCTCTGATGGCCCGGTTTCTACTCAACGGCCTGACGCAGGGCCTTGTCTTCTTCCTGCTGCTGACGGGGATCGTGATTTTCTACGATTATCATCCGACCTTGCGGTGGAAAGAGATCTTCCTGGCTCTGGGCATGCTCGTGTGCGTGACGCTCGCCTTCGGGACGATGAATTGCTACCTCTTCAACCGTTATCCGGTCTGGCAGCAGGTCTGGGGCGTGATGACCCGGCCGCTGTTCCTGATTTCGGGGATCTTCTACCTTCCCGAGAACCTGCCGCGGGACACACGGGAAATCTTCATGTGGAACCCCATGGCCCAGGTGATCAGCCAGTTCCGGAAAGGGTTCTACAGCACCTATGACGCTGTCTACGTCACACCGATGTATCCGTTCCTGCTGTCCATGGTCATCGGATCGCTCGGGCTACTTTTCCTCCTGCGCAACTACCGCTCGCTCCTGCTGAGATGACGGATCGCGGAGGGCTGGCCGCATTTCTGCGCCGGGCCGGTATCGTCCTGCGCTTTGTCTTCCCGGGCCGGGCCGCCCGGGCCTATGCCGGCAATATCCGCGCCTCGGGGATGTTCGACCGCGACTTCTACCTGCTCAGCAATCCACGGCTCAGGCGGCTGTTCCGGCTGGCGCCCGAGCGACACTACGTCCTGTTCGGCGAAACCGCGGGCCTGTGTCCCAATGCCGGCTTCTCGCCGCTGGCCTACCGCTTCAACAACCCCGATATCGGGGACCGGCCGCCCTTGCTGCACTATATCGAAAGCGGGCGGGCCGAGAGGCGCCGGGTGCTGAACACCGACACGCCTGACCTGCCTGCGCTGCCCGTCCCGGCGTCGGGCGACCTTCCGGACGATCCGGCGCCCGTGGCGGTGGCGCTGCACCTGTATTACCACGCGCTCTGGCCCGAATTCGCCGAAGCGCTCGAAAGGCAGGCATTCGACTTCGATCTCTACGTGACGGCCACCGGCACCGAGGATGACATCGCGCCCCTGCGCCGGGCCATACAGGAGCGGTTTCCGTCGGCGCGGGTCTGGGCGTTGCCGAACCACGGCCGCGACATCTTTCCGTTCCTGCACCTGCTGCGTCACGGGGTGCTCGCCCCCTATGCCGCCGTCTGCAAGCTGCACAGCAAGCAGTCCCCGCACCGCGCCGACGGGGCGGAGTGGCGCCGCGCGCTCACGGCCGCCGTGCTGGGTCCGCCCGAACGAACGGCCCGGCGCCTTGAAGCGTTCCTGACCGATCCATCTGCGGGACTTTGGACCGCGCCCGGCCAGATCCACGAAGGCGACGCGGAATGGGGCATGAACCGTCCCCGCGCCGTCGCCCTGCTGGAGCGTGCGGGACTGCCCGCGCCCGCGTCGCCGTTGCGGTTTCCGGCTGGATCGATCTGGTGGGCCAAGCCCGCCGTGCTGGAAAAGCTGCGCGCCCTCGACCTGGGGGCGGCCGACTTCGAGCCGGAACAGGCCTTGGTCGACGGCACCACCGCTCACGCGATCGAGCGGTTGATGGGTCCGCTGACGGCCCTGGCCGGACAGAATATCTTGACCGGGCCCGAGCTTGACCCGTAGGGGCGGCCGCCCGACGCCTGCGGCGGTGAAAGCGATGGACAGAAAACCGAAATCGGGGTCTACAGCCTTATGGCCAAAGTCATTCTTCACGTCGGCGCCCACAAGACCGGCACCACGTATCTTCAGAACCTCTTCCATCTGAACAGGGCCCGACTGGCCGAGGCCGGCATACACTATCCCGATATCGGGCCCAACACGGCCCATCACGCGCTGGCCGGCGCGTGGATGAACCTGCCCGACATTCCCGACAGGTTCTACGGGGCCGCGGGACCGGACGGGCTTTGGCAGAAGATCATCGACCAATACGCGACCGCCCCTGGCACGCTCCTGCTGTCGGCCGAGAATTTCTCGCGGTGCTACCCGGAAGAGATCGACATGGTCGACCTCGCCCGGCGCTTGGAGCCGTTCGAGTCGGTCCAGGTCATCTACGTCATGCGGCGGCAGACCGAGATGGTGCAGTCCCTGTGGCTGCAACTGGCCAAGAGCGACCGGATGCTGTCCGTCTACAGCTATGTCCGCGACGCGATCGAACGGCGCCGGGCGGTCGGTGTGCGTATCGACCACGGCACCTTCTACACGGTTTTGCGCCGGGGCTTTGCAGCCGAACAGATCACGCTGCTGGATTACAGCCAGCTGCGCCGCACGGCCGGGGGTATCGGCCAGGCGTTTCTCGACCTGATGGACAGCGGCCTGGACATCGGCGACCTGATTGAACCGCCGGCCGAGGATTCGAACATCTCGCCCGATCCGCTGGCCTTCTGGGTCGCCTCGCAGATCGCCGGCAAGAAGCGCCCCCTGCCCGACCTGCAAAGCCTGGTCAACGACGCCTTGGGCCGAACCGGGAGACGCACGACCCTTCTGGCCCGGCACGAGTACCACAAGCTCGACACGCGATACCGGCAGGCCAACGCGTTGCTGGTCGACAAGGTGCAGTCGGTCCAACCCGGTTTCAGCTTCGAGGACCCGGCGCCGCCGGACGACCTGCTCTATCGCGGCGAGATCCCCGAAGAGACATGGGTCGACATTCTCTCGCGCCTCAAGGACGGACGCTTCCAGGGGCCGGGCGCCCCGCAGATCGCCGAACGGATCCGCAGCGGGCTGAGGCGGTTGTGGACAGCGGGCTGACAGGCGAAAAGGCTGGCGGTCCTGCCGCACGAGGGAAGTAACGCGTAAAGATGGCCCGCCTCTTGATCCATACCGGCCTGCACCAGTGCGGCGGGACGGAAATGCAGCAGCTGTTCCACCGGAACGCGGCGCTGCTCGAGCGTTCGGGAGTCCTCTACCCGAGGTTCGGACCGACGCTTGGGCACCATCCGCTGGCTGCGGCCTGGCTCGCCATGCCGGCCTTGCCCGCGGACTACAGGGCGCAAACCGATCCCGACGCGCTGTGGCGCGAAGTTGTCGACACCTATGCCGGCGTCGAGGGCACCGTGATCCTGTCGGCCGAGGCGCTGTCGCGCGCTGCGCCGGATTGCGTGGATTTCTCGGACCTTGCGCGCCGGGTCGCGGATTTCGAAGAGGTGCGTGTCCTCTGTTGCCTGCGCCCCCAGGACGAGATGATGGAGGCCCTCTGGGCCCAATCCGCGCTGGCCGGTGACGCGGGCGATCCCGGCGGGCCGATCGCCGATGCGATCGAGACCGGGCGCTGGCGCGGGGTCGGGCTGGACTACGACACACTGATCGACCGCATGGCGGAAGGATTTGGACCCGAGCGGGTTGTGGCACTGGATCATGCCGCACTGCCGCCGGGCCCGCGCGGGCTGGCCAGCGCAGTCCTGTCGATGATCGACGGCGCACCGGCCGCGTCGAGCCTCCAGGGCCCCGATCCCGAGCCGTCGATCCTGCCCTTGGCGGTCGATCTTGCCCGGAAGGTCGGTGGAACCTCCTCCACGCCTGACCTCGCCTTGGCGCAAGGCTTTTCCGCGACTCTCACGGCCCGGGCAGAGGGCCGCATCTCGTTGCTGAGCGCGGCGGAATACGCAGCTTGCAGGGACCGGTTCGCCAGCGGCAACGCGCGCCTCGGCCCGGCGGGCAGCGATGGCTTCTGGGCCGACATTCCCGACCCGGTGCTTTTCCGCGAGGGATTGAGCACCGTCGAATGGCTGGCGCTGGCCGGGGATCTTTACCGCACGCGGCTTTCTTCGAAAATTCGCCTCTAATCGTCTGCGCAAGCGCGGATTTCGCCATGGGAAGGTCCGCCTCCTACCGCCTGCCCCGCCTACGCCCCCCCGGCAATAGCGTGGGTCAGGGTGGTGGGCCTTTCCGATGGGATACCTCAGTCTTTTTCAGACGATTCGGGGGGCCGATGCCCCGTGGCTGGGTCCGACCAGCCTGATTGACGTCACGGGGGGACCGACCCCGGATCTGGTCATCACGGCCCCCGGCATCCGCCGGCAGGTCACGATGAGCCTGTCCGACACGATCGATCCGGCAAGCGTGGATTACGGTCCGATCCTGCCCAACTGGGGACGGGAAACGATCACGGTCAACGGCCACGCCGGCCGGATCTCGCTCCAGACCATCGAACGCCTGAGCGGCCCCGACGACAGCGGCCGAACCTATCTCGACGGCGTCGGTTTCGGCGGCAATCTGTGCGTCCTGCACCGGGCGGCCGTGGGGGACGCCGACATCCTGGTCGCGGCGCCGGTGCACGGGGCCGGGCTCAGCACCTTCTTTCTCGACGCCGATCACCGGCCCGTCGCCGCCGACACGCTGGCGCCGGTCGGCAGCGGGCTGTTCGACGCCATCACGGCGATGGACAGTGTCACGCTGGGGGGGCGGACACTTCTGGTCGTGGCCTCGGGGACGGTCGACGCCCTGTCGGTCCTGGAGCTTGGCGCCGATGGGGGATTGCGAAGCGTCTCGGCCTTCGGCCCCGGCGACGTCCTGCCCGTGGACCGGCTCAGCGCGCTGGAAATCGTGACCGTCGGCACGAAGACCTTCGTGCTGGCCGGGGCCTTTGGAACGGGATCGATCACCGTACTGGACCTCGCGGCCGATGGGCAGTTGTCCTTCGTCGACCAGGTGAACGACACGCGCGACACCCGCTTCGGCGGCCTGTCGGCCCTGGATGTCGTGTCTCTTCCGGGAACGGACGGAGCGCATGTCTTCGTCGCCGCATCCGGAAATGACGGTGGGCTGAGCCTGTTTCAGCTGCTGCCCGACGGCAAGCTGATCCACCGCGAAACCATGGTTCACGATACCGGGACCGAATTGGACGGCGTCACCGCCCTGCGCTTTGCCGGAGACGGACCGCACCCCGAGATCATCGCGATTGACAGCCGCGACCCCGGATTGAGCCGCATCAGGCTCGATCCCGGCGAATTGGGACGTTCGGGCACCTTCACGACCGGCTCGGACGCCCGCGATGTCCTGATCGCCTCAGGCACGGGGGCGGCCCTTTCGGCTGCCGGCGGCGACGACGTGTTGGTGGACGGGGACGGCGCCGACACCCTGACCGGCGGCGGCGGTGCCGATCTGTTCGTCCTTTCGCGGGACGGCATGACGGACACGGTGACCGACTTCGACCCTGCGGCCGACCGGATCGACCTGTCGGTCTTCGACTTCCTGGGCGGCATGCACGAAATTTCCGTGACCCGGAATGCCGGTCGCGACCTCATCCTGCGTTGGAGCGACGAGACCCTGATCCTGCAAGGCGCAGATGGCCGCGACCTTTCCGCCGCCGACGTTGAAAGCGCGCTCATCTTCGACACGGGCCGGGTGATCCAGCACGAGCGTCTGCCCATGTTGGGCGCGCCCGGGAACGACGTTTTCGTCTGGGCACAGGGTCCCGACACGATCGATGGCGGCAGCGGATATGACCGCATCGACTATGCCGACTCCCCGACGGGCGTGATCGTCGACCTGACCGATCCGACCCGCAATGCCGGCGGCGCCGAATCCGACTGGCTGAGCGATATCGAGGCCGTTTCCGGCAGCCGTCTGAACGACCGCATCACCGGCGACGAGGCCGCCAATACCCTGTGGGGGATCGACGGGGACGATTTTCTGGACGGCGGCGCCGGGGCGGACTGGCTTCTGCCCGGGCTTGGCCAAGACACGGTCGAGGGCGGCGCCGGCACCGACATGGTGAGCTATCTCGATCTCGCCCGAAATGTGTCCGTCGACCTGGGCGCGGGCCGCGCCACCAAGGGTGCGGTCGTTGACACGATCGGCGGGATCGAAAACGTCACCGGGTCGATCTACGCCGATGTGCTGCGGGGCGATGCCGGTGCGAACCGACTGCGCGGCATGGGCGACTACGACTGGATCATCGGGTCCGCCGGAGCGGACACCATCGAAGGCGGAAATGGCCGCGACATGATCTCGTATGTCTATTCCGACGTTGCGGTGACCGTGAACCTCGCAAGCGGACGCGGCATGGCGGGACAGGCCCTGGGTGACGTCTACGACTCGATCGAGCGGGTAACAGGCTCGATTTATGCCGATCTGATCTACGGCGGTGCGGCCGACGAAGACATTCGCGGGCTGGGCAGCTACGACTGGTTCATCGGATCGCCCGGCAAGGACCGGTTCGACGGCGGCAGCGGCTATGATACCGTCGCTTACTGGCACTCCGCCACCGGTGCTGTCGCTAACCTAAATCTCGGTCGTGGCACCGCCGGGGACGCGGCGCGCGATCTTTACACCTCGATCGAGAACCTGACCGGATCCTCCCACGCCGATCACCTGACGGGCGATAACGGCCGCAACATCCTGCGCGGTCTTTACGGCCAGGACACGCTGCTCGGCGCCGGAGGTGTCGACCGTCTGGAAGGCGGTGCATCGGATGACCTGCTGGATGGCGGGTGGGGCTGGGACGTGGCGATCTTCTCGGGGGCGCGTGCGGAATACGCCATCACCCGGATCGACGAAGACCGGATGACCGTCGAGCACAGGAACGGAGGCTACGACGGCACGGATACTCTGATCGCCATCGAAGCGCTGCAGTTTTCCGATGGCATGGCATACTTTTGACGGATCTTTCAGTCCCTGGTTCAGCCGGATTCAGTAGCGGGCCAGGAAATCCGCCACCGCGTCGGGCAAGGTTGGCCAGGTCTCATCGTCATGCGGGTCCCGACCTGCTGCGGCCAAGTTGGGCCAATGACCCCGCATGCGTCCCACCCAGTCGAGCGCGGCGCGGTGATGCGCCGCTTCCTGCGGGGTCAACAGGCCGGCCGCGGCTGCGCCCGCCAGGTTGCACTGGGCCGATTTGCTCCAGGCGGCCAGGATCCGTTTCCGGCACACGGCGCGGGCGGTATCGCGGGATCGTGCCGCGCGGGCGGCGGCGTGATCCTCGGCGGTGACGGCGCGGGAAAAGTCGATCAGGCTCATTCAGGGTCCTCGCTGGTATCGTTCCGGTCGTGGGGCGGCAAGGTCACGACGCCGTCCTCGGTCAGTGAAATTTGCTGCGGAAAGCGGCTCTGTTCAGGCGCGTTTGGGCCGTGCGGTAGAACAAGCGGCACGGTCAGCGCCCCGGCCGCACTCCGCCGCACGTGGCCGGCGATACGATCGCAGGCGATGGCATCGGGCGGCAGACTGGCCCCGGCCGGCAACGGACCGAAGTCGAAGGCTTGCCCGTCGATCGTCAGCACGTCGCCGTGGCGGGATAGCCTGAGCGGTCGATCGTCGCGAAGGGGCGAAAGAATGATGTGCATGGTAACTCCCTTGTCTCAGAACCAGCGTCCGATTGCCGTCAGGACAAGCTGTTCGGCAGCACTTCCCGGCGCAGAGGATGTGCCGGCAACGGCCAGGCCCAGCGCCCAGTTGGTCGGCGCGGCCCGCAGATACCGGATGTTCTGGTTTTCGAGCGCGGTATTGGCTGCCGAGGTCGCCTGCGACCAACTGCACGCGACATCGGAGTCGACGAAGGCCGCAGCGAAGTTGAACGATTGGGGAGAGGTGGTCCCGACATCGATATCGCTCACGCGGGTGCACATCTGGGTGCCATCCGCAAAACGCACATAGGCCCCGTTGGCATTTGCACCCCGCTCGATCACGGCCCCCTTCGGCGCGCCCCCGCTCTGGCTGACGGCGCCAAGCAGATTGCCCTCGTGGTACAGCTCGGCCCATTCCGTCCAGGCGCCATCATGGGCGCGCACGGCGACCCGCGGCCCGGAGGCCGCCGGGGACTGGACCTGCACCACGAATTGGGCGCCCCGCGACGCCGCATTCGCCCAGACCTGGAAGCCGGCTGCGGCACTATTGGCTGGAAAAGGCTCGTTATTCGGCAGCAGGGAGCTTGAGACGTGGCCGATGAACTTGGTCGCGCCCATGCCGAAATCGCTGTCGTAATCCCCGTTGGCGGCCAGCCCCTCGATCGACGCGCCCAGCCCGAAGGCGCCGACCGACAAAAGCCGCCCCGGCGTCGTATCGAAAGGGTCGGCCTGCACGGCCTCGCCGGTGACAGGCACGTCCAGCGTCAATACAGTATCGTCCAGGGTCACGCGCGGCGTGCCGTCGGGGGCGAACACGATCTCTCCGGCAGCCGGATCCGCGCGCAGGGCGGTGGTCCAACTGTTGCCATCCGCGCTGACCTTCAGCGACAGGGCGTTGTCGCCGGACAGCCCGATCTCGGCATGGCCCGTCCAGTCGGTTTGCAGCAGAAGGCTGGCCGTTTCGCCGGGAGCCGCCTTGTTGACGGTCATACGGTGGCCGGCGCCCTCGTGGCTGAACAGCGTGGCTTGCGACGCCACCGAAAGGCGGTTCACGACATCCCATTCAGCGCCGATCCCGACGCCGGCCAGGTCTGCCAGGTCCGGCGTCATCGGGGCCCAGACACCGCCCGAATGGACGAGGATCGATGCGGTTCCGGCCAGCACCGCGCTCCAGCCGTCGCCGGGCAGGACGAAGTCCCAGCCGCTGCCGGTCCAGACGGCCAGTCGGCCGGCCTGTCCGCTCCAGTCTCCGGTGGGCGCGTCGCCCAGGGCCCAGGTTTCGCCCACCGCGGGATTTGCAGGGGGATCGATCGCCGAGATTCCGGCCAGAACAGGCTGCACCAGGGCATCAAGCCGGGACAGAGCCTCGTTGTGGGTCACGTGTTTATGCGCTTGGGAGGGCATCAGATACGGCAATGTCAGCCGCGGCGAGGCGTCGTCGGTCATGGGGGCATCCTTCGGCGGGTGGTCAGGGGAACTTTCCCGCGGCATCCTTGACACCGGCTGAACCCACCGTGCGCTGCTTGACGGAGACCCACCCCGCTCATACCACGCCAAAAATCCGGAGGCTGGAAAAGCAAGATGACCGAAACCGCCGCGCGGCCCGCAGATCCCGAGGTCGCGATCCTCATGGGGACCTATCGCGGTGAACGCTTCGTGGCTGAACAGCTGGAATCGTTTCGGTGCCAAACCCACGACAACTGGTCTCTGACCGTGTCCGATGACAGCGACACTCCCAGAACTGCCGAAATCATCAGACGCTTCGCTCGCGACAATCCGGGGCACCGGATCTCGCTGGTCACGGGACCGCGCGAGGGGTTCGTGCGCAATTTCCTGTCACTCCTGGCCGAGGCGCCGAACGAGGCGCCGTTCGTCGCCCTGTCCGACCAGGACGATGTCTGGTTTCCCGACAAGCTTGCCCGCGCGGTTGCGGCGTTGAAGACCGTGCCGCCAGGGCGTCCCGCGGTCTATTGCGGGGCGACGGTCATCTGTGACGAGGCGCTCGTGCCGCGGGGCCGATCCTCGCGGTTTCGGCGCGCGCCGCGCTTTCGCAACGCGCTGGTGCAGTCGATCGGCGGCGGCAACACCATGGTGCTGAACCGGGACGGCGCGGACCTCGTGGCACGGCTGGCCCGCACGAGCCCCGATCCGGTCGCGCATGACTGGTGGATCTACCAGGTGATCTCGGGGTTCGGTGGCGAGGTCATCCGCGACCCCGAGCCGGTGCTGTACTACCGGCAACACGACCGGAACCTGATCGGCGCGAACCTGTCGGCCCGGGACCGGATGACCCGGATCCGCGCCGTCCTCGCGGGCCGTTTCAAGCTCTGGAACACGCTGAATATCGCGGCGATAGATCCTTTCGCAGCCGAATTCACCCCCGATGCGCAGGCCGCCTTGGCGTGGTATCGCGCGGCCCGAACCGGCCCATGGTGGCGTCGGATCGGGGCGCTGTGGCGATCGGGCGCGATCCGGCAAAGTCGTCGCGGAACGGTCGCCCTTTTCATCGCCTGCCTCCTGCGCCGCCTGTGATGGCCGTTGCGGTTGGACTGCGCGATGGAATTACTTATGACGAGTCAGGGATGAACGGCGACGGCAGCGGGGCAAACCATGATCGATACGCTGGCACAGGAGGTCGTTCCCGGACGTCGCTACGATCTGACCTTTACCGCGCTTGTCGAAGGCCCCTCGGATAGCGCCCCGCCGCTTCTGCTGACCTGCCGGTTTTCCGACGCCGAGGGTCGCCCGCTGTCCGCCCTGCCCGAGGGGTTCAGCCCCTCCGAACGCTATGGGCCCCACCGCCGCGTCGGTCCGCCGGGCCTTTCCGGCCCGATGCCGATCAGCCTTGAGATCACGGCGCCGCCGGATGCCGCCTCGGTCCGCCTGCGCCTGCACCCGTGGCGTGCCCGGACGTTCGCGCAGCAGGCTCCGTTGCGCCTGACACCGGACGGACCCGACGCCGGAACCGAAAGCCAATCCGTGCCGGAGCCCACACCCGAACCGGCGCCAAACCCGTTGCGCGGGCCGGACCGTGTCCTGGCGTGGCGCGACGCCCCGGCCAGCCCGGGCGAGCGATACGAGCTGATCGCAACCTTCGACCGTCCGGTGGGCGTGCGCGACCTGGTGGGCGCCGTGCGTTTCCTGCAGACCGATGGCAGCGAGTGCGCCCCGCGCGACGGCACCCCCTATTCGGACCAGGTCGGGTCCTTCCGCTATCTCGATCCCGCCTCCCAGGTGGCCGGGCTGGCCGGACCCGACAACCAGGCGTTCACGGCCTTCACCGCGCCGCCCGATGCTGCACGGATCGAGGTCGAGCTTCTGCGGTGGAGCGCCGCCGCCCCCGAGGCTGCAAGCGACGTGGTTCTGCGCGCGCAATCCGACCTGGCCGTCGCCGAAGGTGAGGTGGCGGTCGCATCCGACGAATGGAGCGCGCTGCAATTCGCCGTCACGGTGCCGAACGCGCCGTCGTCCGCGATCGGCCTCATGGAAGTTCAATTCCGCGACGCCGATGGGTTGCCCCTGTTCGACCGGGTGGACGGGATACAGGGCTCTGTCCGCTTTCCCGCCTTCGTGCCGATCGAATCCGACGATCTGGGGCGCCAGGACGGGATCCAGGCCGTGCGTCCCGCTTTGCGCCCCCCCAGCGGCGCCCGGAGCCTTCGCTGGCGCCTGTTCCCCGAACCCGGACAGCAGGACATCGCTCCGGGCATCGCGGAAGAGCCTGTGCTTGCCGAAGTCCCTCGCACGCTGGCCGAATGGACCGAAGCCCTTCCCTCGACCGCCATAGCCCTGGCCGACGGCACGGATGCGGCGTCCGGCCTCGCGGTCCTGGCCGGATCGGATTTCGAAAGCAGTCTTTCCGCGCGGGGGTTCACGCCGCTGGCCATGGCCTCGGCACTGGTCGACGCGAACACCGGGTGGGTCAGGTTCGCGGCGGAGCTCACCCGGTCGGTCGGCCCCCTGGAAGCCGCCGACCTCGTGCTCGTGCCGGTGCCGCTCGACGCGCAGGGGAATACGCTCGACATGTCGAACCTGCCGGGCCTGCGCACGGTTCCGGGCCTGGGCCCCCACCGGCTGGTGAGCATTGACGAAACTGCGCCGGGACAGGCGCGGGTCGACACTGTTCTGCCCTTACCGGCCAACACGCGGCAGGTTCTGGCTCTGCTAGTGGCCAGGCACGCCCGGCCCGACATCACGGTCACGGGGCCCGCCCTGCGGCCCACCACGGCCGACCGGCTGTTCGATCACCTGAATACGGCCAGCATGACGCGGCCCCAGTTGGTCCAATCACTGGACATCGCCGAGGCGGTGGGCGACCCCGGCGCCCGCTACTTTCTCTGCGCGGCGCTTTCGGTCGTGGACCCTGAGACGAAAGGCTATGCCTATCGCGCGCGCGTCGCCGGCGAAGCCCTGGCGCCGCTGACCCACGGGTGGACACCCCTTCCCGACGCACCGGGTGCAGACCCCGTGACACCCGGAAAGGTCCTTCACATGGCTTCCGAGGCCCTGGCATCGCAGCCGACATTTCGGGATGTGCTGCGTGCCGGATCGGGGCCCGAGCCTGTCCTGATCCTGCCGCTGGGAGCGGAGGATCCCGCCGGGTCCATTCGAAAGGACGGATTGGCCGAATTGCGGCAGGACGGGCTTCATCTGGTGGTGCCGAGCCTGCCCGGAATCGCGCCGCAGGGCCTATCGTCGGTGACGCGCATCGCGCTCGAGACCCGGTTGCAAGACCGGGTGCTTCGCCGCGAGGGCTGCGCGATGGTCCAGGTCTGGCTTCAGAGCGGTGATGCAGACGCGCTGATCCCGGCGGACGCGCTGGCACGTCGGCGCGGCCTGCCTTTGATTTGCGCGGTCGACTGGCCAAGCGCATCCGGCGCGGTGGACAGATCGGACCTTGCGCCCCGTCGGGCCACGCGTTTCAGCGAAACGCTGCGGGGCGCAGCTGCGGTCATCGCGCGGTCCGAAGTCCACCGCGACGCTCTGGTCGCACGTCACCGGCTGGATCCTGACCTCGTCCACGTGCTGCCGCCACCGCTAGCCACGACCGTCACGCAGCTTGCACCGATGGGCGACGTCATGGCGCTGCGGTCGCGGCACGGTATGGCGCGCGGCCCGTCCCTGGGCATCGAGATCGGGACGGACATCGACGACGGCTTGCTCGCAACTCTCATCGCGGCATTGCGACCCGCGCATCCCGAAGCGCGGATCGTGCTTCTGGGAGATCCGGACCGGTGCGGCCGGGCGGTCCGGACCCTCGGGCCCGACCTTCCTGAAAGCGCCGTCGTGGTGGCGCGACCCGATGATGTCACGCCCCTCGCAACCTGGTTGCGAAGTTTGACCCTGTTCCTACCGAATCCCGCATCGAGCGACCCTGACCTTGTGACCGCTGCCGTGGCGCAGAACGTTCCGGTGGCTAGGTTTTCAACGGACGCCCCGGACCTGGCCGACCGGATCCAGAACGCCCTGGCGGATCCTGCCACCTTGTCCTCGAAGGCGACGCAGGCCCGTTTCGAGATGCATGCGGCCCGTAGCCCGTCCCGGCTGGCCGAAACATTGCGGCGGCTGCAGGTCGACACGGCCGCAAGAGCCTATTCCGCCCAGAAAGCCTCCTGATGGCCTATCCTATCCCCCTTATCTCGGAGAGCGACGGCGCCCGTTTCCTGTCCGATCTTTACGTCCGGACGGAAACGGCGTGTCCCGATCCCGACGGACGACCACCCGCGCTGCTCGTCTCGATGCCGACCGCCTGGACCAACAAGTACCAGTTGCTTCTGTACAAGCGCGCGGCCCGGCACAGATTTGCCGTCGCGGGCGTGACCGTGCCCGATGCGCTGGAATATGTCTCGTGGCCTGGTCCCGTCGTCCTGCATGCCCACTGGTTCGCCGCGTCATTCGCAGGGGTTCATTCCGAAACCGCTGCCATGGCGCGGCTCGAACAGGTCATCGACATGGTCGAACGGTTCAAGTCGCAGAACGATGCGAAGCTGCTCTGGACCGCGCACAACGTCTTCCCCCACGGGAACCGCTTTCCCGAGACATTCCTTGCGCTGAGGCAATGGATCTTCCGCACGTTCGACGCGGTCCACCTGATGAATGACGGGCACCTCGCGCTGCTCGAGGACACGTTCGGCGTGCCGCCCCGGGCCACCTTCACGGTGCCCCATATGCTTTACACAGGTGCGATGCCCGGCGGGGTCGACAGGCTGGCCGCCCGGGCGCAGTTCGGCTTCCCCCACGATGCCCGGGTGTTCGGCTACTTCGGATCGATCCAAGGCTACAAGGGGCTGGGGCGCCTCGTGGAGTCCCTGCTCGACCTTGCCGACCGATCAGACCGGCCGATCCGGGGTTTGATCGGCGGGATTCCCAGCGACACGGCCGTGGTCCGCGAACTGCAACAGCAACTGGGCACGCGGCAGGACATCCGCTTTCTCCCCCGCCAGATCCGCGATCACGAAGTCCCGGTGCTCCACGCCGCATCGGACATGATGGTTCTTCCCTACGAGAACACCTTGAACTCCGGCGCCGCGCTCATGGCGGCGACGTTCGGCATTCCGTTCCTGATGCCGCGCGGATCGGCTTCGGCCGGGCTCGAATCCCTCGGCGCCCGAACCTACGACCCCGATGATCCCGGCGCCCTGGCGGCTGCGCTGGCCGACACCTCGGTGTCTGCGCCGCCGGCAGACCCCGAGGCATGGCGCCTGCGCGAACCGGACACCGTGTCCGACGCGTTCTTCCGCGCGGTGTCTGACCTGCTCGACGACGAGCCCGGAGGTCCTTGAGGCCTACAGCGTGCAGCCGAGGGCACTGGGCAGACTTCGATCCCGCCCGTCGATCGGCCCCGATAACCCGTCAATCGGGATCAGGCCCCCGGTCGTACAGCCTTTCCACAGTGGAATAGTCACTAAACCTGCCAAGACGTCGGTCGCGACTTTTCCGAACCGGCAGGTTTTCCAATGGCGCTCGTGATCGCGGCAGGAGCAAAGCACTACGAACACGGGGCGTTTCCAAGCCGAGTTAGATGAGCGGCGAAGACATTTCGGACGCCCGCGGCCTGCCGGGTCTCGCACCCGATCGTAAGAAACCCCGTTTCGCGCCACCGCCCCGGGGACAGCCCGGAGGGCCGGTGGACCAAGCTGCGCGGACCGTCATGTGCGCGCGTAGACATCCTCGTACCGCACGATATCGTCTTCCCCCAGGTAGGTCCCCGTCTGCACCTCGATCAGCACCATCGGGACCTTGCCGGGATTCTCCATGCGGTGCACGGCCCCGAGCGGAATGTAGACAGACTGGTTCTCGGTCAGGAGGGTCACCTCGCCATCCACGGTCACCTTGGCCGTGCCTGCCACGACGATCCAGTGTTCGGATCGATGGACGTGGCTCTGAAGCGAAAGTGCCGCGCCGGGATGCACGACGATCCGCTTGACCTGGAAGCGGTCGGCTAGCACCAGCGTCTCGAACCATCCCCAGGGACGGTGATACTTCGGAAAGGCCACGGCCTGCTTTGCGCCCTTTTCTTTCAGGGCTTTGACCGCCAGCTGAACGTCCTGGGCCCGATTCATGTCGGCGACGAGCACCGCGTCGGGCATGGCAATGGCGATCACGTCCTTCAGGCCGATGCCGACCAGTTCCAGTCCGGTCGCCTCGGACCGGAGCAGGCTGTTGTCGCAGTCGATGGCCGTCGCTGACCCGCTGCACGATACGCCGTCTTCATCCGGGCCACTTTCCCGCCAGACGGCGTCCCATCCGCCCAGGTCGGACCAGCCCGCCGTGAAAGGCAGCACTGAGAGGTTGTCGGACCGTTCCATGACAGCATAGTCGATGGAGGCATCGCGCGCTTCGCTCCAAGCCTGTGGATCGAGCCGCAAGAACCCCAAGTCGGGTCGTGCAGCCTCGACGGCCGTCTCGACCGCGGCCAGCAAATCCGGCTCGAGCTGCTCGACGGCCTCGATCAACGTGGACGGCCGGAAAAGGAATATCCCGGCGTTCCAGAGGAAATTCCCGGCGAGCAGCATCTCTTCCGCCCGGTCCTTGTTCGGCTTCTCGACGAAGCGGGCCAGGTCGGTGATCTGGCCCGGCACGGGCTCGGAAACGGCCTCGAGATAGCCATAGCCGGTTTCGGCGTGCGTGGGCGTGATGCCGAACGTGGCGATCCGTCCGGCCTCGGCTGCCGGCACCGCGGCCGCGACCGCGTCGCGGAATGCCGCGGGATCGGGTATCACGTGGTCCGAGGGCGCCACCAGCATCGGATCGTCGTTGCCCTGGTTTCGCAGATAAAGCGCGGCAGCCAGGATCGCCGGTGCGGTGTTGCGCGCCTCGGGCTCGATCAGGACGGCGCCGGGATCGATGCCGACCGAGCAGAGCTGCTCGGTCACGATGAAGCGGAAATCGGCGTTCGTCGTGACGATAGGGGCCGAAAACATCTCGCCCGAGAGACGCAGGGCGGACGCCTGGAACAGCGTCTCGTCGCCGACCAAAGGCACAAACTGCTTGGGGTAACTCTTGCGGGACAGGGGCCAGAGTCGCGTCCCCGAGCCACCACAAAGAAGAACTGGCGTTATCATTCCGAAACCATTCCCGTCATCGGCAATCGCGCCACCTTTTCATGTGTAGTGGCATTTTGCAGCAACCTAGCGCGTCGATCGCGCCGGGTCAGCGCCTCGGACCATGTTTTCCCTAGGCTGGCTTCGGTCGCACCGGTTGACGCGCCCTCGTTCGAGCCGCGAGGACGTCTGGGCGACCCAAAGTCCGATGCATCCGGGCCGGACCTAAAGCGGGCGTGACCTGATCGGGCAGGTGCTGCACCGTGCTCGGCGCCGGGTGAGCTGGGATCGAACCGCTCAACGGCGGCACTGTTACGCCTGGATAGGCGCCCCGGCGGTCCCATCCGCCAGAGACCTCTCGTTATCACCTGATCCAATCTGCCACCCCGCACCTTGGCGGCTTCAACGAAACGGGGCGACCCATTGGGCCGCCCCGCTTTCTGGTCCCGCGTGAAAGCGGTCATCAGATGATGCTGTATTCCCAGATATTCGCCGTGGTGTCCGCGAACTCGAAATACTCGACATTGGTCAGGGTATCGGTGAACCCCTGGCCGGAGATCGTCACCGCAACCGAAGACGACTTGGTGATGGTGTAATCGGCAAGGTTGCCCTCGTAGAGCGCGTAGTCCGAGCCGGCACCGCCGTCGATCGTGTCGTTGCCATCGCCGCCCATGATCCGGTCGATCCCGCCATAGCCGAAGATCAAGTCGTCGCCATCCAGGCCGGCGAGCTGGTTCCGCTCGGAGTTGCCTTCGAGGCGGTCATCATAGTTGGTGCCGACGAGATTCTCGATCTCGAAGTAAAGATCGCGCGCGGCGTCCCCCCCCGATCCGTACCCGGTCTCCTGTCCGTTGAAGGTTCCGGCCCCGTTCCGAAGGGACGCGATGACGCCCGAGGTGCTCTGGAAGTAGGTCATCGTGTCGATGCCGTCACCGCCATAGTACCGCTCGCGCCCACCGGACGACCCGACGAACCAGTCATACCCGCCGAGACCGCGGAAGTCGTTCTGGTTGGCATCGCCGTAGAAGACGTCCTGGTAGGACGACCCGGTGATCCGCTCGATCGAGATCAGCGTCTGACCGGCGGCCAGACCCGAGTTGTTCGAGCCATCGGCCAGGTCGAGCACCACGCCGTTGACGGCCGCGCCGGAGGGCGGGGCGCCGTTGAACGCGAAGACGTCGACAAGCGTCGCGGCCGAGGTGCCGCCCCATTCCAGCAGGCTGAGCATGTCCTGCCCGTTGCCGCCGTCCAGGGTGTCATTGCCCTCGGTCGCGATGAACCAGTCGTAGTCACCGAGGCCGCGGATATGGTTGGCCCCCGAGTCACCCTTGATGAAGTCGGCAAAGATCGTACCGGTCACCCGTTCGATATTCAGAAGGACGTTCTCCTCGCCACTGAACAAGGTGGCCAGCCCCTCTTCGAGATCGAGGTTGAGCATGTAGTCGACCACGCGCCGGCCGGCGACCTCCTGCTGCGACAGGAAGTCGATCATGTCGTTGCCGGCGCCACCGTCGACCGTGTCGTTGCCCAGCATCGGCCGGATCCAGTCGTTGCCGCCCCGTGCCTCGATCCGTTCGGCGGCATCGGTGCCGTCGATGACCTCGGCGTTTTCGGTGCCCTGGATGACAGGCGCCGTCGGGTCCACGGTCGCCCGCAGAACGGACGCCTCGGCGTAGGTCAGGATCGTGTCGGTGAAGACGAGATACTCGACATCGTTGCGAATGATATCCTCGCCCTCGGACGACGACATGGTGAAGCTCGTCGCCCCCGCGGTCGATGTGACCTGGGTCGACGCGATCTCGAACACTGCCCGGTCTTCGCCGTCGCCACCGTAAAGCGTGTCGTTGCCGAAGGTGCCCACCAGCGTATCGTCGCCATCCTGGCCTAGGAGCCAGTCATCGCCGACGGTGCCGTTGATGCCGTTATTGAGCTGGTTGCCCTGCAGCGTCAGGCCGGTTGTGCCCAGGCCTTCGATCCGCTCGATATACTGCACGGATGACAGGGTCAGATTGATCGAGGTCCGCGCCACGTCGAACCCGTTACCGGTCCATTCGTTGATCACGTCACCCACGTTGTCCACGTAGTAGACGTCATCGCCGCCGTAGCCGTACATGTTGTCGGCGCCGCCGCGGCCATCCAGAACGTTACCCCCGGCGTTGCCGCGCATGACCTGGTCACTGTTCGAGCCGATCAGGTTGATCACGTTGGTCGAGTTGAGATCCAGCGCACGCAGGAGCTCGATCTCGTCATCCGCGTCCAGCGTCACCGAATAGTTGGTGTAGATCGTGTCGGTGCCCTCGCCGGCGAGTTCCACGATCTTCATCTTCGGTGCGTCGACGTAATAGATGTCGTTCCCGAGCCCACCGCGCATTTCGCCGCCGCTGTCGGGGTTGTCCGACGTTCCGGAATAAAGGGTATCGTTGCCCTCGCCACCGATCAGAAGGTCTTCGCCCTCGCCACCCTGGATCACATCGTTACCGGCGAGACCTCGCAGGGTGTCGTTGCCGGCAAGGCCTGACATGTTGTCGTCACCGGGCGTGCCCGAGGTATCCTCGGGACCGAACGGATCGCCCGGCACCGGCACTTCCGAGATCAGCGTGCCGACCTCCGCGAAGGTCATCGTGGTGTCGAGGAACTGGATCGTTTCGGTCGACTCGTGGACGAGCATCTTGCCGCTGGCCGTGTAGATCGCCAGGAGCGAGCCACCGATCAGGCCGGTCACTTCGGTCGAATTCTCATCGACCACGAGGGTGTCCGTGCCGCCGTCGCCGTAGATCGTGTCGGCGCCATCATGGGCGATGAGCGTATCGTCACCGTCGCCGCCACGGAGCGAGTCGGCTCCGTCGGTCCCGGCGATGGTGTTGGCCAGGCTGTTGCCGATCAGGGTCAGCCCTGTTGTCGACTCTTCGTTCACCGCGCGCAGCGACTCGATCTCGTCGACCGAGCGCAGGGTCCGGTCGATCGACGTCAGAACGGTGTCGTTACCGCCACCGGCGGTTTCGTAGGTCAGGTCGAAAGCGCTGTCGACGTAGAACACGTCGTCACCGCCATAGCCGTACATCGTGTCGTTGCCACCGCGGCCGTCGAGCATGTTGTTGCCCTGGTTGCCGCGGATGTCGTTGTTGATGTTCGAGCCGACCATGGTCAGGCCGTCGATGCCGAGATAGTTCTGGGTGTAGATCCTCTCGACTTCCGAGCCGGCGGCGAGTTCGATGTCGACGCTGGTATAGACCGTGTCGGTGCCGCCTGCGGCCGCTTCGGTCACCGCGGTATTCTCGGCGTCGACGTAGAACAGGTCGTTGCCCGCCCCGCCGTCCAGCTCGCCGCCGTCACCTTCGCCGCTGAACAGCGTGTCGTTGCCGTCGCCGCCGCGCAGCGTGTCGGTGCCCTCGTTGCCATAGATCACGTCGGCCCCGCCCAGGGCATCGACGGTATCGTCGCCCCGACCGGCATAGATCACGTCATTGCCTGCGGTCCCGGTCAACGAATTGTCGCCCGTCAGGTCGCCCGGGATCGCCACGGTCGAGATCAGCTGGGCGGCCTCCTCGTAGGTCAGCGTGCCATCGGTGAAGGTGATCTTCTCGACATCGTCGCTGATGATCTTGGTCCCGTTGGCCGTCTGCAGGACCAGGTCCAGTGCCCGAGCCGTCCCCGACGCCGCGGTCGACGCGATATCCAGAACGACCTCGTCAACGCCGTCGCCACCGCGCGCGGTGTCGTCGCCGTCCTGCAGGAACAGGCGGTCGTTGCCGCCATTGCCGACCATGCTGTCCGCGCCGTCGGTGCCGTGAATCTCGTTGTCGAAGTCGTTGCCGGTCAGCGAAAGCCCCGCGGTCGACGTCGGATCGAAGGCGCGCAGCACCTCGATGAACTGGGTCGAGCCCAGCTGGAGATCGACCGTCGTGCGGATCGTGTCGTTGCCCTGGCCTTCGCCCTCGGACACGGCATCGCCGGCATCGCGGACGATATAGGTATCGTCCCCGTCATAGCCGATCATGGTGTCGTTGCCCGCACCACCATCCAGGATGTTGTTGCCGTCGTTGCCGCGCAGGGTGTTGGCGATGTTCGAGCCGGTCAGGTTGATATCGTCCGTCGTGGTCGGATCATTGACCTGCAGCGTTTCGATGTCGTCAGTCGCGCCCAGGGCATAGCTGATCGAGACGCGGGCGGTGTCGTCGCCCTGGCCCGCGGTTTCGGTGACCGTCGAGTCCGACGAGTCGATGAAATAGACATCGTCCCCCAGCCCACCGATCATCTCGGCGCCGTTTCCGTCGCCGACGCCCGAATAGAGACTGTCGTTGCCGGAACCGCCCTCCAGGGTGTCGAAATCATCGCCACCGTAGAGCCGGTCGTTCCCACCAAGGCCCCTCAGCGTGTCTTCGCCGCCGCCCCCGGCGAGCGAGTTGTCGTCCGCGTCCCCGGTCAGGCTGTCGGGGCCCGCAAGGTCCGACGGCAGGTCGATCGTCGTGACCAGCACGCTGGCCTCGGCATAGGTAAGGGTCTGGTCCGAGAACTCGATGAACTCGACATCGTCGCTGATGATGTCGTTGCCGGTCAGCGACTGCAGCGACATGCTCGATGCGCCGGTGGTCGCCGTCACTTCGGTCGACGCCACGTCCAGCACCACGGTGTCGGTGCCGGACCCGCCGAGCAGGGTGTCGTCACCGTCGCTGCCGACCAGCCTGTCGTCGCCGTCGTTTCCGACGAGACTGTCGTCGCCGTGGCCGCCGATCAGGGTGTTGTTGAACTGGTTGCCCACAAGGGTGACGTCCACCAGCGACGCCGACGGCGTGACTTCCAGCGTCTCGACCGACATGGTCGAGGACAGGGTGTAGGAGGTCGTGGTCAGGATCCGGTCCGTGCCTTCGCCCGCCGCCTCGATCACCACGTCATTGCTGCTGTCGACGTAATAGGTGTCATCGCCACCGAAGCCGCGCATGGTATCGTCGCCGCCCCGGCCGCGCAGGATGTTGGCGCCTTCGTTGCCACGCAGTTCGTTGGCGGTGTTCGATCCGGTCAGGTTGATCGCATTGGTGGTGTTGGCGTCGTCGACGCGCAGCACCTCGACCTCGGCATTGGTATCCAGCGTGACGCTGAATTCGGTCCGGACCGTGTCGGTGCCGTTGCCGGCCGTCTCGATGATCGTCATGTTCGCGGCGTTGACATAATAGGTGTCATCGCCCGCGCCGCCGCGCATCTCGCCGCCGCTGCCGGTGGTGGCTCCGCCCCCGGAATACAGGATGTCGTTGCCGGCGCCGCCATCCAGCGTGTCGACGCCGTCCTCGCCGTAGAGCACGTCGTCATCGGCGCCGCCTTCGAGCGAGTCCCGGCCCGCGCCGCCGTAAAGCGTGTCGTTCCCCGAATCGCCGATCAGGGTGTCGTCGCCGTCGTTGCCCGACAGGCTGTCATCGCCGGCCCCGGCCAGCAGGCTGTCATTGCCGTCGCCACCCGACAGGGTGTCGACCCCGGCCTCGCCGAACAGGGTGTCGTTGCCAGCCTCGCCCAGCAGGCTGTCATCGCCGCCGCCGCCATTGATGCGGTCGGACTCGGTTCCGCCGAAGACGGTGTCGTTGCCCTCGCCCGCGGCGATCGTATCGCGGCCCTGGTTGCCGTCGATGCTGTCGTCGCCGGCGCCGCCCAGGACGCTGTCGTCGCCCTCGGCCGCGAAGACGGTGTCGTTGCCGTCGCCGGCATCCACCGTGTCATTGCCAAGATAGGCCTGGATCAGGTCGTTGCCGCCGCGCCCGACCAGCACGTTCACGCCGTTGGTGCCGCGGATCTCGTTGTCGGTGTTCGACCCCGACAGGTTCAAGGCGGTCGTCACGGTGACGTCGAACGCGTTGATCACCTCGATCTCGCTGGTCGCGCCGGCATCGAAATTCGCGGTGGCCCGCACGGTGTCGGACCCGGCGCCGTTGAATTCGAGGACCTGGTCGCCGACATTGTCGACAAGGTACTGGTCGTTGCCCTCGTTGCCCGACATCGTGTCGGCGCCCGCGCCACCATTCAGCGTGTCGTCACCGGCGCCGCCATACATGAAGTCGTTGCCGTCGTAGCCCTGCAACAGGTCGTTGCCGCCACGTCCGGTCAGGGTGTTGGCGCCGTTGTTGCCACGGATCTCGTTGTCAGAATCCGACCCCAGAAGGTTGATCGTCGCGGTGCCCAGCAGGTCGTCGGTTTGCAGGACCTCGACCTCGGACCCAACGCCGATGTCGTAGGAGACGGACGCACGAACGGTATCGGTGCCGGAATCGACACCTTCGCTGACGACGTCACCGACATTGTCGACCTCGTACACGTCGTCGCCGGTGCCGCCATCCATGACGTCCGCGCCGGTGCCGCCGTAAAGCGTGTCCTGCCCGTCGCCGCCGTAGAGCGTATCGTTGCCCTCGTTGCCGTAGATCTCATCGTTTCCGGCGTTGCCGTACACGGTGTCGTTGCCGAGGCCGCCCGCCGCGGTGTCGTTGCCATCGCCGGCGATCACGTTGTCGGCCCCGTCAGCGGCCTGGATGCTGTCGTTGCCGCCAAGGCCGTAAATGATGTTGTTGGCATCGTTGCCCTGGAGCACGTTCGCCTTGGCGTTGCCGGTTCCGTTGATGTTCTCGGTGCCCTGCAGGCGCAGGTCCTCGATATCGGCGTTCAGCGTCCAGGTGACCGTGGACTTGACGATATCGTGGCCGCCCTGGTCGACGCCGCCCGAGCGCTCGTTGACCACGTCGCCCAGGTTCTCGACGATATATTCGTCGTTCCCGGCACCGCCGTTCATCGTGTCAGCGCCGACGCCGCCGTTCAGCGTGTCGTTGCCGGCATAGCCGTTCAGTTCTTCGTCCTCAAAGAAACCGATCAGCGTCGCCTGGATGTCGTCGTCGCCCGCGGTGCCATTGATCGGCGGGGGGGTGCCATCACCGAAATATTGCACGTTCCGGAACTGCACCGCGAAGGTTTCGTCCACGGCTTCGCGGTAGACACCCATTTGCAGGTAGGGGCCGATCTGGTCGTTGTAGCCAATGGGCCCCTCGTAATCGACCAGCACGACGCCGTCGCGCGTGACCTTGAGCATGCCGGCACCGGCCGGGTCCCAGTCGAAGACGATCTCGATCTTCAGGTTGATCCAGGTGTCGCGGGCAACCGGGTTCGTGTCGAGATACATGGTCTCGACGCCCGCCCCGTCGTACCCCGGCTGGGTCAGGCGCGGCGGCGTGGCCTGCGTCACCGCATTGGGATCGGTCCGGGCCGAAATCTCCATCCGCTCGCCACGCATCTGAACTGCGAAGGGCGGCGATGCCAGGCCGCTGTCCTTGAGCGAGCCGTCGGGGTTGATGTCTTCATACTGGTGGAACTGGGTCAGCAGCATCCACGCGGCGGTATTCTGGGCACCGCTTTCGATCAGGAAGTCGTATTCCAGCGTGAACTTGCGCTCGAACTGCATGTGCTTGAGCGACGTCAGCTCCGAGCGGTTCTTGCCCTGCGCCTCGTCGTCCAGTTCCGGCGGCGCCAACGGGTTGTCGTAGAAATCTCCACCACGCACTTCGAAGCGCAGAACTCCGTCCGCTGTTTTGGAGTAAGAATATGATTCTTCTGCGTTTTTTACAAACGAGTTGTCGTCGGTGAATTCTGACATGGAAATTTGCCTCTACGCATGTCTGCCTGTTGGCGCCAAACTGCGAGGGGGGGTCCTTTTCTGTCAATAAGAAAGGCCTACATCTTGTGGCTAAATGCTTAAAGATAGCATTATCCGCACACCTTTTGATAACCGTTTCCAGACACCCTCCAATTGACGAACGTCGGAGCTTGCACCGACAGATCGACTTAGGGTTGAGTCGGGAGACAAATTTTGGATATCTCACACAACACGGCAAAGGTTTCCGCGAGCGTGAGCCTCGAAAAACGGCGATTCCTCCCTTCGAACCCGTCTGATCACTTTCCGTCGCTCTTCCCGTCCAAAGCACATTAACGCAGCATGTACCGGGTACCCCGGACGCGGGATCGGCACCGGCCGATGCAATAAACGAAGCCAGCGTCGCCCCGACGGCAGTGAATGGTTGCGTCGCCCGGCGTGGGTCCGATTAGGTGAGGCGCGGCCCGCCGCAGCAGGAGATCAGACCCAAGCCGTGCCGCCGTTTCGCGCAATCGCCGTTTTCTTTCACGTGGCACGCCACAACTCGATCGTCGCGGCGGCGGCCGAGCTCAACGTGACCCCATCGGCCGTCAGCCAGCAGATCAAGTCGCTGGAGGAGCAGGTCGGAACCAAGCTCGTCTCGCGTAACGGTCGCAGTATCCGCCTCACCGAGGCCGGCGAACGATACTTCGAGCTGATTGCCGAGAAAGTCGAAGGCATCCTGCACGCGACCGAGATGATGCACGGCGCGCGGCGAACCTCGGACGTGGTCATCCGCACGAGCCCCACGATCGCCACCAAGTGGCTGCTCCCACGCCTGTCCCGGTTCCGCGCGCTGGTCCCCGACACGAATATCCGGATCGACGGCAGCAACGAACCGGTCGACTTCAGTCGCGACAACGTGGACCTCGAGATCCGTCACGGATCGGGCGGCTGGCCGGGCCTGTATTCCGAGCCGCTGACCGAGGAGCGCTTTCTGCCGGTCTGCGCGCCGGCCTTGGCGGGGCCTGGATCGCTGACCCCGAAAGAGGTGCTGGACCACCCCATGATCCGGTCGGTCAAGGCGCAGGTGCAATGGACCGACTGGACGGACGCACAGCACCTGAAGGCCCCGATCCGGAACAGCGTGCTTTCGTTCGACCGCTCGCACATGGCGGTTGATGCCGCGGCGCTCGGCCTCGGCATCGCTCTCGAAAGCGAGCTGATGATGGAAGCCGAATTGCGCTCGGCCCAGCTCGTCATTCCGGTGGCCCGGACCCCGAGGCTGAGCGTCACGACGCAATGGCTTGTTTGTCCGCGGGCAAATCTTCGTCGATCCAAGGTCACGCGGCTCTTCGAGTGGCTGCGCCAGGAAGCGTCGGAGTGGCGTGAGGCGAGCCCGGCCAATTCGATAGATTTTCTGTAAAGACACAAAAGATATTTAAGTTTTCCCCTTCCCACCCGTGATGGCATGGTTCGCAAGGGAGGAAGGGCTGCCCGCATCGGCCGCCTGGCATGCGGGCGCCGCTCGGGATGCCCCTCTCCCCGTAATTATCGGCGCCGGACGGCGCATCAGGAGTGAAATTTCATGAGTCTGTCATCGATGCTTGCCGAACGAACAGCCAGCGGGAAACCGGTTCGCGTCGGCCTGATCGGCGCCGGCAAGTTCGGATCAATGGTTCTTGCCCAGGCCCGCCGGATCGAGGGGCTCCACATCGTGGCCGTCGCGGATCTCGACATCGGCAAGGTCCACCAGTCGCTCGAGCGCACCGGCTGGACGCCGGAGGAATTCGCCGCCACGGGCTTCGGTGACGCCATGGATAGCGGGCGGACCTTCGTCACCGACGATGCGACAGCGCTCTGCGCCTTCGACGGGATCGAATGCATCATCGAGGCGACGGGCCATCCGCTGGCCGGTGTGCGCCACGCGCTGCAGGCGATCGACGCCGGCAAGCACATCGTGATGGTCAATGTCGAGGCCGACGTCATGTGCGGCCCGATCCTGGCGCAGAAGGCCCGCGCGAAAGGCGTCGTCTACTCGATGGCCTATGGCGACCAGCCCGCCTTCTGCTGCGAGCTGGTCGACTGGGTGAAATCCTGCGGGTTCGAACTGGTCGCGTCTGGCAAGGGCATGAACTTCTGCCCCGGCTACCGCTACTCGACGCCCGACACCGTGTGGGATTACTTCGACTTCACGCCCGAGCAGGTAAAATCGGGCGATTTCAATCCCAAGATGTACAACTCGTTCACCGACGGCACGAAGGCGGCGATCGAGATGGCGGCCATCGCCAACGCCACGGGGCTGGATTGCCCCGAGGACGGGCTCGCCTTCCCTCCGGCGGGTCTTCAGGACCTGGCCGAAGTCTTCAAGCCGGTCAGTGCGGGCGGGCGCCTCGAGAAGAACGGGATGGTCGAGATCGCGGCCAGCCGCGAACCGGACGGCCGTGTGGTCCTGAACAACATCCAGTACGGCATGTTCGTCACGTTCAAGGCCCCCAGCGAATACACGCGACAGTGTTTCAACCAGTACGGCCTTCTGACCGACAAGTCCGGGTGGTACGGCGCGATGTGGCGGCCGTTTCACCTAATCGGGCTCGAAACGTCGGTCTCGGTCCTGTCCGCGGTGTTGCGCGGCGAGCCCACGGGCACCTCGATCGAGTTTCGGGGCGACGCCGTGGCGACAGCGAAAAGCGACCTGCAATCGGGCGATTGGCTCGACGGGGAAGGCGGCTTCGCGACCTGGGCCAAGGCGGTGCCGGCGACGCGCTCCTGCGGGATCGGCGCGCTGCCGATCGGATTGGCCCACAACATCCGGCTGAAGCGTGACGTCCCGCGGGATCAGATCGTGACGTTCGACGATGTCGATCTCGTGGACGACCGTGATGTGGTTGCGGTACGGCTTGAACAGGTTGAAATCATGGGGCCGAAACCGGAGGTAAGACCATGAGCTTTGTCGTCCTGCCCAGCTTCAAGGTGGAGGAGTCGAACCTCGACGCCTTCCTCAGCGCGGCCCGCGCCGATGCGACACAATCCGTGGCCAGCGAGCCGGGTTGCCGGCAATTCGATGTTTGCGTCGACCGCAGCGTTTCACCGGCCCTGGTGACGTTCTACGAGGTCTACGACGACCGCGCCGCATTCGACGCGCATCTCGAGACGCCGCACCTGGCCGCATTCCGCGACAGCCTGCATCTGTGCGATCCGGGCCCCGTGCATTTCTTCGACCGGGTGGTTCCGGAGTAGACCCTGGCGAAGCGCGACGTCTCCCTCAGCGCGTATCGGGGGCGCGGGGTCTTAGAGGCTCAAAGCGCCGGAGCACCGGATCGCGACAGCTCGCGGGCATTCGGCGCCGTTTTGCGTAGCATTTCCAACAGGCTGGCGCTGTGTTCTGGGCATAAAGAAACGCCCCGGGCGGATGGCTCGGGGCGTTCGGGATCTTTGGTTGCGGGAGTAGGATTTGAACCTACGACCTTCAGGTTATGAGCCTGACGAGCTACCGGACTGCTCCATCCCGCGGCAATTTTCGTATCGTTTTGTCATCGTTTTGAGAGATATTTTTGAGCGAG